>Ga0207152_1026_pt1 | contig 31355 bp, 26 predicted proteins | sample Alteio_BWMinHeat_30_FD_153590 | JGI IMG/M metagenome (GOLD analysis project Ga0207152, IMG submission 153590) | Enriched cells from forest soil in Barre Woods Harvard Forest LTER site, Petersham, Massachusetts, United States -... | ecosystem: Environmental > Terrestrial > Soil > Temperate forest >... | reverse complement strand
CGGGCGGGCAGACTGTTGTGTCTGCAACATCTTATGCTACACTAACCTTAGGTAATACCAGCGGTACACAAACTGCTGCTGCGGCACTGACTGTAAATACTGCGTTGAATACAACTGCAGGGGGAACTTTTGACATGTCTACTTTTGCTTTGTCAGGTACACTGAGTACCATCACTAATAACGGCACTACACAAACAGAGAACACCAGTGCAACTCCCTTTACTTCAGGTAAAACATGGGGCGGCAGTGGTGTTGTGAAATATAATGTAACCACCGGCGCACAAACCGTGATGGCAGGTACTTATAATTGTGGCCTTACAGTAGCTAATACCAGCGGTACACAAACTGCCAGTGGTGTGCTGACTGTGAATGGTGCGCTCATAACTACATCGGGTGGTACGCTGGCAATGGGTACTAACCAGATGGCAGGTACACCAACAGGGGTCACTAATAATGGCGCTATCACTACTTCATCAACCGCTAACCCTGCCCTGCCAACAGGACAAACATGGACGGGAACTACAGGGTCTGTAACATTTGCACTTGCAACCGGCGGGCAATTTGCTCCGGCGGGTACTTACAAAACAATCACATTCAGTAATACGAGTGGTACCAATACGGCTGTTGGTATATTAACCATAAATGGCGCGCTAACCACTACATCGGGCGGTACGCTGGATATGGGCACCAACCAGATGGCAGGTGCACCAACAGGGGTCACTAATAATGGCGCTATCACTACTTCATCAACCGCCAACCCTGCACTGCCTACCGGGCAAACATGGACAGGAACGACAGGGTCTGTAACATTTGCACTTACTACCGGCGGGCAGTTTGCCCCGGCAGGTACTTACAAAACATTAGTGTTCAGCAATACCAGCGGCACCAATACGGCTGTGGGCGCATTGTCTGTCAGTACTGCACTGACCACCTCTGCTGCAGGGGGGACACTGGATATGACCACGTTTGCACTTAGCGGTGCTTTTGTTCCTACTAATACCGGTACACTACTAACACAGAACACCACTGCCACACCCATACCAACAGGACTGACATGGGCAGGTACTGTGAACTATAACGCAGCAACAGGGACACAAACAGTAGTAGCCGCAACTTCTTATGCTACGCTAACCTTAGGTAATACCAGTGGTACACAAACTGCGGCGGCGGCACTGACTGTAAATACTGCGTTGAATACAACAGCAGGCGGAACTTTTGACATGTCAACTTTTGCTTTGTCTGGTACACTGAGTACCATTACTAATAATGGTACGATACAAACAGAGAACACCAGTGCAACTCCTTTTACTTCAGGTAAAACATGGGGCGGCAGTGGCAGTGTAGTATATAATGCTGCCAGCGGTGGACAAACTATAGTAAGCGGTACTTACAGCGGGGGGCTTACTAACAGCAATACATCGGGCACCAATACAATAGTATCAGCGGGAGTTGTAAGTACAGGTAATCTTACAATGGCAGCCAATTCAACACTAAATGATAATGGTGTAACAATAACGGTAACCGGGAACATTTTAGGTAGCGGAACGCATACAGGTACCGGTAAAATAAGCATGACAACAAGCGGGGCGAGTATATCAGGCGCTACCATAAATAATCTTACACTAAATAATTCCGGTGGTTTTAATTTATCGGGGAGCCCAACGATAAATGGCACACTTACATTTACCGCCGGTAAATTAGCCATCGCAACAAATACATTAACACTGGCAGGTACCATAAGCGGCATATCTGCAAGCAACTCAATAACAGGCAGCCCGGGCTCAAATCTGACCATAACAGGTACCGGTTCTATCGGCACTTTATATTTCGACCAAACGACAACAGGCACCACTAATAATATTTCCACTTTTACATTAAACAGAACCAGCAGCGGTGCTGCCACTTTGGGTAATGCACTGAGTGTAAGTACCAATTTAATTTTAACTGCAGGAATATTAACGGATGGAGGTAATGGGATCAGTATACAAGGCAGCTGGACAAATAATTTAAGTACCGCCGCATTCGTATCTACAGGCACCGTAACATTTAATAAAAGTGGTTCGCAAAGTATAACGGGTTCTGCTGCAACTGCTTTTAATAATGTGACTATTGCATCAGGCAGTACTACAACGATAAGTACAGCGGGACAAACAATAGCTGCTACATTATTGAGCAATGGCACACTGAACGCGGGTGGCAATGTGACCTTACTATCGAATGCAAGTCAAACAGCACTGATAGATGGCAGTGGCAGCGGGTCGGTATCAGGCAATGTAATTATACAGCGCTATCTTGATTCCGGGTATGGGTACCGTTATGTTAGTTCTCCATTTACTGCACTAACTGTTAGCGGATTTTCCGGGTCAGTAAATTTTAGCGATACTTTTCCACAGTTCTACAGTTATGACGAGAGTGCGGTGACAAATGGGTGGGTGATCGATACGGTACCGTCAAGCACTTTAACAGCTATGCACGGTTATGCCGTTAATTTCGGCTATTTATATACACCTAAAACTATTTCAGTAACGGGTGTAGTAAATAATGGCTCCACCTCTTATTCTTTGTTTAACCATAACAATACTTATACGTTGGGATTTAATCTTGCAGGCAACCCCTACCCTTCGCCTATCAACTGGAATGCATCGAGCGGCTGGACAAAAACTAATATTGACAATGCGCTATACTATTATGATGCAAGCGATACGAATAGATATACCGGTACTTATAGCTCGTATGTATCGGGTGTATCGAGTGATGGTGTGGCTAATAATATCATACCTGCCATGCAAGGATTCTTTATACATGTAACGAATGGCACCTACCCTGTATCCGGCAGCCTTGGTGCAACTAATAGTGTAAGGATCAACAACCTAAACCCATTTTATCATAAGCCAAGCGGGTCCAATAATTTGTCATTGTTACGGCTTGAAGCAGGTTTTGCAAATAACAATACACAGCGCGACCCTGTAGTGGTATATTTTAATGATGATGCCATTGAAGGGTTTGATAAGGATCGAGACGCACTTAAAATAATGAATACAGATATAAATGTACCGAGCTTATATACTGTAGCAACTGACACAACAAAGCTGTCAATACAAGCATTAAAATTCCCAACGGATAGTACCATAATAATACCTCTTGGATTGAATACAGAAAAGGGCGGGCAATTGATCTTTAATGCCCGCAACATTGAAAATATATCTTATGGATTGAACACCTACTTTTTTGATGCATCAACGGGTATGAGCCAGAATTTGAAAACGAACCCGATGTATAAGGTGAGCCTGGACCAGGGAAATTATACGAACCGTTTTTTCTTAATATTCACTACTAATGATAAGGCAAATATTCCCGGCCTGATAGGAGAACTGAATGCCTATACTAAAGGCAATACATTGTTTGTGTATGTAGCAACAGATAATGCTGAACTTGCTGTGACCAATATGGCCGGACAAGTAATTGCAACAGAAACATTACACGGAGCCGGTTATCATCAAGCAGATCTGCAGGTAAGAGATGGTATTTATATAGCCACGTTATTGTCTAATATAGGTAAGCAGTCTAAAAAAATAGTAATACAATCCAAATAAATGCGATGAAAACAAAAACTAAAAATAACAGATTCATTATCCTAAGCAGTTTAGAAATAATGCTCCTGTTGTTATGTCAACTGCATGCAAAAGCACAACAACCACCACCTAAACCAATTTCGGTATATTTTAACCCGTCGCTGGGACTTAGATTTGGCGCATTTTTTCTTGGCTCATCAGGCGGCACTGTAATTATTGCGCCTGATGGTAACCGTACGTTTACAGGTGGTGTTATCTCTGCCAGTCTTGGTTTTACTTATGGGGCAGCCGAATTCCAGGTTGTAGCTAATCCGGGCACGCTTGTCTCTGTAATGAACGGGCCAGATGTAAGCCTAACAGGAAATAATGGGGGGTCAATGATGCTGCATATTGGTAGTTCCAGCCCTGTTACGCCATATGTAACTTCTATAACCCCACCCAGCTATACTTCGATATATGTAGGTGGCACGCTAACTGTTGGCAATGCAGTAGCGAACCCGGTAGGTTCATATTCAGGATCATTTTCTATAACATTTATTCAAGAATGAATTATGCAATAATGTAAATGAAAAATAAGATCGCACATACAAATAGCACCATCCTGTACCGCATTTGCAGTACAGGATGGTACTGTTTTGCCTGCATTTTATTATGTTTTTTAATGCCTTATACAAGTTTTGCAAATAAAGAAGAGGATGAAGCCGCAGATGAAGAAATATCTATTTCAATAGAGTTAAGTGGTTTGGGGATGGAAGACATACCGGCAATATATCACAATAAAGAATTGTATTTGTCAGTAAATTATGTGTTTGATTTTTTGAAAATAAAAAATAACCCAACTAATTCATTTGATACGGTGTCCGGCTTTTTTCTAAATCAAAAAGACCTGTTCCTGATCGATAAAACACATGACCGTATTAAATATAAAGACAAAACATTTGAATTGCAGAAGAGTGATCTGATCAATACCGGTACCAGTTTGTATCTTAATATAAAGTATTATAAATCAGTATTTGGATTGGATGCGACATTTAATTTTCGCAGCTTGTTGGTAAAGTTGAATACATCATTAGAATTACCGGCAATAAGGGAAATGAAAGAGGCGCTAATGCGGAAGAATATGAACCGTATAAGAGGTGAGATGAAAGCGGATACGACCATAAAAAGGACCTACCCTCTTTTTCATTTTAATGCTTTAGATTGGTCTGCAACATCTATACAACAATCGCTTGGTGGCGATGAAACAAGATTGAATTTGGGAATAGGTGCAGTGATCGCAGGAGGTGAAACCAATGTATCACTTAATTATTACAGTACACAAAAATTTGATGAAAAGCTACAATTTTATCAATGGCGATATGTAAATAATGAGAGTGATATATTGAAGCAAGTAGCAATTGGTAAAATATTTCCGCAAGCCACATCCAGTCTTTATGCGCCTGTAGTTGGTGTACAATTAACTAATACCCCGACAACGAATAGACGTTCCTATGGCAGGTATACATTATCGGATGTAACAGAGCCAGGCTGGATAGTAGAACTGTACCTGAATGAAGTATTAGTGGATTATAAAAAATCGGATGCATCCGGTTTTTATTCTTTTGAAGTACCCCTGATCTATGGCCTTACGATAGTTCGACTACGTTTTTACGGACCATTTGGTGAAGAAAAAACGAGCCAGCAACTTATTAGTATTCCATTCAATTTCGTTCCCGCACATCAACTTGAATATGCAGTCAGCGCCGGAATAGTAGAAGACCAGCTAAACAGCAGATTTTCACGTACAAGTTTCAATTACGGCCTTACCAATCGTATCACAGTTGGCGGCGGTATGGAATATCTATCATCAGTTACATCGGGCAATACTATGCCATTTATTAATGCCGCTTTCAGAATAGCATCGAGTTTGTTATTATCCGGAGAATACATGTATGGTGTACGGTCTAAGGCTATACTTAATTACCGTTTGCCATTAAGAATGCAATTAGAAATTGACTATACCACATATGAAAAAGGCCAGACAGCTATCTATTATAATTACCTGGAAGAAAGAAAAGCTGTTCTAACAATGCCAATATTCAAGAAAGGAGCATCTATATTTACAAAATTCTCTTGCGATCAGATCGTACTACCTGATACAAAATATACCAATCTTGAATTTGCGGTTATAGCGAATTACCATGGTGTAGGGATCAACTATACAACCTATTCCTCTATTACCGGCATATATAATCCTTATGCATATAGTATCATTGGTCTTTCTTTCCAACTACCAAAGAAAGTACTGTTCACTTCTGAATTTCAGTATGACTATAAAAGGAATAATATTGATTTCATGAAATATACTTTTGAAAGGTATATGCGTGGCAAAGGGTATATGAATGTGTCCTATCAAAGATATTTCAACAGCAATAACCAAAATCTCCTGATGGGTATACGCTATGATTTCTCTGTGGCAAGGGTATCAGTGTCTTCGTTAATAGGGAATAATAATTTATATAGTCGTGTTGAATCAGCATCCGGAAGCCTTGTTTTTGATAAGAACGGAAAATATTTCAATGCAAATTACCGGAGCAATGTGGGTAAGGGAGGCATAGTTGTAAGACCGTTCCTTGACCTGAATTGTAATGGCATATTTGATGAAGGCGAGCCAAAGGCATTTGGATTAAAATTTCATGTTAATGGGGGCAGGATGATCTATGATAATAAAGATACTTCCATTAGGGTATTTGAGCTGGAGCCTTATACAAATTATTATGTAGAGTTGGATGTAAATAGTTTTGACAATATTGCCTGGCAGATGAGAAAGCATACTATACAGGTGACTACTAATTCAAATAATTTCACTGAAGTTGATATTCCGATAGCGGTTGTTGGTACCATATCGGGTGTCGTATCCATAAAGAGTAAAGATGGTAAAGAACTGAACGGACAGGGCCAGATATTGATAAACATCTACAAAGACGATATGACCCTGGCCGCAAAAACAATGACTGAACCAGATGGCTTTTTTAGCTACCTGGGGCTTGCTCCCGGCTCTTATAAAGTAATGGTAGACACTACGCAATTACATAAATTAGGATTAGTGGCAACCCCGGAATCTTTTCCTGTATCCTTCTCTAAAAACATAGATGGTAGCGAAGCAGATGGATTAGAATTTACTCTTGAATCAACACGTAAACACCAACAAACAGCTGATACCGCAAAAAAACTGATAGCAGATAAAGGCAGCTATATAATAGAAGTCGGTGCTTTTTGTAATATCAACAATGCTATTGCCACTAAAACAAAGATCGCAAATGCTTTTAATCGTAAAGTAGCGATCGTACAAATAAGGCAGTATTATCGCGTACGTGTAACAGGATTTAATAATTATATTGATGCGCTTAAATTCAAACAAAAACTTGCCCCTATAGGATTTAAAAATCCCAAAGTGATGAAACTGGATGAAGCTATATTTGAATAATCATTTGGCAAGCAAATCAACCACGTAAAAAAGCAAAGTTCTCACTCAGCGGTATTGTTGACCTTATAAATAAGTGCTATATTCAAATAGAGGATTAAGCTTCTAATCTGCAGGTTTGTATTTATATAAGGCAATTTCTTCCAGTTTTGTCCGGAGGTTCTCTATATTAACAGGTTTGTACAAATAATCATTAAACCCAACTTTAAATATTTCTTTCTGTTCGGTGGTAGAAGCAGTAAAGGCTATTGTATAAGTTTTAGCTTTTGCCATATCTGGAATAGCACGTATTTTTTTTATTGTTTCATAACCGTCTAATACAGGCATGTAGAGGTCTAAAAAAATGGCATCGTAATTGCCATTGAGACATGCCTCATATGCCATCAACCCATTTTCTACAATAACTGGATTAACATCAATCTTGTTTAATTGCTTTTTAAGGATAAGCCTGTTAATCTCATTGTCTTCGGCTATGAGAATCTTCAAATGACTCAGATCCATTTTGTTGGTAAGTGCTGTAGTATTAACAAGCCCAACTTCTTTAGCTTTAATGAATGAGATCGTAAATAAAAAACCAGAGCCTTTTCCCGGTTGGCTCTTTAATTGTATAGAGCTGTTAAATAACTCAACAACTTGTTTTACAATTGCCAGGCCCAAACCGGTACCACCATACCTACGTGTTATATCTAATTCTGCCTGGGTAAATAAATCAAAGATGGTTTCATGCCGATCAGGATGTATGCCGATACCTGTATCAGTAACTGAAAATAATACATTAATTGTGCTCTCTGTATAGTCAACACAAGATAGTTTAACAATAATGCTTCCTGTATCTGTAAATTTTATAGCATTACCGACAAGGTTATATATGATCTGAGATAATCGTGTGGGGTCACTGATGATATCAGTTTTTTCGAGCTTATCATCTATTTCAAGAATAAAATTAAGTTTTTTATCTTTTGCTTTTATTCGTAAGCCGGAACAAATATCTTTTATGAATTCTGCTAAATTGAAAGGGATTGCCTCAAGTACCAATTTATCTGAATTCATTTTATTAACATCGAGTACATTATTTATTAAAGAAAGCAACTCATGGGTAGAAAACTGTAAGATTTTCAGGTTCTCTATTTGTCTTTCCTCGGGGTTGTCTTGTGCTAATAATTCCGTAACCCCTATTACTGAATTGAGGGGTGTACGTAATTCATGTGATATCACAGAAAGAAATGCGGTCTTGGATTCTGCTAATTTATTAGCATCTGCAATAGACATCAATAATTGTTTGTTGAGTTTTTCTTTCTCTTTTATATTAAGATTAAAGGCCTTGAAAAAAAGAAAATGGCACAGTATAATAGATAAAAAATTAAGTATCGCAATGATCTCAAATCCGAGCTGCGTAATTTCTTCTGTATTATTGACAGGATGAATATTGTCTTTGAAAATGAAAAAGAGTATAACAGGTGAAATGCTCATAACGGAATAGGTGATCCCAAATGCACTACCCAATGTGTAAAAACTACTCAACACTATCATAAATATAAACTGCACTGTAACCATGTTTATTTTATGAGAATAAACAAAAATATTAGTGAATACTACTATTATACCTATTTGAAGCAGCAGGTGCGATAAAATCCTGAAGCTGGTTGGCTTATAAAGCAAGATCTTGGCAAACAGCGCATATAATGCAAAAACTATCACAGCTCTATCTACCTGAAGCCATTGCTTATCTGTTACAGCCATTACAATAACAATAACTGCCTTTAATAAAGAAAAAAGGATTATTGTATATAAGATACGGATACGTGCTTTACTAAGACTATCAGGTTCCGTATCAAGCGCTTTATTTAAAGACCAATTAAAAAAAGAGGGTGATATAGCCATAGAAATCTAAGCAACAAATATACTAGTTTATGAATAGAATTTACATACCTAATAGTGATGTGAAATTACTTGTTGTATACTATTTTATTATTCGTATGGCCATGGGACTTAAATTGACCAATTTGTAAATACTGTGATATTACGAATACCTGCAACGTAAAAAAGCTACCATCAGGTAGCTTTTTATCTAAGTGAACCCTATGGTACAAATCTCGAACCATTTTGTGGAAAATTTAATGATATTATGCGTTTAAGAAAATACTACAACTTTTGTACATTGTTGCCGGAAAGCCATTTGCAAGAGGCTCTCCGGAGATGTCATATACTTGAGGGAAAATGTATAAAATTATTTTTTCTATTGCAATGTTGAGCTTGTTGTCATTTGCGGCTCTGGCTCAATCAGGTGCATCGTCAGTGCCCTCGGAACTTTACAAGCCGTCAGACCCAAATCTTACTTATTGGTTTGTTGATAATGATTCTATTCAGAGGCTTGACTATTCTGGTAACTGGGATTTTGACGGAGATGGTAAAAAGGATAGTCTGACCTTCATAGGTAATGGCGGTGCGCATCTGTATTTCCATTTGAGGATCAGGTTAAGTTCAGATCATAAAGTGAAGGATTACCCGTATCTCAATTTTGATTGCCCTTATTTGGGAACTGTCAGTCAGTTGGAAAAATCTTTCAGGGACGATTCGCTTCCCCTCAGACCGCAAATAGTAATTCATGATTTTGATGGCCGTGGCATTGACGAGATATATCTTTGCTACGATAGTCACTGGTCGCCAATTTCAAAGAAATGGCAAAAGCTGGGAGTGACATCCCGCAATATCATATTGAAATATGAAAACAAGGATATAGTTATCAGAAATTTTAAAAGAAATTTATTGGCGCATTAGTTGGGAAACAGGTGAGTAGTTAAGCGTGAGCGTGTTATTGAGGAAACTATTGATGTAACCTTTTTGCACTCGAACCAATAAGCATTGAAGATGAACTACTTGCAAATAAGCTATTAAGCCAATAAATAATAAAAGCCGCTCCCAGAGTGGCTTTTATTATTTAGGTGATCCGGATTGGATTCGAACCAATGACCCCCAGCTTAGAAGGCTGGTGCTCTATCCAACTGAGCTACCGGACCGGATCACATATTATTTAGTTTTGCAGTTTACAATTTACAGTTAAATACTATATAGTGAATCGCAATTGCGGTGCAAAAGTAAAGAAAATGCGTTAGGATTTGAAATTACTTTGAATTGAATGGTTTGTCGCCGTTTGGGGCTTGCCCATCATCTAATATTTGAACCGGGATAAGGTCTTTCTTATATTTCCACATTTCATCTTCCCACCTGAACCCATCATAAGAACCACTGGGCACAAAGGTATATTTGCGATTTGGGTCATTGATCTGAGAAACGAGCTTATCAAAATATACAGACCTCAGGTCATTGTCCCAATTGAGTGATACGGATACCCCTTTTTTGTATTCGAGAACAAAGCGATATACCATTTGTGCAGGATTGTTTTCTGAACGCACATCAAAAACCTGTGCGCCAAAAACAGGGCCTTTATCTGTAAATATAAGCGGGTCCATCACTTTCTTATTGCTGATAGGACTACCGGAATTAAACCCAAATAGCGTATAAACATTATTACCACCTACTGTATGTGTGATAATACGGTAGTATTGTGCACCATACCATTTACCATCAGTAAGGGCGCTATCTGATGCATTTCGGCCTAATTCTTCTGTATAATCAACAAGTGGGTACAATTTCAATTTTTCATCAGGCATTTGTATAGCTCCATAATATCTACGTGTAGGTTCGGTAAGTGATGTATACCAATTGAAGATGCGGAAGCTCCTGTCATCGGGATATATGATGTATATTTTTTTCTCCAGCCTGTCAAAAGGATAGGAATAGGAATTAGATATTTTAAGTGCTTTTACCAACTGGCGGGCAAATCTTTCGCAATATGCTGACCTGGAATCTGGTATGAAAGCATTATATACCGAGTCTATAGTAAGTAATAATGAATCTTCCATAGCATGGATAATTTCCATGCCTTGCGGTGTAATTTTTGCAGTTATCATTTTCATTTTAACTGTGTCTTCTTCCTGGGCAAACAGACAACCGGAAGCAAAAATGATACAGGCAACAAGTATCAAAAAATTTCTAAACATTTAGGGACAACGTTTAGCTCAAACCTACTCAATTTTTTGTTAAAGAGGGAATAAAATATAAACTATGATTTTCGTGTAAAAGCCATTATTTTCGGGGTCAAATACAATGTACATGCACGTTGTTCAGCAGATAGTTTTTATAATATGTGCGGGTTTGGCCATCTATATCTTCTCAAAAAGAATGGCAGCCATGCGGAGAAATATATTGTTAGGAAAGGATGAAGACCTGAATGATAATAAACCGCAGCGCTGGAAAAACATGATATTATTGGCGCTTGGGCAAAAGAAAATGTTCAAAAAACCTATACCTGCGTTATTGCATTTTGCTGTATATGCGGGGTTCATCATTATTAATATTGAGATACTGGAAATATTCCTGGATGGTGTACTAGGCAAGCACCGATTGTTTGCGCCAATGATAGGCGGACTATATGATATACTGATAGGTTTCTTTGAGATATTGGCTGTGCTTGTATTCTTAGCCTGTGCTATATTTTTAGTAAGAAGGAATATCTTAAAAGTGCGCAGGCTAAACCAGGCAGAATTGAACGGCTGGCCGAGGAATGATGCTAATATTATCCTTATTACGGAGATCATATTGATGAGCTTGTTTCTCACCATGAATTCTGTAGACCAGGTATTGCAAAGCCATCATGTGGAACATTATACCGGCACAAACCCATTTTGGATCAGTAGCCATCTTATGTCTTTGTTTGCCGGTATGAGTGATAACACATTAGTGGGTATAGAACGAGGTTGCTGGTGGTTGCATATAATCGGTGTGTTTGCATTTCTTAACTACCTACCCTACTCTAAACATTTCCATATTTTGCTGGCTTTTCCTAATGCATATTATGCAAGGCTTGAGCCGCAGGGCGAGTTAGAAAACATGCCTGAGATACAACAGGAAGTGCTGTATATGATGCAACCTGAATTAGCACCTGCGGCAACCGGAGAGCAGCCACCCCATAGATTTGGCGCTAAGGATGTGCAGGACCTGAGTTGGAAAAATTTATTGGACGCTTATTCCTGCACAGAATGTGGCAGGTGTACTGCTTCCTGCCCGGCAAACATCACTGGTAAAAAATTATCTCCACGCAAAATAATGATGGATACGCGTGACAGGATGGAAGAAATAGGCAAACAGCTGGACAAGAATAAAGAAAGACAGGATGATGGCAAATCATTATTGCATGATTATATATCAGTAGAAGAGTTGAGGGCCTGTACTAGTTGCCAGGCTTGTGTTGAATCTTGCCCTGTATCTATAAATCCGTTGGATATTATCATTCAATTGAGGCGTAATCTTGTAATGGAAGAAAGTAATAGCCCACAAGAATGGAACCTGATGTTTGGCAATATTGAGAATAATATGGCACCTTGGAAGTTTAGTCCGGATGATAGAGACGCCTGGACAATTGAAAATTAAATAACTAAAGCAACAACATGATGCAAATAAAAAGCATGGCTGAATATGCTGCAACTGGTGAAATGCCAGAGGTATTATTTTGGGTGGGATGTGCGGGGAGTTTTGACCAAAGGGCACAAAGAATAACAAAAGCTTTTGCACAAATACTGGATAAGACCGGGATAAAGTTCGCCATATTGGGTAAGGAAGAAATGTGCACCGGCGATCCGGCAAGAAGAGCCGGAAATGAATTCCTGTTCCAGATGATGGCGTATAATAATATACAAACGCTGAACGGATACGGAATAAAGAAGATCGTAACTGCATGCCCACATTGTTTTAATATATTAAAGAACGAATACCCTGCCCTGGGTGGTCATTATGAAGTGATACATCATACGGCTTTCCTGCAGGGACTTATAAATGAAGGTAAAGTGCGGATGAAAGAAGGGGGCGCATTTAAAGGGCAAAAAATAACGTATCATGACAGCTGCTATTTAGGCAGGGGCAATGGCATATATGAAGCTCCCAGAGAGGTACTACAAGCACTTGATATAGAGCTTGTGGAAATGAAGCGTTGCAAAAGCAACGGACTTTGTTGTGGTGCAGGTGGCGCGCAGATGTTTAAAGAAGAAGAAAAAGGCAGCACCAGGATAAACTTTGCCCGTGCTGAAGAAGCATTGGAAACAGGTGCGACTATTATAGCAGCTAACTGTCCATTTTGTACTACTATGTTGACAGATGGTGTAAAAAATAAAGAAAAAGAAGATAGCGTAAGGGTGATGGATGTGGCTGAACTGGTTGCAGCATCGCTGGCTGAATAAACTACAACATGAAAACATTACAAGGTGGAGACACTAAAAGTGCTGAATGGAATAATGAACTTATAAAAGATCTGGAGTTCATAAAAAAGCATTTAAGATACCGTTTCAGCAAAAAAATATTTTATAGATCTGCCGGATTACTTGTTGTTTTAGGATTAATAGCGCGTTCTGCATGGTTGTTGTAGTTTATTGACCGCAGTAAATTGTCTACAAATCCAATCATGTGGTTTTTAGTAATTGTACTGGTGTTTATACTGGTATTCCCTGTCATTAGCTATTGGCAGGCATTAAAATTCAAATCAATTCCCACTTCTTTTTTTTAACTGAAAACAAGGAGATCATTAAGCAATTTCTAACCTCTCAGCATTTGGCCTTATCAAGACTTGATAAAGCACCGGAAGTATTTCAAATCATTAGTAAGAATGTCACTGCATCTAAAAATGAAATAAGAGAAGTAGTTATATTTGTTGCAGATGATAAAAGAATACTTATAAATAGCCATTTTGTTGGTAAAAAAGCTGCCTTTACATACCCTTCACATCATTATAAACAAATGGTAACGCAACTTGCGAAGTTTGTTGAAACATATAATGCAAAGTCAAATGGCAGCATTATAGCTATGAATCATTAATAACTTATTTTTGCGTATGCAAAATGAATTATCAGAGTTACTACCAGCTGATTTTGCCAATGAATCCAGGTTATGGGTTTATCAAAGCAGCAGGCCCTTCAGTGACAAAGAAGAAGCTGAAATAAACGAACAATTATTTCATTTTTATAGCCAGTGGCTGACGCATGGTGAGGCGGTGAAGGGCTGGGCCAAGCTACTTTATAAACAATTTGTGGTTGTAATGGCTGATGAAACGGGGAGTAATGTAAGCGGTTGCAGTACAGATGGTATGGTGCGCGTGATAAAAAGCATGGAGAAACAATATAAGGCCAACTTCTTTGACCGTTTGATGGTTACATTTCTTGTAAAGGAGAAAGCAGAAATGCTACCGTTTGACCAGGTGCAATATGCTATTGATAAAGGCTATATTAATAATGATACACTTGTATTCAATAATATAGCAACTACAAAAAAGGAATTGTTAGACACCTGGCTGGTGCCACTGCATAAAAGCTGGCTGGCATCGAGAGTTGTATTAACTAAATCATAAAAAAATCCCCGAAACAATGCTTCGGGAATTTTTTATTATAAGTGGTTAGTGTTTAAAGTCTAATGGAACTAATATTTTGAAGCTGATATTACGGCCCATATTGTTTACACCCACTTGTGATCCACCGTTGATAGAATTGATATAATACTTAAAGCGGCTCATATAATCTATGTAGGCTACATCGGTAAGATTGTTTAATGAAATATAGACTGACATGACTTTGCGTTTATGGTTCATGATGTCTGAACCAAAACCTGCATTTAATAATGTGTACGCAGGAGATGTTGGTACTACTCCGGTACTGCCATTATACTCATAAGCTTGCTTGTACACATTTGATTGCTCAAAACTGTAAAATATACCTATGCGGAAATAGGCGTTGTTAAATGTCTTACTAAGCTTTGGTGCATTGATCGTGATCTCAGATTTTAACCTCGCAGGTGGCGTGAAAGGTATGTATTTAACTGAATCCGGTACATTTTGCAAACTGGCGCTCACAGTACTGAAAGCTGTGTACCAATCAAACCATTTTGCTGTAGAAGGATGCACATCCAGCATTACTTCAGCACCTGTAAGCACCGCATTTGTTTGATCATATAAAAAAACAGGAGCATTACCAAAGCCCGGTGTACTACTATTTAAAGAGTCGCCTCCAGCGGTACTAAGACTATTCAGTCCTTTTGCGTAAATGAAGTTGCTTATATTGTTGGTATATACACTTATTTCCGCATTGAAATCTTTTGTTTTGATTCCCGGAGTCAGATCAAGTTCAAGGCTGCTTTCAGGTTGTAAGTTAGACTGTCCTATCTCATATACCACTGTGCCATCGTGTATACCATTAGAGCCTGTTTCAGCCACGTTTGGTGCACGGAACCCTTTGGCAATATTTGCTTTTACATAAAAATGTTTTGATACCCGGTAGGCGGCCCCTACACTACCCGAGGCACCATTAAAGTTAGAACTGTAGGCAGCAAACCTATGAATCGCATTTGGATCATTGGCAGGTAATTGATTGCCACCTGAGTCAATATAATCGTCATGACCATTGAACTGGCGGGCGTCATACCTGATACCACCACTTAATGTAAGATTGCCGATCTTTTTATTCGCAATTGCAAAAGCACCCAGATCAAACAAGTCGTATTCCGGTATCAATAATAATGTTCCTTTGTTCTGTGACATTTGTTTCATGCCATTTACACCTACAGAATAATCGAAATCATTTTTAGTTGGCGAAACATAGCGGAAGTCATAATTGATCGTGTTTAACAAGTACCAAATATTTGATGTATTAGGTATGCTGATATTATTATTTTCCTGGCGGCTGTTTTGCTGCCAGCCTATACGAGCAATGATCCTGCCCTTGCCTATGCTAATACTATTGTCCCAAACCACTTTAGTATGTTTTACCAATTGGTTGATGAGGAAAGGCGTATATGACCTCAATTCCTGGTTAGTAGCTTCTTTGGCAGATGGGGCCCCATTATCATCCGTAGTATGTTTCATAAAGGCACCTGTTGAATCTTTAACGCCGTCTACTATACCGGTTCTTAATTCGAAATAGCTGAAATGCAATTGGGAATAGCCCCATTTTCTATGAATGCCGATAGTACCATCTGTATTGAAGTTGCTGAACTGAGAATTGAACACATAGCCGTCTACGCTGTTTTGATAGGCGTGTGCCATAGTATTATCTATACGAGCACTAAAAGTGATACCATTCAGATTGCCTGCAATATGCCCCGCAGTATTTATGAGGCCATTGTTTGTTTGGTAATTCAGTAACAGATCACCATTTATATGTCCTTGTGGTAATGTTGGTTCAGGCAAAAAGTTGATCACACCTGAAATAGCATCTGAGCCATATACTAATGAAGCGGGACCTTTTAGTATTTCTACCCTGTCTACAGCATTAGGATCTACTTCTATGCCAAATTCATCGCCCCATTGTTGCCCTTCTTGTCTTATCCCATCATTAACTACAACAACACGGTTATACCCTAAACCCCTGATAACAGGTTTTGATATACTTTGACCATCTGTGATGCCTGACACACCGGGTATGGTAGATAAGGCATCGATAATATTGGTAGCAGCATTTTGTAATAAATAATCATGCGATACTTCTACAATAGGCTGAGGTGTATGCCTCAGATCGCTAGCCATTGAATTACCCGTTACAACAACTTCATTCTCTTCATAAGGAGCCGGAGTAAGTGTAAAGTCATAATTAACATAACCTTTTATAGCAACTACCGCAATCACTTCGGCATATCCGAGCGAACGTATGGCAACTGTGTATGTACCCTTAGGCAGATCTGCTAATTTGTAATGCCCTTCTTTATTTGTTACAGCACCGATCTTCAGGTCTTCAATATATACAAAGGCACCTTCAATTGCTTTGCCTGTTTTCTTTTCGTTTATATTCCCCGCCAATTCATTTTTTTGTGCATTTGCAAAAAATGATAAAAACAACATTGGAAGTATAACTAAGTAACTGTATTTTTTTTTCATGATCATAAATAAATAAATGAATAAGTAGCAGGTAAAGTGATGACTTTACCATACAAACAGAAATGGATGAAAATTCAAAATTATATTTTATGATCCGGAGGCGGATAACTAAGCCGGGTATGACTATCGGAGAGAATACCACTTCTGTATGTATAAAAAGAAGTTCCTGGGGTGATAGCAAGATATTGTATTACCTGTGAGTTGCATATCTTCCAATCGTCAGTAATGAGCATGTTCTTTTTAAACTGATGTTTGGCATCCGGCATTGTTAAACTGAAACTACCCTGAGAAAAATGTTCAGTATTAATATTTACAAGTTGCTCTTCTTTTATATCGTGGAGTATAGAAATATATACACTGTCACCGAAAATATGGTAAGATGCGATATCATATAGTTTACCATCTACCCATATCTCATCTGTATTCTTCTTAAATGTGTTGACAGGTATTGCTACTGTTTTATATTGAGACCTGTCAGCAGATAGTAATTCCCAAAAGGCTTCTGTTTTTACTTTTATCTCACTGAGGCCAAAATAGAAATAATACAACATAGTATTAATGCTTATAATAAGCAATAATGCCAATGTGATCATTCGTATGGTACGTGACTTAGACAATTTTTAATACAGAAATAACAATTAAAGTTATGAAAGATATTGATGTAGGAAAATGTTTAAAGCTTTTATTATTATTGTACCATTATTCAATCTATTGTGTGTATGAACAAGATCATCGCTTCTGTTATATTGTCATTAATTGTTGTTTGTGCTATTTCATGCCAAAAAGATAGCACCACTATTTCCCCTTATATATTTTTTAAAAAGGGAGCAGGTTATGTTTCACAAGATGATACAATTGCCAAAGGGTCTGTATTAACAATAGGTATCATTACCAAAAGAGCCTCTTCAACAGAAATACTTACCAGGTTATCAGAAGTAGTAACCTATGATAATACTTTTGATTCTACACTTTCAAATATCATAATCCCATCTAATACAGCTACGGATAGTTTCAATCATAATTATACTATAAATACGCGCAGTATTCCCGGAACTGAAAAATATACCTTTACGATCTATGACCAAAATGGATCTGCCAATACGCTAAAACTTACTATAAGGACAGAGTAAACAGGAGCCCATGTTGCATATAGGTTTTTTTAGATAAACCAAAATCCTTAACTTACAGCGTTTTTAGAATTTTTTTATTAAACTGATTTTATGCTTAAAAAGCAGCCCATATTAGCTATTTACGTAATATTATTTTTTTCGTTGATGCAAATTGCTTTTACTTCCTGCAAGAAAACTTCGGATAATAAACCCCCAACTGTAGTTTTTGTTAATAAGACAGGGTATATTTCCACAAATACTAATGTAGCAAAACACACAGTATTTGTTATAGGAATAGAAGCAACTAAAAATGGGAATGATCTGATACAATACGTTAACTTACTCTGCTCATATAATAATCGCCCTGATACTTTGATCGACCAGGTATTTTTACCAGGCACCGGCACAAGCTATAATAGGGATTATTATTTAAACTCAGGCGATACAGCTTATGGTGAGAGATATACAGTTGAAGTGCATAGTTATTTACAATTAGTAAGTACATTGACACTGACTGTTAATGTGCAATAATATTTTCAACCCGATAACTTTGCCTGTTTTTTTAAGTGATTTGCTCACAGGGTATTAACATGTATATATATACCAATTCTATTTGAGGCTGAATATTTGTATTCTTGCATAAATTTTTAGAGAAAACGAGATGGCGGAACAAAACAATACAGAACATAGTTCGGTATTAATTAATGAAATGTATGAAAGCTGGTTTCTTGAATATGCCAGCTATGTGATATTAGAACGTGCAGTACCGGCAGCAGTAGACGGGCTTAAACCTGTACAACGCCGCATTCTTCATGCCATGAAAGAAATGGATGATGGGCGGTTTAATAAAGTAGCTAATGTGATAGGACAAACCATGCAGTACCATCCGCATGGTGACGCATCTATAGGTGAGGCAATTACAAACATTGGGCAAAAAGAGCTTTTAATAGAAACGCAAGGTAACTGGGGAGATGTAAGAACCGGCGACAGTGCCGCAGCATCGAGGTATATAGAAGCGCGCTTGTCAAAATTTGCATTGGAAGTAGCTTTTAATGCCAAAACAACGGAATGGCAGCTGAGCTATGATGGCCGAAAGAATGAACCGGTAACGCTGCCAATGAAGTTTCCACTGCTGGTAGCACAGGGAGCTGAAGGTATAGCAGTAGGCTTATCAACTAAAATATTACCACACAATTTTTGTGAGATACTGGAAGCTGCAATCAAACACCTGAAGGGGAGAAAATTTGAATTGTATCCTGATTTCCCTACAGGTGGCATGATAGATATAAGCAATTACAATGATGGCAATCGTGGCGGTAAAGTGCGTATTCGCACACATATAGAGGAGCTGGATAAAAAGACGCTGATCATAAAAGATGTTCCTTATGGCATCACTACTACACAACTGGTAGACAGTATATTGAAGGCGAATGACAGCGGTAAAATAAAAATAAAAAGCGTTACAGATAATACTGCTGCCCAAGTAGAACTGACTATACAATTAGCTCCGGGCGTAACTACTGACCAGACAATAGATGCGCTCTACGCCTTTACTGATTGCGAGATCTCTATTTCGCCAAATGCCTGTGTGATAAAGGATGACAAGCCGAGATTTGTTGGTGCAAGCGATCTGCTGAAATATTCGGTAGATGATACCAGGCAGCTTTTATTAAAAGAACTGCAAATAAAGCTGGCCGAGCTGGAAGAAGACTGGCATTATTCATCGCTCGAAAAAATATTTATAGAAAAGCGCATCTACCGTGATATAGAAGAAGAAAAGACCTGGGAGGGCGTGCTGAGTGCTATTGATAACGGATTGAAACCTTATAAAAAACAATTCAGAAGAGAAGTAACACAGGAAGATATATTAAAGCTTACAGAAATACGGATCAAACGTATCTCAAAATTTGATTCTTTTAAAGCCGATGAACACATAAAAGGGGTAAAGGAAGGAATAGAAGAAGTTAAATTTAATATTGCCAACCTGAACGACTATGCAATAACTTATTATGAAGGGTTATTGAAAAAGTATGGCAAAGGACGCGAAAGGACTACCGAGATACGCCCTTTTGAAACCATACAGGCAACGAGTATTGCCATAGCCAATACAAAGCTATATGTGAACTATAAAGAAGGCTTTATAGGTACCGGGTTGAAGAAAGATGAATTTGCTTTTGATTGTTCTGACCTGGATAATATTATCGTCTTCCGTAAGGATGGCAAGATGGTGGTGACTAAGGTGGCAGATAAAAATTTCGTTGGTAAAGACATTATTTACCTGGCAATATTCCAGAAGAATGATGAGCGCAGCATCTACAATATGATATATGTGGATGGTAAAACGGGTATTGCCTATGGCAAACGCTTTAATGTAACAGGTATAACGCGGGATAAGGAATATGACCTGACAAAAGGTAACCCTAACAGTAAGGTGCAATATTTTACCGCCAATGCTAATGGCGAAGCGGAAATTGTAACCATCACACTGTCTCCCGGATGCACAGCAAGGATAAAGGTGTTTGATTATAATTTTGAAGAACTTGAAATTAAAGGAAGAAGCTCACAAGGCAACCAGGTAACAAAATACCCGATAAAAGGTGTGAAGCTGAAGCAGAAAGGCCGCTCTACCCTATCTGCCCCAAAAATATGGTACGACGAGACAATTGGCAGGCTGAATAAAGATGGCAATGGTAAGTTGCTGGGCAGGTTTGATGAAAAAGACAGGATCATCGCTTTTTATAAAGATGGCAGTTATGAAGTCACAGACTTTGAACTAACAAACAGGTTTGATATTGATAATGTCATGTCGGTGGAGAAATTCGACCCTGAAAAAGTGGTAACGACGGTATATTTTGATGCAAAAGCAAGCCAGTTTAATGCCAAACGTTTTGTAATAGAAGCTGTAACACTAAAAAACAAATACAGCTTTATAAAAGAGGGTGAAGGGAATTATTTAGGCTTGGTGACTACACATCAGTACCCAGTAATAACTCTGAAAACCGGCAAAAAGAAATCTGAACAGGAGGAAGAAATGAACCTTGCAGAGACAATAGAAGTAACAGGCTGGAGAACTGTTGGAACTAAAATAGCCGGTAAAGAGGTGAAGGGAATATCGTTAATATCAGATGCAGCAGAAAATGATACAAATGATGATGCACCTACCCTTTTCTGATATATAATTTTTTAGAAAAATCACTACCTTCACGAATCATACGTGTGAAAGAAGAATATAGTAATGAAAAAGATTGAATTGGAAATTGTTGCCTTGTCTCATAGTATTACCCAAACTCATTCTTATGCAGTAGTGCTTGGGGAGGTAAATGGCCTCAGACGCCTGCCAATAGTTATTGGTGGTTTTGAAGCGCAAGCAATTGCAGTGGCGTTGGAGCGTATGCAGCCAAGCCGGCCGCTAACGCATGATTTATTTGCCAATTTTATGTCAACTTTCAATATTGACCTGAACGAGGTTATTATCTATAAGTTGGAAGAGGGTATATTTTTTGCCAAACTAATATGCCAGAATGATGATGAAACCATTGAAATTGACTCCCGCACTTCTGACGCACTGGCACTTGCAGTAAGAGCCAATTGCCGTATCTATACTTACGAAAATATATTAGAAACAGCAGGTCTGTACCTGGACCAAACCGGCAATCCGGACGAACCGGTAGAAAGCAAACCTACCCAAGTAAATGTTACGTCAGGAGACAAAGACTTGAAAAGCATGAACTTAGAGGAGCTACATAAACTGTTAAAACAAGCATTGGAGCAGGAAGACTACGTTAGAGCTATTCCTATAAGAGATGAGATAAATCACCGGAAAGCTAAATAAATAGCATAGTTGATAGTAATAGCCGTATAAATTTTCGTCTTATTTAGATTAACCCTTTATTCGCTAACTTTGTTTACAATAAACCCCCTTTGGTTTGATGAACAGGCTTCTATTAATTATCTGTTGTTTTTTACTCTTTTTGCAAGGCAAAACATGGGGTCAAAGGAATTGTGGCTACGATATCATTCATAAAGCTGCACTGTCAAAAAATCCAAATTTTGATGCTGACAGGAGTGCTTATTTGGAAAGTACTTATAAAAATAGTAGCACAGCTAAAAAGACAACAGGTACTACCACTTTATGGGTTCCCGTAGTTTTTCATATTGTACTGGACAATGCGAGTCTTACAAAAATGGATGCTTCAACCATACAAGACAGGATAAATTCTCAAATGGCAGTCTTGAATCAGGATTACAACCGCGGCAATCCCGATAGTGTTAACATTCCGGCTGCTTTTAAGCCACTATATACCAGCGTTAATATTAAATTTGCGCTCACAGGCCAGGATCCAAATGGCAATCCCACACCCGGTTATGAGCTCATTAATACCACTAGTACAAGTTTCGATATATACACAGGAGCCGGCTCAGCTGCAAAGCATGCAAGCACCGGTGGTGCAGATGCATGGGATGTAACTAAGTACATCAATGTTTGGGTTGTTAATATTTCTTCGGGTGTTATAGGCCTTACTGTTCCTCCCAGCTATACGGCAGCTGGTACTTACCCAACAAATGAGATGGGGGTATTATTGAGTTATTCAGTATTTGGCAGAAGATCATCATCAGGCGAATATTTTTTGCCGTCTGGCACCGGAACACCGTTCGATCTTGGAAGAACATTAACTCATGAAATGGGGCATTATTTTGAATTGCTACATACATGGGGTGATGATGGTGGTCTTTGCCCCACTGACCCACATGGCATGGACGATGGCATAGCAGATACTCCCCCACAGGGCACCAATACATCAGGTTGCCCGTCGGGTGTTGTAACTGACGCTTGTTCTTCAACCAGCCCGGGTATCATGTATCAAAATTACCTGGATTATACCGATGACGCTTGTATGCACATGTTTACTGTTTTGCAAGCCGCGAAAATGCATGCAAACCTGGAAGGTCCAACTGGTGAAACTTATTCATTGACTACACATCATGAATTATTATCAGTACCGGGATTGAATACTGCAACACACAATTTGTTAGTAGCTCCTAATCCCACTACCGGTAAAATAACCATATCGTTCCCACAGGCCGAAAACAATTTACAGTCTATTAGTATCATCAATACTTTAGGTCAAAAAATAAAAACGATCGTTACAAATCAAACAAGCAATTATTATACAACAGATATATCGGGCATGCCTGCCGGTGTATATTTTGTAGTATGTGATTATACAGACGGAGAAGAAATAAGAAAAATATTATTGCAATGACATTGAGTGCCAAGAGCCTGACAGAAGTATTAGAACAATCACATTTAGAGAAAGACCTGCTGAAAATAGCAGAAAAAGTACAGAACCAGGAGCGCCTTTCGGAAGAAGATGGCGTTTTACTTTTTGAAAAAGGAGAGCTTGGTTTTGTAGGCGCATTGGCCAATCATATAGCAGAGCGACTGCATCATGGTAAGGTTTATTTCAATCGCAATTTCCATATCGAGCCTACTAATGTTTGTGTATTTACCTGCAATTTCTGCTCATACTCCCGACAATACAAACACCGTGATGACGGATGGGAACTGGGTATGGAACAAATGCTGGATATGGTACGCAAATACGATGGCCAGCCAGTTACAGAAGTGCATATAGTAGGTGGTGTGCATCCCAAAATGAATCTTGAATTTTTCTGTGAATTACTGAGTAAAATAAAAGCGCATAGGCCAGACCTGCATATAAAAGGTTTTACAGCAGTAGAACTGGATTATATGTTCAGGAAGGCAAAGCTGAGTGTAGAGGATGGACTGAAGAAAATGCAGGAAGCCGGCCTGCAATCTATACCCGGTGGTGGTGCCGAAATATTTCATCCCGATATAAGGCAGCAAATATGTGCTGATAAAGTAGATGCAGACGGTTGGCTGCTGATACATGAAACCGTACACAGACTGGGAATGCATAGCAATGCTACCATGCTATACGGACATATTGAGAAATACGAACACCTCGTAGACCATATGAGCCGCCTGAGAGAACTACAGGATAAGACGGGTGGTTTTAATTGCTTTATACCTTTAAAATTCCGCAATCAGAATAACGACATGTCACATATAGCAGAGGCAAGCATTGTAGAAGACTTGAGGCTCTATGCTATAGCACGAATTTTCATGGATAATTTCAGGAATCTGAAAGCTTACTGGCCTATGTTGGGCCGGCAAACAGCGCAACTTACACTTTCATTTGGTGTAAATGATCTGGATGGCACTATAGACGATAGCACTAAAATATACTCTATGGCAGGCTCTGAAGAACAGAACCCGGCTATGAGTACTGATGATATTTGCGACCTGGTATTTGCAGTTGGTAAAACACCAGTAGAGCGTGATACGCTTTATAATGAGATAAAAGTGTATAAACCGGAAATGGTTGCCTGATCTATTCTTCTATAAAATTCAAGTCTTTACCAAAGGTTTCTTCTGTCATTATTACCGCAATAATGCTGATCACCATAACAATTACACCCGTTATCTCAGCCGCAGTTATATAACTATAACCACTCTGATTCAACTGTGTAAATAATATAATAATGAGGGGCAATGAACCACGTACCATGTTAGGTGCAGTAGTAGCGGCAGTAGCTCTAAGATTGGTGCCAAAATGCTCTGCTGCCATAGTAACAAATATGGCCCAGAAACCTGTTCCAAAGCCAAGCAACATACATATTGCATACATACCATTTGCTGTACCATTATATTGCATGAAATAAAGCACAAGCCCTAAAACGGTTATGGCATAAAATATATACAGTGCTTTTTTCCTGCTCTTGAACCATTGGCTTACAAAACCAATAAACAGGTCTCCAATAGATATAGCAACATAAGCAAGCATTACCGCTTTACCCGGGTCAATAGGCTCTTTGATGCCAAATTTTTCACCAAACTCTTTTGAAAATGTGATCAGCACACCAATCACATACCAGGTAGGTAAACCAATAAGTATAGCAAGTAGGTATTTTTTGAACCGTTTGCCATTGGTAAAAAACATAAGGAAATTACCACGCTGAATTTTGGTATCCTTAATACTTTTAAACATCCCTGATTCGAATACACTGACGCGAAGAAATAATAGCAAAAACCCTAAACCACCCCCAATAAAATAACACACCCGCCAGTCGAACGTTTGCTTCATAAAATATGCGAGTATCGCGCCGGTTAGTCCCACACCGGCAACAATCGAAGTAGATATGCCCCTTTTCTCTTTTGGTATCAATTCGCTAACTAATGTTATTCCTGCACCCAATTCACCTGCTAAACCAATGCCAGCTATAAACCGGCACCAACTGTATTGTTCCACATTTTGAACAAAACCATTGGCTATATTGGCAATAGAATATAAAATAATGGAACCAAACAACACGCTGAGCCTACCCTTTTTGTCGCCAAGCATTCCCCAAATGATGCCGCCGATAAGAAGCCCATACATTTGATAACTGATAATAGCCTTACCACTTGTATCGATAGCTAATTGTGATAAGCCCAGGCTTTTAAGACTGGGTACGCGAATAATGCTGAAAAGGAGAAGATCGTAAATATCAACAAAATAACCAAGTGCAGCTACTAATACGGGGATACTTAAAAGTGAAATAGTTTTGTTTTGCTGCATACGACAGTACTATGAATTTGTTTTCTTTCTTCCGAATATCATTTTGAACAATACCGGCCCTGTAGTTATTACAATGATCAGGACAACGATAATATCTATATTCTTCTCTACCCATTCATTCTTACCTAATAAAAATCCGGCTAAGGTCATGCTGGTAACCCATGCAAGGGCGCCTAAAATGCTGTATGAGATAAATTTTTTACGGTCCATATCTACAATACCAGCTACCAGGGGTGCAAATGTGCGTACTATAGGTAAAAAGCGCCCTAATATGATAGCCATAACACCTCTTTTCTCATAAAACTCATGTGCCTGTACCAGGTGTCTTTTTTTAAATATCCAGGTATCTCTTTTTTCAAACCATAAATGCCCGGATTTCCGCCCGAACCAAAAGCCTAAAAGATTACCCGCAATGGCGGCAAATGCAAGTAAGATCACCCAATATATTAAGTCGAGATATGGATTTGCGAATGGTGTATGCGATTTAGCGATCAGCATACCGCTTACGAATAAAAGAGAATCACCCGGAAGAAAGAAACCTACAAACAATCCGGTTTCAGCAAAAATGATGAACATGACGATATATAAACCGCCATGAGCTACTATCCAACCTTCTTTTGTTAATTCTCTGAACAATTCTAACAGATCGTGCATATACATTTCTTAGAACCGTGAAAATAGGAAAAAATAATAAACATTAGTGTTTCAACTCACCTTCCCATTTACTTACCACTGTTGTAGCAATACTATTACCAATTACATTCATCGAGGCCCTGCCCATATCTATGATGGGGTCTATACCAAATAATAAGGCAAGCCCTGCCTCGGGGATCTTGAAAGTAGCTAATGTTCCCGCAATGGCTACTAAAGCTATACGGGGTACACCAGCCACCCCCTTGCTCGTGAACATAAGTATTAATAGCATAGTAAGCTGTGTGCCCATATCCAGGTGCATACCGTATGATTGGGCTATGAATATAGAGCCGAAGGTCATATACATCATGGTGCCGGCAAGGTTAAAAGAATAACCCATCGGTAATACAAAACTTACAATTTTCTCACTGCACCCAAACCGCTCCAGTTCCATCATAGTTTTAGGAAAAGCCGCCTCGCTGCTGGTAGTACTAAAGGCCAATATCACAGGGTCTTTAATATGCTTTAATAATGAGAATACTCTTTTTTGAATAAATAATGAGCATGCTAATACCTGGATAACTAACAAGATGAAAAACCCTAAATACACTTCTCCAATAAATTTTGAATACGTCTCTAATATGCCCAACCCTTGTTTAGCAATAACCGCCACCATAGCACCAAATACGGCCAATGGAGCCAGGCCCATAATATAAGTAGTGATCTTTAATATTATATGGGCTATCGAATCGAGCGCATGTACAACAGGTTTTGCCTTCTCACCTAAAGAGGCTGCTGCTACACCAAAGAACAAAGAAAAAACTACTATCTGCAGTATCTCATTTTTAGCCATAGCATCTATTATGCTGACCGGGAACATGTGATATAAAAATTCTTTCAGCGAAATTGCAGCACCTTTTATGCCAGCATCTGCACTATCGGGTATAGGTAAATGCATTGCCACACCCGGCTGAAAATAATTAACTAATATCATTCCCAATCCAAGACTAACAAGTGATACGGCAAAAAACCATAATAAAGACTTACCGCCAATTCGCCCTACCGTTTTTATATCACCTAACTTAGCAACGCCTACCACTAATGTTGTAAATACCAATGGCGCAACGATCATTTTTATAAGCCTCAGAAAAATATCAGCCAGCAAAGAAAAGGGCTCCAGCTTTTTGTCACGGGCTTCTGTTGTGGCGTTTTTTGTGGCTATTAACTTTGCTTTTTCTGCAACAAAGCTTTTATACGCAATATTCGTAGTATCGGTCGGCACATGCACTGCTGCAATAGCAGCAGTAGTGGCTACTATCCGGTCATTCTCCTTTTTTACATAAGAAGCATTTAGCCAATATCCAATAGCAATACCACCAATCAATGCCATAATGATATATAAAGTAAGATGGCTGCCTTTCTTATTAGTGGTCATAATTGCACAAAATAATATTTAGAATGGTAGTTTTTAATATTCCAGCATATCCTGTACAGATGCATTGCCTTGCAATCCGCCGGTATGTATACATAGTATTTTAGCATCTCTTGAGAAAAAATGTTCTCTTAATAATTCTTCAAGCCCGTACATCATTTTGCCTGTGTATACTACATCTAAAGGAATATTATTAAAATGATGAAAATTATTCATGAACCCAAGTAACTTATCATTCCATTTGCCAAAGCCTCCCAAATGCCACCTGGCAAATACTTGCCAGCTTTTATTTTCCTTTATATAGGGCTTTATTTCATCTGCCAGGTATTCACCTTTTTTCATTGGTACAAAACCTAATAACATTTGCGTATCAGGAAGTCTGTTTCTCACCCCAACAAAAGTGGTACCCGTACCTAATGACAAACATACATGGGTATATATTTGTGGTATCAGTTCAGCAATTTCTTCGGCTCCTTCTCTGCCCTTTTGGTTGGCGCCACCTTCAGGGATAATATATGGGTGGTCATATTTTTTAGACAACTCATCCAGCCATATGGGGTCTGTTTTCCTGGCATATTCTTCTTTAGTAACAAATACCAGTTCCATATTCAAATCCAAACAGGTTTGCAGTGTGGTAGTCAATTCCTCTTTGTCATATTTTCCTCTTACAATACCAATAGATCTTAATCCAAATTCTTTTGCAGCCGCAGCAGTAGTTACAAGATGATTGGAATAACCACCACCAAAGGTTAGAATATCATCATATCCTTTTTCAATAGCAAACCTCAGGTTATGTTTTAGTTTGAACCATTTATTGCCAGATATTATAGGATGAAGCAGGTCAAGCCTTAACATGTCTACCCTTTCTGCATATGGTTGATACCATAACGGATTAAGTGGCTGAATAAACGCATACTGTTTAGTTATAGCCATATTCTTTCAGGTAGTTCTCATTATCACGCCATTTTGGACGCACTTTTACAAACAATTCTAAATGCACTTTTCTCTCTAAAAATTCTTCAATAGCCTTGCGTGAGTTGATGCCCAGCTGCTTTATCATACTACCGCCCTTTCCTATTATTATTATTTTCTGTGTTTCTCTTGTTACAATGATATCTGCCTTTATTACATCCAGGTTTGTCTTTTCTTCAAATGATTGTACCAACACAGCAGCATGGTAAGGTATCTCTTCGTGATACAATTCATAGATCTGTTGCCTGATCAATTCGCCAACAAAAAATCTTTGAGACCTGTCTGATATACCATCCTCAGGATAATAGGCCGGTGATTCAGGCAGATGTAGCAATACGGATGGAATGATCTTGTCAATATTCTTTTTATCTTTTGCCGAAACAGTGATCACTTTCCAATCTTTATATCTCTGTTCATACTGCTTTACAATATCTTGCATTTTGCTTTTATCCTTTACCAGGTCACTCTTATTAAGCAACAGTATGCAGGGCACTTTCAGGTTCAGCATATTAGTAATAGCTTCCAGTTCTTCTATTGGCAATGTGATGTCATGCACAACAAGGGCTATATCAGCATCCTCCAAAGCGCTTTTCACTTGCTGCATCATTTTTTTATGTAAGTTATATTGCGGTTCTATGATACCCGGTGTATCAGAGAATACAATTTGATACGTAGGCTCTGTAAGTATACCTAATATTCTGTGTCTTGTTGTTTGCACTTTATGCGATGTAATGACCAATTGCTCTCCCAAAAGCGCATTCAGCAAAGTGGACTTTCCCGCATTAGGTGCACCAAATATGTTTACAAATCCTGATTGATATTTTTCCGGCATCGGCATAAAAATACATGCTATTAGTAATACCTGTTTAACTAAAATAAAAAACATTAGTTTGTTTATTCCAACGCATCCGTTACCTTTGCACCTCATCGCGAGGTAGAGCAGCGGTAGCTCGTCGGGCTCATAACCCGAAGGTCACAGGTTCGATCCCTGTCCTCGCTACACATAGGGCCACGTTACATTATTCCAACTATACGGAAAATGAAACGTGGCATCTTTTTTTAATAAATATCAAATAAATAAGTAAAAAAATAATACCTCGCTATTTATTGCACATTCAGCCAATATAGGGCTCATATGTAAAGTGTAAAATATTAATAATTGCGATCAATAAATAATGCATAAATAATTTATAATCAATTAATTATAAAATTAACATATATTTTTCACCCTGCCTTGCTAAGTAGGATTAAGAATGTTAATTTCGCCAACCAAAGAATTTTACATGCCTATAAAAAAATTAAGACTTCCAATCTTAGTTGCCATGCTGGCAGCGTGTATGATCATGGGTAGTTGTCAAACTGAACAAAAAGCAACAGGCTATACTTACAAGCATTCTAAAAGCCCAAAATTCATGAACGACATTACAATGGGCGACCATAAGCGTAATGGAATAAACCTGGATGATGTGGTAGAAGAGAATGACGAGGATAATACAACCGGTATACCAACTATAAATAATAGCAACAACTATGCTATTGCCAACCCGCCCACCACTTATCGCAACTGCAAATCTTGATATAGAAAAAATAAAAGGCAGTATACGTGACTGGTGTAATAAAAAGCCCCAGGCTACCAGCATAGCGTATGTGGTGGATATGGAGCATATGGACAGGTCGCCATTACCGGAACCAATATATACGCTGGTGGTGAATGGGTATAACCGTTTGCGTAGCGGGGATATGGAAATAATCATGAACCCAGGCTGGTATGACTATGGTGGCAAACAAACCGGTACCACACATGGCACCTGGAATCCTTATGATACACACATACCTTTGATATGGTACGGATGGCATGTGCCTAAAGGCGAAACGGATGCAACAGTACATATGACTGATATTGCGCCAACGGTAGCTGCCTTGCTACATATACAGATGCCTAATGGTTGTATTGGTAAGGTGATACCTTTTGAACAAAATGAAAATAATAATAAAAGCAGGGATTAATATTCCTGCTTTTATTGTGTCTTTTGTTGCGCATTTATGCATTTAAGCTTTTGCCAGCAAGTTGCATCTTGTTTATAAACAATAGTATTATTTATACCAACAATATGCGGGGTATATGAAGTAATTGATTTAACAAAAATGGTTGTAGTATAATAAAAAAAGCTGTTAGCCTTTTCCCATCTTGCTGGCACCGGCATAGTATTTACGCCAGTAACTATCATTCAGGTTGCTGATCGTAACACCCTGGCTGCGGGATGCATGAATAAAGAAATTATTTGCCAGGTATATACCTACATGTGTGATATGACGGCTGTGTATATGAAAGAATACCAGGTCGCCTTCTTTTAGTTCAGTTGCTTTTTTTACAAAATCTGTATTGGCAAATTGTTCTACTGCTGTACGTAACAGGTTGGTGCCAAATACATGCTCGTATAATTGCTGTACGAAAGCAGAGCAATCAATACCATTTTTGTTAGTACCACCCAGGTGATAGCGTACACCATACCATTCGTCTATGTATTGATACAGGTTGGTATTGCAAATAGAGGAGGGCATAA
>Ga0207152_1025_pt1 | contig 31485 bp, 25 predicted proteins | sample Alteio_BWMinHeat_30_FD_153590 | JGI IMG/M metagenome (GOLD analysis project Ga0207152, IMG submission 153590) | Enriched cells from forest soil in Barre Woods Harvard Forest LTER site, Petersham, Massachusetts, United States -... | ecosystem: Environmental > Terrestrial > Soil > Temperate forest >... | reverse complement strand
CGCGACGAGCAGACGACGTGGCCTTCCGGACCTTGATAATCCATGCAAGACAGCCGGACGATTACCCGGAAAAGCGCGTCCAATCTGGCGCTGGCATTTGTCCTCCTGCCGAGGGAGAAGCGGGATGGCATGTCGGCGCTTTACGCATTCTGCCGCGAGGTGGACGACGTGGCGGACGACGAATCCGTGCCAGTGGCGCAACGCCGGGAGCGGCTGGCGGTGTGGCGGGACGACGTCCGCCGCGCTTGTGACGGCGAAGCCGCTCAACTTCCGGTGAACCGCGAGTTAACGCCTTTCATCCGGCGATGCGGGCTTCGATTCGATTTGTTCGATGAATTGATCAAGGGGGTCGAGATGGACCTGGACATCAAGCGTTACGGGGATTACGCGGAACTGGAACAATACTGCCATCGTGTCGCGTCGGTGGTGGGGCTGTTGAGCATCGAAATCTTCGATTATAAAGACCCGGCGTGCCGCGATTATGCGGTCCACCTTGGCAAGGCGCTGCAGCTCACCAATATCCTGCGTGATGTGCGCACCGACGCCGAGCGCGGCCGGATTTATCTGCCGTTGTCCGAACTGGCGCGGTTCAAGGTGACGCCCGAGGAAATTCTGCGGCTGGAATATTCGCCGCGCTTTCGCGATCTGGCGGCGAGCGTGGCGGTCCGGGCGCGTTATTTTTACCAGCAGGCGCGGGTGACGCTGCCGGCGGTGGATCGGCGCTCGATGGTGGCGGCGGAATTGATGGGGTCGGTTTACTGGCGGCTGCTGGGAAAGCTTGAGCGGCGGCAGTTCGATGTCTTCGGCCCCAAGCCAACGCGCCTCGGGAAGGGGCAGAAAATCCTGCTGGTGCTGCGGACGGGATTGCGTCTGGCTTCGGGCGTGTTGTCGCCCAACTATGGCACGCCCTGAGATTGCGCGGCGGTTGATCGTCAACGCGGACGATTTCGGACTGTCCCCAGCCGTCAATCAGGCCGTTGTAACGGCGCACCGTGACGGCATCCTGACCACGGCAAGCCTGATGGTGAATGAGCCGGGGTTTGAAGAGGCCGTCGCGCTGGCAAAACAGAATCCGCGGCTCGGGGTGGGCCTGCATCTGACGCTTTCGCACGGGCATTCGGCGATGCCGCCCGGGGAAATCCCAGGCCTTGTCAACGAGCGCGGCGAATTCAGCAACCGGCCGGTTTCGGCGGGGATGCGTTATTTCTTACGACGGGATTTGCGCGAAGAGTTGCGGCGGGAGATTGAGGCGCAATTTAAAAAGTATAAAGCGACCGGGCTGCCCCTGGACCACGTCAACGGGCACCTGCATTTTCATTTGCACCCGACGGTGTTCAGCATCCTAATGGAGACGAACAGGGGGTTTGGGATTGGACGAATGCGGCTGACGCGGGATCCGTTCTGGCTAAACGCGGGGCTGGCTCCGGGGAACTGGGGTTATCGCGCGAGCCATGCGTTTATTTATTTGTTTCTGTCCGGCCGGGCCAGGGGCGTGCTGGAACGCCGGGGGATCCGGCACACGCGCCAGGTCTTCGGCCTGTTGCAAAACGCGCGGGTTGACGAGGCGTATGTCATGGGGTTGCTATCGCGGTTGCCGGGGGGTGATTCGGAGCTTTACTCGCATCCTTCGCTGGATGAATTTAAGAATGAGTTTGATGCGCTGGTCAGCCCCCGGGTAAAAAACGCCGTGCGGGAGCGGGGCATCCAATTGATTCGCTACCAGGACTTGTGATATGATGAAACTGCTGTTGGTTCTGATGGTGGGCCTCGTGTTCGAGTCCACCGGCGTCGTGATGCTGAAAAAGGGCATGACAAAAATCGGCGACTTGAACGGCGTGACGGCGGCCGAGGTACTGCGGGTCGTGAAATCCGGCGCGACAAGCCCGCAAATCCTGGGCGGCGTGTTTTTTGAAGCGTTGTTTTTTCTGTGCCTGCTGCTTTTGATGTCCAAAAGCGACATCAGTTTCCTCTGGCCGTTGACGGGGTTGAGTTTCGTCTTTGCGACCTTTGCCGCGATCATTTTTCTCGGTGAGAGCGTCTCGGTTGCGCGCTGGCTGGGAGTGATCCTCATCGTGGTTGGCGCCGGGTTCATCAGTTACAGCGAACATGCCAAACCCAAGACACCGCCGGAGCCGGTCGCGCAATCGCCGGCGGCTACCAAATAATGCCGGCGAGCGCCTGCGCGAGTCTTTCCGCCGCGAAGCGGGTTTCTTTCTGCAACTTCAGCAATGCACCGATCTTGCCGGGGGATTTTGCGACCGCCCACGCGAGTTTGCCGTAGTCGAGGCTCATGTCGGGTTTGCTGAGCTGGTTGAAGTCGAGCGGCATATCGTCATGGGCGGCGTCCGAGATCACGCGCAGGGTAACGCAGGGGATTCCGCGTTCGCGGCAGACGGCGTGAATTTCCGCGGATTCCATCTCAACCGCGTCAGCGTGGGTTTCATCGCGCAATTTTTTCTTTTCGGCGGCGGTGGAGGCGATGCGGGCGGCGCAGAAAAATGTTCCCGGTTTTGCGCCGACGCGAAGGAGTTTTTCGCGCGGTGAAGCATCTTGAGGTTCAAAAACGACATCGCCGATTTTCAGCGCCGGGTCGAGTCCGCCCGCGAAGCCACAGGTGAGGACCAGTGCGGGAGTCGATTGCGCGAGCCGATCGACCAGGGAGCGGCGCGCGTTCTGGCGTCCGATGCCGGTGATGAGAACGGAAACGCCGGATTTGCCGGCCGCGATTTTCTGGAACGGAGCGACTTCCTCCTTCAAGGCAAAGCAGACGAGGACGGATTCCGCGGTCCGGGTGGTGGACGCTTCATTCGGCATTTATTTGATTCCGGAGAGGCGTTCCTTCCAAATCTGGTAGAGGAGGACGGTGGCCTGGACGTCGCGCAGGCAGTATTCGGCGATTTCGCGGTACTTGCCCGCCGCCATGAGGTCGTTGACGTCCATGCCGGTGACGCCGTGGCTTTTCGGGGATTCGATGCCAAAGGCCTTGCAGTAGAAATCGAGGTTGAAGCGGCGCGCGGCGCCTTCGCGCCCGCTGACGCCGTAAAAGGTGAGTTGCTCGGCGAGATCGCAATGCGGTTCGATGGCGTAACGATAGCCGAGCCAGTTTTTGCGGGTGACGGGGACATTGAGAAGCGCGGAACGGAGGTAGAGGAAGGGCACGTCGAAGCCGCGGCCGTTGAAGGTGACGATGGCCTCGTAATGCCGGGCGACGTCCCAGAAGGCGGTGAGGAGTTCCACCTCATCCACACAGGGCACGAATTCGACGGGGCCGGCCTCGCCGGGTTCGGGGTCGTGATCATCGGCGGTGTAGAGGACCTGGCCGCGGACGGTTTCGGCATTGAGCATGGCGACGCAGACGACGTGGGCGGTAAAGGGCCAGAGATTGAACTGGCGGAGGATTTCGGTGCGGCGGAGTTCGCGCGCGGGTTCGTCGGTGATTTTTTCCGCCTCGCGGAAAAGATATTCCCGCTGCGCTTCGTCGAAGTTTTCCGGCGGGAGCGCGGAGGTTTCGATGTCAAAAACCAGTCTGGCCATGCGGGGGGAATGAACGGAGAAAACCAGGATGAAAAGACCGTCCTGCGGACCAGCCTTTTCATCCTGGCACTGTGATGTTACTTCTTTTTCTTACCGGCTTTTTTTTTCTTCTTAGCGGCCACGAAAATCACCTCCATTCAATTTCGCGATTGTGAATTCATTCTGAAACGATTAAGGCACATCCGCCGCGTACGACCAAGGATTATTTACGTGAGATTTTTTGCCCGGGACGGTTTGAAAAAGATGAGGGACGTTTACAAACCGGGACTCAGGCGCCGAACTTGTCGAACATCTTCGCGTTTGCCTGCATGAGACGAACCAAATATTTCGCTTCGAAGACGCCGAGAGACCCGCTGTTCGCGCCGGTCTCGGTGAAGCGCTGAAGTTTGTCCGAGCCGGAAAGGGGCGAGTGGAGCAGCACGGGTTGTGCATGCCACGAATGGCCTTTCGCGGCGCAGGGTGTGGAATGGTCGCCGGTGATGGCGAGGACTTCGGGTTTTTTCTCCAGCAGAATGGGGAGCGCGGCGTCGAAATCTTCAATCGCCTTTTTCTTGGCGTCGAAGTTGCCGTCCTCGCCATACATGTCCGTGTATTTATAGTGAATGAAGAAATAGTCGTAGTTGGCGTATTCGGCGAGGTAGCGCTGGAACTGGGCGGCGATGGTTTGGGGGCCTTCGAGCTTGGCCATGCCGACGAGTTGCGCGAGGCCCTTGTACATGGGATAGACGGCGAGGCAGGCGGGCTTGAGCAGATAACGCTCCTCGAAGGAGGGAATGTGGGGTTGATGGGCGATGCCGCGCATGAGGAAACCGTTGGCGGGTTTTTTCTTTGCAAGCAGCGGGAGCGCAAGCTGGTAAAAGTCCTTCACGAGTTGCGCGGCGTTTTTGGCTTTGGCGGAATTTGGATCGACCGGGGAAACGACGGGGACGGGCGCGCCTTCGTGGTGAGGGTCGGCGTCGGTCAAGGGCCCTTCGAGATCTTTGCCGCGAAAGACGACGACGAAACGATGGCCCTTGCCGGCCTTGATGATGACCTGGGTGTCGCCGATTTTTTTGATTTTGGCGGCGAGCAGGGCGCAGAGTTCCTCGCAGACTTCGGTTTCAATGCGGCCGGCGCGGCGGTCGGTGACGATTCCCTTTGCGTCGAGGGTGCAGAAGTTGGCGCGGGCGGCGACGTCGCCGGCCTTGAGTTCGATGCCGAGGCCGAGCGCCTCGATGACGCCGCGGCCGACCTGGAATTCGAGCGGGTCATAACCGAAGAGGGCGAGATGGCCGGGACCGCTGCCGGGAGTGATGCCCGGGGCGACGGGCAGCATGCGGCCTTGCGCGGAGTTTTGGGCGAGGGCGTCGAGGTTGGGCGTGACGGCGGCTTCAAGCGGCGTCATGTAGCCCTGCTCGCGGGTGGCGATGTCGCCGAGGCCGTCGAGGACAAGGAGGACGAGCTTGGTTTTGGTCTTTAAAGTGAGTTCAGAATAAAGCGTGTCGAGATTCATGATGCGATTGGTGTTGGCAAAACAATTTGCGCGATGCCGTGATGAACATCGGCCGGCCGCGCCGGAGACAATACTGCGGAGAACGCGGCGGAATCGTCAACGGGATTATGGCGAGGTGGAATCCAGGAAGGGGACAATTTATAAGGAACCCATGAACACAGGAAAGGAAGGGGAAAAGACTTTGAACAGGAGGGAACAGAGGGGGAGAGAAACAAGAAGTCAGGAGTCAGAAGTCAGAAGGGGACAAACACGACAGATTCAACCACGAGCCAAGCGAAATACGCGAACCAATCCAGAAAGACAGCCGCAGATAAAACATGGATGGGGAAAAGCTTGAACAGGAGCGAACAGAGGAAACAGGCCGAACATAAACTTTTCGGCGAGAAGCCGGATTTGACACGGGAATAGGGTGTGCTAGAATTGGGGTCGGTTGGACGAGGAGGACGTCCCGAGGGAGAATGGATCGCATCCCGCGTACGGGAGGCGGCGTTGTGCTTTGACAATCTAATCGGAAATCATTTAGCCACGGATGAAACACAGATTAAACACAGACCAAGCGGAGCTTGGAACCAATACTGGGAGGCCGGGCCGGACGGCGGTGCGCTTTCGGCAGGGCACCAGGGCGAGAGTCGGGTATCACCTGATCGCAACCGGCTCTTACCGCATAGGGTCGGTTTTTTGCCGGATAAGAGTCCGTTTTCACCGGATAGCGACCGGGTATTACCGGATAATTTTTGGTTTTTACCGGCTCTTACCGCATATTACCGCATCTTACCGGATAAATTTTTTTTGGCGGCCAAGCGGGGCGGGATTCAGAAGTCAGGAGTCAGAAGGGGGCGGACCCCTCCTTCGCTCGGAAGCTATGGAGTACAGTGTGGGGTTATGCGGAAAAAATTTCGGGTTTTTACGCATTTTTCCGCGGTTTTCCACAATTTTACGCACAGAACAGGGCCGTAATTACGCGATTTTACGCATTTTTACGGGTGGGACCGATTTTACGACGCGAATGGGCTTCCCAAGCCCGCCACGAGATGGGTGCCCAAATCGAGTTGTTCGCTCGCGCGAAACGTGGTGCACGAATGAGCACGAATTTGTGAAAGAATGAAGACGGAAACGCGCCTCAAATTGAAGCGGCACGAATGCCGCGTTCCGGGGCAAGCGACGAATTTCACGCTTTTCGCCTTGTCCCCAAGGCTGCGACTGGTGCTTTGCACACAATCGCACTCCATCAAGGAAACCGTACGATTCGGCGCTCGACATGCGGCAGTTGGCGTTGAAAAATCCGTCATGGCACAGGTGGTGATTGAAAACCTGGATAAAACCTTCAAAGGGCGCAAGGGCGAGAGCATCCGGGCGGTGAACAATCTCAGCCTGAGCGTGGAGAGCGGGGAGTTTTTTGTTTTGGTGGGGCCGTCGGGTTGCGGCAAATCGACGACGTTGCGGCTGATTGCCGGGCTGGAGGAAATCGACCAGGGCACGATTTCGATTGAGGGCAAGGTGATTAATGACGTTTCGCCCAAGGACCGGGACATCGCGATGGTGTTCCAGAACCACGCGCTGTATCCGCACATGACGGTGTTCGAGAACATAGCGTTTGGCCTGAAGCTGCGGAAGTGTTCGCGGGCGGAAATCGAGCAGCGGGTGGGCGAGGCGGCGGAAATTCTCGGTTTGAAGGACTGCCTTGACCGCAAACCGGAGGCGCTTTCCGGCGGCCAGCGGCAGCGGGTGGCCGTGGGCCGGGCCATTGTGCGGAAGCCGAAGGTGTTTTTGTTCGACGAGCCACTGTCCAATCTGGACGCCCGGATGCGGGCGCAGATGCGGCAGGAAATTTCCAAACTGCACGCCCGGCTTGGTTCGACGATGATTTATGTGACGCACGATCAGGTGGAGGCGATGAGCATGGGCGACCGCATCGCCGTGATGAAGGAGGGCGTCGTTCAGCAGGCGGCTGCGCCGATGGAGGTTTACCGGCATCCGGCGAACATGTTCGTGGCGGGATTTATTGGTTCGCCGCCGATGAATTTTTTTCGAGGGACGCTGATCCGGGACGGGGACGGAATGTACTTTCAGGAAGGGACCGCGCCGGGCGCGGTCAACGGTTTCAGGCTGCGGGTGGGGAATGATATGGCTCCACGGCTGGCGGGGCACGCCGGCGAGGACGTCGTGTTTGGCATCCGGCCGGAAAATATTGCCGACAAATCATCGGATGCGGTGAACGGAGGGACGGTGGAGGCGATGATTGAGGCGGTTGAGCCGATGGGGCCGGAAACGTATCTATATGCGAACACGGGCGCGCATTCCTTTGTGGCGAGGCTTTCCGCCGATTGCGGGGTGGAGGGGGGACGGAAGGTGACGCTGGTTTTTGACATGAGCAAGGCGCATTTCTTCGACCCGGCCACGGAAAAGATTATGGTGGATAATTGAGACGTGCTAAAAAAATTAATCGGTGTGTGTGGCGGGATAGGGCCGGGAACGAACCTTGCCCGGATAGTCCGGACCAAACCCACCCCCCTACCCCCCTCCCATTCGCTTGCAGCGTATGGGAGGGGGCGGATCATTTGGCGAAGTTACCCAGGGTAGCCCCGAAAGTTTTCGGGGCAACCGCTGGGCTGATTGGCACAATCCCGTTGGATTGGGAAAGCAATGTGCCGCGTTGCGCGCGGCAAGAGCGGACTTGGAGACAGCGCCCGCAAGCACGGCTTGGGAGACGACTACCACCTAGTTGAAAAAGGTATGACCACACTGCAACTCCACGAGTTTCATCAGGGATTGGGCGCGCGGTTCACGGAAGTGAACGGCAGCGAGGCGGTGAATGATTACGGCGACGCGCCGACGGAGCATGCCGCGGTGCTTGGCGCGGCAGGGGCGTTCGATTTGAGTTTTCGCGGGCGGATCTGCCTGACGGGCGCCGACCGCGTGCGGTTTCTGAACGGGCAGGTCACGAACAACGTAAAGGACCTGCGGGCGGGTGAAGGCTGCTACGCGGCGCTGGTCACCGCGAAGGGGAAGTTGCAAAGCGACCTGAACATTTACTGCCTGCCCAATGAACTGCTGCTGGATTTTGAGCCGGGCCTCACCGATACGATCATCCAACGCCTGGAAAAGTATGTCATTGCGGATGACGTGCAGATGACGGACGTGGGCCCGCTTTACGGGTTGTTAAGCGTGCAGGGGCCCAAGGCGGAGGAGGGGGTGCGAAGTCTTTGTTTGAAATCCGAAAATAGAGAAGGCGCCACCTCACCCCGGCCCTCTCCCCCACGTCGTGGCGGAGAGGGAGAAGAGCGCGGAGGAGGATTTTCATCATCGGAGGAAACCAAAGTTTCCGGAGACGCAGCCGATATTCCCACGAAGCCGATGGGTTTCAGTACGATTAACGATGCGACGTTGGGCGAGATTTATGTAATGAACCGGGCGCGCACGGGCAGCGGCGGATTTGATTTGTTTGTGCCGGTGGCATCGCTGGGCGCGGTGATGGACAAATTGATTGCGGCCGCAAAACAAGCCGGCGGGCGCGCCTGCGGCTGGCGGGCGTTGGAAATGGCAAGGATTGAAGCGGGCATTCCGCGTTTCGGCGTGGACATGGATGAGAACAATCTCGCGCCGGAAACGGGCATTGAAAGCGGGGCGATCAGTTACACGAAGGGTTGTTACATCGGGCAGGAGGTCATCGCGCGCATCCGAACCTATGGCAATGTGGCGAAGGCATTGCGCCGCCTGCGGTTGGCGGACGATTTGAAGGAACTGCCGCGCAAGGGCGATAAGCTGTATCGCGACGGGAAGGAGGCGGGTTATATCACGAGCGCCGTGGCGTCCCCGGCGTTGAAGGCGAACATTGCGCTGGGGTATGTGCGCAAGGAGGCGAACCAGCCGGGGACGGAATTGATTTTACGGAAGGCGGACGGGGAGAGCGCGGTGAGGATTTTGGAGGCGCCATGAATTCAACGGCACCGTCATGTCCTGGCCGGAAGCAAATTCACCATCAGGGGGATGCTGGTTACCTGACGTCCGTCCACGGCAACGTCGATGGAGTAAACGCCCGGCTTGTCGAATTTCAACTGCTGAATGCCGACGATGAAATTGTGAGTGGCGAAATGAACATCGCCGGGCAGGCTCACTTGAAAGGGAAGATCGATGCCGGGCATGATGGATTTTCCGTCCGCATCGACGAAGCTGATGCGCATTTGGTGGGCGCCATCCTCGCCGTTGGTGAACGTGATGCGCAAGGCGATGGAGCATTGGACGTGGATCGCGGGGAGTTGCAGCGCGAGAATGGCATCGAACGCACCGAGGAGATTGAGCTTGCCGTTGTTATCGGTGGCGGCATCACACAAAACGGCGACCTGGACATTCATCGGCACCATGAAGCCATGAACCGGGAGAAATGGCACGAATTCTTTGGAGGCATTTTGACGCTTGACATACATAGCAACTCTATGTATAGTGATGGCATGATTAAAAAAGAACTTGTCGCTGCCTCAGCCGAACCGCTGATTTTATCCCTGCTTTCGAAGGGAGAGAGTTACGGTTACGCAATCATCCAGGAGATCAAGGCGCGCTCAGACAACCAGCTTCAGTGGACGGACGGGATGCTGTACCCGGTGTTGCACCGGATGGAGGGCCGGGGCTGGATCAAGTCACGGTGGGTGGAGAGCGAGAACGGGCGGAAGCGAAAATATTATTCAATGAAGGAGGACGGCAAGAAGGCGTTGAAAAAGCAAAATGAGCAATGGACGGCAGTCCACTCGGTCCTGGCCGGCTTGTGGAAGGAGCAACATGTTTAACCTGGACGAGGCGATCACGGAATGGCGGCGGCGGATGCAGGCCGCCGGGATCAAAACTCCCGCGCTGCTGGATGAACTGGAAAGTCATTTGCGCGACGAGGTGGAGCAACAAGTCCTGTCGGGATCAAGCGAGGAGCGCGTTTTTGAAATCGCCCTCCAGCGCATTGGCCGGGCCGAGGCGCTCAAGAGGGAGTTCAAGAAAGTGAACGAAACAACAGAAAGGAAACATATGAAACGAACCATCCTTATCAGTGCGGGAATCATGGGTATATTGGCAGGCATGGCATTTGTCATGCCGGCGGTGGCCCAATATCGGCATGAAGGAGCGATGACCGGCGACGAAGTCGTATTGTTCGTGCTGGGCACGGTACTTACACTCGGCGGCGGCGGGGCGTCTTTCCATGGCTTCAGGAAACACAGTGCATGATACTGCGTCGAAAATATGTTTAATCTGAATCAGGCAATCGCAGAATGGCGACAGCGAATCGTGATGGCCGGGATCAGCACTCCCGAGGTGCTGGACGAGCTGGAATCCCATTTGCGCGAAGAGGTGGAGCAGCAGATACGGTTGGGATCAAGCGAGGAACGCGCTTTTGAGATTGCCCTTCAGCGCATGGGCCGGACCGACGCCCTTCAGACGGAATTCCAAAAGATTGGCCGGGTGGCGTCGGCCCTGTGGAGGAAACTGCGGGCGGCATCAGAACACGCGTTGTTCGCGTTGACCTGCCTGCGAATGAAGTGGGCTTTTCGCATGAAATTGAAGGCTCTTCATACCGGGCTCATTGTTCCCTTGCCGTCATTGAACAATTTCACCGCCAGCGCAAGGCAATCCCTGGCCCTGGCGCAGGAGGGGGCGCGTCAATTTCACCACGATTTCATCGGCACCGAACATGTGTTGCTGGGCCTGTTCAAGCTAGAGCAGGGCGCCGTGCCAAACGTGCTGCGAAGATTGCGCCTCGATCATGAAACTGTCCGGAAGGAAATTGAAAAGATTGTCCACTCTGGTCCCGATTATCTGATGGCGCAGGATCTTCCCTATACGCCACGCGCGCGGATGGCCCTCTCGCTTGCCGCCGTGGAAGCGGAGGTACTGAAACATTCCCGGGTCGGCCCGGAGCATGTCTTCCTAGGATTGCTGCTGGAAGGCGGTGGTGTGGCCGCGCTGGTCATGAAGAATCTCGGTGTCCGAATTGAAAAAGCGCGGGAGGAATTTCTCAAAGAGCTTAAGGCAAATCCGGGCGATGATGGGACAACCGGCATGGCCAGTTCATGAGCGATGAAAAGAATCGTGATAAAATCCAATATGCCTAATCTTGAACCGGCAATCACGGAGAGGCGGCGGATAGCAGCCCGTGGCGTCAAAACTCCGATGCAGTTGGACGAGTTGGAGAGTCATTTTCATGAGCACGCGGGGCGGAATCCGGACACAAATTCTTCGATGGGCGGGGAATATTTTGAACGTGCGCCGACCCAACCCCCTCTCAGTTACAATATTCCGAGCGCGGGCACGGATTGTGCTTTAACGGTGGGAATACGAGATGTTGTTGACGCGCCGCACAATGCTTTTGAAAACCGCCCTTGGCCTGGCCACGCTGGCTGGCGGCGCCATTGTACCCAGGGTGAACGCCTCCAATAATCCCCTTCCGGCCCCGGGTTTTTCACCTGGGGACGACGCGTTTCTCGAGGAACTGGAACGCGCCAGTTTCCAACTTTTCCGGGAGTGCACCCACCCGGAAACCGGCCTGACGATGAACCGCGCCCATCATGCTGAAACCAACCAAGCGGCCATTTCCAGCATTGCCGCCACGGGTTTTGGGCTCAGCGGGCTTTGCATTGCCGACAAACGCGGATGGCTGAATCCCGGCGCGGCCCTTGAGCGCGCCCGTGTGACACTCCGCTTTCTTTGGAACACCATACCGCACGAGCACGGGTTCTTTTATCATTTTGTGGACTGGCGAACGGGAGAACGGTACGGCCATTGCGAGGTTTCATCCATCGACACCGCCATCCTGCTCTGCGGCGTGCTGACGTGCCGGCAGTATTTTCAGGATGATGAAATCCGACGGCTCGCGACGGACATTTATGACCGCGTGGACTGGAAATGGATGTCTCAAGGCGGCCCATTAGTGTATCATGGCTGGACACCGGAGAATGGCTTCCTGGCCTCGCGCTGGGACACCTATTGCGAACACATGATGCTTTATCTCCTGGCCATTGGGGCGACGCGCAATCCGATCCCGTCCGATTCATGGGACGCCTGGCAAAGGCCGCAGATAGAATATTCCGGCACGCGCTTCATCGACCCCGGCGCGCCGCTCTTCATTCATCAATACTCGCACGCGTGGTTCGACTTCCGGAACCGGCGTGACGCCTATACGGATTATTTTGAGAATTCGGTGCTCGCCACCAAGGCGCATCGGCAGTTTTGCGCCGACCTTGGCAGTGAATTCCCGAGCTTCAGCGAAGAACTTTGGGGCATCACCGCGTCCGCATCCGTCCATGGCTATGCCGTCTGGGGCGGACCGCCCCGGCAGGGCCCCATTGATGGCACGGTCGTTCCCTGTGCCGCGGGCGGGTCACTGCCCTTCCTGCCGCAGGAATGCGTTGCCTTGCTGCGTCATGTTCGCGACCGGTACGCCGACACTGTCTGGCAACCCTACGGCTTTGCGGATTCCTTCAATCCCGCCACCGGGTGGGTCGCGCCCGGCCAGATTTCCATCAACACGGGCATCACCCTCCTCATGGCCGAAAACGCCCGTACGGGTTTTGTCTGGAACACGTTTATGAAGAATCCCGAAGTCCAGTTTGCCATGAAGTCTGTGGGCTTCACCTCCCCGAATGTTGCTTCGGAGTAGAGTTTGCCTCCTGTCCGGATGGTTCGGGCATCAACGAGGCGGGGACCGGAGTTTATTTCCCGATCCAAATCATGGTTTTTTCCGCAAGTTTGTCGAAGGCAGTTACAGCCAACTCCAAGTGCTCTTCCGCGGTGTCTTCGATCTTGTTGTGGCTGATGCCTTGCAGGCTCTGGACGAACATCATCACCGTGGGCACACCTGCGCGCGCCATTTCAGCCGCATCATGCAGCGGACCGGAAGGGAGCTGGTGACGCTTGCCGCAGGTCTCATCAATCGCGTCGTCGCACATGGCAATCAGGTCCTGGTTAAAAAGCACCGGCTTGATCTGCAAGAGTCGTTCCCACGAAACGTTGACGTTTCCCTCCTGGGCAAACTTTTCGCAGGCGGCATTCGCGTCCCGCAACATTTGACCGAGAGCGTTCGCGTCGAGATGGCGCTGATCCAACGTGATCCGGCATTCTTCGACGACGCTCGTGACGATGCCGGGCCGGGTGACGCACGAGCCAATGGTACAAACGCCGCCGTGACGTTCTGCAATGCGGTAGATTTCCTGGCCCATCTTCCCCGCGGCGAGAAAGGCGTCCTTGCGACGGTTCATCGGCGTGCTGCCCGAGTGGGCCGCCTGCCCGTGAAATGTGATTGCATGCCGCTCAACGCCGAAGGTCCCGAGCACCACCCCGAGCGGCAAATCAAGGTCCAGCAACACCGGGCCTTGTTCGATGTGCAACTCCAGATACGCGGCGGCATTCTCGAGTTCCCTGCCGCAATCCTTAACGCGCTCGAAATCGATGCCCACTCCCTTCAACGCCTCAGGCAGGCTGATGCCATCCTTGTCCTTGAGCCCGCGCGCTTCATCCATGTTCAGCGTTCCCGAGCACGCCGAGGAACCGAACAAACTTTTGCCAAAACGCGCGCCTTCCTCATCCGCCCAATCCACCAGCCGGACCGTCACCGGCGGCCTGCCACGGTATTGAGCATTGATGTGCCGAAGAATCTCGAGGCCCGCAAGCACGTTCAGGCATCCATCAAGCCAGCCGCCATTCGGCACGGAATCCATGTGCCCGCCAATCAGCAGCGCGCGTTCGGATTCGCCGCGCAATGTGGTCCACGTATTGCCTGCCGCGTCGTTGTGAATTTCCACCGGCAGCGGCTCAAGTTTTTTCCGCAACCAGGCCCTCGCCTCGACCCATGTCCTGGTAAAAGCGACGCGTTGCGCGCCATTTTCATCGCCGGTGAGGCTGCGAAGCTCTTTAAGTTCAGCGAGCGTGCGTTTGGGATTCAAAACTGTGCTCATGCCGCCTGTATTTTCTTGTGGCAAAACCGCTTATCGCGTTTATGATGCTCAAGTGGATTAAAAAAGGAAAGGCAAACGTATGCCCACACTTGCTACCACGGTTGACGGCCTAAAACTCCCGAATCCTTTTATCATCGGCTCCGGGCCACCCGGCACGAACCTGAACGTCATCGCCAGGGCCTTCCAGGAAGGCTGGGGCGCCGTCGTCGCCAAAACCGTGAGCCTCGACGCCTCCAAGGTCATCAATGTCACCCCGCGTTACGCCAAACTGCTTGCCGCGAGCGGCGAAGTCATCGGGTGGGAAAACATCGAACTCATCAGCGACCGCCCGTTTCCGCTTTGGATTGATGAATTCAAAAGGTGCAAGGACAAATTCCCCGATCGCGTCCTCATCGCGTCCATCATGGAGGAATTTCGCAGGGACGCGTGGATTGAAATCGTCGAACGCTGCCAGGCCGCCGGTGTGGACGCATTTGAGTTGAATTTCTCCTGCCCGCACGGTTTGCCCGAACGCAAAATGGGAGCCGCCATGGGTGAAAATCCGGAAATCCTCGAAGAGGTCTGCGGTTGGGTCAAGGCCGCCGCGAAAAAACCTGTCTGGGCTAAAATGACGCCCAACGTCACGCACATCGAGGATCCGAGCCGCGCGGCACTTAAAGGCGGCGCAACCGGCATCAGCGCCATCAACACCATTCGCAGTGTCATAGGCGTGAATCTCGACTCGCTGCGTCCCGAACCGAACGTCGAAGGCTACTCCACGCCCGGCGGTTATTCGTCCAAAGCCGTCAAACCCATTGCGCTCCGGATGATCATGGAAATTGCCACGCTCATCCGCAATGAATTCCCCGGACGCTCCCTGTCCGGCCTGGGCGGCATCGAAACCGGCAACGACGCCGCGCAATTCATCCTGCTCGGCGCAGACACAGTGCAAGTTTGCACCGGCGTCATGAAATCCGGGTACGAATGCGTGAAACCCATGTGCGACGAACTGCTCGCATTCATGGCCAGACACAATTTCGAAACACTTGCCGATTTCAAAGGCCGGAGCCTTGATTATTTCACCACGCACGCCGACCTCGTCAAACGGCAGGCCGAACGCAAGTCCGCCCAAAAAGCCGCCGCGCCTCAAAAGAAAACTGTCTCCGCAGACGGTGAATGGCGCAGCGAAGAATTTGTGAAGCAATCTGATGCGCTGTCGCGATAGCGATGAAGATCCCGGCACGAACTCCATACTCCGAAACATCCCCAGCGGGCAAATTCTCAAGCCCGAGCACGCAACAAAGCCCCCGATTTGATTTAATCCCATGCCCCTCCTAATCAAAAATGGCGAGATTGTAACCGCTGGGGAACGCTACATCGCGGACATATTTTGCGAGGGCGAAACGATCTCGCGCATCGACCGCAACATCGTCCCGCCGCCCGGCGCGGAAATCGTGGATGCCGCCGGCAAATATGTTTTCCCTGGTTTCATTGACCCGCACGTCCATATTTATCTGCCCTTCATGGGCACGTTTTCCAAGGATACGTATGAGACCGGCAGCAAGGCCGCGCTCACCGGCGGTACCACCACAATCATCGAGATGTGCTGCCCGTCGCGCACGGACGACACACTCGCCGGCTTCGAACTTTGGATGGCGCAAGCCGCTGGCAGGTCGGCATGTGACTTCACCTTTCACATGGGCGTGACCAAGTTCGACAATGGCACCGAGGCGCAACTGCGCGAAATCGTCGCGCGCGGCATCAGTTCGTTCAAAATCTTTCTTGCCTACAAGGGCGCGTTCGGCATTGACGACACTGAACTCTACCGCACGCTCAAGTTGGCGAGGGAATTGGGGGTCATCGTGACCGCCCACTGCGAAAACGAAACGCTCATTGCGGAACGGCAAAAGGAACTTCTCGCCGCGGGCCGGACGGATCCCGGCCGGCATCACGAAAGCCGCCCGCCCACTGTCGAAGCCGAAGGCGTTCATCACTTCATGACATTCGCGGAACTCACCGGCGCGGCCACTTACATTGTCCATCTGAGTTGCAAGGAGGCGCTCGATGAGGCCCTCGCTGCCCGTCGGCGCGGCGTCCGCGTCAATATCGAAACGCTTATCCAATACCTGCTGCTCGATAAAACCCATGCCGAACTCTCCGACTTCGAAGGCGCAAAATACGTCATGTCCCCGCCGCTGCGCGATGCGCGCAACCAAGCAATACTCTGGGACGGGCTTCGTTCCGGCCTGATCGACACTGTGGCCACCGACCATGCACCGTTCGATTTCAAAACACAAAAGACAATGGGCAAGAATGATTTCACGAAAATTCCCAACGGCATCCCTTCGCTCGAAGAACGAATCAATCTGCTTTATACGCACGGCGTCAAGGCTGGCCGACTGGATTTGCACACGTTTGTAAATGTTGCCAGCACGCAGGCCGCGAAAATTTTTGGCCTCTTCCCGCGCAAAGGCACGATCCAGCCCGGCAGCGATGCTGACCTCGTGGTTTATGATCCCACGCACCGTGGCGTCATTTCCGCCAAAACGCAGATGATGAACGTGGACTACAGCGCGTTCGAAGGCTGGCCAATTGAAGGCCGCGCCAGTGTTGTCACCGTACGTGGCCAGGTTGCCGTTCACGACGGCAAGTTTGTGGGTACGATTGGGCGCGGCCAGTTCCTGAAACGTATACCCTGCCACTCCTAATGCTTATAAACTCTTCGAAATTTCCGGGGCGTCCCGGCTTGACCAGATTGACCGTGCAGACGCGCGATTACAGCGCATTATTGGAAAAAGTCAGATTAAAGGTGATATGAAAATACCTGTACTCCCGCACTTCGATTACACGCCCAAACCGTACACGGGGCCTTCCGCCGAGAAAGTGCTGCGCTTGCGGAAGAAGTTTCTAAGCCCGGCGCTCTTTCTCTACTACAAAAAACCGGCCATGTTTGTGGAGGGCAGGGGCCAATATCTTTTTGACGAAAAGGGCCGGCGTTACCTGGACGGCCTGGGCGGCATTGTCACCGTAAGCGTGGGGCATTGTCATCCGCACGTCGTTAAAGCCGCCCGCCGGCAAAACGAAACGCTCCAGCATTCGACCACCATTTATTTGCACCCGAACATCGCCGAGTTCGGGCGAAAACTGGCCGGGAAGATGCCGGGCGATCTCAAGGTTTGCTATTTCGTCAATTCTGGTTCGGAAGCCAACGACCTTGCGCTGCTCATGGCACGCGCATACACCGGCAATTACGATATCATTGCGTTGCGCAACTCCTATCATGGCGGCAACGCCTCCGGAATGTCCATCACTTCGCATCACACCTGGAAATTCAACGTCCCGCACAGCTTTGGCGTGCACCATGCCATGACACCGGATCCTTATCGCGGTGCGTGGGGTTACAACAACCCCGAGGCAGGTAAGAATTACGCCGCAGATGTGAAACAGATCATTGAATTCGCCACCTCGGGCCAGGTAGCCGGGTTTATTGCCGAGTCCATCCAAGGCGTCGGTGGTGTGGTGGTGTTTCCGGACGGCTATCTCAAGCAGGCTTATGCCCATGTCCGCGCCGCCGGCGGGGTATGCATAGCCGATGAAGTGCAGGCAGGGTTCGGACGGACGGGAACACATTTTTGGGGATTTGAAACCCAGGGCGTGATCCCCGACATCGTGACTCTGGCCAAAGGCATCGGCAATGGTTGCCCGCTAGCAGCCGTGGTGACTACACCACAAATCGCCGGCGTGCTCGCAAGGCGAATCCATTTCAATACGTTCGGAGGCAACCCGGTGGTTTGCGCCCAGGGCAAAGCCGTTTTGGAAGTCCTCGAAAAGGAAAAACTGCAGGCCAATGCCCTTGCCATCGGCAATCACATCATGGCCGGCTTGGAAAAATTAAAACGGAGGCACAAAGTCATCGGCGATGTGCGTGGCAGGGGTTTGATGCTCGGCATCGAACTCGTCAAGGACCGCATGACAAAGGAACCGGCCAAATCCGAGTGCGCCCAAGTGCTTGAGACCTGCAAGGATTTGGGATTGCTGCTCGGCAAAGGCGGCCTCCACGGCAGCGTCATCCGGATTGCCCCGCCAATGTGTCTGAACCAGGCGGACGCGGATTTTATGCTGGAAGTATTCGATGCCGCGTTCGCGAAATTGTGAGAGCCAATGAAGGAATGTGCCAGAGCCTGCTTGGAATAACATTCTTCCGATGCAATCCGCCCGACAAGCTTGCTTGACTACGGGCATGCCGGAAAGTAACCTAAGCGGCATCGAGTGGTGGCCATAGCTCAATGGTAGAGTCCAAGCTTGTGGAGCTTGTTGTTGCGGGTTCGAATCCCGTTGGCCACCCCACTTCTCCTTTTTAATCTGGGTCGTGGTTTGGGCGCGCTGGCCATCCGCATTTAAGCCTCAGCCATCCGGCCAGGCAACTTTTCTTCTGGAGCGACTTCCCTTTTTACCAACAAAGTCACGCCTGCCGGCTCGGTCTGGAATAACTGCCGTCACCGGGAGAAGTCTTCGACACACTAAAAATGAAATTCCATACAACATATTACAAACCAGGAATTTAGATTTTAAACCAAGGCGTCTTTTTAAGCATCGAGCGTAAGCGGATCTCTTTCAAATGATCGGGAAAACCGGCGAAACGGGCTACAGTCACGCGTATTTCATGCCGATAATTCCGTAGTCTTTAATTGAATACTCTTTCGAAAACGCGCAAGTGGCCCGGTCGCCCATTGCTGGTGGGAATGTTGTCGCTTTATCTTTTTGCCCCCATCTGCGGCTTCGCGCTGGATCCCAACAAGGACATCTACCAGTACAATTGCCGGACGTGGTTGCAGCAGCACGGCCTTCCGGCCAATGGCATCAATGCGATAACCCAAACCAAGGACGGCTATATCTGGCTCGCGGCAAATTCGGGCCTCGTGCGTTTCGATGGCATCACTTTTACCTCCGTCAACCTGGCGCGATCCTCGGGGCTTCGGAGCACTCAAATCACTTGTCTGGGATCATCGTCCCGCGGCGGCATCTGGTTTGGCATTAAACTCAGTTCCTACGGTTATTACGATGGTCGCGGAAATTGGACATTAGGCACGGACTCCCAAGGCGGCTCGGATTGGGATGTACCGGCCATCTTGGAAGCCAGGGATGGAAGGCTTTGGATCGGGGGCGACAAAGCGAGCGTTCGTGCCAAAAACAGTAATCAGATTCAGCCACTTTTCCCTGATGCTTCACCGCCGACGTACGTCACGTGCTTCCTCCAGGATTCACAAGGGCGCATTTGGGTGGGCACCACGGGACAGGGCCTCTATTATCTGCAGGGGGAGAAATTAGTAAAATTCCCGGATAGCTCTCTCGACCCAAACACCATCACCGCACTGACGCAAGACAACGACGGCCAGCTCTGGTTAGGTACCACAAGCGGTTTGATTTGCTATGATTCTCAAGGCCGGCGCAAAGCAGTGGATGCGCCGGGTTCGCAGTACCGTGCCCTGATTGTGGATCGAAACGGAGTTTTATGGGCCGGAACTTTTGGAACCGGGCTTTGGCGTTACAGTCGCGGTGTTTGGAGTTCGCTAAGGAAGACCGACGGCCTGGCTGATGATTACGTGCTTTCACTCGCGGAGGATGGCGAAGGCAATATTTGGATCGGTACCCGGGAAGGGTTGAGCCAGCTTACCGATGTCAAATTTCCGACTTTTGGCATCACGGAAGGACTCAATGCGGACATGGCGCTTTCAGTAAGCGCCTCGCCCCGGGGCGGTCTTTGGGCATGCACGCCCTCGGGAGCCACCTATTTCGACGGCCAGGCGTTTGCCGAGACGTACGCAACAAACTCCGGCCTCGAATCGCCCTACGTCAAACGGGTGCTCGAAGCCCGGAACGGTGACGTATTTGTCACAGCCGGTGCGAACGAGATTAATATCCTCGCCAATGGACGGCTTGTGGCCAAACACCAGACTGGGGCCATGCCGGTAGCCATGGTCGAGGATGCCCAGGGTGTGGTCGTTTCGGTCGGTGGAGACCTGTTTCGCGCCGGGCGCGATTCTCTCACACCGTATCCCTTTACCAACAATGCCAAACCCAATCTCTACTGGGTGATCAACATGGCCCCGAGCCCTGACGGCTCGATTCTCGTCGCGTGTATGAATGGCATTTGCCGGGTGAAAGACGGGGCATTCGAACAATGGACTCAAGGCGACGGACTGGCAGACTATCAGGCCAGGTGGGTCTCCCAAGACAGCGACGGCACCATCTGGGCGGGTCTCGCAAGCGGGATTGCTCGCATCCGCGGGAGGCAGATCAGGAATATCCACCGGGAAAACGGGCTGTTTGATGCCGATATCAGTGCCTTCGTATTCGATGATCGCGGCAATATCTGGGTGGATTCCGACCACGGAATCTTCCGCACCACTCGCGCGAGCCTTAACGATTGTGCCGATGGCAAAACCAATCGCGTGGACTGCGTCAGCTACAATGATCCGGCTTCCGTAAAGCCCGGGGACAAGTACGACCAGGAGCAATCCGCCTGCAAGACCCAGGATGGGCGCATCTGGTTTCCAAGCTCGAGGGGCGTGATCATGGTTGATCCGGCCAATATCCAGATCGACCGCCTCCCTCCGCCGGTGCATGTGGAAAGCATTCGCGCCAACGGCAGGGAGGTGGTCGAAACCAATGGAACGATAATAATCCCGCCCGGCAGAGGCGAGCTCGAGTTCCAATACACCGCGCTCAGTTACATCACTCCGAGAAATGTACGGTTCCGTTATCAGTTGGAAGGCTACGACCAGCAATGGGTGGAAGCCGAAACCAGGCGGCTGGCCGCATATAACAATCTCAAGCCGGGCCGCTACACTTTCCGTGTCGTCGCTTGCAATGCCGACAACGTCTGGAACGAGAACGGCGCTTCCGTCGAAATTCAGTTGCGTCCGCATTTTTATCAGACGGCGTGGTTCTATCTGCTTAACGGAGCCCTGATCGTGGCCTCGTTGGCGGGGATCTACGCCTGGCGGATCAGCGCATTGAAAAGCCGCGAACGCGTGTTGAAGCTCAGGGTTGAGGAAAGGACCGCCGAATTGTCGGAGACCAACATCGCATTGACCGAAGAAGTCCTTCACCGCAAGCGCGCCCAGGCTGAAATTGAGGACAAAAAGGCATTGCTCGAAAATGAAATCGAGGAACGCAAACGCATGCAGTCGGAAGTTGAACGCATCCACCGGCAGCTCATGGATGCTTCGCGTGAAGCCGGCCAGGCCGAAGTTGCCACCAGCGTCCTCCATAATGTCGGCAATGTCCTCAACAGCGTGAATGTCTCCGTCAGCGTCATCGGCGACCGCCTGCGCGGACTCCGTGTCGCGAACATTGCCAAGGCCGCGGCCCTGCTCCAGGAGCACGACGGTGATCTGGGACATTTCCTGACCCAGGACAAAAAAGGCCGGCATCTGCCCAAATATCTGGAAGGACTCGGTCAGGACCTCAAAACGGAACAGGCGGATCTTTTGAAAGAACTGTACGACCTGGCCCAAAACGTCGAGCACATCAAAGACATCGTCGCCATGCAGCAAACCTACGCCAAATTCGCCGGTGTGACGGAAACGGTGACTGTGGCCGACCTGATGGAAAGCGCGGTGAAAATGCATGCGGGCGCATATGTCCGGCATGGCGTCAGTCTCGCGCGTGAATTTTCGGAAGTGCCGCAAATCGATGTGGACAAACACAAAGTAATGCAAATCCTGGTCAATCTCCTGCACAACGCCAAATATGCCTGTGACCAGAGTGGCCGGAAAGACAAGCTCGTTATCCTGCGAATCCAACTCTCCGGCGGGCAGATGGTGAAAATCGAAGTCGCGGACAACGGCGTGGGCATCGCCCCGGAGAACCTGACCCGGATTTTCAGCCACGGGTTCACGACCCGGAAAAACGGACACGGCTTCGGTCTGCACAGCGGCGCGCTCGCCGCCAAGGAACTGGGCGGCATCCTCTCTGTTCATAGTGATGGTTTGGGTCAGGGCGCCACCTTCGCCCTTGAATTGCCGTTGAGCCCTCCGAACGCGCGGTCCCGATCGCATGACGAGTATGATGTGCCTGCCGGCATTGGCCGGGAGGATGCCTGATTTGCCTCGGGTTATCATCGCGTCAGGTCCTTGTTACTTCTTCTTTGGCAGCGCGCGCGTGGCTCCGGTCGAGATGCCCCCATCCACCAACAGCGTCTGACCGGTGACGTAGGCACTGGCATCGGACGCCAGAAAAACCACCGCACCGTCAAGGTCCTGCGGGTGACCCGGCCGCTTGAGCGGGATGCGATCGCATAAATATTCCACCCACTCCCGGTCCTCGTACATCACAGCATTCTGTGCCGTCTTGAACCAGCCGGGCGCGAGACAATTCACCGTGATTCCCTTAGGCCCCCAATCATCGGCCAGGCTCATCGTGAGTTGCTTGACGCCGCCGCGGCTCGCCCCGTAAGGCCCCAGACCGGCGTAGCCGGCGACGCACGTCACGGAACCGATGTTGATAATCCGTCCGTAATTCCTTGGGATCATCGAACGTGCCACGGCTTGCGAGACAAAAAACGTCCCGCGGAGATTCGTGTCGAGCACCAGATTCCAGTCGTCCCAGGTGATTTCCAATGCTGGTTTGCGCACGTTGCAACCGGCGTTGTTCACCAGAATATCAATTTTCCCATAATGCGCGGCGGCCGCTTCCGCCATCTTCTGAATGCTGTCGCGGTCACGGACATCAAGCGCCAGCGGCAACGCCTTGCGGCCAGTTGATTCGATCTCGGCCTGAAAAGGCTTCAACGTGGCCGGGTCGCGGCTGGTGATGACCAGATCCGCGCCGGCCCGCGCCAATGCCCGCGCCAAAAACTGGCCGAGTCCCCGGCTCGTGCCCGTGACAATGGCAACCTTGCCGGTGAGATCGAAGGAATTCTGGTTCATGGGTTGAAAAAATTTTGTAGGGCAAATCAGGGTTTGAGCAAGACCTTCAACAATCCTGGTTCTTTGCGATAAAGCCGGTCGAACCACACAGCCCCTTCCGCAAGCGGCGCTGCGGCGCTGATGAGCGGCGCCGCCCGCAAAACACCGCGCGCCAGCATGTCAAGTGTGGCGCGATACTCACCGCGCGAAGCACATGAACCGTAAATGCTGATCTCGCGTGTCACTGCCGTTTGCAATTCGAACTCGATCTTTGGGGCCACGTTGCCAACCAGCGTCAGCGCACCGCCCTTGCGCAGGCAACGCAACGCCGCGTCCACTGTCGCTGTCACGCCCACCGCTTCGAAAGCCACATCCGCGCCACGGCCCTCGGTCAAACGGAGGATCGCTTCCACGGCATCTCCATTGGCAGAATTAATGACGTTCGTCGCGCCGAATTTCGTGGCCAGAGAGAGCCGTTCGTCTGCCACGTCCACCACGATGAGCCGCCCACAACCCGCCCGGCTCAACGCCTGCACCAGCGCCAGGCCGATCATCCCCGCGCCCACCACAACCACCGTGTCATTCAACGTCACGGGCGCGCGGCCAATCGCGTGCAAGGCTATCGCAAACGGCTCCACCAACGCCGCGTGTTCGAATGCCAACCCATCCGGCAGCCGATACAATATGCGCTGTGGCACCGTCACGAATTCCGCGAACGCGCCGTGCTGCCGGTATTCTTCGCAGGACACCCCCAACACCCGCCGGTGATCGCACAAGTTGATTAGACCGCGCCGGCAAAACTCACAATGCCCGCAATAGATGGTTGAATCGACCGTCACCCGGTCGCCCACCTTCCATTCCCTCACCCCGGTGCCAACGCCCGCAATGACGCCCGCGGCTTCGTGGCCCATGATGATTGGCGGCCGCCGCCGGCCCGTGCTGCCGTCCATCCCATGCACATCGCTGCCGCAAATCCCACAGGCCTTGACCGAGATCAACACTTCGTCCGGCCCCGGTTCCGGCGCGGGCATCTCTTTATGGGCGAATCGTTTATATTCTTCGAGAACCAGGGCTTTCATGGTCGGTTGTCTGGGTTGCGATGATGGTCACCAGAATTTTCGCCCAGTGCGAGCAGGAAATTCGGGATCGCACAGCCCCCGTTGCGCCTGTGAAATCTCTTCTCCTGCCTGCGTTGACTTGAATGCGCCGCTCACTAAAAGCCATCTCATAAACAACCGCAGATGGCGCGGCCAGAGATTTGGGCTGGCCACGCGGCGTGAGGAGGGAGCTGGTGCCACTCCGGAAGGAGCCCGCAGTGGGGGCTGCGACCGACGAACAACAACGTGGCCGGCACAAAGATCGGCCGCTACTCTCTTCTGTTCGTCCCTTCTGACTTGCATTTTGTCCCACTTTTTCTTCATCTTCACGCCGCTGCGGGTAGTTGTGAGATGGCTTTTTATTACCCGTCATCGATTTGCAAAATTTATGACAAAGACTCTCCGTGTCGGGATGATCGGTTACCAGTTCATGGGAAGGGCCCACTCGAATGCCTGGCGCCAGGCGCCTCATTTCTTTCCGCTTAAGGCCGGTGTCGAACTCCACACCATCTGCGGACGAAATCCCGCCAATGTGGAAGCCGCCCGCGCCCAGCTCGGCTGGCAGTATGCCGTCTCGGACTGGCGGCAAGTCGTCGATTCGCCCGAGATCGACATCGTGGACATCAATACTCCCAATGATTCCCATGCCGAGATCGCCATCGCCGCCGCCCGGGCCGGCAAGCACGTCCTCTGCGAAAAACCGCTCGCCCTTTCGGTCAAGCAATGCGAGGCGATGGTTGCGGCGGTGAAGCAGGCGAAGGTGGTCAACATGGTCTGCCATAATTACCGGCGCATTCCCGCCATCGCCCAGGCCAAAAGGATGATTGACGATGGGGCCATCGGCCAAATCTATCATTACAATGCCCGTTATGCGCAGGACCGGCTGGTGGACAAAAATGCTCCAATCGTCTGGCGCATGAATAAAAAAATCAGCGGCAGCGGCGCGCTCGGGGACATCCACAGCCACATCATCGACCTGGGCCGTTATCTCGTCGGCGAATTCGCCGAAGTGTCCGGCCTCATGCACACGTTCATTAAGGAACGCCCCATCTCCGGTTCCTCCGGCGGGAAAATGGGCCGCGTCACCGTGGATGACACCTCCATGTTCATCGGCCGCTTCAAGAATGGCGCGCTGGCCAATCTCGAAGCCACCCGTTTCGCGCTGGGTCGCAAGAATTATATTCGAGTTGAGATCAACGGCTCCCTGGGCTCGCTCTTTTTTGATTTTGAGGACATGAACCGCCTTAAGTTTTTTGACAACACCAATCCCCTCGACCGCCAGGGCTTCCGCGACATCCTCGTCACCCAGCGCGGCGAAGTCCACCCGTACGTCGGCCATTGGTGGCCGCCCGGCCACATCATCGGTTACGAACACACCTTTGTGCATACGATTGTTGATTTCGTGAACGCCTGCGTCGATGGCAAATCCGTTCAGCCCACCTTTCAGGACGGCCTGATGAACCAGCGCGTCCTCGAAGCGGTCGAGAAATCCGCCGGCAGCCGCGCGTGGGTCAAGGTTTAATCATTAGCAACTCAGCCACTTTGGCCGCGATGTCCGGTTCCTTCATCAATGATTCGCCCACCAAAATCGCCCCGGCGCCGCACTTCGCCAACCGCTGCACATCCGCCCGGGTGTGAATCCCGCTTTCCGCCACCAGGACTTTCTCCACACCGCCCGGCGCGCCGCGCAATCTGGCGGCCAGCCGCTCAGTCGTCCCCAAGTCCACCTTGAACGTTTTCAGGTCGCGGTTGTTGACACCAATCAACCCCGCGCCCGCCGCCAGCGCGCGCTCCAACTCCGCCTCATCGTGCGCCTCCACCAGCACCGAAAGTCCTCCCTCCCGCGCCAGCGCGTGAAAATCCTTCAACTGCCCCGCGCTCAATATCGCCACAATCAGCAGGATCGCGTCCGCGCCCCATTCCACCGCCTCCAGAATTTGCCGCTCATCAATGATGAAATCCTTGCGCAACAACGGCAGCTTCACCGCCGCGCGGATTTGCTTCAAGTAATCCAGCGAACCCTGGAAATACTTCTCGTCCGTCAACACCGACAGGCAATCCGCCCCCGCCAGTTCATATTGCCGGGCGATGCGCACCGGATCGAAATCCGCGCAAATCACCCCTGCGGACGGCGACGCCTTTTTCACCTCCGCAATCAGCGCCATTTTGCCGGAACGCGGATTCCGCAATGCCGCTTCAAAATCCCGGCATCCGCCCCGCGCGTTCAATGCCGCCCGCAAGTCCTGAGGCGACACCGCGCGCTTCGGCAGTCGGGCCACTTCCACCCGCTTCTGCGCCACAATTTCATCGAGAATGCTCATTTCCCGTCAAATTTATACCATGCGAACATAAACAAATTAATGCCAACCGCCCCTCCCTGTCACGCCGCATAACAGCACTCCATGGCGGCTGATTCTGTCCGGAATTCCTTCCAATAATGTGTCGCTTCCACAAAAAAAGGCTCCCACCCGTAAAAATGCGACCACGTTTCGCGCAAGCGAACAACCCACTTGGGGCATCTAACTTGTGGCGGGCTTGGGAAGCCAAAAATCGCGTAAATACGGCCCTGACCTGTGCGTAAAAATGCGTAAAATTGTGGAAAACCGCGTAAAAATCCGTAATTTTTCCCGCATAATTCCGCACTCGACTCCCCTTCCGGCTCCTGACTTCTGAATCCCCGCCCTGCTTGGCTCTGTGCCTCTGTATCTCTGTGGTTCGCCTCCTCTTTCCCTGCGCCAAAAAAATTTATCCGGTAAGAGGCGGTAATATGCGGTAAGAGCCGGTAAAAACCAAAATTTATCCGGTAATACCCGGTCGCTATCCGGTAAAAATCGGTCCATATCCGGTAAAAAACCGTCCGGATGCGGTAATAGCCGGTGCCGACCCGGCCGGGTCGCGCAGCGACAAAGGAGATTGGCTGGTGGAGAATCCGCCCGGAACTCGTTCGTCCCTCCGACCCGGTGGAAGCTCGCGATCCATCAGTTCCTGTTTTCATGAGATTCATGGGTTCATTATTCGTGTTTTTCATGTGGCGCCATTCCCGTCCTCCTTACACCAACCGCCCAAACCATAACACAGACTTTTCATGTGTCAAATCCCGGCCCCGGAGCGACCCGACGTGAAGCGTTGCCGCCAAAGCCGGTGTGAAATAACTCCGATCGTCGTCGTTATAGGGTAGGGACGCGCTGCCGCGCGTCCCTAATAGTTCTTCGTAGCAGCCGACGTAAGGAGGCTCTCGCTTTCCCACCCGAATCGTGCATAATCCCGCCGTGAGGAAGACACGCCGTTACTTGCTCGTCACGCTGCTCATCGCCGCTATGGGCGTGGTCTCGTGGCTGCTCCTGAGCCAGCCAAGCGAACCAGTTTATCAGGGAAAGCCCTTGAGCTATTGGTGCGAGCAATACTCCGCGAGTCGTTGGTTGTATCCGACCAATGAACCGGATAAGCAGTCTGAAACCGCCATTCGTACAATTGGCACCAATGCAGTCCCCACACTATTGCGCATGCTCAAGGCGACAGATTCCAAATTAAAACTCAAGTTATTCCAACTCGCTGCAAAACAACACCTCATAAACATCAAATGGAAATCGGCCGAGCTCCTGCACTATGAAGCGTTGCACGGATTGTTCGCATTAGGCACGGACGCGCAATCTGCTGTGCCCGATCTTGTGGAAATATACAATGAACGCCATCTTCTGGGTATTCTTGACCTCTTCAGCTTAATGGGTCCGGCGGCAGCGGATGCTGTTCCACGGCTCGTCCAAGAAACGTCGGACACCAATTACAATGTTCGGTTCTCTGCCCTCAGGGCGCTCGGACAAATCCATGCCAGACCAGACCTTACTGTTCCCGTGTTGACCAAGTCTTTGCGCGACCCCGTTCTGGAAATCCAGGGAACAGCAGCAGTGGGTCTGGGAGCTTTCGGAAGCGACGCCAAATCCGCCGTCCCGGAATTAATCAAAGCCCTTGCCGATCCGGACCCGTACGTAAGAGGCGAAACCGCATCCGCCCTTCAAAAAATCGACCCCGAAGCCGCCGCCAAAGCCGGCGTGAAATAATTTCCCGTATAATTCCCGTAGCAGCCGACGTAAGGAGGCTCTCACTTTTCTTCATCCACACGCCGCCGCACGCACATTCACTGGTATTTATTTGAGGGAATTTTTAACGATGAAATCCACGACTGGCTGCGGGTCCTTCGGCGCGAGCGGATAGTGTCCTTCGCCTTCCTTGATGATGACCGTGATCTGTCCACCGAGTTCTTTGTATCGCTTTTCAATCACCCGCGTGTTGTCGTCGAGACCCGGGTCGAGACTGCCGCAAACGCTTATGAGCGGCACGCCGGCCCTGGCCAGTATGTCCAGGCTGTCGAGCAGCGGTTTTTTTGACAGGTTGCTGTGCATGATGGGATTCTCGCCATAGATGCAGGAAACCTTGTCCGGGTTCTCCATGGCCCAGGCGTACGCTTCCCCCGCGGCCGCCCCCTTGCCCTCCATGGCCGGTTTCCGGGAAAAACCATGGTCGGTCAGATACTTGTAGGTCGCGTCCCATTGCGCCGGCACCGGACCGATATCGTATGGGACCGGGCCGGTAACGATGTAAAAACCCCTGGCCAGCAGAGCTTGATCCACCAGCGCATCCGGACCGACAAAGTCCGCCCGGAAGACCCAGGGATTTCCGGGCGCCGCTGTCTTCGGCACGATGATGTTCAAACCGCCTCCGCTGAAGTTGGTAAAATTAAATTGATAACGGTCGTAGCAAGGGGTGAACATCGGGCCGCGGCAGGTGATGTACGTCCCTTCCTGCGGGAAATTGCGATAGAAACTCTCCTCGCTGTAATAGGAGCTTTTGGTGAATTTACCGGCCACAAACGCCGGCGGCGCGCTGGGGGTTTCCTGGACGCTTTGGGTGATGAAATCCGCGATGGGTGTCGGGTCCCGCAGGCTGTGCGGATGGTGGGCAAGACCTTCCTTGGTCATTACGGAAATCCGTCCGCCAAACTGCCGGTAAATATTTTCAATGGCCGTCGAATACTTTCCCAGAATCGGATCCAGGCTGCCGTTGACATGAAGCAGAGGCACATCATGGCTGGCCAGTTCACCGAGTCTCGCAAGATTTTCCTGATTGCCGCCCGTATTATCAGCATAGACACAGGACACCTTGTCCGGGTGCGTCGTGGCCCAAATGTAGGAGTATTCCCCGCCCCGGCTCATGCCGATAAAGGCCGGCTTCGTGGACAACCCATTTTTCCCGGTAAGAAACTCATACCAGGCGTCCCATTCCCTGCCGGGTTTTAACGTGGCGTCCGCCGAGATATAGGCCACGCAAAAACCGCACTTGAGCAATTCAATCTCGGCCTGGGGCATGTGGTTCCAGTAACACCCTTGCCAGGACCACGGATTGCCGGCCGCCATCTGTTTCGGCGCCACCACAATGCACCGCCGCTGTCCCTTCGCCGGGGAATTGACCCCGTCGCCTTCGCCTTGCGGAGCTTTGAAGGGTGTGATGGCCAGTGTCGCCACATCCATCACGTAGTCGTAACGATCAAATCCATGCCACGCGCTCTTTTCTCCCGTAAACCCCGGCAATGTTTCCGCCGCGGTTATTATTTTTGGACTCCAGAGCGTCGCCGTCACGAAAATGGCCGCAAAAACGAAATGCACAGAACGGCTCGCCGGTTTATAAGCTGGTTGATTCATAAATTGTTGGGAACTGCCGGGGATTCTGATTGGACGCCTCTCGCAATGCCATCCCTGAAATCGGGGATGCTTTAACGAGCATGAATTTGACGTGGCCAGCCCCTCCTCACCCCGGCCCCTGGTCCGCTCCTCTCAATCGTTCCGTATCGTGGCTGGCCGCGGTTGCCGGTCTGGCGTCCACCACCGGCGCGCCCGATGCGTTTTCCCGCCACGGCACTTCATAAATCCGCACCGCCGTCCGGATTCCCTTCACATTCACCGCTGGCAATTCCACGCACGACAAGGCCAGCGCCGGATCATCCTGAATCATTTCCGCCATCGTCGATTCGCTGATGATGATTCGCCCGCGCCCCGACACCGTCTCCAACCGGCTCGCCAGGTTCACGTCCCGCCCAAACACCGTGTAATTCCCCTGCTCATCCGATCCCATCAACCCCACCGTCACCACGCCCGTGTTGATGCCCGTGCCGATGGACAATACCGGCAAAATCGGCAGCAACGGCCGCTCCGCCACCGCCAGCTTCACATTCTCCGCCTCCCGCCGCGTGTTCTCCGTCTGCCGGTCCTGGTTCAACTGATACACCGCGCGTTGCACGTCCACCGCCGCCCGCACGCAAGCCACCGCATGCTTGTCGTTGGCTATCGGCGCGCCCCAGAACGCCATCACGCAATCGCCGATGAATTTGTCAATCGTCCCGTTATGCTTCAGCACCGTTTCCGCAATGATCCGCAGGTAACAATTCACCGTCGCCAGCGTCTCCCGCGCCTGAGTGTCAAAAACCGCCTCCGCCGCCTCTTCCGTCAGGTGGTGTTCCTTCACGTAATCCGCCGCGTCGTCCCGGTTCTTGTCCGTCATCTCCGTGAACCCGCGGATGTCCGCAAAATACACCGTCACATTCCGCCGCGCGCCATCCAGCGAAAGCTTCTCCCGCCTCAACAATTCATTCACCACCGCTGGCGACACCACCCGCGAAAACACCGACTTCACCCGCCGCTGCTCCGCCTGCTCGAAAATGACAAGGTACGCCAGCAGCGTGAAATGCGTCATCAACAACCCCCCCGCCACCGGCAGCACCATCGGCATCCAGTAGCGAAACCGTATATACACATAATACGCCGCCACTGCGTAAGCCACCAATGCCACCAATATCGATAGCGATGCGACGTGCGACCGGAAAATCCAGGTCAACGCCGCCGCCAGCGCCCCCATCATCACGATCAACAGCAGCTCCACCGCCAGCGGACTCCGGTGAACGAACTGCCCCGTCAGCAGCGAATTCACCACGTTCCAATGCCCGGCCACCAGCAGCGTGTTTTGCGGGCCGGACTCCGTTGTGCTCTCCTGCAACGGTGTCGCGCCGAGGTCGTTCAGGTCGTTGCCCGTCGCGCTCGACCCCACCACCACGAGTTTGTCGCGCCAGTCCACCTTTCCCCAGCGGGCCGCCAGTTGATGCGCCTGCGCGTTCGTGTTCCCCCGCAACCGCACCTGGTACTGGCTCAACACTCCTTCAAAGGGTTCCCGCGTCAATTGTTCGTTGTTCACCGTCACGGCCCAGTTGATGTAAAAAAATCCGTCCTCGTCCACCGGGATGACCCGCGTCACCCCGTTCTCGCCGTGCAACGTAATCCGCCCCTTGTCCAGTTCCACCAGCGCGTTGGTCAAATCCAGCTTCAACTCCTGCGCCGCCAGCACAATCCCCATGTGCCAGATGCGCTCCTCTGTGAACGGCTTCGCGAACTGCGCCATCCCCGGTGGGATTTTGTCCCCCACGAACAGCGACAAATCAAAGTCCCCGTTCGTCAGCGGAATTTTTATCGCCTCATCCTCCAACCGCGGCAAAATAA
>Ga0207152_1023_pt1 | contig 32396 bp, 40 predicted proteins | sample Alteio_BWMinHeat_30_FD_153590 | JGI IMG/M metagenome (GOLD analysis project Ga0207152, IMG submission 153590) | Enriched cells from forest soil in Barre Woods Harvard Forest LTER site, Petersham, Massachusetts, United States -... | ecosystem: Environmental > Terrestrial > Soil > Temperate forest >... | reverse complement strand
ACATCGCGTTGGGCAGCGGCTCGATGACCGTAGCCATCACTTCAATGGCGTCCTCTTTCGAATTTCCGGAGTCGCCTTTCTTCTTTTCCTCGCGAATGGGTCTCGCCATATTCTCCTTGTTTCCACCAGCCGGTCTAAAATCCGGCCATTACATCTACCACGACGGCCCGGTCATTTCTTTCGGCCTCGTCAGGATCCACGGCCCGTTGGCCGTAATCGCGACGGTGTGCTCGAAGTGCGCCGAAGGACTGCCATCGGCTGTTTCCGCCACCCACTCGTCGCGCATGCGAACTTCCGGGCGCCCCGCGTTCACCATCGGCTCGACGGCGATGACCATGCCCTCTTGCAACCGCGCGCCGTGGCCTTCTTCGCCGTAGTTCGGCAGGTTGGGCTCGTCGTGCATCTTCGTTCCGATGCCGTGCCCGACGAACTCCCGCACCACCGAATATCCGTGCTGCTCGACCCAGCTTTGCACCGCGTGGCCGACATCGCCGAGGCGGTTGCCCGCGCGCATCTTGTCAATCGCGCGGTCCAGCGATTCGCGGGTCACATCCAGCAGCTTCCGCAGCTCCGGCTGAATCCTTCCCACCGGAACGGTGACGGCCGAATCCGCATAGTAGCCGTCCACTTCCATCCCGAAATCGATCGAGACAATATCGCCTTCGCGCAATTTCCGCTTGGGCGACGGAATCCCGTGAACGATCTCGCTGTTCACCGACGTGCACAGCACGCAAGGGTAACCGCGATATCCCTTGAACGCCGCCTTGCCCGGCCTTCCAGCGATTTTCCCCTCGGCAAGCTTCTCGAGGTCCATCGTCGAGATTCCAGGCTTGACGGCATCGCGCAGCGCCGTCAAAACTTCGTGGACGGCGAGTCCGGCGCGGTGCATTTTTTCCAGCTCTTCCGCGCTCCGCAGATGTATCGCCATCAATCTTTTTCCCGGGCCCCAATTGCACCCACTATCGAGACCCGCGCACGCTCGACACGCTTTGCAGCACCTGGCGGCCGACGTCCTCGACGCTCTTTGCCGCGTCGATATCGTGCAGCAAACCCAGCCGCCGGTAATACGCGGCCAGCGGAGCCGTTTGCTTCTCGTACGCCTGCAGCCGCGGGCCGACGACTTCTTCCCGATCATCCGACCGCTGCGTCAGCTCTCCGCCGTCGCTATCACAAATCCCAGCGGCCTTTGGCGGGCGGTCGTAAATATTGTAAATCTCGCCGCCCACTTTGCAGGTCCGCCGCCCGGTCAACCTTCGCATCAGAACCGAAGGATCGATCACCAGGTGAATCACAAACGGCCGCTTGAACCCATGATGCTTCAGCAACTCGCCCAGGTATTTTGCCTGGGCCACCGTCCGCGGAAACCCGTCGAACACAAATCCGTGCGAACAATCCGGCCGCTCGATGCGCTCCGCGACCATCTGCAGCACCAGCGAATCCGGAACCAGCTCGCCGCGCTCCATGATGGGCTTGGCCTGGGCCCCCAGCGGAGTGCCCTTGCCGACGTGCTCGCGAAGCATATCGCCCGTCGAAAGATGCGGCACACCGTACTTCCTGGCCAATTCCATCGCTTGCGTGCCTTTTCCCGCGCCCGGAGGCCCGAGAAAAATCACTGCGCGGTCCAGCTTGTCGGGATGCCGTGTGTCCGGAGCCACCCAGCTTCTCTCCCTTTACCGCCGGCCGCGCAACCGGCCCTTTCGAGCAAACCCTTCGTAATTGCGCATGACCAGCTGGGCTTCCAGCTGCTGCACCGTGTCCATGGCCACGCCAACCACGATCAACAAAGACGTTCCGCCGAAATAAAATTGCACCGACATACCCTTCAAAATGATCGCCGGGAAGTGCCGGTCAAACCACGTGCCGATGCCCCAGCCGATGTGATCGAGGTGAATACCGGTGATCAGCCATTCCGGCAGCAGGCAAACCATGGCGAGATAAATGGCGCCGATGAAGGTCAGGCGCTTCAAAATCTTGCTGACATGCTCGGAGGTGGTGCGGCCCGGCCGGATGCCCGGGATGAATCCGCCGTTCTTGCGCATGTTGTCGGCGAGTTCCGTCGGATTGAAAACGATGCCGATGTAGAAGAACGCGAACAAAATGATCATCACGACGTAGATCAAGTTGTAAAGCGGCTCGCCAAAACTGATAGCCTTCACGGATTCGTCGATAAACAGGTACTTGTGCGCGAAGAACAACGCAATCGTCGGCGGAAAGGCCAACAGCGAGCTTGCGAAAATCGGCGGGATTACCCCTCCGGAATTGACACGCAGCGGCAAATAGGAAGATTGTCCGCCCATCACGCGGCGGCCCACGACGCGCTTGGCGTACTGAACGGGGATGCGCCGCTGCGCGCCTTCGACATATACGATGAAAGCCACGACGGCGATCATCAAGGCAACCAGGAAAATCAGTACGAGCGGTGTGTAAGGCCCCATCCACCGTGTGCTAGCCTTTTCATAAAGATCCGCCACTGCGCGGGGCAGGCCCACCACGATGCCGGTAAAAATGATGAGCGACATGCCGTTGCCGATACCTCGCTCGCTGATCTGTTCGCCCAGCCACATGATGAAGGCCGAGCCGGTGGTCAGCGTCAGGATGGTCATCAGGACAAACGAAAGCCCTGGATGATAGACCAGCGATTGCCCGCCCAGGCTCTGCGCTCCCAGCGCTTTGGCAATCGTGAAGGATTGAATAACGCTCAAGACGATGGTCAGGTACCGCGTATACTGCGTGATTTTGCGCCGGCCGAGCTCGCCCTCTTTTTGCAACCGCTCGAGGTACGGGAATACCACGGTCATCAACTGCAGGATAATGGATGAGGTGATATACGGCATGATGCCGAGCGCGAAAATCGTCATGCGGCGGAAGTTGCCGCCGCTGAAAAGATTGAAGATGCCCAGCACGGAACCCGCCGCCTGGTTGAACAATTGATCCAGCACGACCGAGTTGATTCCAGGGATGGGAATGTACGCACCAATGCGATAGACCGCCAGCAGTGCCAGCGTGAACAAGACGCGGTTCCGCAAGTCCTGAATGCGGAACATGTTTTGAACAGCTTCAAGGAATCGCTTCATGCGTTTATCCCAAATCCAACTAAGCTACAACCTCGAACGTGCCCCCGGCCTTGGTAATCTTTTCCTTGGCCGACGCGCTGAAAGCATGCGCGTGAATGGCCAGCTTGCTGGTCAATTCACCATCGCCAAGGACCTTGATGGGGTCAGAGGCGCGGCGAACAAAACCGTGAGCGCGGAGCAATTCCGGCGTCACTGTTTCGCCCGCCGGAAAAACGTTCAGCTCTTCCAGATTCACGACCGAGTAGCTCACGCCAAACGGATTGTGAAAACCGCGCTTGGGCATGCGGCGATGCAGCGGCATCTGTCCGCCTTCAAAACCACGGCGGCGCGAATAGCCGCGGCGGGACTTCTGCCCCTTGTCGCCGGAACCGGAAGTCTTGCCGAGTTTGGAACCCATGCCGCGGCCCACACGCACTTTTTTCTTGCGCGAGCCCACGGGCGGATGCAAATTCGCAAGCGTAAAGGATCGGCGCGCCTTCGCAGCCGGAGTTGCCGGCTTGTGCTGGCCGCGCTTGCTTCCCCCGCGGGGGCCACTGGAACTTTTCTTCGCCATCGCTTTACTCCACCACTTCCACGAGATGCCGCACCTTGTGAATCATGCCGCGCGTTTCCGGCGTGTCCTGGCGCTCCACCACTTGATGCATTCGGCGCAAGCCGAGGCCGCGGATGGTCTGCCGCATGTCATCGGTGCAGCTGATAAAGCTGACCACCCACTTGACCTTCACCTTGCCGCCCGACTTTTTTCCGTCGTGCGAGGTGCGGTTATAAGGCTTCTTCGCTGAACCCTTTTCGTGCGCCACTTTTTTGACGGCCATTAGTTGCTCTCACTCGCGGCGGCCTTTTCCTTCGGCGGCCTGCCGCTGATTTCGTCCACGGTCTTGGAGCGCATTTCCGCCACGTGCGCAACATCTTTCAGGCTCAAGAGCGCCGCAAACGTCGCTTTGACGACGTTGTGCGGGTTCGAGGTGCCCAGCGACTTCGTGAGCACGTTGGTAATCCCCGCCACCTGCATCACTTTGCGGACTGGACCGCCCGCGATGACGCCAGTGCCTTCGGAGGCCGGCTTCAGCAGCACCTGCGCCGAACCGTACCGCCCCAACACCTGATGCGGAATCGTGGTGCCCTTCATGTTCAGCTTGATCAGGTTCTTTTTCGCCTGCTCGATGCCCTTCTTGATGGCCATGGGCACTTCGCGCGCTTTGCCCATGCCGAATCCCGCATGGCCGCGGCTATCGCCGACAACCACCAGCGCCGAGAAGCTCAAGTTTTTGCCGCCCTTGACGACCTTGGTGACGCGATTGATGGCAATGACGTCATCCTTCAGCTCGGAAAGATTCACTTCCAGAAGCCGCCGTACCGCTAGACTGTCTCGCAGAATTTGCTTCGACATAGGCTTAGAACTGTAACCCCGCTTCCCGCGCCGCATCTGCGAGCGCCTTGACGCGGCCGTGATACTTATAACCGCCGCGGTCGAACACTACTTTGCTGACTCCAGCAGCCTTGGCGCGCTGGGCGATGGTCTTGCCGATCACTTTCGCGGCCGCAACGTTGCCGCCGCCCTTCAAATTCTTTTTCGATTCGCCGTCCACGGAGCTGGCGGAAACCAGCGTCTTGCCCGAGCGGTCGTCGATGACCTGCGCGTAAATGTGCCCTAGCGAACGGTACACGCAAAGGCGCGGACGCTCCGGCGTGCCCTCGACGCGGGTGCGCACGCGCGCGTGAACCCGCTGGCGGTGCAAATCTTTCGATAGTCTTCGAACTCTTGCCGATGCCACAGTTTCTTCTCCTTATTCCTACGCGGCGCCGCCGGCCTTCGCGCCAGCCTTGCCGGCCTTCTTCTTCAAGCGTTCCCCGGTGATACGCACACCCTTCTGCTTGTACGGATCGGGTGGACGCAGCGAGCGCATGTCCGCGGCCACCTGGCCGACCTGGCCTTTGTCCGCGCCACTGACGATGAGGTGCGTCTGCTTTTCCACCACCACCTGAATGCCTTCCGGAATCGGAAACTCGATGGGGTGCGACTTGCCGAGCGCGAACGCCACGGTCTTGCCCTTGAGCTCCGCGCGATAGCCGACGCCCACGATGTCGAGATCCTTCTTGAAACCCTGGGTCACGCCATGAACCGCGTTGGCGACCAGCGCGCGAGCCAGTCCGTGGAGCGCGCGGTGATCTTCCGTGGCGCGGAGGGCGGTCAAGACGCCGTCCTTCTGCTCAAAGGTGATGCCGTGCGGCAGCGCCACAGAGAGTTTCCCCTTGGGACCTTGCACGTCGATCTTGCCGCTCTGCAGCGCGATTTTCACGCCCGAGGGCACTGGAATTGGTTTGCGTCCGATACGTGACATTTTTCGTTGAGCCTCAAGTCCTCTTTAAAAATAAAACCATTTGTTAATAACCCAACTACCAGACCTCACAAAGAATTTCGCCGCCGAGCTTGGCCTTGCGCGCCGACCGGCCACTCATCAGCCCTTTCGGCGTGGTCATGATGCTGATGCCCAGCCCGCCGACCACGGGACGGATGTCCGTCGAGCCAAGGTACGAGCGCGCGCCCGGGCGTGAAATGCGCTTCATCCCGGTGATGACGCTGCGGCGGTCCGGCGTGTACTTCAGGAAAACACGCAGCATCTTGTGGGTCTTGTTCTCGTCCACCAGTTTGTAGGTGGAGATGTAGCCCTCTTCCTTGAGGATGCGCGCGATTTCGGTCTTGAGCTTCGAGACCGGAACGTCCACGCGCTGGTGCTTGGCGGCCGCCGCGTTGCGGAGGCGCGTCAGAAAATCGGCAATGGGATCCGTCTGCATAGTTCTCCTGTGATGGCGCCGCTTGCCGCGGCGACTACCAGCTCGCTTTCACGACGCCGGGGATTTCGCCCTTCAGCGCCATGCCGCGGAAACAGATGCGGCACATCTGGAATTTGCGGATGTAGGCGCGCGCACGGCCGCAGACGCGGCAGCGGTTGCGCACCCGCACCTTGAATTTCGGTTTCTTGAGCGACTTGGCGATTTTTGCTGTGCGTGCCATTTATTGTGCGACCCCTTTTTCGCGAAGCGGAACTCCGAGACCCTTGAGCAGCTCGCGCCCCTGCTCATCGTTCTTTGCGGAAGTTGTGAGCGTGATGTTCATGCCCTTGATCTTGTCCACGCGCGTGTAATCGATTTCCGGAAACACCAGCTGGTCCTTCAAGCCCAGGGTGTAATTGCCACGGCCGTCAAAAGCGTTGGAAGGCAAGCCGCGGAAGTCGCGGACACGCGGCAGCACTACGTTGCACAAGCGGTCCAGGAACTCGTACATCTTGTCGCCGCGCAGTGTTACCGCGCAGCCGATGGGCATGCCCTTGCGAATTTTGAAATTCGCAATGGACTTCTTCGCGCGCGTAATCATGGCTTTCTGCCCGGTAATCTGGCCAAGTTCCACCGCCGCGGTGTCCAGCAGCTTCACGTTCTGGCTGGCTTCGCCGAGGCCGATATTCACTGTGATTTTCTGCAGCTTGGGCACGGCCATCCGGTTCTTCCAGCCAAAGCGCTTCATCAGCGCGGGCATCGTCTCGCTGCGGTATTTCTCCTGTAGTCGGCTCTTCATCGCTTTCCCTTGTCTCTACTTGTCCAATGTCGTGTTGCAGTGCCGGCAACTGCGAACTTTGGTGCCGTCCGGCAGAACGGTATGGCCGATGCGCGTGTGCTTCCCGCAGCTTGCGCAAATGACCAGCACGTTGGAAACGTTGATTCCGGCTTCCTTCTCCACGATTCCGCCCTTGATGTTCTTCTGCGGATTCGGGCGGGTGTGGCGCTTGATGATGCCCACGTGTTCCACCACCACGGTGTTCTTCTTGGCGTTGATGGAAAGCACGCGGCCGCTCTTGCCGGCGTCTTTTCCGGCCATCACCTTCACGTTGTCGCCCTTGCGGATGGCGATGGTGTGCCGCTCGGCTCTTTCATGTCTCAGTGTCATGGCCTACCAAACCTCCGGAGCCAGCGAAACGATTTTGGTGAATTTCTTTTCGCGCAGTTCGCGCGCCACGGGACCAAACACACGGGTCCCCACGGGTTCGCCGGCATCGTTGATCAGCACCGCGGCGTTATCGTCGAACCGGATGTAGGTGCCATCCCGGCGCCGGCGCTCTTTGCGCATGCGCACGACGACCGCTTTTACAACCGTCCCTTTTTTGACCTGGCTTTCCGGTGTCGCTTCTTTTACCGCGGCGGTGATGACATCGCCGAGGCCGGCTTGCAATCCCGCGTCGCCACCCACCGGCATGATGCAGGTCAGCTTGCGCGCGCCGGAATTGTCGGCTACCGTCAGCCAGGTTCGCATCTGAATCATTGGTCTGCTCCCCTGTCTCTCTTACTGGGCCGACGCGTTCCGCGTCAGCACTTCTTTCAACCGCCAGCGCTTCAACTTCGAAAGCGGGCGCGAAGCCACGATGCGCACGGTGTCGCCGGGCTTGGCCTGGCGATTTTCGTCATGCGCGTAAAACTTCTTGGAGATGCGTACGACCCGGCGGTATTTCGGGTGCTGCACCAGCCGCTGCACCTCGACCACGATCGTTTTTTCCATCTTCGCGCTGGTAACTTTGCCGGTGAGGATGGTGCGCTCGCCGCGCTGTGCCACCGCTGCGCTTGGTGTTTCGGTTGTCATTACGCCTTCCCTGCCTTTTTCACCTGCGAAGCAGATGACAGTTCCTGCGCGCGCAAGAGTGTTTTCACGCGCGCCAAATCCTTTTTCGATTCGCGCAGCCGCTTCAGGGCTTCCGCCTGACCGGTGGAGAGCTGGAACCGTAGCCGGAAAATCTGCTCAGTCAGCTCCTTGTGCTGGGCCTGCAACTCGTCCTTGCCCGCTTCGCGGATCTTTTCAATGCGCCGCGGCATCGTTAAAACCCTCCCGCGCGGGAGACGAATTTCGTGGGAATCGGCAGTTTGTCCGCCGCCAGTCCCATGGCCTCTTTGGCCGTCGCTTCGTCCACGCCCGCCATCTCAAACATGATGCGTCCCGGCTTCACCACGGAAACCCATTTCTCCGGAGCGCCTTTGCCTTTGCCCATGCGCGTTTCCGCCGGCTTCTTGGTGAAAGGCTTGTCCGGAAAAATCCGGATCCACAATTTTCCGCCGCGCTTGATGAAGCGCGTGATGGCCACGCGCGATGCCTCGATCTGGCGGTCGGTAATCCACGCGCATTCCATGGCCTTCAAGCCATAGTCGCCGAACGCGAGGTCTCCGCCGCGCCAGGCTTTGCCTTTGCGGCGGCCGCGCATCTGCTTTCTGTACTTCACCTTCTTGGGCATCAACATCGCTGTCGTCTCGCTTCCCTGATCTCGTTAATTTCTTTTACGCCACCGCGGCGGTTTCGCGTTCCTTCTGAATCTTCGAAGCCTTCTTGGGCACGTTCTCGCCCTGGTAGACCCAGCACTTCACGCCAATGACGCCGTAGGTGGTTTGCGCTTCCGCGGTGCCGTAATCGATGTCCGCGCGGAGCGTCTGCAGCGGCAGCCGCCCTTGTAGGTACCACTCTTTGCGCGCGATTTCCGCGCCGTTCAACCGGCCGGCAACGCGCACTTTGATGCCCTTGCAGCCAAAACGCAGCGCCGAATCCACCGCTTTGCGCATTGCGCGCCGGAAAGCCACGCGCTTTTCCAGTTGCAACGCGATGGATTCCGCCACGAGCTGTGCGTCCAGCTCCGGGCGGTGCACTTCGAGGATGTCGATGTGCACTTCGCGCTTGGTGCGCTTCTGCACGTCCTGCTTCAGCTTGTCGATTTCCGCGCCCTTGCGCCCGATGATGATGCCCGGCCGCGCCGTGTAGATGCGCACGACGAGTTTGTTGGCCGCGCGCTCGATGTCGATGGAACTGATGCCCGCGCTCTTCAGCTTTTCCTTCAGCTCCTTGCGGAGTTTCACGTCTTCGTGAAGAAGATCGGCATAGTCCTTGTCGGCATACCACCGCGATTTCCATGGCTTGTTGTAGCCCAGCCGGAATCCGTACGGGTGCGTTTTCTGTCCCATTACTTCTTTCCCTTCTTCGGGGGCGCTTGCTTCCCGGTCAACGCCTTGCGAACACGGCGCGCGGTGCCGCGCACGCCCTTCTGCGCTTCGGCTTCCGCTTCAATGGCCGCGACGCGTTGCGCCGCCGCCACGTGATGCTCGGCCACTCCCACCCACAGATGCGCGGTACGCTTCTGGTAGCGGAATGCGCGGCCCATGGGCGCCGGACGGAGCCGCTTCCAGCGCGGGCCTTCATTCACAAAACAGTTCGCGACATACAATTCGTCGACATCGAGCGGCGCGCCGGCATCTTCGGCCTTGCGTTCCGCGTTGGCGATGGCGCTGCGCAGCACTTTTTCGATGTGCTTCGCGGAGCGCTTCAGTGTGTACCGCAGCGTCTGCAGCGCGTCCTGGGCTTTTTGCCCGCGGATCAAGTCCATCACCAGCCGGGCCTTTTGCGGCGACATGCGCACGTGCCGCGCGAGGGCGTGCGCTTCAATCGAGGGGTTCTGTGTTTGTACGTCAGCCATGTCTTATGCCTTCGGCGCTGCGGGTGTTGCTGGTGCTGCTCCCGCGGGTGCCGCTCCTCCTGCTGGTGCCGGGCCGGCAGCCTTCTCCAGCGCCGCCCTTACACCGTGTCCCTTGAACGACCGCGTGGGCGAAAACTCGCCCAGCTTGTGCCCGATCATCTGCTCGGTCACGTACACGGGAATGAATTTCTTTCCGTTGTGCACGGCGATGGTGTGCCCGATCATTTCCGGCACGATCGTCGAACGCCGCGACCATGTCTTGATCACTTTCTTTTCATTGCGCGTGTTCAGCCCTTCGACCTTGACGCGCAGGTGGCCGTCGACAAACGGCCCTTTTTTCAGTGAGCGTGCCATCGATTCCTTATTCCTCCACTCGCCGCAAGCGGCCCCACGGTGCCCGCCGCATTTTCTTGAAGCCACGGACCGGCCCAGGAACGCGGTGCGACTTCGGGCAGAACGGGCAGACAAACCGCGTGCCCTGGGCATTCGCAATTCGTTCCACGATAACCGCCCAGCCCGGCTTGCACAGCTTGTAAAGCACCGGCTCCGGCGGAGCCACTACCACCTTGACTACCGGCTTGGCATTCTTTGCGGTTACGCGTTTGGCCGACCGCTTGGCGGCAGCCCTTAGGGAAGACCGCTTCACCGTCCGGCTGCGTCGTCCTGCTGTTCGAGTTGTTCGTGTTGCTCGCATTGGTTTTGCTCTCACCGGGCGGCTTTCCGTTCACCGCCTGGTTTCTCGCTTCAGTAAAACGTCTGGTCCTTACTTCCTGCGCTCGACAATGTTTCTGTCGGTGCGCTTGTTGTTTCGTGTCTTCTTCCCCAGCGTCGGGAAAGCCCACGGGGTCTGCGGATGATTGCCCTTTACTTTGCCTTCGCCGCCGCCATGCGGATGGTCGACAGGGTTCATAGCCACGCCGCGAACGGTGGGCTTTTTCCCGTGCCACCGCGTGCGGCCGGCCTTTCCGTATGTTTCATTTTCATGATCGAGGTTGCCAACCTGGCCAACCGTCGCCATGCATTCCACGGAAAATTTGCGCGTTTCGCCGGAAGGCAGCTTGACCAGCGCGAGATCGCCTTCTTTGCTCAGCAGTTGCGCCGAACCGCCCGCGGAACGAACCACTTGCCCGCCGCGCCCTGGATACAGTTCCAGGTTGTGCACCATCGTGCCGGGAGGAATGTGCTTGAACTGCAGCGCATTGCCCGGAAGAATGTCCGAGCCTTCGCCCGTCGAAACCGTAGCGCCGACTTCCAATCCCACGGGATGGAGAATGTAGCGCTTGTCGCCATCGGCGTAATGCAGCAGCGCCAGGTTCGCGCTGCGGTTCGGGTCGTACTCGATGGCCGCAACCTTTGCGGGCACGCCCAGCTTGTCGCGCCGGAAGTCCACCTTGCGGTAAGCCTTCTTGTGGCCGCCGCCGCGGTGCCAAATCACAATCTCGCCGTGGCTGTTGCGGCCGCCAGAACGCTTCTTCGATTCGACAAGGGCCTTTTCCGGCTCCTGCTTGGTGATGTGGCTCTTGTCTACGACGGTGATGAACCGCCGCGACGCCGTATATGGATTAAAGCTCTTCAGTCCCATCGCTGCCTCTTACCTTCTCACGTAAAGATCGTTTCGCTTTCCAACTGTCCCGGTGCTACAAGTTCTCCGCGTACTCGATCATCTTTTCGCCTTCGGCGAGCTTCACGTACGCTTTCTTCCAATCGCGCCGGTAGCCTTCGTTCTGCCCACGGCGGCGCATTTTTCCTACAAAATTTGCGGTGCGCACTGCCGCTACCTTTACCTTGAAAATCTGTTGCACGGCTTCTTTGATCTCTGTCTTTGTAGCCTTGGACGAAACTTCAAAAACCACCGTGTGTTGCGTCTCTTTTACGCCAAGGCCCTTTTCGGTGATGATCGGCCGACGAATAATCTGATAGTGAGGGGCTGCCATTTCTTATCCCTTCCCCTTTTTCTTTGCCGGCTTCGCGGCTTTTTTCGCCGCTGCCGGTTTCTTGGCCTTTGCCTTCGGGGCGGCTTCTTTCTTCGCCGCCTTCGGCGCTGGCGCAATCGTCTCGACATCCGGAACGACCACAGGCCTCTTTTCCGGATCGAGCGAATGGCTCAAACGCACCACCGCGTCTTTCGAGAGCACCAGCAAGTCATGTTTCAGCACATCGTACGGCTGCAAAACGCTGGGCGCTGCGAGTTTCACGCCATCGATATTGCGGCTCGCGAGTTCCAAATTGCGGTTTTCGCCGTGGGCCACCAGCAACGCGGACTTCGTGTGATTCAGCTTGCCCAGTGTTTCGAGCAAAGACTTGGTCTTGTGCGTCTCCAGCGTCCACGCATCCACAACGGTCAGCTTCTGCTCCGCGAGTTTGGCCGAAAGCGCCGAGCGCAGCGCGCCCAGCAGCATTTTCTTTGGCAGCGCGTAGCTGTAATCGCGCGGCCTGGGTCCGTGAACCGTTCCGCCATGGCGCCAGAGTGGCGAGCGGATCGAGCCTACACGCGCGCGGCCCGTCCCCTTCTGCTTCCAGAGCTTGCGGCCCGCGCCGCTGACTTCGCTCTTTTCCTTGACCTTGTGCGTGCCCCGGCGCAATCCGCGCAGGTGCCAGCGCGAAGCTTCATGCAACAGGTGCTGATTCACCTTTGCGCCAAAGATCGCATCGGCCAATTCCACCTGGCCAACTTTCTTGCCTTCCAAATTGACTACGTCCACGACCGGCATAATCTCTTTTCCTTCTTTACAATGAGCGAAGCGAACTGTCGCTCAGCCTTACTTCGCCTTCTTCGCTTTGCGGATGAAAATGTACGTTCCCGCTGGCCCCGGAACCGATCCCCGCACCAGCAGCAGGTTTTCATCGGTATCGATCTTCACCACTTTCAAATTCTTTGCCGTCACTCTCTCGTTTCCCATGTGCCCCGGAAAGTGCTGGTTCTTCCACACGCGCGAAGGGAAGGAGCTCCCTCCGATGCCGCCCGGCGCGCGATGATGCATCGAGCCGTGCGTCGCGTCGCCGCCGGCGTAGTGCCAGCGCTTCACGCCGCCTTGGAAGCCTTTTCCCTTGCTGACGCCGCTCACATCCACCAACTCGCCGGTCTTGAAATTCTCCACCAGCACGCGGTCGCCAACCTTGGTTTCGTCTTTCGATTCCTCAATGCGTACTTCCTGCAGCACTTTCATCGGAGCGACGTTGGCTTTTTTGAAGTGCCCGGTCATGGCCTTGTTCACGCGCTGCGGCTTGACGAATTCCACCAGCCCCAATTGCGCTGCTTCGTAGCCGTCGGTTGCCTTCGTGCGTCGCTGTACCACCACACATGGCCCCGCCTGCAGAACAGTGCATCCGACCAGCGCACCGTCATCGGTAAACACCTGCGTCATTCCCAGCTTGATTCCGATAATCCCGTTGACTGCCATTTCCCCTGTCTCTCTTGCGGCATTTTTCGCCGCACTGCTTTGTTTTAAGTCTTCAGTTCTCAGTGCTGCCGTTTCCCGGATGCACTGTTCTCTGCCGACTGATGCAAAACTCTTACTTCGCTGCGTGCCCGAAGGCCTTGATTTCCACGTCCACGCCCGGCGGCAAATCCAGCTTCATCAGCGCGTCCACCGTATCCGGCGTCGGCTCCAGAATGTCGATCAGCCGCTTGTGCGTGCGCATCTCGAATTGCTCGCGCGATTTCTTGTCCACGTGCGGCGACCGCAAAACCGTCCAGCGATTGATGGTCGTGGGGAGAGGAATGGGACCGGCTACATCCGCGCCGGTACGCTTCGCCGTCTCCACAATCTCCTTCGTGGACTGGTCCAGAATGCGGTGGTCGTACGCCTTCAAACGAATACGGATTTTGTCGCCTTGTCTCATTTCGTTATTTCACAACCCTCTCTTGAAAACCAAACCTACTCGATAATTTCGGTAACGGCGCCGGCGCCAACGGTGTGGCCGCCTTCGCGAATCGCGAAGCGCAAGCCCTTCTCCAAGGCCACCGGCGTGATCAGCGTCACTTCGCAGCTTACGTTATCGCCCGGCATCACCATCTCTACTCCCGCCGCCAGCTTCATGTCTCCCGTCACGTCCGTCGTGCGGAAGTAAAATTGCGGCCGGTAGCCGGAGAAAAACGGCGTGTGCCGCCCGCCTTCTTCCTTCGTCAATACGTACGCTTCCGCCTTGAACTTCGTATGCGGCGTGATCGATCCCGGCTTGCACACCACTTGCCCGCGCTCCACATCTTCTTTTTCCGTGCCGCGCAGCAGCAAGCCCACGTTGTCGCCGGCCAAGCCTTCATCCAGGAGCTTTTTGAACATCTCCACGCCGGTCACAACTTTCTTCTGCGTCGCGCGGAATCCCACGATCTCGATTTCCTCGCCGACCTTCACCTTGCCACGCTCGATTCGCCCGGTCACCACCGTGCCGCGTCCCGAAATCGAAAAAATATCTTCAATCGGCATGGCAAACGGTTTGTCCACTTCCCGCACCGGCTGCGGCACGTTCTTGTCCACCGCATCCATCAACTCGTCAATCGTCTTTTCCCACTTGGCGTCGCCATTCAGCGCTTGCAGCGCCGAGCCCTTGATCACCGCAATGGTGTCGCCGGGAAATTGATAGCTCTTCAAGAGTTCGCGAACTTCCAGTTCCACCAGTTCCAGCAGTTCCGCGTCTTCCACCATGTCGCACTTGTTCAGGAACACCACAATCGCCGGCACGCCCACCTGCCGCGCCAAAAGAATGTGTTCCCGCGTCTGCGGCATCGGGCCGTCCGTCGCCGCCACCACCAGGATTGCGCCGTCCATCTGCGCCGCTCCGGTGATCATGTTCTTGATATAGTCCGCATGCCCCGGGCAATCCATGTGCGCGTAATGCCGGTTCGCCGTCTCATACTCCACGTGCGATACGGCAATGGTGATTCCGCGCTCGCGCTCTTCCGGCGCGTTGTCAATCGAATCAAACGCCCGGAACTGCACCTTGGGGTTGTGCTTGCTCAGCACTTTCGTAATCGCCGCCGTCAACGTCGTCTTGCCATGATCGATGTGACCGATCGTCCCGATGTTCACATGCGGCTTATTGCGCTCGAATTTCTCCTTCGCCATTTCGTCCTCTGCTCCTCAGTTCAAAATTCACTCAAACCCGGACAAAAGCTTGCCGTTTACTTCTCACCGCGATGCTTCTTGATGACTTCTTCCGCCAGTGCGTTGGGCAGCTCCGCATAATGCGAAAAGTGCATGGTAAACGTCGCGCGCCCTTGCGTGCGGCTGCGCAAATCCGTGGCGTAGCCGAACATCTGCGCCAGCGGCACTTCCACGCGAATCACGTTGCTTCCCGCGCGATTCTCGGTGCCTTGAATCGCCGAACGCCGCGCGTTCAAGTCGCCAAACACGGCGGCCATGTATTCTTCCGGCACAACCACTTCCACCTTCATGATGGGCTCGAGCAGTACTGCCTTGGCGCGCGCGCAAGCTTCCTTGAACGCCATCGAGCCGGCGATCTTGAAGGCCATTTCGTTGCTGTCCACATCGTGATAGCTGCCGTCGATCAAGACCGCGGCAACATCCACCATCGGAAATCCCGCCAGAACGCCATTATCCAGCGCTTCGCGAATGCCCGCTTCGATCGGCGCGATGAATTCGCGCGGGATCGACCCGCCCACAATCTTGTCGATAAAAAGAAACCGGTGTTCCTTGTCGAACTTCCACTTGCCTGCGGAGCCGCCGCCCACCACTTCCTTGGCCAGCAGGTCGAGGTCGTCCGTGGACATCTCTTTCATACTTTCGTGGCTGGAGCTGGGAATCGGGTGCAGTTCGATCTTGGCGTGGCCGTATTGGCCCTTGCCGCCGGTCTGCTTGATGTATTTGCCTTCTCCGATAGCGTTCTTGCGAATCGTTTCGCGGTATGCCACCTGAGGCCGGCCGACATTGGCCTGCACGTTATACTCGCGCAGCATGCGGTCGACGATAATTTCCAGGTGCAGCTCGCCCATGCCGGAGATCAGCGTCTGCCCGGTGTCCGGTTCGGTCGAAACACGGAACGTAGGATCTTCCTGCGCCAGCCGCTGCATGGCGATACCCAGCTTGTCCTGGTCGGCCTTGGTTTTCGGCTCGATGGCTACGGAAATAACCGGCGCGGGGAAGTCGATATTCTCGAGAATAATTTGCTTGTCTTCATCGCACAGCGTGTCGCCCGTATTGACGCTCTTCAAACCCACGCAGGCGCAAATGTCGCCTGCATAAATGTCGGTGATTTCTTCGCGTTTGTTGGCGTGCATCTGCAGCAAACGGCTGATGCGTTCCCGCGTACCTTTGCCGGAGTTCATCACGTAGCTTCCGGACTTCAGCACGCCGGAGTACACGCGAATGTAGGTCACATGGCCGACGAACGGGTCAGACATGATTTTGAACGCCAGTGCGGCAAACGGTTGATCGTCAGCGGCGCGGCGAAGCACGACTTCGTCAGTGGCCGGATCCGTGCCTTCGACTGGAGGAACGTCCAGCGGCGACGGCAGATAATCCACGACCGCGTCCAGTAGCGGCTGAATTCCCTTGTTCTTGAAGGCCGAGCCCGCCAGCACCGGAACGATCTTCAGCGCCAGCGTGGATTTGCGGATGGACTTGCGCATCTCTTCGAGCGTTAGCGCCACGCCGTTTAGATATTTATCGATCAACTCGTCGTCGTGCTCGGCGATATATTCCACAACTTTATTGCGATGGTCGTCGTAAAATTTCTTGTCGATTGCCGAAGCTTTCAGGGCCGCGGCCACATCCGCCCGCGAATCCACGAACGCCTTGTCCCAAAGCTTTTCGACCGGGAAAATTTCAAATTTCGCGCCCAGGGTTTCTTCCAGCCAGACGATTACTTTCTCTTCGAGGAAATCGATGATTCCGATGAAATTATCTTCGCGGCCGAGGGGGAATTGCAAGGGAACGGGGTGGGCTCCAAGACGCTTTCGAATGGTGTTGATGACATGGTCGAAATCCGCGCCCATGCGGTCCATCTTGTTCACGAAACAGATGCGCGGGACGCGGTACTTGTCCGCCTGGCGCCAAACGGTTTCCGACTGCGGCTGCACGCCCGCGACAGAGTCAAATACGCAAACCGCGCCGTCCAAAACGCGCAGCGAGCGTTCCACTTCCACGGTGAAGTCCACGTGGCCCGGGGTATCAATAATATTGACGCGGTATTTCTTGCCGAAGCGGTCCCAGGAAGCCGTCGTCGCCGCGCTGGTAATCGTAATGCCGCGCTCGCGCTCCTGCTCCATCCAGTCCATGGTGGCCGTGCCTTCATCCACCGAACCGATCTTGTACGTCACACCGGTATAGAAAAGGATGCGCTCTGTCGACGTCGTTTTCCCGGCGTCGATGTGCGCCATGATCCCGATGTTGCGCGTGTCTTCGAGTTTGAATGCTCGACCCATAGTTCCTGGAGCTGCTTTCTTCTCTCCTGCTCGAGTTGTGACTGCTTCACTCACAAATCCGTCCAATCCTTGCCAGCGCCCTTACCAACGATAGTGCGCGAACGCCTTGTTCGCTTCCGCCATGCGGTGCACGTCTTCCTTCTTCTTCATCGCTCCGCCGCGCGAATTCGACGCGTCAATCAGTTCATCCGCGAGCTTGTCCACCATGGTCTTGCCCGCGCGCTCCCGCGAATACTGCAGCAGCCAACGGATCGCCAACGATTGCCTGCGGAACGGGTTCACTTCCACCGGTACCTGGTAGTTCGCGCCGCCCACGCGTCGCGTCTTCACTTCCAGCAGCGGCTTCACGTTCTCGATGGCCTTCTTGAAAACCTTCAAGGCGTCGTCGTTGGTCTTCTTGGCTACCTGATCCATCGCGCCGTAAAACACGCGCTGCGCGGTCGACTTCTTGCCTTCCCACATCATCGAGCAGATGAACTTCTCCACGATGTCGCTGGCATAGACAGGATCGATCGCTTGCGATCGCCGGAAAACAAGTCCTTTGCGTGGCATTGCTCTCTATCGCTCCTTACTTCGCTTGCGCGGCCTTGGGCCGCTTCGCGCCATACTTCGAACGTCCCTGCTTGCGGTTTTCCACGCCCGCGGCATCCAGCGTTCCGCGCACGATGTGATACCGCACTCCCGGCAGATCCTTCACGCGGCCGCCGCGCACGAGCACGATGGAGTGCTCCTGCAGGTTGTGGCCGACACCGGGAATGTACGTCGTCACTTCAATCGAATTCGTCAAGCGCACGCGCGCCACTTTGCGCAGCGCGGAGTTCGGTTTCTTCGGCGTTTGCGTGTAGACTCGAATGCACACGCCGCGCTTCTCCGGGCAGCCCGCCAGCGCAGGCGATTTCGTCTTGACGATCACTGCTTCCCGGCCCATCCGTACTAATTGCGAAAACGTCGGCACAGTCGTCCCTCAATGGCGCGCAAGAAAATTTGCGGCTCCCGCAACGCGCGCAGACAAATAGGCGCGAGAGCGCAGTCCAATGCTGAAAGGTCTACTGCGAATCCGGAGGTACAACCAGCAAGAAACTCCGTACGCACTCCAAGAAGTAGAACAACTCTCTTGGCTTCAGTTCGGAGAGGCTTACTCGGCTTTGCGGGGCTGGCGCCCCATTCCGGCCGCTCTTCTGTCCCATTCCGTCTTACATTGTTCCGGGACTGAAGATAATTCCTTCCAACTAGTCGATTCCACCCAACTGGAATCGCCCCCATCAGGGAAGACACATCCCTGACAAACAAGGAAGTATAAGGAAGAAGACGTGCTCTGTCAAATCTCTTTCAAAAGCGCTCGGTGGAAATCTTTGTGGAAAAAGGGGCTAGGGCCTTATCTTGCCCGGAGTGAGCAAGTTCACAATCTCGTCCTGTGGCAATTTTACTACAGTTTGGCCTTCTCACGAGCGGCGTCGAGAATTGGCTTCAGGGGAACACGATAGATGTTACCTAGTCCGTTCCTTACCGTTTTCATGGACTCTGTAAACTGCTGATAAGTAATGGGTTGTTCTCGTTTCTCGTAGGGCATGCCCATCTCGCTGGCATAGTAGAGCCACTTCCCATCCGCCGACACCCTTGGGCTGTATTCCCGTGCCGGTGTATTGACGATTGGCCCCAGATTGACGGGCTTGCTCCAGGTTCCCTTCTCTTTGAAACTCACAAAAAGGTCTGAGTTTCCGTAACCACCTTCTCTACCAAAACTGCCGATCAATAGATAGCTCTCATCGGGAGCGATCCAGGCTTCAAGGCTTGAGATACCCGGCCCGTTCACAACTGGTCCCAAGTCTTCCGCTTCCCTATATTCACCGTTCACCAAACGCGCGCGAAAAATCTCATACCCCGCGCCTTTGCGGCTGGTCGTGAAATACATCGTGCCGTCGTTCGTGGTCGATGCAAATACCTGGCTTCCCGCACTATTGATTGCCCCGGGTACGAGAGATGGTTCGCTCCATCCGCGGCGCGACTTCTTCACCTGCCAAATCTGAAATCGCCGCTCATCGGGTGCGTTGGGCTTCACCGGGCGATCAGAAGCGAAAAACATCGTCTTCCCGTCGGGGGACAATACGGGATCGCTGTCGCGCCACTCTCCGGAAAATGGCAGCACTTCCGGCTTGCTCCACTTTCCATTCACGAGCTTGGACTCGCACAAAACGTAGAGATAATGCGCCGGCACGGTTTTGTCGAAGTACAGTGTTTTTCCATCCCGCGTCGGCGTTCCTCCGAATTCATCGTCCGCTGTCGAGATCACGCCTTCGCCGATCATCTCCGGCACGATGGCAGCTTCCTTCTTTTCTTTCGGGGGCGTTGCCGAAGACAAGTTTCTCGCGCCGCCAGCCAATACAAACAAACAGATTAGAGGAATTATCTTGGAGCGTTTCATGTTGGGCTTCCCTATTCTTCCTTCTTGAGATCCAGCGCTTCGACCGGAATCGTAAAAATGTTCCCGTGACCGTTCAGCGTGCTGTGAAGTTCTCTCTCGAATTCTTCCATCTCCAGTTTGTGCGCCACCGGCACTGTGAACGGACTTCGCTCGCTGGAAAAAACCAGCTGCTTGCCGTCCGGCGTCAACGCGGGATAATCCTCATCCGCCACGGTGTTCACGCCGTGCTCCAAATGCCGCGCGGCCGTCCATTTTCCGTGGACCTTGCGGCTGAAATAAATGTCTCCGCGGGAATATGGATATCCGCTGGTAAAGAGCGTTCCATCGCGGTGGTGCTCCGCGTCATCTCCCGCGGAGACAAAAAACAATAGAGTCTCATCGGCATTAATAAAGGGATCGTAGTCGCTGAATTGGGAATTAACGGGCTCGGCTAGTTTCTCCGGCTCCTGGTAAGCGCCATTCACAAATTGCGAGCGGTAAATTTTCGGCCGTCCTGCTTGTTCGCGGTCCGAAGTGAAATACAATGTCCCGTCCTTGGTCACCGAAGCGCCCCAATTCCAATGATCCTCTGGCGCGTTGATCGGGGCGGGCAACGGCTCAGGCTCTCCCCATCCGTCTTTTGTCTTTGCAACCTTCCAGATGCGCAGCACGTGCGCCTGCATTCCCGGCGGCACTCGCGACGACGCGAAATACATCATCTGCCCGTCCGGCGAGAGCCGCGGTGGAAAATCGAGATTCTTCCCGGAAAACGGCAGCACTTCCGGCATCGTCCACTTTCCATCTTTCCAGTGGGAAACGCATAGCAAGCTGATTCGCGGAAAAGTCGTCGTAGGATTCAACTTTGCAAAATAAAATTCCCGGCCATCCGGACTGAACACGCCGCCCGCCTCGTCGTCCGGCGTGGAGATCACGCCTTCGGCAAAGAGATGCGGCGCGGAGGCGTCTGTCGGCAACAATTCATACGACAGGACCTCCGGACCCGCGGCGCGCGCCGCGGCATCTCCCGCCAACGCGAGCAGACCTAAAGCAAGGAACCCGCGACACCCCGCGATTCTGCATTTGGTTTTCATGAACGCCACCAGGGAAAGTCTTCTGCTTCCCCAATGGACGCACGAGTCCAGGAAAAGGCTCGCGGCGCGTTAACTCGATTTCTTCACGGTATCTGGCGCTCCGGGAAGGCCCGCCGAACGCAGCCATCCTCAGGGCTTTTTTTCAGCTGCCGTCATGGGGACAACCGCATGCCGCGGCAGCGTCGCCCGCCCATTCTCCACCGCAATGTATCCATCCCGAATCACCATCTCAACTTTTGCTAAATCCTCCAGATTCTCGTCCGGCTTTCCATTCACCACCAGCACGTCCGCCAGCTTGCCCGGCTGCAACGTGCCAAGACGGTCGTCCATATCTAAAATCTCAGAATTTATTTTCGTTGCCGCCACCAGCGCCTCCGGAACGCTCCATCCCGCTTCCACAAAATTCTTAAGCTCCCGGATGTACGGTCCCGGCATGTAGCGATACCAATGCAAAATCAGGTCCGTGCCCACTCCGCACTTAATGCCCGCTCTTCGCAACCGCTTCAACATTTCCAGGTTGGCGTCCTTCGAAAACGTGAACCGCCGTGAAGTCGATCCGAAATACCCTCCCCACTCTTCGAAAATAATCTGATACGGAATCAGCGTCGGATCCGCCGCTGTGCCCTTCTTCGCCATCAGCTGAATGGTCTCCTCGCTTCGCGGCAATGGATGCTCGATGGTGTCCGCCCCCGCTTCCACGGCGCGCTGAATGTAGAAAGTCTCCGCATCCACGGTGACTTTCAATCCCAGCTCATGCGCCTCTGTCACGGCCGCCTTTATTTCCTCGGCAGAAAAGTGGCTCCCCAGCTTGATGACATCCGCGCCCTTGTGAAACTGCTCGCGCACCGCCAGCCTCCAATCGTCCGGCCCGGAAGCCAGCCGCGTCGCGCCCATCATGCGAATCAATTCATCCGGTGTATTTTCCGTCGAATGCCCCCCTTCTCCAGTAATGAACGCCCCTGCGGGAAACACGCGCGGCCCCGGAATACGATTCTCCCGGACCCATTCCTTCAGGCGGAACGGCACGTCACTCTGCGACCCCACATCGCGCACGCTGGTGATTCCGCTCTCGACGAAATACCGCAGCTTTTCCGCTCCACGCAGTGTCGCGTCCGCTTCATTCATCGCTACGCCAAAGTCCTCCGTCGTCAGCGGATAAGTCAGATGCGTGTGCAGATCGATCAAGCCGGGAAGGACGGTCCTCCCCGACACGTCGATCACCCGCGCATCCTTCGGCCAATCCGTCGCTCCCGCCGGCAAAATTCTTGCAATTTTGTTGCGCTCGATAACCAGGGTCCCCTCTCTCGTCGGCGCGCCTGTGCCATCGAAGATTCTTCCCCCGCGTAGAACCAGCGTCCCCTCCGGTCCGCGCGGTCCCGGCTTCACAACGATCCGCCGCGGATCATCGCTCACCTGCGTCTTCGGATCGAGGAATCTCCTTCGTTCCTGCCGCTGCTCCTGCGCCAAGCCGCAGCAGCAGAAACACCACACAACCAGCAGCACCGCGAGCGTTCTAATCTTCATCCTGGATTCCTCCGGCCCGCTTCTTACCACATCCGGCGCGTTGCACGCTCACGAAAAATCGGGCGGCACGCCCTTCGCGTGCCGCCCGATTTTCTCAGCTCAAAGCCCGAGCTGTTCACTCGCTAGGTTATTTGGGCGCCTCGTCTTTCTTCTCGGCTTCTGCAAACTCCTTCGGCCACAGCCCAAACGCCTTTAGCTCCGCATCCTGGTGTTGCGCCACCAGCATTTTCGCTGTGCGCTCCACCGGCCAGGGTTCCGCAAACCGCTCCGGCCGGTCCGCAATCCAATACGCCGCCAGAGCCATCAGCGTGGAGTTCTGCGTCAGCACGTCCGGCTTCTGCGCTTCCAAAGCATCCGCGGCCGAATGATGGGTAAATTGATAATCCGTAGTGTCCTGATCCATGTTGATCCCCGGCAAGCCCGCCATCGAAAACGGCAGTGTGTCCGTACCCGATTCGACCTTGTCGTCCACCTTCAGCTTCTTGATGTTCGACAGCGAGTCCGCAAACGGCTGGAACGCAGCAATCAGGTCATCACGCCCACCCATCTGAAATCCCTTCACCGCGCCCTGCCCGGCGTCCAGCACTAGGTCGCCCAGATGGTTCGCCATTTCTGCCTTGTGTTGTTTAATGTAAGCGAACGATCCGTCGAGTCCTTGCTCTTCTCCGGTAAACAGCACGAAGCGAATCGTGCGACGCGGCCGCTGCCCGGAATGCGCAATCGCTTCCGCCGCGCCGAGCACCGTCGCCGTGCCCGAACCGTTGTCGGTCGTGCCCTGCGCCAAATCCCAGGAATCCAAATGTCCCCCAACCACCAGGATCTGCTCCGGATTCTCCCGTCCGCGAATCTCACCAACCACGTTCGCCGATTCGACCGGCCCGTTCGTGAACGAGTTCTGCACGTTGAACCGCGCCCGCACGGTCAGCCCTCGCGCCAAATAGCGCTCCAGTTGCCCCTGGTCCTCTGCCGTCATCGACACTACCGGCACAGCAAAGTCCGCGTTGAATCCCAGGATCCCCGTGTGCGTCAGGTTCATTCCTGCCGACTTGCCTCCACCTTGTCCGCCGATCACGGCCACCGCCCCTGCCGGTCCGGCCGCCTTCAAAAAGTCGCCGAACTGTGCAAACAGCGCGATGAACTCCTTGTTGGGCTTGCCCTTCATGGTCACCAGCACCACTTTGCCTTTGAGCTTTGCAATGTTCTTGATCTCATTGTCCATATCGAAGAGGTTCACGGAAACCACGTCGCCTTCGGCGCCGCCCACCGGCGTCGAACCCGTCCAGCCCATCGCGTCGACATGCAGCTTGTGTCGCACCGGGGCCAGCAGCTCGGCTTCTGCGGAGCCCCGCGTCCAGCCTTTCCAGATCGTATATTTCTCCGTGTGCACGTTTTCCAGGCCGATCGCTTTCATCTTGGCCGCGCCCCACTCTTCGGCCTTGCGCTCCGCGGGCGACCCCGTAACGCGCGAGCCAATGTCATCGCTCAGTTCCGTCAGGAACTGATATGCGTGCGAATTCATCATCCCTTCACCGGCAATCTTCGTCAGCGCCGGCTTTGTTCCATCCTCATCCGGCCCCTTCGGTGTCCCTTTTTCATTCGCACGGAGCGTCAACGGTCCCATTCCGAAGAACCCGACCACCACCACGCTCATCACCCCGAAAACTCGCCGCATTCGTTCTCTCCTAGCGCCACTCGCGCACACAAACCCTACCACGTTCTCAGACGCACCCGCCGCCGAACGGTTTCCTTGGAGTGCGGCAGTTCAACTGCCGCTTTACGGTCGACGCTAGTGCACGGCTGCCATCTTCTCGACGACAGGTTGCCAGTGCGCCATTCTCCCGCAGTTAAGCTTTCTAGAACCACTCCCGGTCACACTCTCGAAACTCCTGCCTCCTTCCTTCTTTACCGCGCCTCCGTCCCCGCCCTACACTGCCTGCGAGGCCACCTTGCGACTTCCATCCAGTTTGCGTCCACTCTTGCGCGCACTAGCAGCGCCTTCTCTCTTCGCCATCGTTCTTCTGTCGCTCACGCAAGCTCAGGAATCTCCACAAAAACCGGCCGAGAAAACTGCCGCAAAAGATTCGGCCTCCACCGAGCCTAAGAATCCCGCTCAAATCGAGCTCCTCGAGACCAAAGTCCGTTTCGAATCCAACGGCGACTCCCGCAAAGAAGTCCACACCCTCGTGCGCATCAACAGCGAACTCGGCGTCCGCCAATTCGCCCGCCTCAATTTCGATTACAACCGCTCCTACCAATCCATCGACATCCCACTGGTTCGAATCACCCATCCCAGCGGCGGCACCGCCGACATCCTCCCCAGCGCCATCAGCGATAATCCCAATCCCGCCGTGGTCAACGCCCCCGCCTACCAGGACGTCCGCGTCAAATCCGTCCGTATCCTCGGCCTCGCCCCCGACGACACCCTCGAATACCGCATCATCACCACCACGACGCACCATCCCCTCGCCCCCGACTTCTGGCTCGACCACTCCTTCGACCGCACCGGCGTCGTCTCCCACGAAATCTTCGAACTCGACTTTCCATCGACATACGCAACGCAACTCTATATCAATCCGAAAACACCGGTAACATCAACAGAGGGAACCGGTGAGAACCGGCAGACCTATCGCTGGCGTCGAGCCTTCACGGAAGAAAAACCAGCCCCAAGTGAGTCTTCTGTGTCGGAACCGGATATTATTCTCACGTCATTCGAAAGTTGGGAGCGACTAGCGAAACGCTTAAAGGGTTCTCTTGAACCGAGCGGTCATCCCGCGACTGACGTTGCTAACAAGGCCTCTGAGTTAGCGAAAGTAACGACTCCTAACTCAAAGAACGCGTGGGAGCTTCGAGCGGAAGCGTTTTACGCGTTTGTATCTCAGAACATAAGGACGATTGACCTTCCCCTTGGATCCACAGGCTTTCGTACACGAAACCCTTCGGAGATTCTTGCGTCCGGATACGCCACTGCAGAGGATAAGTACGCACTATTCGCGGCTCTAACCGACTCCTTCGGGATAGCCCAAGCAGGTCTAATCTCTAGCGCGAACGGCGATATTCAAACCTCTCTCCCACGCCCATCCGTTTTCGAGCACCTGCTAATGACGATCAGATGGCCCTCGCTCAATTTCTGGTTTGATCTCAACGTCGAGGTTGCACCTTTTCGAGTCATCCCTTCTGAATTTCGCGGCAGGACGGCCTTCGTTGTCGGACCTTTAGTCTCGGAAACGTGGCGGCGAGTCGAAAATGCCCTACCCTTCCAAGCCAAGCAGACTGTCTCAATGGAGGCTTTTATATCAACCGAAGGAAAGCTTACAGCAAAAGTTCACTACTCCCTGCGTGGCGACAACGAACTACTTCTCCGCGTCGCGTTTCACAAAGCACCCCAAGAGAAATGGAAGGACCTCGCGCAGCTTCTCTCACTCTCTGACGGCTTCCGCGGCAAGGTCGCCAGCGTCACCGCTTCCGATCCATACGCCACGCGCGAGCCTTTCAGCGTCGACTACGAAATCACTATGCCCAAATTCGTCGACTGGTCCAAGAAGCCCGTGCGCATACCCGCGTTGCTTCCACAATTAGGCCTACCCGATCCCCCCGCCAAACCCGCGCCCGGCGCGGCCGTTTCGCCGATCGAGCTAGGCACCCCGCTCGAAGTCGAAACGCACATGACCCTGCATCTTCCCCCCGGCACCACCGCGCAAACTCCCACCGGCACCGCCGTCCAGCGCGATTACGCCACCTACGCCTCGCAATACTCCGCGAAAGGCCAGTCCATCACCGCCTCGCGCCACATCAATTTTCTTTTAAGGGAAGTTCCTGCCGAGCGCGCCGCCGACTACAACGCCTTCTTACGCGCGGTCCAAAGCGACGAAGCCCAGGACTTCACGCTGGAGCGTACCGACAAACCCGTGCCGGCGGCTAAGCCAGCGGAGGGCAAGCCCCTGTCGCCAACAAAGCCTGCTCCAACGAAACCCTAAAGCTATCTGAGTTCGAGAATTTCCTTCTCTTTGGCCGCGGAGAGGTCTTCGATTTTCTTCGTCTCTGAGTGAGTAACCTTTTCCATCTCTTCGATCGCCCGTTTGTGCTCGTCCTGGCTGATTTTCTTTTCCTTCTCCAGCTTGTCGATGGCTTCCTTGATGTCGCGTCGTATGTTGCGAACCGCTGTGCGGTGATTCTCCAACACTTTATGTAGGTGCTTGACGATCTCCTTGCGCCGCTCTTCCGTCGGCGAAGGCATCGGCACGCGCACCACCTTGCCGTCATTCGTGGGATTCAGCCCCAAATCCGACGTCCGGATAGCCTTGTCGATCAGCGGCACCACGCTGGGGTCCCAAGGCGAAATCACCAGCAGCGTCGGCTCCGGCACGTTCACTGATCCCAATTGAGTCACCGGCATCGGCGTCCCGTGATAATCCACGCGGATATTTTCTAAAATGGACGCATTCGCTCGCCCCGTGCGCAGCGTCGCCAATTCCTTCCGAAAATCATCCACGGCCTTTTCCATCCGCATCCGCGCCTGCGCCATCGCATCCTTCGTAGTCCCAATCGTCGTCATTTTCGAAGTCCTTCGTTCTTGGTTCTAAGTTTTTGGTTCTAAGTTCTTAGTCTGTGCTTCCGAATCTTGGTGCTGATTTCTGGAACGTTGGCCTAGGTTTCTTGGTTTCTGCCCTAAGCAAAGCTCAAGGTCAAACAGATGGGCCTATATGTTCAATTGTTGCCCGGGCTCCGATTCCGACTAACAACTGAGAACTAACGACTAATGACTTCTCAAGCCGGTGTCACCTTCGACCCCACGCGCTCCCCCAGCACTACCCGCTTGATATTCCCACTCTCATTCATGTTGAACACCACAATCGGCATCCCATTGTCCATGCACAGCGAAATCGCCGTCGAATCCATCACCTTCAAATTCTGATTCAATACTTCGCGATAAGAAATCGCCGCAAAGAACTTCGCATTCGGCATGGTTTCCGGATCGGCGTCGTAAATCCCGTCCACCCGCGTGGCCTTCAAAATCACGTCCGCCTTGATCTCCATCGCGCGCAGTGCCGCCGCCGTGTCCGTCGAAAAATAAGGATTCCCCGTGCCCGCAGCAAAAATCACGATGCGATTCTTCTCCAGGTGCCGCATCGCCCGCCGCCGGATAAACGGCTCGGAAACTTCCTTCATCTCGATGGCGCTCAGCACCCGCGTAAATACGCCTTCCTTCTCCAATGCGTCCTGCAGTGCCAGCGCGTTGATCACTGTCGCCAGCATCCCCATGTAGTCGCCCGTAGCCCGGTCGATCTCAAATCCCTTTTGCCGCGCTCCGCGGAAGATATTCCCTCCGCCGACCATGATCGCCGTCTGCACGCCCAGCGCGTGCACTTCCTTCAGCTCCCGCGCGATCCCCTGAATCGTTGCCCCGTGAATCCCAAATCCCTGCGGCCCCTGAAACGCTTCCCCGGAGAGCTTCAGCATAATCCGCTGATAAACCGGCTTCGTTTTTTTCACAGCTTTCTTGCTTGCTTTCTTCGTAGCCGCCATGTCTCTCCGATTCACGCCCTCTAAATTCCGTGGAATTGTAACAAACTATCCCCGCCCCCGCACTTTTTGGGGTGCGGGAGCCTTAGCTCCCGCTTTTCCGTCCGCCCTAAACCTCAAAAGGGGGAACTCCAGCTTGTTATCTCCATCCGCAGTTGCCCGGCCCGGAAAAGCGGCAGCTTCGCTGCCGCACTCCAAACAAAAAGGGCGCTCCCGTTTACGGCAGCGCCCAAAAGAGTTTACGGCTAAAGGATTTCAGTCTTATGCGCTGACCGGTGCCGGCACCGATGCCGTCTCCGGCCCCGCCGCACCGCTCACTTCGCCCACCTTGAAACGCGCAAACCGCCGTATGGAAATGTTCTCCCCCAGCTTGGCGATCGCCTGCGTAATCATCTCGCCAATCGTTACGCTTTCGTCCTTAATGTAGTGCTGCTCGTAAAGGCAGTTCTCCTCGTAGAACTTCTCCATCTTTCCGGTCACGATCTTGTCCACCACGTTTTCCGGCTTCCCGGTCGCCAGCGCCTGCGCCTTGTAAATATCCCGTTCCTTCTCCAGCATTTCGGCGGTGACGTCCTCGCGCCGCACATACCGCGGGTCCAGCGCAGCTATGTGCATGGCCACGTCATGGCTCAATTGCTGAAACGCTTCCGTGCGCGCCACGAAGTCCGATTCGCAGTTCATCTCCACCAGTACTCCAATCTTCCCTCCCGCGTGGATGTAGCTGCCCACCAGCCCTTCGCTGGCCTCGCGCTGCGCCTTCTTCGCGGCCGCCGCCTGCCCCTTCTTGCGCAAAATACTGATGGCCTTTTCAAGGTCGCCGGCCCCTTCCACGAGCGCCGCGCGGCAGTCACTGAATCCCGCCCCCGTCCGCTCGCGCAATTCTTTTACGAGTTGTGCTGGGATTTGCATAGCTGGCTGTTGTGTACTCATCCTTTTTTCTCTTCGCTTATTGGAAATTTCCTAGTCAGTGCTCTTGCTTGCAAAACGGCCCGCACCGATTTGCTCGGCGCGGGCCTCTTGGATCTCTCACCCGCGCAATCTGCTTAGTGTGCTGCCTCGTCCGGAGGCACCGTGGCTGCCACGCTTTCGGCAGGCTCAACAGGCGTATCTGGTGGAGGCTCCACGACGACGCCCTCAACGAAGTCGCCTTCCTGCTTCTCGTATTGCTCGTACGCGCTGGTATCCACATACTCGACGCCGTCCACCAGTGCCTGGTCTTCCGCCGACTTCTGCTCCGCCACTTGCGATTGCTGATAAGCCGTGTGCCCTTCGAGCACCGCATCCGCAATCTTCGTCGTGAACAACCGGATCGCCCGCAAAGCGTCGTCGTTCCCCGGAATGATCCAATCCACCACATCCGGGTCGCAGTTGGTATCCACCACGGAAACCACCGGAACGCCCATGCGCCGCGCTTCCTTTACCGCAATTTCTTCCGCGTTGGAGTCGATCACGAACATGGCATCCGGCAACTGCGTCATATTCTCGATGCCTTCGAGGTTCTGGAACAGGTGCTTCATCTCGCGGTCCAGCCGCGCCTGTTCTTTTTTCGAGAGCTCTTTGATGCGGCCATCTTCGTTCATGGCCTTCAACAGCTTCAGCCGCTTGATGGACTTTTGCAGCGTCGCCCAGTTCGTCAGCGTTCCACCCAGCCAGCGGTGGTTCACGAAAAACGCGCCGCAGCGCTTGGCCTCTTCAGCGACCGCTTCCTGCGCCTGCCGCTTGGTGCCAACGAATAGAACGGATCGGCCTTGTCCGGAAAGGTCGCCCACGAAACGGCTCGCTTCGCGGAACATCTTGAGGGTTTTCTGAAGATCGATAATGTGGATGCCGTTGCGTTCTCCGAAAATGTACTCCTTCATCTTCGGGTTCCAGCGCCGTGTCTGGTGACCGAAGTGAACTCCGGCCTCCAGCAACTCTTTCATCGTAATTTCTACTGCCAAGTTTCCTCCTAGTAGGATGGCTGTTTGCGGCAGCGCTCGTTCGCCTTTTCTTTGCTCCGGCTTCCCAGAGCAGTTTCCACGGCGTCCGTCGCTGCAGAACAGCCTCTTGCCGGCTCCTTGCCGGCCGTGATCTCAGAGGGCTGACTCGCGCCAACCCTCTGGAGCTCGCAGGGCGAAGTCTCCCTCGCCCAAACTCTTTAGCGCTTGGTGAACTGGAAGCGCTTCCGAGCGCCCTTCTGCCCGTACTTCTTCCGTTCCTTCATGCGTGAATCGCGCGTCAAAAATCCGTTCTTGCGCAGCGCCGGCCGCAGCTCCGGATTGAACCGCGAAATCGCCCGCGACAATCCCATGCGCACCGCTCCCGACTGTCCGCCCACTCCGCCGCCATGCGCCGTCACCACCACGTCCACCTGGTCCGCTATATTCGTGAACTTCAGCGGCTCGATCGCGTCATGCTTCCACGCGTGGTTCGGAAAATACTGTTCCACCGTCCGGCGATTAATCGTGAACTTCCCGGACCCCGGCCGCAGGAACACGCGCGCCACCGACTCCTTGCGCCGCCCGGTTCCCAGAAACCATGTTTGTGTGCCCGTTAGGGGCGTACCCGTAGAACCCAATGTTCCTCCTCAAAGACTCCACACCCGGCTTGCTCCCTGCGATGGGTGACCGCTGGACGGTCAGACACAACGGAGAACCGCAACGTGCGGGGAAAAACCAGAATCTCTTTTACAGCGCAACCGCTTGCGGCTTCTGCCCGGCATGCCGCGCCAAACCCGCCGCATCCCGGTACACGCGCAACTTCTTCGCGCGCCGCGCGCGCAGCTTGTTCTTCGGGAGCATCCCGAGAACCGCCTCGCGGATAATCCACTCCGGCTTGGTCTCGCGTATGCGCTTCGCCGGCACTTCTTTCAGTCCGCCGGGATACCCGCTATGCGAGTAATAAATCTTTTGTTCGACCTTGTTCCCGGTCATGCGAATCTTGTTCGCATTGATCACCACCACGTGATCGCCCGAATCCAGGTACGGTGTGAAGCTCGGCTTGTCTTTGCCGATCAGCATCCGCGCGACCTTCGTCGCCAGCCGGCCCAGCACCACATCCGTCGCATCCACCACAAACCAGCTCGCGCCCTCTTTCAGCGCTTCCGCTTCTTCACCTTTGGCAACATACGTCCGCATAACTCTCAGTCACACCTTTCCCTGTAGAGACAAACGTCAATCTTAAAGTACCCTCCCGGCCTTGTCAACGCACTTACTCGCTTTGCGGCTTGCGTTCCGTTTTCCATCCTCCGCCGGTCGTTCACCCCTCCTCTTGCACACCACGCAATTTGTTGCAACCATATACCTAACAGGCGCGTTTCATACCCAGGAGCTGCAGTTCTCGCGGGAGCCTTGCGCGGTCCCGCGGAGCCCGGTGATCTCCAGATGGAGGCACCGCTCCTGATCGGGAAGTACGGTCGGATTCTTGGAAGATCGGCGTCTGTCAATCAATCCTGAAAGAGTGGGAGGTCTTATGCGAAAGACCCTGTTTTCATTTTCCTTGTTGCTCGCTGCAGCGATTGTTTTGGCCGGGTTCACCGGCCCTTCCGTCCCCGCCAGCGATAAACCAAAAGCAGAAGAGTTAGTCAGCAAACACCTTGACGCTCTCGGTACTGCCGAGGCGCGCGCCGCCGTGAAGTCCCTCAATGTGGAAGGCAATCTTCTCACGAAATTTCTGAGAGGTGGCTCGGGGGCGGCTGGTGGACCATTTGCCATGGTTTCGACGGGCCATAAAATTCTTATGCAGGCGAAATTCGACCAGCCAACTTATCCCGGCGAATCGTACGCCTTCGACGGGGACAAGAAATCCATCGGGTTCATCGTTCCGGGCCAGCGCTCACAACTGGAGGATTTCATCAATCACAATGGAGAGGTCGTCCAGGAAGGACTGCTCGGCGGCACTCTTTCCACCGCCTGGCCACTCTACGACTGGCAGAGCCGCAACGCCAAGTTGGATGTCGATGGTCTGAAAAAAGTCGATGGCAAAGAGCTCTTCCGCGTCTCCTATCATCCCCGTCATGGAACCGGCGACTTGAAGATCTATCTCTTCTTCGAGCCGGAAACTTTTCGCCATGTCAAAACCATCTACACTCAGGAAAGCCAGGCGCAGATGGGCTCCTCGTCGGATAGGGGTTCCATGGGTGGTCTTGGCGGTGGAGCGACGAACCTCACCATGGAGGAAGACTTCGGCGGCTTCACAAAAGTCAACAAACTTATGCTCCCCACACAATGGACCATCAAGTACAACCAGGAAGGCGTCGGCAGTGGTAGCTCCATGGTGGAGTTCGACTGGAACATCTCCAAAATCCAGGCGAATCCCGATGTCGCAGGTGTGACCTTCAAGATTCAATAGGCACCTGGCTTCAAACTTAGAGTGCATTGGCGGGAGTAAGTTCGGGCTGACCCTTGTCCGGTGCCCCAAATGGGTATTCCCTAAACCTTCGGTTTTTGGTATAGTTTGTCTTAAGCGGTGTCCCCCCGTGGTCGGTTTTTATGGCTAGAACTGATCTCGAGACCCCATCGTCCGTGGGCCCCTTACCAGCCGTGAGACCCTTCTCTGCTGCGCTACGCCTCTGCCTTCCCGGCTTTCTTGTCCTCTCCATCTCCATTCTTGTCGCGTCAGAGTGCCGAGCTCAAGATGTCGCCGACGCCGCCAAGCAAGAGCGTGCGCGCAAAGAATCTCAGCAGAAAAAATCCAAGCACGTTTACACCGAAGAAGACCTGAAGCGCGCTCAGATTCTTACGCCGGAAGATCGCGCCGAGCTCGACGCCAAGAAAAATCAGCAGACTCCTCCGGCTCCGGAAAAATCATCGGATGCTCTCGACGCCCAGTCACTTCCTCCCGACGCTCCTCTCGGTGACGTCGCTCGCCGCTTCCGCAAACTCAAAGAGTCTCGGCGCCTCGAGCAGTCCGCCGAGTTCCATC
>Ga0207152_1021_pt1 | contig 33764 bp, 30 predicted proteins | sample Alteio_BWMinHeat_30_FD_153590 | JGI IMG/M metagenome (GOLD analysis project Ga0207152, IMG submission 153590) | Enriched cells from forest soil in Barre Woods Harvard Forest LTER site, Petersham, Massachusetts, United States -... | ecosystem: Environmental > Terrestrial > Soil > Temperate forest >... | reverse complement strand
CAAGGGCGGAAGTCGGAATTTCTATCGATATTATTTCCGGCTTCGAAGAAGGGCGTCTTATCTATCTTGGTGTTCTTCAGGCATTGCCATTCTTTGCAAAACGAACGTTGACGCTTGATATCGGTGGCGGCTCGACAGAATATGTGATCGGTGAGCGTGGGGCAGTAAAATATATTACCAGCCTGAAACTGGGCGCTATTCGTCTAACGAAAAAATATGGGCTGGCCGAACGTCCCACGCCTCTTCAGTAAGCAGTTTCATGTCTGCACCGCTCTCACCAAGCCGCACCATCTCCTTCTCGCTTGCCACAACACGGAACGAGCCGTTCGGCTTCGCCTCAGCAATGACAAGGTGAAATGAGTTCGTTCCGAGATCTATAGCAGCAAGTCGCATTAGTGATAAAATTAGAATTCAGAACAAAAATACGAATTGAAGGACGTATCGGTGTATTTTTGTAATATGACGAAAAAGAAAACCATAGATCCTGATAATATCATAGAAAAAAACATTCTTTCTCTGTACGAAGGAATCTTGCCATTATTATATGACAAAAGAATAAAGGATCTGCCGAGTGCGATACAAAAAAAGGTCGCAAATTTTTTCGAGTTCGATTTTTATTTTTATTGCATGCAAAGTCAGGAGAGTGACACTCCCTTCGATAATTTGTACACATCTTTTGAAAAATGGAGCTATTCCGGACATGAAAAGGTATTTTCGGATATAGGTGTTAAACCATTGACAAATACCAATGAGGATGGGGCATTTAACAATGTTATCGCCGATCATTACAAATCAGCAATAGAACGGCAAGAGGCTGCCTTTCCTAATAAACCAAGAGAATATCATTATGTTGATATCAGTTCTACTGATCAACCAAAGATCACCATCGGTTTTTTTCGCTATAAATCGAAAGAATTTGATTCTCATTTTACTATAGAGGAACTCAGGGTATTAGAAAAGATCAAACCGCATATTATTCTCCTCTACAGAGCAGCTCTTAATACTATGATCCAAACACAAACTTTTCAAAACTTTGTGTTCTATACTGATACATGCGCCAAGATTGCGGTAGAATTTGAATTGTCGGCGACAGAAAACAAGCTCTTAACAGAAATACTCTTTGGGTATTCCAACAAAGATATTGCTGTGAGAAACTTTATTTCATCGCACACCGCAAAAACGCATGTCCATAATATTTTTAAGAAAACAGGTGTTAAAAATAGGGTCCACTTCATCGCAAAGTTTTTTACCTCTCCTGACAGGATTGAGCTTCCCTGAGACAATACACCTACAGGTGTATTTTGAAATCCTTCTGTAACCGGGAAGTTATCACAGTGTTTATTAAGCGCATCAAGAATTTTCGAGATGCTTTTAATTATAAATCATTCAATTCATATGAAAACTATTAGAAAAGGACTTTTGACTGTTTGCATCTGCGGAATGTCGGTTCTGCCATTAGTAACCACCGGACAGACCATTACGATTAACTCGATTTCCGCGACAACGTTTTGTACAGGAGACAGTATAAGTGTTACGTTCACCGCTTCTGCTTCCTGGGAACATAAGAATGCCTTTACAGTACAATTGTCTGACCAAAATGGAGCTTTCGGAAGCGGATTTAGTAATATCGGATCAATCCAAGATACCATTGGAGGCAAAATAACTATTAATGCTCTTATTCCGAATGTGCCTTCTTCAAGTCTCTACAGAATGCGTGTATTAGGTGCCATACCCTATACCGTGAGTGCAAACAATGGTTCGGACCTGACTATATCGGCACAAATTCCAACATCAGGCATTTCAAGACCTTTATATTTATTCACGAACGATACAATATCATTTTCTGCAACTATACTAGGGAATCCAACAAGTACAAGGGTCCATTGGGATTTTGGATCCAATGCGGTCCCTCCGGTTACTGATAGTACCTTAGAACCGAAAGTAGTATTTCTCAGCAGTGGAACACAAACAATCTCGATAACATCAACTAATCTCCAAGGATGCGCTGTAACGAAATCTCAATCGCTTTATTTTTACGGGTGTGATGCTTCCATTCCCAAAGATGCAATCGTAGTCGATTCAGGCACTGCGCCATACGGAACAATCTATTGGGTTAACCCAGGAGTAACATTTCATGTCGATGGAGGAAACCACATATTTTTTGTGGAGCCAGGAGCAACTGTTTCTACTTCAGGAGGTGGTAATATCATTTATTTAAAGAAGGGCGCTTCTTTTTTAGGTTCGGACGAACAGGATCATTTACTGTATGAGGAAGGGGCAAGTTTCCCTTCATCGTATCCAAATCATAATGGTGTTCATCAATGTCATTCTTTGACATTCGACTATACTAATGCTCCGCCAAATAAAGCATTCCAACTAAACTCTGTGAAAGAGGAACATATGTTAGATCAAATTACTGTTTTGCCAAATCCGACGAGAGGTTCTATTATCCTTGAGCATGTTCCACCTAATACTATAAGCATAAGCTTGTTAAGTATTCTAGGTAATACCGTAATGGAGATCCCATCTCCCTATGCTGAGAATATCTCCATGGATCTTTCGAAACTTGAACAAGCATTATATTATGTACGCTTGGTAACCCCATTTGGAATTATCACTAAGAAAATTATTCGACAGTAGATTAAAGTATGATTAAAAAAAAATCCACTCGATATTGTATCTGAGTGGATTTTTATTTACGCTCCGGGAGAGTACTTAGCTCGACATGCTCCGCAGGAACTCCTTATTCGCTTTAGTACCTCGCATTTTATCGAGCAGGAATTCCATCGCATCGACCGGATTGAGATCGGCGAGAAGTTTTCTGAGGATATAAATTCTATTGAGTTCGTCAGCACCGAGAAGGAGTTCTTCTTTTCTTGTTCCGGACATATTAACATTGATAGCTGGGAATATTCTACGATCGGCAAGTTTTCTATCAAGGACGATTTCCATATTGCCTGTACCTTTGAATTCTTCGAAGATAACTTCGTCCATTCGCGATCCTGTATCAACCAGAGCCGTAGCGATGATCGTCAATGAGCCGCCTTCTTCGACATTACGAGCAGCACCAAAAAAGCGTTTCGGTTTATGCAGACCCATAGCATCGACACCGCCGGAAAGAATTTTCCCGGAATGCGGTGTAACCGTATTATGAGCTCGAGCTAAACGCGTGATTGAATCGAGCAGGATCACGACATCCTGCTTCGCTTCGACAAGTCGTTTCGCCTTTTCGATAGCCATATCGGCTACTTGTACGTGACGTTCCGGCGGTTCGTCAAATGTCGAAGCAATGACTTCGGCTCGTACCGAGCGCTCCATGTCAGTAACTTCTTCCGGACGCTCATCAATTAAGAGAACGATAAGTTTTACTTCCGGATGATTACGGACAATCGAGTTCGCTATTTTTTGCAAGATGATCGTCTTGCCTGATTTTGGTTGCGAAACGATAAGTCCACGCTGCCCTTTTCCGATCGGGCTGACGATATCCATGATGCGCATGGAATATTCGCCGGGGGACGTTTCGAGTTCGATCTGCTTATTCGGATAAAGCGGCGTCAGATTATCAAAGAGCGGACGCTCACGCACGTAATCGCTTGGCTGGTAATTGATCTTATCGACCTTAATCAGCGCAAAAAATCTTTCGCCTGCTTTTGGCGGACGAACCGATCCTTCGACCGTATCACCGGTGCGGAGATTGAATTTTTTAACTTGCGATGGAGAGACATATATGTCATCTGCCGAAGAAAGGTAATTATAATCCGTTGAACGCAAAAAGCCATATCCGTCGGGAAGAAGCTCGAGGACGCCCGAAGCGAGCGAACCGGACTCCTCCTCTTCCGATTTACCATTTACCGATGCTCCACGTTGTTTTTGGCCTTGGAGAGCATCTGCCTCTAAAATTTTGAAAATGAGGTCCTGCTTGCGGAGATCCTGAAAACCGTCAATGCCGAGCTTTTTGGCAAGTTCGTTCAATTCAATGATCTTTTTCGACTTTAATTCGACTGGGTTTAACATAATACACTATGGACGTTAATAAAACGGGTGAAAAACAAATTTGAAATAATAAATGCGGATTAGGGGCAAAAATCGTCCTAAACCATTGGAATCCTTCAAGAAACGGGCTCAAAAATCTGGATTAATACTGCCATTTATTAGTCAGTTCGGCAGTGGAAATAATTGGTTAAATCGTAGTTCCCTGAGGATGTGTCTCTTCTTGGTAATACAAATATACGCAAGTTTCAAGGAAAAGTTATAGAAAGGAGAAAATAATATTATATATCATCTTGAGTTGAAGCGAGTAAACACTTTGTCTTTTATTGATGTTTACCCGAATCTAATTTTAAAAAAAACATGGGCAAATCCAAAAAACCACTTGTTGCAGTTATTATGGGAAGTAATTCCGATTGGGAAACCATGAAACATGCATCGGATATACTTACAGAGTTCGGCATTGCACACGAAAATAAAGTTATCTCCGCTCACCGGACCCCGGCATTAATGACCGAGTTTATCTCGTCAGCCGAAAAGCGAGGCCTCGAAGCGATCATTGCCGGCGCCGGCGGGGCAGCACATCTGGCCGGAGTTGCAGCCGCACAAACGCTTATTCCCGTTCTTGGCGTACCTATCGAGAGTCAATCGTTAAAAGGACTTGACTCGCTCTTATCAATCGTTCAAATGCCTGGTGGAATTCCGGTTGGCACTCTCGCTATCGGCAAAGCTGGTGCAAAGAATGCGGCCTTGCTTGCCATTGCCATGCTTGCAAATTCCCGCCCTGATCTTCGTGAAAAATTGCGGGACTTCCGGAAAAAGCAAACCGAACAAGTTCTGAAACAAACGCTGCCGCAATAAATGAAAGTAACGTTACTCTCAGAGCCGCAGCATGGAGCAGTGCTCACAGAATTTTTTTTCGGACATCCGACGATCGAACTTGTTACCTCAGGCGCAGAAGTAGTTGTCGACTGCCTTTTTTTCGATCTGGAAGAAAAATACACGAGCCTGCATTCCTTCGAATCGAAAGATGCAATACTCATTTCGAATACGCTGACCGCTCCGGCTACTGCAATTGCGCGGCATACGACGGGCTATAAACGAATCATCGGAGTACCGATGATCCCTTCGCAGCTTGCTTCTCAAAAATCGATCGAATATTCAATCCCCTTACAGCAGGAAGATGTTTCATCGAATAAAGAATTGCTTAAATCTTTATTCAGAAAAGACATAGAGAAGATCGGAGATTGTGTTGCAGGGATCTTTCCGCGAACTATTGCCATGGTCATTAATGAAGCGGTCTTCGCTTTACAAGAAGGGGTTGCAACTGCCTCGGATATTGATATGGCAATGAAACTCGGCACGAATTATCCGAAAGGGCCGCTTGCCTGGTGCGACGAGATCGGCGGATACACGATCGTGGCAATTTTAGATGCATTACAAGTGGAGTATGGGCATGATAGATACAAGGTCGCCCCACTTCTACGGTTGCAATCTGAAGCTGGAAAGAATTTTTTCAACTAATTGAATAGTATGGTAGCTTTTCTGGGGATGGGTCTCTTAGGTTCAAACTTCGTGCGTGCAATGCGCAAACGAGGCGAAGAAGTCCACGTATGGAATCGCACAGGATCGAAGGCGAAGGCTCTTGAATCGATAGGTGCTAAAGTGTTTGCAACTCCGGCAGAGGCAGTGAAAGGTGCAAATAGAATTCATCTCGCTCTTTCCGATGATGACGCAGTAAATAATGTACTAGATCAGGCCTCCTCAGGTTTTGAGAAGAATGTTATTATTATCGATCATACAACTACATCCGCAACAGGCGCAGCAGAAAGAACCGAACACTGGAAAAAGCTTGGCGTTACATATATTCATGCGCCTGTTTTTATGGGCCCGTCAAACGCACTCGAGGGAAGTGGAATGATGCTGATCTCGGGAGACCAGGAAATTATCAAAAAAATTGAGCCTGAGCTTTCCAGGATGACCGGGACTCTTGTGAACCTTGGTACCAAAACAAATAAAGCTGCGGGGTACAAACTGCTTGGCAATCATTTTTTGATCGCAATGACTTCAGGGATAATCGATACGATTGCTCTTGGGAAAGCATTGCATTTCAACACGGATGAAATTACTGAGCTCTTTAATACTTTTAACCCTGCTGCATCAATTCCGGCTCGGGTGCGTAGAATCTTAAGTGCAGATTTCGACCATCCAACCTGGGAGCTTTCCATGGCAAGGAAGGATGCACGGCTTATGATCGAAGAAGCCGGCCGTGATTCGATGCCGCTAACAGTCATGCCGTCAATAGCAAAAGAAATGGACAGATGGATCGAAGCGGGGCACGGTAATGATGATTGGACAGTATATGCTAAAGATATTGTTGCTAGGTAAAGACGCTGATTAATTTTTTATGAAAAACGCATATATAATATCTGCATGCAGGACGCCGTTCGGCAAATATGGCGGCGCGCTGAAAGACGTGCGACCTGATGACATGGCAGCGATCGTTATTGCCGAGGCAGTGAAACGAGCTGGAGTCGATACGCATGAAATAGACGATGTAATGATAGGCTGCGCTAACCAAGCAGGGGAAGATAACCGCAATGTTGCACGCATGGGCATACTTTTGGCAGGCCTTCCTGAGCGCACCCCGGCCACGACGATCAACCGGCTATGCGGCTCTTCACTTGATGCGATCATTCAGGCATCACGTGCTATTATGACAGGTGAGGCAAATATTATTGTTGCCGGCGGAGTCGAATCGATGACTCGCGCTCCATATTCGCTCCCGAAAAACGTTTCCGGTTCTGCACTGTTCGGAAATCTTACCGCATATGATACGGCACTCGGATGGCGCTATCCGAATCCGAAAATGGAGGCAATGTTTCCGCTTGAAGCGATGGGCGAAACCGGTGAGAATGTCGCGGAAGAATGGAAGGTCTCGAGGGAAGACCAAGATGCTTTTGCTTTGGAATCACATCGGCGTGCAATCGCAGCGCAGGAAAGCGGAAAATATGATGAGGAGATAGTTCATGTTTCTATTCCACAGAAAAAAGGAACGCCTATCGTTGTAACTAAAGACGAACAGCCGCGTCCGGATACGTCCTTAGAAAAACTTGCTAAATTATCACCGGCATTCCGAAAAAACGGAAGTGTTACTGCCGGAAATTCCAGCAGTCTCAACGATGGTGCAAGCGCCGTCGTCGTTGCAAGCGAAGAAGTTGTTAAGAAACTCGGCATAGAGCCTCTTGGAAGATATGTAGTGTCCGGTGTCGAAGGACTTTCTCCTAGAGTTATGGGTCTCGGGCCGATCTATGCTGTGCAAAAACTTCTCAGCACAACGGAGCTTGCTATAGATGATGTCGATCTCATTGAACTTAATGAAGCATTCGCTTCGCAAAGTCTGGCAGTCATCAGGCATTTTAAACTTTCCATGAATAAAGTAAATGTCAATGGCGGAGCTATTGCGATCGGGCATCCTCTTGGCGCTAGCGGAGGCAGACTTACTGCAACACTGCTCTATGAAATGCGTCGCCGCAAGGTAAAGCGGGGAATTGCAACTATGTGTATAGGCGTCGGACAAGGGATAGCGGCGATGTTCGAAAGGGACTAATTGGGCAACTTTTCCTGTTTTCGGGTGTTACATCCGATAGGGAATTATATTTGTACTCTACTCATTGTACGATTCCATGAAAAAAGCATTTTTTCTTCTACTTTCGTTAACTATCGCAGGAGCCGCATTTGGCTTTACTGAGGTTATTACCTACCTAAAAGGTCATCCCGAAACCGATGCAATCGTTCTCGATTGGCAATCAGGAGTTGAAACCGGAGTAAAGAGTTATTCTATTGAACGCAGTGATATTAAGACCAATAATTTCAGTGAGATCGGGTCAGTAGCCGCAACCGGAAATAACTCCACCTATCATTATCGTGATGTTGCTGTTAATGGCGCCCCCGGTACTGGTCATTCAATGGTGCCTTTATCAGATCTCTATAAATACCGTATTCGTCTTAACTACGATAATGCTGTAAGCTATTCTCAACAAATACAGGTTACCCGGCCCTCAGCAGGAGTAAAGCGCACCTGGGGAATGATCAAGGAAATGTTCAGATAAGAACTTCCGGGATCCCAGTTCAGCTACATGACGCTTTACCTCGCTTCCGCTTCACCTCGTCGTGCCTCTCTTATTAATCTTCTTGGTATTAATCATGTAAAAATCCGTCCCCCTCAGATTCAAGAAGTTTTTGATTATACGGAATCGCCGGAAACAATAGTGCGAGATCTGGCCTATCAAAAAGCCGAGGCCGCATTAGCATCTTTTTCCGAACATGACCTGCCTGGAGTTATACTCGGTGCAGATACTATCGTGGTTCTTAAGGGTAAAATTTTAGGTAAACCGATAACCGAAACCGAAGCCGCACAGATGCTTCGCAGCCTGAGTAATCATACGCATACTGTTTTTACCGGAGTCGCTTTACTATCATTTCCTCCAAAAAAATCACAAGTATTCTTTGAAAAGACCGACGTAACTTTCCGTTATCTGACCGATAAAGAAATTGCCGATTACATTGCGACCGGTGCTCCAATGGATAAAGCCGGAGCTTACGGCATACAGGAAGATCATGGAGCAGTCTTCGTAAAAAAGATCGTCGGCGATTATTATAATGTTGTCGGGCTCCCATTATGTTCATTATATGAGCGTTTAATAGGATTTGCACCCCAGCTGTTCTCGTAAAAAGTCTATAGGTGTGACGGCCTGGTTTTAGGGCAAAAACAGTAGTTGTTTGTTGAAACTTATTATATTTGTATGTGTTAAAATAGGGCAGAAATAGAGTTGTATCTTTTTATTAACCATAATATATCTATGGCACATTCTTCTACTACAAAACGTGTGATCCTCGCGGTCGCAGTATTAGCATTATTTTGTGTAACTTTCGATCTTCATGCGCAGGGTACCTCGATCTATAAGCGCGGCACACTGGTCGAAGAATTCACCGGTACCTGGTGTCCGCATTGCCCTCCCGGAACATGGGCACTTGATACACTTGAGAAAAAGTATGGAGATAATCTTGTCGTCATCTCTTGGCACGGCGGGCCATCTTTACCTGGTCCTTCCGGCTACGAAGATCTTTGGATTCCAGTACATGATACTCTATTCTCTTTCTTCGGTTTAACAGGCTGGCCAGAGGCGCCCATGAACAGATCACTGCCCGCAGGCGGCTTTAGTGTTTCTAATATACCTCATTATACTCTGGAATCTGCAATTCCTACAATCGTAAATAAAACTCCTTCAGTAGATTATAGAATTGTCAATGCTGTCTATAATTCCGGAACACGAACAGTAGATTTTGATGTGGATGTAACGCCGTATGACATGACGAAAATGCGTTCTGACGATACTACACTATATGGAACACTTGCTGTCTTAACGGAAGATAATGTACTTGAATCCCAGGCGAATGAGCCGGATTGGTCTGTCGTCACAGACAATCCTATTAATGACTTCCATGAAATGAACGTCGCTCGCCTTGCTTCAGGGAGTGGTATTTTCGGTGATGCATTCACTATGGGTACCAAGAATCCAACTCAGACTCTTCCGAATCGTATTCATTATACGATGGTAGTTGATAATGCATGGAGCGATGCCAACGTCAAAGTAAAAACCTTCGCCCAGGCTACTTACCCGAAAAAAGCAAAAAGCATTGGCGTGGAAGTTTTTGATGCAAAACAGACGGGTTACCTTACATCGCTTCCTTCAACCCCGCCAAGTGCCGCTTGGGTAGTGCTTCCAAACGCAAACAGCTCTATCAAACCCACGACAAATATTGTATGGGCAACCGGCGGCATTGGAAACGGTAATGCTATGCTTGAATACAGTATTGATAACGGCACTACCTGGAATACCATCGTTGCGAGCACGAACCAATCCCCCTATGCATGGACGATTCCGCAATCTGCTTACGGTGCAACGGCAAAAATCCGTGTTTCCGTAGCTGGCAGCGCATCTATTAATGGGTTATCCGATGCGATTAAGACCCCCGGAATTATTACTGTGACTGCCCCGAAAGCCGGAGAAGTTATTAACGGAGATGTTGGAAGTTATACTATCACCATTACCGGTGGAAATCTAAAGTCATTAATTAAGTTCGAGCTATCCACCGATAACGGAACAACCTGGCCAACAGTTATCGGCAACCTCGGCAATGATAATGCTACGCAATATAACTGGAATGTGACGAACCCAACTGCAGATCAAACTCAATGCGTCATTCGGGTTACCGATGCAAACGGGGTTGTCGGGTTGAGCGGCGTGTTCACGATCAAGGCAGTTGCCGGAGCGAAGGGGACAATTACGAACATTACCTTAGCGGGCCCGACCAATTATCAGATTGATAATAACAGGAATTTAGCAGTACTTTGGAATGTCGCAGGTAATATCGGAACAGGAACGGATGTTTATTTTTCTAGCAATGGTGGAACTGACTGGGTGAAAGAAACCACCACGCCACTAAAGCCAGATTCAACATTCTTCCAATTCAAAACGCCCAAAACCGGATACTATCCTAACTGTACCGTAAAAGTGCAGAGTTCTTCCGATGCGACTATCAGTTCTGTTTGGAAGGATGGAGATGTAACCAGCTTTGCTGTCGGACAAGCATCCGGTGTGAGTATGAATAATGATAAGGGTTATTCGATTTCAAATTACCCGAATCCTTTTGCCAGCGAGACGACGATCAAGTTTACACTTCCTGTTACAACCTACGTAACGATCAGAGTGTTGGATAATTTAGGCCGAGAAGTCGACCATCTCGTTACTCAGACACTGGAAGCCGGTGAGCATACTGTTCCCTTCAATTCAACAAATCTTGCAAATGGCGTCTATACATATATCCTCGAGTCAGGTTCTACAAAACTTGTAGGCAAGATGAGCATTCTTAAGTAATTCGTTTAGTGTTGTGTTGTTCAAAACGGCTCCGAAGGCGGAGCCGTTTTGATTTTAAAGATGTTTGTCTGAATTGGAATTTATTCATTCCAAAAATTCCGTGCATTCCACACATTCCAGTTCAGACAATGAAATACGCAACATCTATTCTCGATCTCATCGGTAATACTCCCCTCCTGGAGATAAGACGCATCAAGCCCCCTGCTACAAAGGCACTTATTCTCGGCAAACTTGAAGAATTTAATCCGGGAGGATCGGTGAAAGACCGTATCGGTATTCAGATGCTTAACGATGCGGAAAAGAACGGAAAGATCAAGCCAGGCGGAACGATTATCGAACCAACCAGCGGTAATACAGGAATCGGTCTCGCTCTTGCAGCAGCTCAAAAAGGATATAAATGTATTTTTGTGATGACGGATAAGGCCTCCATTGAGCGTGCTCGTTATCTCCGTGCATTGGGGGCGGATGTTGTTGTTGTTTCCAGTGCCGCAAAACCTAGTTCGCCTGAATATTATTATAACACGGCACAACGTCTTGCCACCGAGATACCGAACGCCATTATGCTCAATCAGTATGATAATCCCGCAAATCCCGGGACCCACTATGCAACCACAGGGCCGGAGATCTGGGATGCAACTGAAGGGAAGATAACACATTTTATATCGGGTATCGGCACGGGTGGCACGATAAGCGGTACCGCTAAATTCCTAAAAGAAAAAAATCCTAAAATAAAAGTGACCGCTGCCGATCCTGCCGGTTCTTCGATCAAAACATATTTTGAGACAAACCGTCTTGTCGAAGCTCTCCCCTATTTGATCGAGGGTGTCGGACAAGAACGTATTCCAAAAAATCTGGAATTGAAATATGTCGATGAGATTATTAACGTTACTGATAAAGACGCTTTCTTAACTGCCCGTCGTCTTGCAAGAGAGGAGTCACTCTTCTGCGGAGGTTCGAGCGGTATGAATGTGTGGGTTGCATTAAAGATCGCCGAAAAGGCTCCCCCCGATAGTGTTATCGTTACTATTATCTGCGATACCGGTGAACGATATTTGACAAAGCATCACTCTGACGAATGGCTGAAAGAGAAGCGCTTACTCGAGGCCGCAAAGATGACCGTCGGCTTAGTAGCACAATTAAAACGCAAGACTACTGCTCCACTACTTTCCGTTGCGCCGCATGATACAATGCGCGATGCGATTTTGAAAATGGATGAGAATTCCGTTTCACAATTGCCGGTCATTGATTCCGAAGGCAAATCCGTTGGCTCGGTACGTGAATCACGGCTGATGGCACGTGCCCTGGAGTCCCGCGACGTTCTGGAAAAACCCATTATTGAATTCATGGAACCCTCGCTTCCCGTGTTGGAAGAATCCGAAGATGCAAAGAAAGCCGTCGCAATGCTAAAGGATTCACCGGCGGTGCTGATCGAAGAATTCGGAAGGATCGTAGGGATCGTAACGAGGCATGACGTGCTCGAGTTTTTGTAATGTCCACTACACAGTATAAAACCCGCACAGCTTTTCTGCTACTCTCGCCGTGGCTTATTACGCTTGTGCTTTTTTGGATGTATCCATTGATCTATGCATTATTTTTATCTTTCACAAAATATAAAACACTGACATCAGACACGGTTTGGATCGGCGTGAGGAACTATGAAAAATTATTCGGAGACCCTGTATTTATCCAGTCACTTCTTAATACTGTCATTTTTGTCGTCGGAACGATACCATTCACGATGGGCTTTGCGTTATTTTTTGCTGTACTCCTCTCGAATACAAAACGTCTTCAGAATCTTTTTCGCTCGGCGCTTTTTTTGCCAAGCGTAACTTCTCTCGTTGTTATTGCTCTTATCTTCACAAATCTGTATTCATCCGGCGGCTATATTAATACCTTGCTTAGAATGGCGGGACTTCCTTATTCATATAGAGGCTGGCTGCTTGAACCGAGTACGGCTCTTCCGGCGGTAATGTTGATGGACATTTGGGTATCCATCGGATATTATGCCGTACTGTTTCTTGCGGCGATACAAAATGTACCGAAGGATTACTACGAAGTTGCCGATCTGGAAGGCGCATCGAAATGGAAACAATTTTGGAAAATCACGATGCCTCTCATTAAACCGACAATTCTTTTTGCTATCGTGCTCAATACGATCAGAAGTTTTCAGGTTTTCACAGAAATTTATGTACTTACGAAAGGCGGACCGCTTGGCAGAACTTCGACGCTTGTGTATTCCGTGTATGAAAATGCCTTCGAAAAGGCAGATGGGATGGGCTACGCCTGCTCTATTGCCTATATACTCTTCTTTATCATCGCAATCTTTTCGGCGGTGGAGTTTCGGATGTTACGGGAACGACAGTAAACTTAAATCATACGGACACTCACTCTTTGATAAACTGTTTAGTGGTAGTATTCCCATTTGCCCCTATTCGCAAGACATAGCAAGCAGGTTTTAAATTCGCAACCGACAATGAGAAAACATTCTCTGTCCCGGTTATATCAATATGTTTGATTCCGAGAAGATCATATACTTCGAAATGCTTGATCCCTATAGGATCAAGATTTTGCACATTCAGCGTATTTGTAACAGGATTAGGATATAATACAGGCATTAGCCCAGATGAAACAGTTCGAACAGATGAGGGAGGAATAATAGGCTTTAACGAAATGAGATTCGTATCCGGTTTATCACCCATATTCTCCATGATGTAATAAATGTGGTCTGCCGGAACATTATAGTAGCGGTCAACCTGACGATGACGATATTTATCACATGGCCAATAGACAATAATAGAATCAGCAGTAGAGTATTTCCCCATACCCACATGCTGCATCAAGGAATTTTGCGAACCAAAGCCGCCACCAGTTGAAACCTGACGAGTACCTACAATTCCTCCTGTCCAGACATCGACAATTGTACCAATACCTTCCTTCGCCGTCCGTCTGGCTGAGAAACGCATTTCCAACCAATGATTGGTATTCTCGGTAATATTTTTATACAGCATAAAGTCAGATCTGGGAGAAGCGGGATCGGTTTCAAGAGAACCTAAACAAATATCGAGTTTACCATCATGATTAAAGTCAAGATAAGCAGCACCTCGTCCCTTCACATTAATATAATCACCCGACATTGCTTGAGAAGTGATATCTTCAAAACGACCGCCGTTATTATGATAAAACTCCGATGTATCGGTGAGGATAGACGTCCAAAGAGTTGGCAAACTCAAGTACCCATGAACGATAAATGCATCTTCCCATCCGTCATTATCGAAATCCGAAAGAAGAGCTGTCCAAGTGGTAGTGATAGTAGAGCCTCCTGAAGGAGGATAACCATCAGTAGAGGGAAGATCCGTTTTGCTTGCATCCCGGAACGTATTGTCCCCATTATTTTTCATTAGTGAATCCGGACCGAATGTGGTTTCATAGAAATCGAAATGACCGTCACGATTATAATCACATGGACCGATACCCATACAACTCAGATGCGATAATAATCCAATTTCATGACTAACATTCACAAATGTTGCTTCGCCGGTTTCCATCAGCATATTCTTCCAGACCTGATTCGGAGTAAGCTCCGTCCCAAAATCATTACCGATAAGGATATCGAGATCGCCGTCGCGGTCATAATCAAAAAAGATAGCAATATTCGTCGTACTGGTATCACCATCAACGCCATATTTCTTGGCACTTTCAGTGAAAGTCCCGTTGCCGTTATTAATATAAAAATAGTTCGGAAAACCCTTATGTGCATAACCGATCTTATGGCCGAAAGCGTCCTCCTGATACTTCCATTCCTCGATCCACCGGGCCACATAAAAATCATTCAGACCGTCCCCGTTAAAATCTCCAAAAGTAGCACTCATACTTTCATTTTGATCCAAAGGAAAATCGAGCCCTGCAGCTTTAGACATATCCGTAAATGTCCCATCACCATTATTATGCCAAAGAATATCTCGATCCTGACATGCCAGATACAGATCGGGATACCCATCATTATCGTAATCAAAAGCAATACCACCACGCGGAAAAATTTGGCTAGAAGCAAAACCTGTATGTGTTGAAATATTTGCCGGAGTAACATCCTTGAACGTACCATCTCTCATATTCAAGAATATTTTGTCACTGTCAAAGCCGCCTGCCATATAAATATCATCCCATCCGTCGCCATTGAGATCAAAAATGACAACACCAGGACCAGCTTCGGAAACGCCGGAAGACCGAGAAAAAATACCTGCAGACGCTGTTACATCTTTAAAAAGAAATTGTGCCGGAGCATTAGCCGCCCAAAGAAGAGATAATGCAATAATAGAAAATACCCGTTTCACGGTATTAACAAAAATTATTCTTTAATAAACCGTTTTGTTACGGTATTACCGTCCATAGTGATTCGCAACACATAACATCCTGGCTGTAAACTGCCCACCGATAATGAAAAATTATTTTCCGTTCCCGTCATATCGAGATGTTTAATCCCCAGCAAGTCATATATCTCAAAATGCTTTATCCCAAAAGATTCGATATTTTGAACATGCAACGTCGTGCTTGCCGGATTCGGATAAATTGTGGGAGATACTGATGAAGAAGTCGAATGAACTGATGCCGGAGGAGTTATCGGATTGAGTGAAATAAGATTCGTATCCGCTTTAATATCCATATTCTCCATCACATAATAGATGTGATCTGCCGAAATATTGTAAAACCGATCTATTTGACGGTGTTGATATTTATCGCAGGGCCAATAGACGACGATAGAATCTGCAACGGAATATTCTCCGAGTCCCACATGCTGCATTAGTGAATTCTGTGATCCAAAGCCGCCGCCTGTTGAAACCTGACGCGAATGAACAATTCCTCCAGCCCATACATCAACGATCGTACCAATCCCCTCTTTTGCCGTGCGGCGAGCGGTAAATCGCATCTCCATCCAATGATTTGAGTTAGAAGTAATATTTTCCAATAACCGGTAATCCTGTGATTCGACACTTGGATCAAAGCCCAGTGACGCTAGACAAATATCAAGCTTACCATCGTGGTTAAAGTCAAGATACGCGGCTCCCCGTGCTTTAAGATCTATATACTCACCGCCTAACGCAACATCGGTAATATCTTCAAAATACCCGCCGAAGTTATGATAAAATAAAGAGGTATCATGCTTATCAGGGTTATTCTCATTGACAGAAAATATCGTTCCTAATGCTCCGTGGACAATAAATCCATCTTCCCACCCATCATTATCATAATCACCCATAAGCGCAGTCCAGGAAGTCGTATTATAAGACCCATTACGTTCGAATCCATTCCGGAACGGAAGCCGTTTGCTGCTGACATTTTTATATACTCCAGTACCGGTATTCATCATTAGGGAATCAGGTCCGATAGAGGTTTCGTAGAAATCGAATTGCCCATCCCGGTTAAAATCGCAAGGGCCAATACCCATACTGGAAATATGACATTGCAGACCGCTCTCTTTGCTAACATCAACGAATGTTGCCTTCCCTGTTTCCATCAGCATATTTTTAAAGACCCTGTTAGGCAAAAATTGTTGGCCATTATCATTGCCGACGATAATATCTAAATCACCGTCCCGGTCATAATCAAAGAATATAGCAATATTGGTCGTCGCCGTATCGCTATCCACACCAAATTCTTTGGCTCGTTCGGTAAATGTGCCATCGCCATTATTCACATAGAACCAGTTAGGAAATCCTCTAAAGGAATAGGTAATTTGATTACCGAGGGAATCGAATCCAATATTATTTTCCTGAAGCCACCGCGCTACATAAAAATCATTATAGCCGTCGCCATTGAAATCGCCAAAGGTGGCGCTCATGCTTTGATTTACATCCAAGGATTTACTTAAATGAGCTTTCGTTGTGACATCGGTAAATGTGCCATCCCCATTATTATGCCAGAGAAAATCATTATTATAACAGGCAGAGTAAATATCCGGATAGCCATCATTGTCATAATCGAAAGCTATCCCGCCGCGAGGAAAATCCTGCCAGCCTTTCGAAGCTTTGTCATGGACATGCATTGCGAAATTTGGTGGACTAACATCTTTGAACGTGCCATCCTTCATATTCAAAAATATCTTGTCACTATCATACCCACCTGCCATATAGATATCGTCCCAGCCATCACCGTTCAGATCGAAAATCACGACTCCCGGTCCTGCCTCTTCGGCACCGGTAGCACGCATATAGATACCTGTGGATTTCGTTATATCTTTAAAAAGGAATTGTGCGTTCCCGCACACGGGAATGGACAGGAAAGCAATTATGGCAGCAACGAGGTATTTCATCATAGTATGCTTCTACAACTAGAGAGGATTAACGAAATATTCAACCTTCTTACTCCTTAATAATTGTTTTTTCAGCCGAATTAGCCTTTCGCTAATTATTCCTTTATAAACCGCTTCGTTATAGTATTGCCGTCTGTTGTGATGCGCAGCACATAGCATCCGGGCTGGAGGCCGCCCACCGATAACGAAAAGTTATTCTCCGTTCCGGTCATTTCCAGATGTTTAATGCCCAGCAAGTCATAAATCTCAAAATGCTTTATCCCTAAAGCCTCAATGTTTTGAATATGCAAAGTTGAGCTGGCCGGATTGGGATACACTGTCATTGACTGTGCGGAAACATTTTGAACTGCTAAAGCCGGAGGAGTTATCGGGTTGAGCGAAATAAGATTCGTGTCGGGTTTAGCACCCATATTCTCCATAATGTAATAAAGGTGATCTGCTGAAATATTGTAAAACCGATCTATCTGACGATGACGATTTTTATCGCAGGGCCAATAAACGACGATAGAATCTGCAACGGAATATTCTCCGAGTCCCACATGCTGCATTAGTGAATTCTGTGATCCAAAGCCGCCGCCCGTTGAAACCTGACGTGAACGGACAATTCCTCCTGCCCATACATCGACGATCGTGCCAATCCCCTCTTTCGCCGTACGTCGAGCAGTAAAACGCATTTCCATCCAATGTCCGGGATTTGGCGTAATATTTTGGAGTAAATGGAAATCCGATGTTTGAACTACCGGATCTTTTGCCATCGATCCATAACAAATATCAAGTTTACCATCATGATTAAAGTCAAGGTATGCAGCACCACGCCCCCTGCTAGCAAGATAATCACCGCCTAAAGCATCATCGGTCTTATCTTCGAAAATACCACCGTAGTTATGAAGGAACTGCGATGTATCGAGTTCATCCGGATTGGTGATCCAGGGTGAAATTGCTCCTTCAAATCCATGCACGATAAAGCCATCTTCCCAACCATCGTTATCGAAATCTCCGAATAATGCTGTCCAGGTTGTGGTCATAAATCCGCTGCCAGAGCGCTCATAACCATTGTCGGGCGGCAACACTTTATTACTGACATTCGTAAATGTCCCGTTGCCGTTATTTTTCATTAGCGAATCATGTCCAAAAGATGTTTCGAAAAAATCGAAGTTTCCGTCACGGTTGTAATCATTTGGTCCGATGCCCATACAGAAAATATGAGTTTGTAAACCAATCGCCGAATCCACGCGAACAAATTTTGCCTCACCGGTTTCCATCAGCATATTTTTCCAGACTTCATTCGGGGTGAGCTCAACGCCAAAGTCATTGCCGATAAGGAGATCGAGATCACCGTCTCGGTCATAATCGAAAAAAATCGCGATATTCGTAGTTCCGGTATCGCCATCTACGCCGTAAGCTTTTGCACTTTCAGTGAATGTCCCATCGCCGTTATTAATATAGAGCCAATTCGGAAATCCTTTATGGGCATACTGGGCGCCATTATTTAAAAATTTGGATTCCTCGATCCAACGGGCTACATAAAAATCATTCAAACCAATACCCCTAAAATCACCGAAGCTTGCGCTCATACTTTGGTTCAGGTCGAAGGAATAGCTGATCCCAGCTTTGCGCGTGACATCGGTAAACGTACCGTCTCCGTTATTATGCCAGAGAAAGTCATTATTATAGCAAACTGAATAAATATCCGGGTATCCGTCATTATCGTAATCGAAAGCAATACCGCCGCGAGGGAAATCCTGCCAGCCTTTCGCTGCATTAAAATGAGTATGGGTTGTAAAATTCGGCGTGGCGACATTTTGAAAGGTGCCATCTTTCATATTCAAGAACAATTTATCACTATCGATGCCGCCGCTCATGTAGATATCATCCCAGCCATCTCCGTTGAGATCGAATATGACGACACCCGGACCTGCTTCCGTGGCTCCGGTGGCGCTCATAAAAATGCCGGCTGATGCTGTAACATCCTTAAAAAGGAATTGTCCTTGCGCTAAAGCTGGGACAAAGAAGAAGAGGAACAGGAGGTATTTCAATTGTTTCATCGATCGCCTTTCTTATTGAAAATCTATATTAAAAACACACTGCCATTGCCTTTTGTTTTCGGGCAATGGCAGGTTCGCTAAACTAATTTTCTCTTAATTGAGATCATCATAAAGTGTCTGTCCACCATTCCATCCTGGAGCAAACCATGTAAACAGATTCATATGCTCCTGATATGCTACATGCGGTCCAAATACAATCGGAGTGGTTAATAAGTTAACATATTCCGCATAATAACGAATATATTGACCTTTGTTCAATTGAATAGGCGGGTCATAGGCTGTAAAGGGCGGCTCATCCCACGATGGACTATAATAGATATGCGATTGGACAAGGCTATCTCCGGTAACATTACCGCTGGCATCAAAGATATCCTGCCTCTTATCAACCCAAAATTGCTTCCCCCGACTATGGTAATGCCCAGTTATGCCAAGTATATAGATTGGCCAATTAAGATTGCCTGTACCAAACCTACAGTCCTTCTGGAATGTTGAATCCGTTTTAGCCGGAATATACAGATTCGTTTTTCTCGCGAACATCATGGATGCTTGAGTTACAGGCCCCGAAGTTGCTCTCCATAAATTAATAATGACCTTTCCCATCCCATTCGGAGTGGTCTGCGAACCACCACCATTGAGACTTGAAATATTAACATAATGGTTCTCAATCACTAATGTATCGTTAGCTCCAAAATGCACTGCAGACTGAGTACCATCCGGAAGCTTAGGAAAAGACCAATTCAAATAAGGCACTTGAGCCTCAACCATCATATCGCCTCCATTTCGGACGATCGTAGCATTAAACTCAGCCTGATATCGTACTGCAATTGTATCAACATTTCCCTCCAGATACCTGAAAACGATCTTTCTCGCAATTCCGGAATCAGGGGGCCACGCCACAGTGGATCTATATAAATTCATATGATGTGTACCTTGATTCATTGCAATCTCTATTCGCTCCACATCGAATGGAACTTGGGAAGGAAGATGAAGGTAGAAGTTCCCCTGCACTTCGGCGCTATCGGGTACAACAAAGGGTTGTACATCAATCTGGAGCCCCTCTTCAGGAGGAGGAGGATCCATCCATACATTACCCTGTGCATCAACGCCATGCGTTGAAGTAGGGCCGACACCGGTAGTTGCTGATTTACAGCTTACGATTAATCCTGCAAAAAGGAGCAGGATTAGGGGTACGAATTTTCTCATGTTTTAATCTAAATTGAGTGAAAAGTGGGTTAATTATAATGACAACTCCTTTTTAAAAGACACAGAAGGAGGATCGAAAGTTACAAATCACGAACAGAAAAAGAAAAAAAAATGCTTACCTTTCCATTTTATACTCCATTTTATCCATTTTTTGACACTTTAATATTTATTATTACCGTCACTGGCCGCCGTAAGAGAAATTTGTATTAACTCTTCCATTGTGCCGTTTGCGGATGAAAATGTTTCCATGCACGCCAATATTCCTGCGATGCCTGAATATGCTCGAGTTTCTTCCCTTTACATTTACCCTCGGTACACTCGCCGCTAAAACTCCAAAAGGAATTGTTGTTGTCGCGCAAGCCTTTGCCGGAAGAATCAACGCGGAAATTCAATATTTCACCATCTATTTTTCTCTCCCAGGAAGCATAGGAGAGGCTGTCGCTGCCTATGACAATTACTATCGAAGTTGTGCCAATACTATCATTGACCACATGCAAATTGGCAAGATCATTCCATTTATATGCCTTTGCCTCAGTACCGATAATAACACCAATTACCCATGCACCTTTCTGCCAGCCAAGGATAGATGTCTCAGCTCCTGTTTTCGTTGTTTGATAATGATCGTAATCAGCCAGGTTTTCGTACGCTGATGCAAAGTTCGTATCGGGTTGCATGATAAGTGTATTAGGATGAAGTTCTATCCACTCGCGCAATGTCATTTGTTCACTTGGAATATCTGCCAGCGTTTTTCCCTTCATCGGGCCGGCTCCCGCTTCGCCCGACGCCTGATACCACCAACTACCGGTTTCTTCGTCCTCGATCACTGCCGAATAATGCCGCGCACCAACCAACCGAAAGTGCTGATACTTCCCTTCAATTACCGGGTCATAAACGCGCGCCGTTCTGCACATCGAGCAATAGGTGACAAGTATCGGTTTTCCGCCGACCGTATCCTGAACTTTATGGTGATAAGCAATAAAATTTACCGGATATGCCTTTGTTTCGCCGCCGATTTCAACACCAACGACTACCCTATCAAGTGATACTGTATTCGCTGCCCCCGAGGCAAATACTTTATTCTTTGGCTCTATGAACATGCGTTCTGCGCTTGTCATATAGACCGACATATAAAATAGTGCTCCCATGAATAGCAATAGAACGGTTGTCCAAATTCGTCCTTTGAGTTTTCCATTGATGTAAATATTAAGTATCGGAAGAATAATAAGCAGGAAACCGAGAATACGGGTAGGAATAAGTAATTTCTCTATATAATAGGCTGCCGTCATCGTCTCCATATCCTGACTACCGGGGAATGGCATTAGGAAATAGGTATGAAGCATACTCGGGATTAGCAGAATTAAAATTCCGGGCAGAAACATCCACCGATAATATTTTTTCAAAGGAAGATTCATCATGTATGCTTCTTATTTCAAATTATTTCAAATTAAAAAATGACTAAAAATCAAGAGACACATTTTTCGGGTCGAAAGATACAAAAAATAAAAAAATATTTTTTTTGTCTCTAAATAGTTTTTTTTTGTGTCTTAAGGGGAAGTATTTATTGACGTGTCTTAATGTCAATTCGGTATTTTTTCACAGTAATTCTATTAAAAAATAAATCCACTCTTATGAAGAAAAAAATCGTTCTTTCTTTATCTTTATTTTATGTAGCAGTCATTATTCCATCACAAAGTTGGGCTCAGGGTTGCGTAATTTCCAGAGAGTGCGCACCGGAATTCGGTATGGACGGCGGTCCATATTTGACACCTACTCAATGGCAACTCGATGCCTCATTCCGTTATCTTGATGCATCGCGGCATTATAACGGTACTGTCGAACAGACTCAGCGGCAAACACTTAATACGTTTGTTATGAACCGCCAGCGTTTTTTGGATGTAGCTGCTACCTATGGCTTGACCGATCAGCTAAGTCTTTCGGCCACTATTCCCTATTTGGTAAGAGGGGAATGGGGAGCACCATTTCCTTCGGCAACAGCTGCTAATCCAACTGGTAATGGACCTCGCGCTAATTTTTATACGTCGGGGTTAGGCGATATTTCGATTAGCGGAAAATATTGGATTCTCAATACAAAAGAAAATATGACGGGAAATGTTCAGGTAAGTGTTGGAATAAAGATTCCGACCGGAAACGACAATGCCCAAGGTAATTTTCCTGACCTTTCAGGACAAAACATCAAATTGCGTTCTGCCGATCAATCCATTCAGCCAGGCGATGGTGGCTGGGGGGTTCCGCTCGAAGTTGATGCTTTCAAAAGTATTGGCATGTTCACAGGATTTATGACGGCAGAATATTTAATAAATCCGAGAGATACTAACTTGACTCCATCTATCGTTACAGAATTAAGTACACCCACAAGGAATCTGACTAACGCCCACAATGCTTATAATACTGTCCAAGATCAGTATCTTTTCAAAATTGGAGTTGCGTATCAAATCACAGATGCCGTGTCAATATCGGTTGCCGGCCGGGTTGAGGGTGTGCCTGTTAAGGATCTTATCGGAGGGAGTGATGGATTCCGCCGCCCTGGGACAGCGTCGTTCATTGAGACTGGTATAGTCTGGAATTCTCCTTCATATGGAAGTTTATCCGCAAGTGTTCCCGTCACTATTACCAGAGATCGTGCGGCTGATGCATTCGGAAACCCAGGTGATGCTACATTTGCAGATTACATCGTCCTTGTTGGGTACTCCTACAGATTTTGACGAAAAAAAGACGACAACTACCTCCCTTGCTGCATTAGTGTAGTTAGCAGCAAAAGATAAAGAGAAAAAAAACCCGCAATCGTAAGATGCGGGTTTTTTATGATTCTGAAAGCTAAACTTTATTCTTCTTTTTTATTACAGCAGGTCGTCTTTCCGGATGAGATTTTGATTGTATCGGTTCTTTATTTTCATCACTGGGAGCATGGAGGGCAAGTATTTTCTCGTAAGCTTTCTCCGCTTTTTCGATCGCTGTCAGAGCTTCTTTCCGGCGGCGGGTAACAGCGTACCCAAATCCGATGACCACAATCAGGATTCCTGCCCAGACAAAATTAATATAGGGCTTAACAAAGGCTTCGATAGTAAGTACTTCTTTAGCAGGTGGTGGCGGATTGGCATCATCGAAAGTGCGGATAATAATTTTCGATTTCGAACGGTCTTCGAGATTAGGATGTAATTCCGATAATTGGATGTGATAACTTGTACCGGGGATTTTTACATCTTCTTCTTTTGCTTCACCCGTTTTCAGATTGCGGGTAACTGAAAGTTCGATCGGGATGGGCTTTGCATCCGGATTTTTTGTTTCTGTTACTTCCACATTGGCCTTTACACGGAATGACTGCTGGGAGATCATCTTGGCACGCTCTTCTGGCGGAAAATCAAAGTCGTTGAATTTGATATTCAATGCACCACCTAAGGCTGCGATGCTTTCCCCTTTTGTCAACGAATCTTTTGGAATGCCGCCCTGATTATCTACTCCCATGACAGTAAAATAGAGATCCCGTGCTGCAAATTTCAGAATACCGGGATTGGCTATTGGGGCCTGATGCTGATTGAATGCAGTAAAAAACCATAGGGGCCTTGCCTGCATCACGTTTCCATCTTTATCTTTCACATCAAGCACAAAATGATAATTTTCCGGCTCGGAAAATTCTTCGTGATTGAATGTGATCGTATAGTCTCCGCCAAAAGCCTTCATCGGCTGACCCTGAATGAGTGTGCCATACTGCTTCTTCTCATACCGCGCCGATGCAATGACACCGAGAATAAATAAGGCGATCCCTGCATGAGCTATATAGGTACCGACAAACCGTTTATCGAATTTGAATTTCGGATATCCGATGAGTGAAAAAGCAAGCAGGACAAGAGCGAAAAATCCGAGCCAGTAAAAACCATAATCAACAATTATATCGCCGAACTTATAATAATCGCCACTGGATGCAATGAGCATTCCGATAAATCCGAGCGAGAAAGACCATTTGAACGCGCTAAGTAAACGCGGCTTGATATTCCCGATCCCGCTCTGGTAAGTAAAGCCGATCCTTGCGCTCATAAGCTTTACCATGATCTCAATATTCACGATAAGTGCAAAACAGGCGGCAGTGGCTATGGCAAGATAATCAAAATCGCGAAGACCGGAAATATAAAGTGCAATTGCTGCAACTATGGAAAGTCCAAGTGCCAATGCCCCTTTCTTCAGCATTTCTCTCACACCAGATTGTTTCCATTTTAAAAGCATTGTCAGACCATTGACAATCATCAAAGTTATTGCGATCGGAATATGAAGATTACCATAAAAAGCGGTATCGACCTTCTTCGAAACAAGCGGGGCGCTTGTACCAATAAAAACAACCAAGGCGCTTGCTCCTATAATTGCAGAGCCGATGGAAAGCCCTGTCTCGCGCGAAAGAATTCTGTAATCTCCTCCGCGGGCATTCATATCTTTCCAGCGAGAGATAAACAGTATAAGAGGAAGGCCAATAAAAATACCCAGCGCCACATAAAGCAACGTTGTTACAATACTTCCAGGATCGGCAAATGAATGGACCGATGCTTCACCAAGGATTCCGCTTCGCGTAAGATATGAAGCGTAAAGCACGAGTGCGTAGGCAAGTAGTGTCATGCCGATGTTTGTTTTTACCAAGCCGCCGGTTTTCTTTTGCGTAAGCATGGTATGAACGCCGGCAACGGTTATTAGCCATGGAAGTAAGCTGGCATTCTCAACCGGATCCCATGCCCAGTACCCTCCCCAACCGAGCGTTTCATATGCCCAGAAACCACCAAGCATGATCGCAAAGCCAAGTACCATGGCCGCGCCAAGTGTCCAGGGAGCAGATGTAGTTACCCATCCTTGAAAATCACGTTTCCACAATCCGGTCAGTGCAAAGGCAAAGGGAACAGCAAGAAGGGTGAAGCCGAGAAAGAGCATCGGCGGATGTATCACGATCCAGAGATTTTCCAGAGATGGATTCAACCCTTTTCCATCCTGCGGAATAAATCCGGCAGGCGCTTCGCCGGGATGAGCTGAGTAAATAGATTCAAATGGACTTTTTGCAACAAGCATTACTGCAAGGAATGCAAAGACAGCAAGATAGACTGCCATCACCGGTGCCTCATAACGCTGGCGCTGAGCGTAAGGAATTAAAAAGATCGCAACAATTGCAGTGAAGAGCGCCCAAAGCATAAAGCTTCCTTCTTGCGAAGCATAGAAAGTAGCGAATAAAAGAGGTTTAGAGAGAGTGCGGGAGGCATGTTCATAAACATAATTAATATCGAACCGGTAATTGAAGATGTAATACAGCAATGTTCCGGCAGCAATGAACATTGCCCATATTGCAACATGCGTAGCGATTCTCGATGCAGTCAGAAGTTCAGTCCTGCCGCGCGCAACAAGCGCATACAGGATCATTCCCGTAAGCGTCGCCGCCAGTAATATACATAATGCGATTTGACCGATCACGTTACAATTAAAAAATGGAATGCAAAATTTTTAATTTCTAATTTTGCATTTTTAATTCTATGACTTGGGGGCTGCCCCTTCATACCGAGAAGGACACTTTGTCTGGATATCCGATACCTGAAATACTCCGCCTTCAACTTTGCCGACGCAGACAACTTGCGGTGCGATCTCGAAGTTATTGGGTTTGATACCGATATAACGAACCGGCATCACGTTACCCTTATGATCTTTCATGCTAAAGGTAAATATATGGGCTTGATCATCATATTTCGTGGGAAGATCTTTCTGCCACTCGCCGGATACCTGAACGCGTTTGCCCGTGCTTTGGGCGACTGCAAAATCGGAGTAATCTATCTTATTATCGACAAGTGCAAACGCTGCAATCCCGATAAAAAGCAGCGCAACTGCAAGTGCAACAATATGTTTCTTCTTCATATAATTTATAGGATATTAAATTAACATCTGCTTTGAGTAAGAGGTTCGGAAAATCCAGTTCACTCACGAATACGTATCCTCAATAAATTGGCATACCATTTGTAAATTATTTCCACATTGAAGGAAATCCTACACTGTGTTAACTATTGATATAACCAACATGAAAACAGCACCATATAAACACAATCTATTTATAAGACTTACAAGTAATCTTTCCCTTTTTGCCGCATTACTTTGGATTTCCGGTTGTACTCAAAGCACAAATCCAGGCAGTACCGGTACATCTCCAACTAAGGCGGATGTTCGTACTTTCACAGCAGTTAATGGAAGTACGGTTACCGGGTCGAGCATATTCGGTAAAACACCGGGTATAGCCGATCATCAGGTAACCGCTGATTCAGTTGTCATTACACGCGCCAGAATTGTCATTAGTTCACTTCTATTACATCAGGTCGGTACGCCGGATGTTGACACGATCATTATTATAACCGGCGGCGGAATGGGAGGCGAGCATGGCAAAGGCCATGGAGAAGGCGATAAAGATAAAGATGAGGACCAGCGGGACATCATCACCATTATAGATCGAGATGATGGCACGGTAAGAGTCGGACCGTTCGTCGCAGAGTTCGATGCGTCAGGCGAAAAAATTATCTCGGAAGTAACGATTCCGCCAGGAGTGTATGACAAGATAAAATTCCAAATTCATAAACTCGACGATAATGACGATCCAGCGCTTCTTAATGATACGCTTTTCGGAGATTTTGTGAATGGCGGCAGATACACATTCATTATCGATGGCTTTGCTTTTGTCGGCGGCGTTGCATATCCTTTTGAGTACAAGTCATCACAAACCGATAACATTACGCTTGATATTACTCCGCCGGCTACGTTCAGCAAAAGTACTCAATATAACCTGACATTAGTTTTCGATCCGAAGATCGTATTCGGGCAGCCAGGCGCACGCCCCCTCGATCCGAGAGAAACCGATAACAGAGACGCTATTGAAGCGATGCTGAGAGCTTCGATCCACTTATTATAGTAAAGCTCAAATACTAACCAGTCAGAATATTATTCATAAGGCAGCCAAGGCTGCCTTATGTTTTAAAATAAAACTTTCTTCACGATAATCCCCTTCTCTGTTTTCAAAACGAAAATTCCAACTCTTGCATTTATTCCGCTCGCGTCAAATGAATACATCCCCGCCGATGGAATATAAATCTTCTCCTGCCGTAGCAATCTTCCGTCAATGCTATAAAGGGAAGCTGTGGTTTCGCCGAGCGGTGCTTCAGTTTCGAGAGAGATCTGGTGCTGTTCGGAAGCGATGTCTGAGGATATTTTTATGGGATCGGAAGTCGGCTGAGGAGATTGTATAACTGCATTTTTTGTGTAAGGAGAAAAAATGATCTTCTGATTATACAGAGAATCTGTATGCTTTTCTATAGTTCCTCCTGAGGCCTCACCTGTGGTATCGTCATTATGGTATCCTGTCAGATAACCTGTTGTGTCAAAATATAGTAAGTTCGGTTGATAGGATTCAAGATAAGGAATAGCGCTATTTGGAATAACGACACCGTTATCAGGATATGATTGCATACGAGTTAACATAAAAATTACCTTAAATTTTATTAAATCTAATTGACCAAAAAGTGCTATACTACTATCTGAGAAATGCAAACTATCAGAACTACGTAGCTCCACGTTAGGATATGTCAATAGTTTCCATGTACCCTTTGAAGATTTTGAAATCTCAAATTGAACCAAGGACGAAACGTTCTTCGGTCTTGAAGCAATGTCTGCCCGCCAATTAACATTCCATATTGTTTGACCTGCACCAGGCCCAAAAATAGTACCAATATTTGACTGATATCCGACATAAAAAAAAGGATTCTCTATTGTCATCACAAATATACTCAGCATCCTCGTATTACTCGTTCCGCTCATTTGCTCTACCGTTACATGCCCGCCCGAGCCTGCGCCGCTGTCGGGAAGATCGCAGATTACCATAGTATCACTCCAAAAGCGAATACTACAAGGAACTCCCTCTATTAGAGCATTTCCGGTATGATCGGGACCGAATGTACCGTGAATCTGCAACTGACTTTTTGCTTCGTCGGCCATCATATAATCAATATGTGGAACCTGAGCGTAGAGGGCACCTGCTGATAGCAGAAGAAGGATGAGGGTATTCTTCATATATTCAAAACTACTAAAACCGGGATTAGATTACAAGTGGAGGACGAAATTTTGCCCTTTTGTTTAGCAATTGCTTATATTTGCTCTAATGAAAAAGAGTACGGCTGTCATTTTTTTTATTCCGGCGATAATGATGTTTATCGCATCCGCCTCTTTTTCTCAGGATCAGTCTCAAACCAAGCCTATCCAGCGCCGCCAACATATACTTGATAGCCTGCCTTCAAAGAGTTACCCTGCGCTTTCTTATCCTGATAATCCCGCTTCGGGCTTAGTGGTATGGGGAGCATTCCTTAACGTAACTATTGCTCCCCGGGAAGTCGTACGCGATCAAGTGCGTCAGCTGCCACAAATCGTTGGCTTGATGCGAATCGGATTACCTATAGGTTTCGGAGTCGGTGCTAAACTTGCCGGAAATTATATTGCGAACGAATTTTCGCTGACGCCATCATGGTCCTATTCATACCGCAATTTTTCTGCCGCGATACAAACTTCACCTGCATTATGGTTCGGCTTTGCTGATTTTACAGGATTCAGTACACTCGGAATGGGATTTGCAAATGCGCCCGGGCTTAATCTTGGACTAAAGTTCGATGATTTTCTTCTTTCGGCGAAAGTTGAGTTTATCACTAATTATTGGCAATATACAAAATTCGGCACAGATATAGTCAAACATACAGCAACGGAATTTGAAGGCGAGGCAATAACACTTTCTATAGAGCAGGATGCTTTCGGAGGCGCTAGAATCAATTGGGGTGTGCGCCTCAATTATACACGTCCGGATTATCAGCTGTGGCTTGCCTTCAGTGACTCGCGTTTGCGCACTTTGACGCCGGAATTTTTCTTTGGAATAGTGTTATGAAAATATTACTCATAATATTTTTTGCTCTTTCATTTGCCGCATGCGTCGAAAACGATAATCCGCTTCCGATTCCGACACGCGATCCGCAAAAAAGCCGGCTTGCTCATGCTACACCAATTCCCCGCTCCGTATTACATACATTAGAAGGAGTTTATACGATCGAACATGGAGATGCTCAATTCGGCAGCCAGCTCGTCCTCAAAAAAACCGGCGATCACATTTCACTTTTTACCGCAAATAGCCGGTACCTGGTATTTGAAACCGGTTACGTGGATTCTCTTGCGATCTTTGAAGGTTACTGGCGCTATGATGTCGGAACACTCACTGGTTACGCAACGCTCGACATCGGAAAAGATTTCAATACGAAAACGAAGGATACGAATTTTATCTTAAAAGGATATTATAATCCGAACGGTGCAACGAATAACGTTCCGCTGGTACTTCATTATAAACGCCCTCTTACTGATACGACCAATAATTTTCTTATCCTCGATCATCATGGCGGTCAGAATGGCGCCGGATTTCCATATTCGGAAAACAGCCTCAATAGCATTCGTTTCGCACAATTTATCGGCTCTAATGGAATCGAGATCGATGTGAAACTGACCGCCGATAACGTACCGATTCTGTTTCATGACAATAATCTGAGTACAAATTTAGTAAACGGCGAATTTGCCATCGGACCGATCGGCAATTATACACTTGCTGAGCTTCGCGCGCTTTGTACTCTGACTGACGGCGAACCGATTCCGACGCTGCAGGAAGCGCTGGATGTTATTTTCAACGAGACCGATTATAAAGTGATCTGGCTCGATATAAAAGACTCAGGAACGGTGCAGTATGTACTGCCGCTGGAAATTAATTTTATCAATCAGGCAAAAGCCGCTGGAAAAGATATTATCATCTGGGCAGGACTTCCGAGCACCGATCATGTAACTGCTTATCTTGCCAATCCACTCCATTCACAGGCGACAAGCCTTTGTGAACTATTGCCGAGCGATGTCGATCGCGCTGGCTGCGTGGCATGGGGACCGCGGTGGACGGCAGGGGATCAGGTGGATCAGGCAAAACCTTTACGCAAAGAAGGAAAAAAAGTTGTTTATTGGACGTTAGATAAGCCGGAGTTCATCAATCCGTTTCTTAATCATGGCAACCTTGATGGTCTTCTGACCGATCATCCCGGTACCGTAGCATATTACTATTATATCCGTGAGTGATCGTTGAAAAAAGTGCGAATATATTTTCTTTTCTTTTGTATTTCGATATTAACAGTGTCGGCTGTAGTTGCGCAGACAACGGATTCATTAAATGCAAGGCCCTTTACTATTTGGATAGATGGTGGCGCCGGATATTCGCGCAATATTTCGCCCGGCTTAGCAGCCACTGCTGCTTCCGGTACTGAAAGCGAAAAAAATGGTTTTACTGGGTTATTGAGATTACGAGGGAGCAGGAGTCATTTTATTTCAATCGGTATAGAAACGGGGTGGCAATTCATTTCTTCCGTTTCTCAGCAAAATGCGCAAGTTACCGGATTCGGCACAACGAATATTACTGCAACACTCAGCGCCGTTCCCGTGATGGGTGTCGTAACGCTTCAGGATTATAATATCGAGCTGCACGGCTCGGTAGGATTATGCGACCTTATTTCCAAAGCGTCACTCTTTGGCAATACCATTACAAGCACGGAATGGGATATGGCTTTTTCAATCGCGGCAAGCTATGAGATCACTATTCCCGGAGAGTACAAAATTATTCCGGAATTCCGGTGGCTCAGGATCAATGACCAGCAGAAATCTTTTCTTTCCCTAATGATAAGAATTCAATTGCCGGAATTGGTGCTTTGAAAACTTTTTACTTTATGACAATTTCCTCCCCAACTGACCATGTTTGCAAATCGTCATCTACTTGTATCATCTGCACGTGTAACCCTTCGCTTGTGCGGATAAATTTGCAATAATGATGTTTTCTCATTTCAGGCATATTGGAGAGATCATGCATTGGTGAACCGATGGGCTGAATCTTTACTTTCCGTCTCGGACCGCCACCGCCGGAGACGATAAAATCTTTTCCGTTGATTTTAAGATGCTCATACGAATGGCAATGTCCGGCAACGAAAAGTTTTGCTTTCGAAGCAGCAACATATGGTTTGACAAAATACTTTTTTGCATTTTCGTCATCCGAATCAGGGAAGCCAATGCCTGTTCCATTAGTATAAGGCGTCTGATGGCATGTTACAATGATTGTTGAGATGAGCGAATCTGCCTGCATTTTCTTCAATTCATTCGTATACCATCTCATCTCATTCTTGATCTCAGCTTTTGATAAATAAGTAAAATTCGAATTCAGTGTTATGACACCGATATCTTTCCATGTTGTTGAATACCAAAGCTTCTCATGAATATTGGGAAAGCGCGAAAAATATTCTTCTAACCAATCAGTATTTGTTTTGTAACCGCGTTCCAAACGGTCAGCTAAGCTCGGATGCTCATCGCCGAAATATTCATGATTGCCGGGAAGCGCATACACAGGAATATGCTTTTGGTAAACCGGGAGCATAAGTGTATCAAAAGTCTGCCAAAGAGTATGGACGCCGCCATCCCAGGTAAGATCGCCGAGAATAAGGACGAAGGAAGGATTTTCATCAGCAATTTTTTTCAGTATTATACCGACCGCGTTCCGGTTATCTTCCCTCCCTATCTCCGTCAGTCCACGAAGTTGCAAATCGCCGACAAAAATAAAACTTGTAGTGTCATGCCCATCAGGTTTCCCGGAATAATCAGGGGTTTGGGCATAAGGAACAGAGTGGAAAAAGAGAACAACAAAAAATATCAGCCCATACTTCATTAGACTTCCTCGATCCTTTTTATCTCAGGCGCCTCAAACAATATAGCTCGTTCGATACCAGCACGAAGCGTCATAAATTTCATCGGGCAAGTTAGACAGGCTCCTGTAAAACGGACGTCGGCAATGCCAGCAGCTTCATCAACAGAAATAAGTTCGATACCTCCTTTATCAACAGCGAGATACGGGCGGCATAGTTCAAGTGCTTTTTCGATTCTAATGCGGAGATCGTTCATTAGTCTTCCGTTCCGAGAAGGATTTCTACAGGCTTTTGCTGCGGAAGCAAATTCGCAATGCTCACTTGCTGTGCCATCGATTGTGCGATTTCGCGGAAAGAATGTGCAGCTTCGGTTTCTGGTCCACTGACAACAATTGGAGAGCCTTCATCGCTACCGACTCTCACAGATGTTTCAAGCGGAAGCTCGCCCAAAAATGGCACTCCGAATTCAGTTGCTGCTTTTACTGCGCCTCCATGTGAAAAAATATCTTCTCTATGATGACATGCCGGACAGACAAAATAGCTCATATTCTCAACGATGCCCAAAACCGGTACATGCACTTTCTCGAACATACGAACGGCTTTGCGAGCATCAGCAAGTGCAACATCTTGTGGAGTCGTGACGATCAGGGCTCCGGTAAGCGGAATTGTTTGCACCAGAGTAAGTTGAATGTCGCCTGTACCGGGAGGAAGATCGAAAATGAGATAATCGAGATCGCCCCATAGCACGTCGGACATAAATTGCTTGAGCGCGCCGGAAGCCATTGGTCCACGCCAGACAACTGCGGTATTCGGATCGACAAGAAATCCGATAGACATTACTTTCACACCATGCGCTTCAAGCGGTACCATCATTGCGTGCCCATTCACCTGCTGAGCTTGAGGTTTCTCACGCTCTAACCCAAACATGAGCGGAATCGATGGGCCATAAATATCTGCATCGAGCAATCCCACTTTCGCTCCATCTTTTGCAAGAGCGACGGCAAGATTCGCGGCGACGGTTGATTTCCCTACTCCGCCTTTTCCGGATGCAACAGCAATAGTATTGCGGACACCACTCAATGCCGTCGGTTTATTCACCCCCTGCTGCATAGCAACATTCGACGACATATTTATCTGAATCGCTCTTTCTCCGGCAACTCTCTCTACTGCAACCCGCGCTTCATTCTCAAGTTTATCTTTCAGCGGACAAGACGGAGTCGTTAGCTCAAAAGTAAATGATAAATTCTTATCGTCGATCGCTACATTTTTAATCATCCCAAGCGAGACAACATCCTTATGCAGATCAGGATCGATTACTGAGCGAAGTGCTTCGAGTACTTCGGTTTCAGAGAGATTCGAGTTATTTTTAGAAAATATTCCCATAATTTTTATTTAGCCTTATAAAACAACGTGGGAGGAGCTACGGTTCTAAATTATCAGTCATTTGGATTCGCTGCAACATCATCGGCAAACTTTTCTATATCCCTGCGAAGAGATGGAGTCAGTCGTTTTG
>Ga0207152_1020_pt1 | contig 34383 bp, 23 predicted proteins | sample Alteio_BWMinHeat_30_FD_153590 | JGI IMG/M metagenome (GOLD analysis project Ga0207152, IMG submission 153590) | Enriched cells from forest soil in Barre Woods Harvard Forest LTER site, Petersham, Massachusetts, United States -... | ecosystem: Environmental > Terrestrial > Soil > Temperate forest >... | reverse complement strand
CTGGAAGTGGATCGCCGCAGGAGCGGTGGCCGTGGCGGTCATTTTCGGTGGATGGGGGTTGAGCGGGAAGCAAAACGCCGGCGGGGCCGGAAGTGTCGCTGGCGATTCTGCCTTTCAGAAATGGTTCAACGGATTTATCAATCGACTGGCTCGGGCCGAGTCTGGCGGACATGCTGAGCACGGACGTGGGACAGTCCGCGCACCTAAGGACAATTTCTCCGGATCGTCTCCATCAGGTGCTCTCGGATTTGCGGATCACGCCGGGAACCACGATTGATTCGACAATGGTCGGGCGTATCGCGCAGTTCAGCAACGCCGATACCGTGGTTTGGGGGCAATACGTCAAGTTCGGCGAGCAGATTCGAATCGACGCCACGCTGCTGGATTTGAAGCACGACCGGCGCGAGGCGCTGAAGATAACTGCGGCGAACGAGAAAGAGATACCGCACACGGTGGACGGGCTTGCCGAACTGATTCGAAAGAATCTGTCGGTTTCCTCGGACGTAATGAAGGAATTGAAGGCCAGCTCGTTCCAGCCGAGCACAAAATCGGTGCCGGCGTTGCGCGATTACAACCAGAGCGTGCAGATGCTGCGAGAGGGCAAGAACCTACAGGCGGTCAAGACGCTGCAGGCGGCGATCGCAGAGGATCCGCAGTTTGCCCTGGCCTATTCGCGGCTGGCGGAAACAGACTCGGCGCTGGGGTATGACGCGGACGCGGAGAGGTATTCCCGAAAGGCGCTGGACCTGAGCCAGCAACTGCCGCTGGCGGAAAAGTATTTGATCGAAGCCAATCACGCGCGGGTGATGAAGGACAACAAGAAGGGAATCGAGGCGTACGAGAATCTGGCAAAGATCCTGCCTGATAGCGCGGATGTGCAGTACGCGCTGGGCAGCTTGTACGTGGAAATAGGAGATAACAACAAGGCGAGAGAGCAATTTGCGAAAATTCTGCAGGCGGACCCAAAAAATATAAAGGCGCTGTGGCAGACGGGGGTAGTGGAAATCAGAAATAACAACCCGCAGGCTGCGCTGGACCCTCTGAACAAGGGTCTGAGTCTGGCGGTGCAAGTGGACAATCGGGAACAGAAAGCGCTGCTGCTGCAAGCGCTGGGTGTTTCTTACCGGCTGATGAATAAGCCGGAGGAAGCAATGCGCAACTACCAGCAGTCCATGGAGATCAGCCGTGGCCTGGGCCTGAAGCGGCTTCTTGCCGTCAGCCTCGTGGAGATGGCGCTGGTTCAGGAGTCGCTCGGAAAGCCGGACATGGCGCTAGCCAGTTACGGAGAGGCGCTGAAACTGCAGAACGAAATCGGCATCAAGAAAGAGGTCGGGGACACGCTTATCGACATGGGGGTCGTGTATCAGGATCGCGGGCAATATGACAAAGCGTTGGAGGTATACAAAGAGTCCCTGCAAATCCAGCGCGACACCGGTGATGAGAACTATCAAGCACTGTGCCTGAGCAACATCGGTTTTGTCTACCTGTCGAAGGGCGAAACGGACAATGCTTTCACCTATTTTCAACAGGCATTACATCTTCGGGAGAAGCTGAATATTCCGGGAGACATTGCGGACAGTTTGCACGGCATGGGGCAGGCATACGCGGCCACGGGACAGTACGATCAAGCCCTGGCGAGCTACCTGAAAGCCCTGGAGCTGTGGAGGAAGGTGGGGGACTCGCGGGGAGCGGCGCTGGGTTCGCACCAGATCGGGCTGGTGTTCCAATACCAGGGCCGCTTTGGCGCCGCGCTGAGCTCGATGCAGGACGCGGTCAAATCGCTTCGAGAGTTGAAGGACTATGGGATCGATACGGCACTCATACTGACGGACCTGGGAGATACGCTGGCCCGGGCGGGACGCGGAGCGGAAGCGGACACTCCGCTGCAAGAGGCTCAAGGGTTAGCGCGTGATTTGAAAAACGAAAGCCTGCAAGCCGCGATTCTGAATGCCCAGGGGGACGTGCAGTTCTATCGAGGCGACTTGAAGGCCGCCAAGGCCTTGTACGATCAGGCATCTCGTAAAGCGATGAAGGGTACCGAACGCGACAAGTTGCTGGCCGCCAAACTAAATCTTGCAAAGGTTGAATTGGCGGAGGGGCGCTCGCAAGCGGTCATCCGTGACTTGCAATCGCTATCCCAGGAAGCCGATAAACAGGGGATTAAGCACCTGGCTCTGGAGAGCTCGGTTGACATGGCCGCAGCGATGGTGAGCAATAAGGATTATTCACGCGCCAGGCAAGAGTTGGAGAGGGAGTTGGGGATCAGTGAGAAGCTGGGCCTGCGTCTTCTGACCGCCCGGATTCATTATCTGCTCGGCAACGTTTCGCGCCTCACCGGAAATGGGGAGGAAGCCGCGGGCCAATACCGGAAGACGCTGAGCCTGCTTGACGAGATGAAGAAGGAACCCGGCGCAGAACACCTCGAGGAGCGTTCCGACGTTCACGCCATCTGTGAGGAAGCTACGCGTTGGTCACGTAGCGGTTAGCCGGAGATCGAGGGAGCAACACCAGGATCTACAGCTGAACTTCGAATTGAACCGTAAGAATCTAATAATTCTTCACGATCGTGGTAATACTCACCGCGCTGTCTTTCGGATCGGTGTCTCTATTCAAGCTGGTGGCCGAAGCCGTATCAGTTAACACGGTGTTCAACGGCATCGTGGCAGGCACTTTGACAACTATAACCACCCCCACGCCAGTCAGTGTGTTGAAGGGTGCCAGGGTCCCGATATTGCAGGTGATTACATTGCCGCTCACCAGGCAAGCTGTACCCTGCTTCGGAACCGAGCATCCCCAAGGCGAACACGAGATTTTGTCAAAAACTGCGCTGACAACCGTGGTGCCTGGCGGGGCGATGTCCGTGATGGTCACACCGGATGCCACGTTTTTCTGCGCCAAATTGACGGCGGCGATGAAGTAGGTAAGGTTTGCTCCCGGCCTGACTTTGCTCGGTGCAAGGTAGAACACGTCCAAGTCGACGGGTTGATCTACCACGGTATACGGCGCGGATGCAGGCAAGCCCACATTTCCGGCAACGTCCATGGGTCCAGCCACCGTGTAGTTGAAGCTGCCGGCAGCCGAGGTCGCGACCGGCTGGTTGGAGTATGTGGCGGATAGCGGAGCACCCGCCACGGGAGACGAGTTACAGGTGGCAAGGCCTGACGCAAGGCCACCGCCTAGGGGCAGCGGATCCATGCATGTATAACTGACAGTCACGGGCTGGTTGATGAGATACGAATTGGGGACGCCGTTGTTGTTTGCAGGTGCCGGAGACAAGGTGGGGCCGGAAGAAATGACGGGCTTGGTAAGATCCACATTGACCGTCAATGTGTTGAAATTTGTAGACCAATTGCCCGCGGCGTCCCGGGTGAACTTCAGCTCTTCCGTAGTGGCGCAATCCGTAGTGAAGTAGTGGAGTTGGTGGGTAGATCCATCCGCAAAGGGCCCCAGGGTTACGGGGTTGGGTCCAAAAGATGGCTGCTGAGTGTTATTGAGCGTAACTGGACAGGGCAGAGGATTGGGAATGACGATATCGCCGGCGATGGGCAAATCGGTCGGATGCAGATTTGGCGTGTCTGCCGGCAGGTTGTCCACACCGTAGGTAACGCTAGTCACGGGCGGGTCGGTCATATTGTTTGGATTGGGGACCGGCAGCTGCGGCGGATTACCCGTGAATGCGCCCATGGGATTTGCGCTATTGCTCCAGCCTGCTTGGTTCACAAACCCAGTGACAGTAGTCGTCGGCGGAATCAGGTTGCTGTAGATGACTCCGGTTGAGTTCGTGCTCTCAGCTCCTCTCCGACCTGTGTATTGCCCAGGCCCGGTGAAAGACTTGAGAGTGTTCTGCGGACAGGACTTGCCGTTTTCGGGCTCGCCCGCGGGGAAGGTGCATGCTCCTCCCGTCCAGTCGTCGGTAGCTTCGGTAGCGCCGAAGATCGTTCCTGGGGGAAAGGCTGGCGCGTCAAAGACCGATGAGAACAAGATATTCGTCTGGCTGGACTGCGGACAGTTGGACCCCAAGGGCGTGGGAATGGCGGTGGTGGTGCAGACCTGCTTTTTCGATGCGCAATTGCCATTCGCACCAGTGATCGGGATGCACACGGTGGTTGCGAACGGCGTCCCAAAAACCATGCCTGCCCAGTTCGCCGGCGTTATTTGGGTATCCGTAATGATGGGAGTGGTGCCCGGCTGAACCGTGAGAGTGTCCTGAGCATTGGCGTTGGAATAATCGAAAGTGTAATCATTCACCTGACCGCTCCCCTCTGCGCCGCCAAAGTGGAATGTCTGCGTCAAGCTGCCGGGGACGTCAGGGTTTATCGGCGTGCCAGTCTGCGTTCCTCCTTCGTTAGTACCGGTAGGCAAGCCCGCCAGAGCATAGACCGTAACATTAATTCCGTTTCCTCCTGTGTCTGTTACATCGCCGTTTGTGCTGAGGTCGGAAAAGTTACAAGGCGCACCGACTGGCTCAGTGCCGCAACCGCTTTCGTCGGCCACCCAAAAAGAGATCAGGTAATTGTGTCCCGGCATTGTGGCAATTGTTTGGCTGATGGCGTCGTAGGCTTGGACAGCGCCGTCGTCCCAACAGTTGCCGACTCCAAATTGACCATCTGCTCCGACGCCGCAGTTAGGGACGACAACCCCGCCGGCCCCCGCGCCGAAAATGTTTGCATAGGTCCAACCAAGAGGAGTCAAAGAGTTCCCATTGTTGAGATAGGTGCCCTGCGAAAAGTTGCCATTGACCAACAATTCGACGCCGGGGTTCGCCGTGTCCGTCACCGACGCGTTGGAGAAGAAGATGAACGACGGATCTTCACGGAAGGCGAAGGTGATGGCCGTGCTGGAAAGGGTCGCCGTGAAATTCACCGTGTAATTCTGGTAGGTTCTGTTGCCATGGCCAGGGATCGGTGTACCACTCAGGTCCAGAATCGCCCCTGTGGGCGGAGGATTGTTGGCTCCCGGATCAAGTTTATTGTATTGAGCCGGCGTGGCGATCGCCAAAGCGAGCGCTCCCGCGAGAACCAGGGATTTTGCGATCATGAGTTGTCGTCCTCTCAACTTTCCCAAGCGGGATGAACAGCGCGGGGGACTTGCGTTTATCTCCGTGCAGGGCACATGCGCGCGAGATTCTGACTGCCATGTCACGCTTTGTCAAGAACAATGGAAAGTGAATGGCTGTGAAGAAGTGCGTACCGCAACGTACAGAAGGACTAGGACACAATTTGTGATCGCCGCCGATCTGGATTCTTCAACGGGGTCAAGAACAAAGTTCGTCAAGAGCTCTGCTCGAATTGCCCACACGCGGACTGCCAACAATTTTTTTATTTCGAACAGCCTTTCACGCGATGGAGAATGCGCGAGTAACAAATCCACGCTATACTTGGAAGGTTATGTTGGCGGTCAACAATATCACCATGCGGTTTGGGCCGCGCGTTCTCTTTGAGAACGTGACGTGCACGTTTATGGCCGGGCGACGCTATGCGGTCACCGGGCCGAACGGCGCCGGTAAGTCCACCTTTATGAAGATTTTGACTGGGGAGCTGGAACCGACGAATGGTTCCATTACACGGCCCAAGAAAATGGGCGTTTTGCGGCAGGACCAGTTCGCATTTGACCAGTACCGCGTGATTGATACCGTGATCATGGGCAATGCGGCGCTATGGAAGGCGCTCGAAGAGCGCGACAAACTGTATGCCAAGCCCCACGATGAATTGACCGATGCGGACGGGATGAGGCTCGGAGAGCTCGAAGGCATCGTCGGGGAAGAGGGCGGCTACACGGCGGAGGCGGATGCGGCGGTGCTGCTCGACGGGCTCGGCGTGGAAGATACGCTTCACGAGCGCAAGATGGGTGAGTTGCAGGGCGGGCAGAAAGTGCGCGTGCTGCTGGCGCAGGCGCTCTTCGGGAATCCCACAGCGCTCCTTCTGGACGAGCCGACCAACAACCTGGACCTGGATTCCGTGCACTGGCTGCAAAGATATCTTTGCGATTACGAAGGCGTGCTGATCGCCATTTCGCACGACCGGCATTTTTTGAACAGCGTTTGCACGCACACCGCGGACATCGATTACGAAACGATCATCATGTACATCGGCGGGTATGACGACATGGTCGTGGCGAAAACGCAGATTCGCGGGCGCATTGAAGCGGATAACGCCAATCGCGAGAAAAAAATCGCGCAGTTGCAGGATTTTATCGCGCGGTTCTCGGCGGGCACGCGCTCTGCGCAAGCGACTTCCCGCAAGAAGGAAGTTGAGCGATTGCAAACGACGGAGCTGGCGAGGAGCAACATCCAGCGTCCTTACATCAAGTTCGATATGAAGCGCAATTCGGGAAAACACCCCCTGGAGATTCGCAGCGTCGAGAAATCCTACGACGATTTGAAAGTCATTCCGCGATTTTCCGCGAGCGTGATACGCGGAGAAAAAATCGCGTTGATGGGCCGCAACGGCGCAGGCAAGACCACGATGCTGAAGTCCCTGGTCCGCAACGCGCCGGGATTCATCGACGATGATGCCCAGCAATTCCCGATCGACGGCGGCGAGGTGCGCTGGGGGCACGAAGTGGCGGTGGGATATTTCGCGCAAGACCACGGCGAGTCCATCACCAAAGGCATGACCGCCATCGATTGGCTCTGGCAATTTGATCCCTCCGCTTCGCAACAAGAGCTGCGCGGCTTGATGGGGCAGATGCTTTTCAGCGGCGAGGATGCGCTGAAGCCCACTCGCGCCCTTTCCGGAGGCGAATCGGCACGGCTGATTTTTTGCCGGCTGATGCTGCAAAAGCCAAATTTTCTGGTGCTGGACGAGCCGACGAATCACCTGGACCTGGAATCGATCAACGCGCTGAACATCGCGCTGCAGCGTTACGATGGCACGGTGCTGCTGGTGACACACGACCACGACGTGATCGACGAGGTGGCTACGCGCATCTGGCATTTCCAGGATGGCAAGGTCGAAGACTTCAAGGGACCGTATGAAGAATATGCGGCTTACGAGGAAGCAAAGGCCGCGCAAGCTCCCGCAGCTGCGCCGCGTGCGGGCTCTCGCCGCGCTTCGGTTCCTTCATAGAGCGCGTCCGGCCGCTGCGCCGCTGGCCCACGCCCACTGAAAATTGAATCCGCCGAGATGGCCGGTGACGTCCACGACTTCGCCGATAAAAAATAGTCCCGGGACTTTCTTGCTCTCCATGGTTTTGCTCGACAGTTCATCGGTGTCCACGCCGCCGGCGGTGACTTCGGCTTTTTCGTAGCCTTCCGTGCCTGCGGGCGTGATCCGCCAGGCATGAATGCGCTTTTCGAGTTGCGCCAGAGATTCGTCAGTCCAGTTTGCCGGCGCGTTTTCATCTAGCCAGGTTTCGGCGAGGCGTTTCGGCAGAATTCCCAAAAATGCGCCGCGCGCCGCGGCGCTATTGCGGACTTTCGCCGCGCGAATTGACGGCGTAATTTCACTATCCGGCGCAAGATCGATTTGGATAGGCTGGTTTTTCTCCCAATAGGAGGAAATTTGCAGGATCGCTGGCCCGCTCAATCCGCGGTGCGTGAAGAGCATTTTTTCGCGGAAGGAATGATTGTTGGCGGACGCGAGGACGTCGGCCGAGACACCGGCCAATGCGCTGTAAAGTTTGTAGTCTTTTCCGCCGAGGAGAAAAGGCACCAGGCCGGGCTTGGTGGCAATGACGTTCAGGCCGAATTGTCGCGCGAGATCGTAACCGAAAGCGGTGGCGCCGATCTTGGGGATGGAAAGTCCGCCGGTGGCGACGACGAGTGTTGGAGATTGAAATGCGGCCGCCTCGGTGCGAACGACAAACTGCGTGGTTCGCTGCACCTCCTGAACTTTGCAGTTGAGAAAGGTCTGCACGCCGGCGGCGCGGCATTCCGCTTCGAGCATGTTGGTGATGTCTTGCGCGGAACGATCGCAGAAAAGCTGGCCCAGCGTTTTCCCGTGGTACGGGATGCGATGCTTCTCGACGAGAGCGATGAAATCGGCGGGAGTGTAGCGTGCCAGCGCGGATTTTGCGAAATGCTCGTTCGCGGAGATGAAGTTTTCCGGCTGGCAATGAAGGTTGGTGAAATTGCAGCGGCCTCCGCCGGAGATGAGGATTTTCTTGCCGCTGCGGTCGGCGCGCTCCAGCACGGCGACGCGCCTCCCGCGTTTGCCGGCTTCGATAGCGCAGAGCATGCCGGCGGCGCCAGCACCGAGAATTAACGCGTCAAATTTGTGGATCACAGGTGCATCCCATTCGAATGGCGAGCAACCGCCCGCGAGTTTCCGCGGTGGTTGCTCTCAAGGTTAAACTAAGAACAGGAGAAGACCGAGAAATTTGCCTCCGATCATCAGCGCACAAGGGCTTTCGAAGCGATACGGCGCGGCGCCGCTGTTCCAGAATATTTCGTTCACGGTTTCCGAAGGCGATCGCATCGGCGTGATCGGGCCGAATGGTTCGGGCAAGTCGACGCTGCTGGAAATGCTGATGAACCGCGTCAAGCCGGACAGCGGGGACGTAGCGATTCGAAAGGGAACGCGGCTGAGTTACGTCGCGCAGATTTCGGAATTTACGGCGGGAGTGACGATTCGAACGGTCATCGAGAATGCGCTGGATCGAGCGAAAGTTTCCGGGGGTGAGCGTGCGTCGCGTTTTGCGGAGACGCTGGGCCGCGCAGGTTTTGTGGAACTGGATGCGCACGCGGCGACACTCTCGGGCGGTTGGCGCAAGCGGCTGGCGATTGCCGAGGCTTTGGTGCAGGCGCCGGACATTTTGCTTCTCGATGAGCCCACCAATCATCTGGACCTTGCGGGAATTCAGTGGCTCGAAACGGTTCTGCAGAATGCCGCGTTCGCTTGCGTGGTGGTCAGCCACGACCGCTATTTTCTGGAAAACGTGGTGAACGAGATGGTGGAGTTGAATCGCGCTTACGAGGATGGGGCGCTGCGCGTCAGCGGAAATTACAGCAGCTTCCTGGAAGCGAAAGAAGAATACCTGCACGCCCAGAAAAAGAGGCAGGAGTCACTCGAGAATCGCGTGCATACGGAACTGGAGTGGCTCCGCCGAGGACCGAAAGCCCGTGCCACGAAAGCTAAAGCGCGCATCGACAAAGCGCAGGAGATGATCGGTGAGCTTGCGGAGATGAATGCGCGCAGCCGAACCAGCAGCGCGGAGATTGATTTTTCCGCGACCAATCGAAAAACAAAGCAGCTCATCACTTTGGATGGCGTTTCCTACGGAATCGGCAGCAGGTCACTCTTTAAGGACATTCATTTCAGCGTCACATCGGGAATGCGCGTCGGGCTGGTGGGTCCAAACGGTAGTGGCAAAACAACTTTGCTCAGGCTGCTCCGCGGAGATCTCAAACCGGAATCTGGGAAAATTCGGCGCGCCGACGGATTGCGAATCGTCTATTTCGACCAGAATCGCGAACTCGATCCGGACATCACGTTGCGCCGGGCGCTGGCCCCTGACAGCGACGCCGTGATTTATCAGGAACGCGTGATACATGTGGCTTCCTGGGCGGAGCGATTTTTGTTTTCGAGTGAGAACCTGGAGCAGCGCGTCGGGCGGCTCTCGGGAGGTGAACGCGCGCGTGTCTTGATCGCTCAGCTCATGTTACAGCCGGCGGATGTGCTGCTGCTCGACGAACCCACCAACGATCTGGACATTCCGACGCTGGAAATCTTGGAAGAGAGCCTGCTGGAATATAGCGGAGCACTGGTGCTGGTCACGCACGACCGGTTCATGCTGGACCGTGTCTCGACCGTCGTGCTGGGGCTCGATGGCTTGGGCACGGTGGAACGCTTTGCCGATTACTCGCAATGGGACGCTTGGCAGCGGCTCCAACTGGTTAAGGCCAAGCCGGCAGCGGCGGCAACCACCTCACACCCGAGCGCAACCACTGATGGCACGCAACCTGCGCTTCCCAAGAAAAAACTCTCCTTCAAAGAAGTCCGCGAGTTTGCGAGCATCGAGCAAGACATCGCCGAGGCCGAGGAAAAACTGCGCTTCAAACAGGCCGCCCTCGAAGATCCTCAGGTAATGGGAGACCGGATTCGTCTTCAGGATGCTCTCGCCGAAATGACGGAAGCGCAGAAGGCCGTGGATCAGCTTTACGCCCGCTGGGCGGAACTCGAACAAAAACAGGCTTAATTATTTTGCAAGGAGACTCTTCCAGCGCGCCCAGGCATCGGCGCGAGCCTTCTTGTCGGCATCCTTGGCATCGGGAGCCTCGCCCGAGCGCATGAAGCCGTGGGCTGCGCCTTCGTAGGTCACAGGCTCGTAGGCCTTCCCGGCAGCCTTCATGTTTGCGATGGCATCGGGAATCATTGCGCCAATGCGTGCATCGTTTCCGGCATAGAAGCCGTAGACCGGAGCTTTGATGCGTGTCATTGCGTCCTTATCCGGCGGCGGCCCATAGAAAGAGAAAGCAGCCGCGAGATCCGTGCGGTTGGTTGCAAAGCGAAAGGTCTGACCACCGCCCCAGCAGAAACCGCCGACGAAAAGTTTCCCGTTCGACGCCGGGAGCTTCATGCCGTAGTCCGCGGCGGCGTTCAAGTCCGCCGTCACCTGGTCGGGGTTGAGATGGCTAACGGCTTCGTTGGCTTTGCCCTCCGCAAAGTCGGACGTACGTCCGCCATTCGGCCCCATGCCGGAGAGAAGGTCAGGCGCCACCGCGATGTAACCCGCGGCGGCCACTTCATCCGCAAGCTCCTGCGCCCAATCGCTCAAACCGAAAATCTCGTGAATGATCAGCACGACCGGGGTTTTGCCCTTGGACTCCGGGTAGACCACGAACGTTTCGACCGAGCGGCCGTCGTGCTTGATCGTGACCCATTCGCTGTGGCGCGGTGATTTTTGCAGGCTGGCGCGCGCCCAGTCCTGCGCGGAGGCAATCTGCGCGCCGCAAAGAATCAACAAGGAAAGCAAGGTGATGCGTTTCATGGTGTGGTTCTCCCAAGGTGGTCTATGGCCGGAGCCGTATTCTAATACGCTCGGACAAAGAATTGTCGATCGTTATTTGAAGGGAACGAGCAAGCCACCGCGGGAGCGAAACTCGATGACGCAATCGGCACTCAACGCCTATTCGTAGCGGAGCGCCACCATCGGATCGACGGCAGTAGCCCGGCGTGCGGGAACGTAGCACGCAGCAAACGCAGCAAGCGCCAGCACCATGGCAATGCCGATGTAAGTGACCGGATCGCTGGGACGAATCCCGAACAACAAGGTAGTCATAGCGCGAGCAGCAAAAAACGCGGCCACGCCACCAAGCAGCAGGCCGATGCCGGTGAGGCGCATGCCGTGGCCCACGACCAAGCGCAGCACATCGCGGCGCTGCGCTCCCAGTGCCATGCGAACTCCGATTTCGTTTACGCGTTCCGTGACGCCGTAACTCATCACTCCATAGATCCCCACCGACGCGAGCACCAGCGCGAGGGCCGCAAAGGCGCCGACAAGCCATAATGTAAGGCGACGCGAGGCCATCGTTTGCGCCACCACCACTTCCATGGGACGCATGTCATGCACGGGAAGCTCAGGATCGATCTGTGAAACGAGGCTGCGCACCGCGCCATACACTGTGCCGGAATCGCCTTGCGTGCGAACGGAAAGCACGGTGTAAGCCCAGGGATTTTGCGGGAATGTCAGGTAACTCTCGAGCGAGACGGACTCGCCGAGGCCGTTGTGCAAAACATTGCCGACTACCCCGACGACCTCGGACTGTTTGTCACCCATAAGATTGAAGTGTTTTCCTAACGGGTCCTGTCCCGGCCAAAGCAACTCAGCGAGTTTCTGGTTGATGATCACCACAGGAACGGAATCGGCGGTATCGTTATTGGAGAATTCCCGGCCGCGCAGCAGTGGAATCCCCATGCCTTGAAAGTATCCGGGATTGACGGCATGTATTCCAGTAAGCGGTTGTTCGCCGCGCGCAAACGGGGCGCGTCCTTCGACCGTGCCAAGGCCGGTCGTGGTGTCATCTCCCTCAAGTGGAAGGTCGTTGGAGACCGCTACACCTTCCACTCCGGGAAGTGCAGCGACGCGCGGAAGAAGCTGCTCGAGAAACTGCGTGGAACGTCCCTTGGCCGCGTAGCTGGCGCTGGTAAAATTCATCCACATGGTGACCACGTGATCGGCACGGAAGCCTGGATTGACTTCCAGCATGCGCATGAAGCTGCGGCCCAGCAGCCCAGCGCACACCAGCAGGACCAGTGAGAAAGCCACTTCCGCAACCACCAGCAGACTGCGCAGGCGGTTGTGTGCGAGTCCAGCGGTGCCGCTGCGCCCGGCTTCCTTCAAAAGATGGCCGGGGCTGTGCCGGGCGGCGACCAACGCGGGCACCAGCCCGAAGAGCAGTCCAGTCAGAAGGGAAACGCCCAGCGTAAAGAGCAGGACGCGCCAGTCCAGGCTGATTTCCTGCACCCGCGGTAATTGCTCCGGGCTCGCGGCGACCAGCAGGCGCAGAAGACCCCAAGCCAGCGCAAGACCTAGCGCGCCGCCGACGAGCGAGAGCAGCATGCTCTCGGTAAGTAGCTGGCGCACGATGCGCAGACGACCGGCCCCAAGCGCAACTCGTATCCCGATTTCGCGGCGGCGCGCGACAGCGCGTGAAAGGAGTAGGTTCGCGACGTTAAAGCAAGCAATCAAGAGGACCAGGCCGACTACGCCAAGCAGCACCACCAGAGTTTGTCGCACCGGTCCGGCGGAGAGTTCTCGAAGCGGAATCAAGTGCACATTGTGGCCCGTAGTAACGGGATATTGTTGGTGCAGCCGCGCAACGATGCTATTAATGTCGTTCTGCGCTTGCGAGAGCGCCACGCCCGGCTTCAGTCGGCCGATGATGGAGAGGTAATGGGTTTCGCGATTGTTGCGCAGGTTTCGCTCCCACTCGGGAGTAGCGCTGAAAACTTCGGGAACAACGTTTACGGGATTGACCCAGACCATTATGTCCGTGCCGGCGTAGCGGAAATTGGCGGGAAGCACGCCAATAATTCGCACGGCTTGGTTATCCAGCGTCAGGGAACGGTTCACTACGGCGCGGTCGCCGCCAAAGTGGCTTTGCCAGAACCCATAAGTAAGCAATGCATGCCGCGGTGAGCCGAATACACCCTCTTCTGGGACAAAGTCGCGCCCGAGAATGGGGTGGACACCGAGCATGGAAAAAGTGTTGGGTGTAGCCACCATCCCCGGGATGCGCTCGGCGGGTCCCTGTCCGGTGAGATTGAAACCCACGCGGTGGAGCGTCGCGACTTGTTGAAACGACTGGTTCTGCGCTTGGTAATCGAGGAAGTCAGCAGCGGAAAAGGGCGCCTGCTCCAGATTGGGCTGCGATTCCCAGAACCACACCAACTGATCCGGCTGCGGGTAGGGCAGAGCGCGCAGCAGCACGGTATTGACCACGCTGAAGATGGCGGTGTTCGCACCGATGCCAAGAGCCAGCGCAAAAATAGCAATCGCAGCAAGCCCCCGGCTCTTGAACAGCATGCGGAACCCGAACTGTACGTCCTGGCGGAAATTGGTCATGGCGCATCCCCATCCGCGAAATTAGACGATAGCAATGCGCAAAAGTCAGGCGGCCTTAGAATGTTTCCAATCACGACGGTTTGAAACGGACGCTTGGCTTCGTTGACAGCATGGTGCGCGTCCGATACGCTTTTGAGTTTACGCACTCGCTGTTATTGCTCTGAGAGAAACGGACAAACTGCCGCATGGCCGAAGAAAAGCTCCCTACTCGCGCACAAGATTTTTCCGAGTGGTACAACCAGCTCGTTCTGAAGGCGCAGCTTGCCGACTATGCGCCGGTGCGCGGCTGCATGATCGTGCGCCCTTATGGCTGGGCTTTGTGGGAAAACATTCAGCAGGCGCTGGATCGCCGCTTTAAAGCTACCGGACACCAGAATGTCGCGTTTCCGCTGCTCATTCCGCGCAGCTTTATCGAAAAGGAAAAGCATCACGTCGAGGGATTCTCGCCGGAGCTTGCTGTTGTCACCATCGGCGGCGGCGAAGAACTCGCCGAGCCGCTGGTCATTCGCCCGACTTCAGAAACCATTATCGGCCACATGTGGTCAAAGTGGATTCAATCCTATCGCGACTTGCCGGTGCTGATGAACCAGTGGAACAGCGTAGTGCGCTGGGAACTGCGCACAAAGCTGTTTCTGCGCACGCTGGAATTTTATTGGCAGGAAGGCCACACCGCCCACGCCACGCGCGAGGAAGCCGAATTCGAAACGCGTCAGATGCTGGACGCCTACACCGACTTTGCGATGAACGATGCCGCGATTCCTGTTATCCCCGGGAAAAAATCCGATACTGAAAAATTCGCCGGCGCCGACACGACCTATTCCCTGGAAGCCATGATGGGAGATTGCAAGGCTTTGCAATTCTGCACGTCACACTTCCTCGGACAAAACTTCGCACAAGCCTTCGAGGTCAAGTACCTCGACCAGAATGGCCAGTTGCAGCATTGCTGGACGACGTCGTGGGGGCTTTCTACCCGCGTGATTGGCGCCATCATCATGGTGCACGGCGACGACCAGGGCCTCATCCTGCCGCCGAAGCTCGCGCCGTATCAGGCCGTTATCGTTCCGATTTTCAAGACGGACGAAGAGAAGTCCAGTGTTCTCGACGCTGCGAAAAAGCTGAAGATCGATCTGGCCAAGGCCAACATCCGCGTAACCTTGGACGAGCGCGAAGGCCAGAGCCCTGGTTGGAAATTCAACGATTGGGAGATGCGCGGCGTTCCCCTGCGCATAGAACTTGGCCCCAAGGACGTCGCCAAACAGGCTGCCGTCTTAGCGCGGCGCGATCGCCCCGGCAGAGAAGGGAAGGTCAGCGCTTCGCTGGCAGATTTGCCCGCGACTGTCGAGCGCTTGCTCGCGGAAATCCAGCAGGCGCTGCACGACAAGGCGCTGGCATTTCGAAAGAGCAATACGCACGATGCGAAAACCTACGACGACCTGAAAAAAGCCGTCGAAAATGGCTTCGCTTTCTCCTTTTGGTGCGGCAGCGCCGGTTGCGAAGCCAAAATCAAGGAAGAAACCCGCGCGACGATGCGCTGCATCCCCATCGAGCAGCCCGGCGGCTCCGGTGTCTGCGTCGGCTGTGGGCAGCCCGCCAAGGAACGCGCCATCTTTGGCCGCGCCTACTAGCCCCCGTTCCTTTCCGGAAACTGGCCCGCGCCAATTTCTCGACACTCCATCGCCCGAGTGCTAGCGTTATAACAAAGAACATAAGGCTTGGCCGTGCCCCTGCTTAGAAGCTGCGGCTGAAACGGCTGAAGGAGATGAATCTCTTGTCTGTTTCTGTCAAACGAGGCCGCCGCGCCTTTGCGCAAGGCCGGTCCGAACGCGGAGAGGGCAAGCTCAAGGCCGTCATCTATGCAGCGATCATTGTGCTGGTCATCTACGCCGGAGTGAAACTGGTCCCCCCGTATATCTCGGACTACCAGCTCTCCGACAAAATGCAGGAGCAGGCCCGATACGCAGTGGTGAATCGCTACACCGAAGAGCAGATTCGGGACAATATTTTCAAGGTTGTCCAGGACCTGGACATCCCCGCAAAGCGCGAGGACATCAAGGTGCTCGCCAGCAATGCAGTCGTAAAAATCTCTTTGAGTTACACCGTGCCGGTGGACCTGCTTTTCTACCACCAGGATCTCAACTTTTCTCCGTCCAGCGAAAACAAGGCCCTGTTTTGATGCGTCTTTGCCGCGCCGCCCGTTCCCCATTCGTTCCTGGAGGTTGGGCATAGAGGAACTCCGCCTTTCTTACGGCGCGCTCTTGCGAGACAATTGACTTCAGCCCTCGGGAGCAACGATTTGCGCATTCGCATTCAAAAAGGATTCTTTACCTCGAAAATTGGCCTGACGATCCTGGGCGTCGTTTTTGCCCTCTTTCTTACCGCCGGCGGGATTTTCACCTTCTACTACGTCAAGTATTCGCGCATGATCGACGCGCGGCTCCCCGGCAACATCATCCAAAACACCACGCAGATTTTTTCGGCTCCGGAACACATCTCGGTTGACCAAGCCTGGGGACCCGAGGAGCTCACCACGTATCTCACTCGCGTGGGTTACCGCCCCGAGCCCGACGAGAACGCTCGCGGGCAGTTCACTCTGCAGGGCGCCACGGTCGATATTCGCCCGTCAAAGCACTCTTATTTCGGAGGGAAGAACGCTTTAGCCGTGCAATTCCGCGGGAAGAGCGTGAAATCCATCAAGCCGCTGAGCGGCGGCACCGAACTGGACAGCGCGGAGATCGAGCCGGACCTGATCACCAATCTTTTCGACAGTGCGCGGGAGAAGCGGCGCCGGGTGCGCTACGACGATTTGCCAGTCACGTTGGTGGACGCCATTCTTTCCGCAGAGGACAAGCGCTTCTTCGAGCACGGCGGCTTTGATTTCATCCGCATCGTGGGCGCCGCGTGGGCCGACATGCGGCACAGCAGCCAGCACTACCAGGGCGCCAGCACCATTACCATGCAATTGGCGCGCACGTTCTTCTTTTCCAACGAACGAACCTGGCGGCGAAAACTTGCGGAAGCGATGGTATCGATCGAACTGGAGCAGCGCTTCACCAAACAGCAGATTTTTGAGATGTACGCCAACGAAGTCTACCTGGGCAATCGCGGGAGCTTCGGCATTCGCGGTTTCGCGGAGGCCAGCGTCGCCTATTTTGGAAAAGATTTGAGGCAATTGTCGCTGGCGGAAAGCGCTTACCTCGCGGGAATTATTCGCGCGCCAAACTACTACTCCTCCGCGGATCGCCATCCCGAACGCGGCGGTCAGGCCCGCGACCGCGTCCTGACGCAAATGCTGGAGAACAAGTACGTCAACGAAGCTAACGTTCAGGATGCCAAGCGCGCCCCGCTGAAAATCGTGCGCACTTCCGTCTCCGGCGGGGACGCTCCCTACTTCGTCGACATGGTCAAAGACCACCTGCTCGACAAGTACTCCGAAAACGAACTGCTCAGCGAGAATTTCCGCGTTTATACAACTCTGGATCCCCAGCTGCAGCGCGCGGCTTCCGCCGCAGTCGACGCGGGAATGAAAAACGTGGATCTCCTTCTCGCGAAAAAATACGACAAGTGGCGCAAGGAGCTGGCCAAGAAGGGAAGCACCGAGCCGATTCCGCAGGCGCAAGTGGCGTTGGTCGCGCTGGATCCACGGACGGGAGAAATCAAAGCCGTTATCGGCGGGCGAGACTATGGGCAGAGCCAGCTCAATCATGCCCTCGCGCATCGCCAGCCGGGTTCCGTCTTCAAGCCGTTCGTGTACGCGGCCGCTCTCGACAACGCCGTCGACGGCGTGCAGCCCATCATCACGCCGGCGACCACCATCGACGACGAGCCCACCACGTTCGAATTCGACGGCAAGGAATACACCCCCAACAACTACGGCGAAAGGTTCATGGGGCGCGTCACGGTCCGCGATGCGCTGACCAATTCGCTCAACGTGGCGACCGTCAAAGTCGCCGAGTTGATCGGCTACGGCCGGGTCGTTCAGGTTGCGCGCAAAATGGGCCTCGGCATGAACATCCAGCCGACCCCTGCGGTGGCTCTGGGCGCTTATGAAATGACGCCGATTGATGTCGCTGCGGCGTACACGACGTTCGCGACCGTCGGAACGCGGGCCGAACCGCAGTTTCTCCACAGTGTAATCGGCGCCGACGGCGCGGAACTCGAAAAGTTTACTCCGCAAACGCACCAGGGGCTGGATCCGCGCGTGGCATTTCTTGTCGACAGTGTTCTGAAAGATGTGCTCAATAAAGGTACCGGTGCCGGCGTTCGCGCGCGCGGCTTCACTCTGCCTGCCGCAGGAAAAACGGGCACCTCCCGCGACGGCTGGTTCGCAGGCTTCACTTCCAATCTTCTCTGCGTCATCTGGATCGGGTTCGACGACAATCGCGACCTCGGATTTACCGGCGGCGCTGTGGCGGGGCCCATTTGGGCGGACTTCATGATTCGTGCCACGTCCATGGCCCAGTATCGCGACGTCAGGGAATTCACCATGCCGGAGGGCGTGCAGTCCGTCTTGATCGATCCTGAATCGCTGGAACTTGCCACCGCAAACTGTCCGACTACGCGGGAAGAAGTCTACGTGACAGGCTCCGCCCCAACCCAGTTCTGCGAGCTCCACGGTGGGCACAGCATCCTCTCCTCGACGGGCTCGGTACTCTCCCGCGTGTTCGGCGGCCAGTCCAAGTCCGCTCAGGTGGACGCCAATGGCCAGCCCATCGTCCCCTACGATCCGAACCGGCCGCCCAACGCCACCGGACAGGGCCCCGCCGATCCCGCGGCACCGCCAGGCGAAAAGAAAAAGAACCCTTTACAGAAGATTTTTGGTATCTTTGGGGACAAGAAGAAGGACCCCGACAAGGCTAAGCCTAAGCCGGAGAAGGGAGATCCGCCATGACCTCCGTACGATTGGCGCTTCCAGCAAGCATCCTCCTTTTCACTCTTTCGATTCCGTCCGCAGGTCAATCTCTGCTCGAAGACCCGGTAACTCCAGTAGTGCCGGGTGGCGTGCCTGTGCAGGCGCCCGCGCAGTCGCCGGCGGACTCTTCCGTCATCGTCGTGCGGCCCGAGCTCACTGACGAGCAGCTCGCCGACCTCTACATGGTGCGGAAGGACTATCGTGAAGCGACCATGGTCTATAAGCGGCTGACGGACCAGAATCCCCGGAATCCCGTCTATCTGAACAAGCTGGGGATTGCCCTGCATCAGCAGGAGGCCTTGGCGCAGGCCCTCAAATACTATGAGCGCGCCTCCAAGGTTGATCCTTCCTATGCCGATGCGCAGAACAATATCGGAACGATTTGGTATCAACGCAAGCGCTATGGCAAAGCCATCAAGGCCTATCAGAGGGCCATTGCCATCCGCAGCGACATGGCCGTGCTCTACAGCAATTTGGCATATGCCTACTTTGGCGATAAGAAATACGAGCAGGCCATTGGTTCGTTCCGCCAGGCGCTGGTCCTCGACCCGCAATTCTTCGAGCATAACAGTTCGAGAAGCGGATCACTTCTGCAGGATCGTTCCGTCGGAGACCGCGGACGTTTCTACTACCTGCTTGCCAAATCTTTCGCGGAAGCCGGCAATCTGGACCGCTGCCTGATCTATCTTCGCAAAGCGAAAGACGAAGGCTATAAAGAACTCGCAGCGTTAAAGACTGATCCCTCCTTCTCCGCTGTTTTGAAAATACCGGCGATCCAGGAGATTCTTGCTCCCAAGCCGCAGGACAAGTAGGCGGCTCTTCCCTTAGATTGTTTAAATCCAAGTCCGAGCATCAGGCTGACGGAAATCGCATAGCTGTGTCTGTTACAATGCAAAGACATGGAGCGCCTTTTCTGCAGCGCGCGTTGCTTGTTCCTGCTCTCCGGCCTCGTTGTTTTTGCAACTGCGTCTGTAACCGCACAGCAGCCTGCTCCGCGTACCCCAAGCCCGCAGCAGGGCATCTACCTGGTATTCCCTTTTGAAAATGCCGGTTCCTCTCCGCGGCTGGACTGGCTCGGCGAAGGCCTCGAAGAACTGACGATTCAAAGTCTTTCGGCCGCGGGCGAACAGGTTTACTCCCACGCGGGGCGGCTCGCTGAATTGGAGCGCTACGGCCTGCCGCACAACTCCAAACTCAGCCGCGCCACCATGTTGCATGCCGCGGAAGACCTCGACGCGGATTTTGTCGTGTTCGGCAAATTCACAGCGACTGGGACTTCACTGACCGTCGAATCCCGCATCCTCAAGGTGAATCCTACCCGCTTGCTCCCGGCGTTCCGCGAAACCGGCACGCTGAATGCTCTGATGGATTTGAACATGCGCCTGGTATGGCGTTTGTTATCAGCTAGCGATCCTCACTACCCGCTGAGCCTTGCCGAATTTACAAAACGGCAGCGGCCGCTGCGCCTCGATGCGTTCGAACACTACGTTCGCGGACTACTGGCGACGGAAGACGACGCACGGTTGCGCGAGTTGCGGGAGGCGGCACGTCTCGAGCCGGAATGGCCGGAACCCGATTTTGAGCTTGGGCAAGTCTATTTCGCGAGGCGCGATTGCAATTCTGCGCTGCCGTGGTACGCGCGGGTCCCGAAGACTCATGGCCGTTACGGAGAAGCCGTTTTTGCCACCGGGGTCTGTCACCTTTTACTAAGCCGCCCGGAGCGTGCGGAAGAGGTGTTCGTTTCTTTGCAGGAAGGTTTGCAGACGAGCATCGTTTCTGGTGCGGACTTGCCGGAGATCTTGAACAACCTTGCGATTGCGCGAGCCCGCCAGGGGAAAATGCCCGCGGCACAGGCCGATCTCCGGCGAGCTGCGGAGCTCGATCCCGACGAAGATGACTATGAATTCAATCTGGGCTTGTTCGCTCTGCAAGCCAATGATGCAGCCGGGGCGGTGGGATATTTTCGTGAGGCGGCGGAACGCGAACCGGACAATCCGGAAGATCGGGCCATGCTGATTTCTTCTCTGGAAAAAGCGGGTAAGAAGTCCGAAGCCGACCAGGAACGCGAGACGGCAACGGAGACCTTCGGCCCGAATGGACTTCCTGCGGTTCGGCTTGACGCCAAAAACGAGTTTGTTTCGAAACTGAATCGCATCAAGACTGAACTCGATGTAACCGCTCTCCGCGCGGGACTGGAGTCGCCCAATCCCGCTGCCAGCAGCGCTGCCGCCGACGAATCGAGCGATACGCCTGCCAGTCATATCCGGCGCGCCCGGCAGGAACTTTCCGCCGGCCAGATGGACGCTGCGGAGAAAGATTTCCGTGCTGCACTAACCGCAGACCCGCGCAGCGCCGCGGCGCACCTCGGGATGGGAGAAATTGATCGTCGCCGGGGCAAGATGGAAGATGCGGTAAAAGAGTTGCAAGCCTCGCTGGAAGCGCGCGATTCCGCCGTCGTTCGAACCATGCTCGCAAAAATCTATCTCGAGCAAAAGAAACCGGATCTCGCCCGCACGGAAGTGCAGCGCGCCCTGAAGCTCGCGCCAAACTACACCGAGGCGAAACAGCTTCTCGAACATTTGCAGAATTCGAAACCAGCCGATAAGAAGCCGGGAGGCGCGCAATGATCCACAAGTTCGGCGCCACGCGGCGCTCCACGATAATTCCTTTTCTCTGCCTGCTGAGTGCCGCCGCGATTCTGCTGCTGCTGCCCACGGTCACGGCCGACGAAAATCCTTCGGGCCCCTTGGTTCTGGAATTGAGAATTGACGGAGACGTTGAACCCATTCTGGCCGCGTACATCGACGAAGGCCTCGCCGATGCCGCGCGCCGCAACGCGGCGCTGGCGCTAATCACCATGGACACGCCGGGCGGGTTGAGCGACTCCATGAAGGACATGATTCAGCACATCCTGGTGTCGAAGGTGCCGGTCGCAGTCTACGTATCGCCGACAGGAGCGCGCGGGGCCTCCGCCGGATTTTACATTTTGCTCTCCGCGGACATTGCCGCCATGGCGCCGGGCACCCATGCTGGCGCCGCTTCCCCCGTGCTGGCGATCGGTGGATACGTTCCGCAAATTGACGAGGTCCTGCGCAGGAAGATCAACAACGACGCCATGGCGTTTCTGCGCAGTTTTAGCGAACGGCGCGGCAGAAACCCAGTCCTCGCGGAAACCGCCATCACGGAGTCGAAAGCCTTCACCGAGAAAGAAGCGCTCGACGGGAAAATGATCGATCTGGTAGTGAGTTCCACGGAGGAGTTGCTGAAACAAATCGATGGGCGGCAGATCAAGCGGTTTGATGGCACCCAAACTAAACTGAATCTGGCCCAGCCGGTCCTCAGGACTTTTGAGCTTTCCACACGGCAGAAATTCCTGAATCGCATTGTGCAGCCAGACCTTGTTTTTGTCCTGCTGATTCTTGGGGTCCTTGGCCTCTACACGGAGTTTACTCATCCTGGAGTCGTTGCCCCCGGAGTGATCGGCGGCATTTGTCTCCTCCTCGCGCTGTACGCCCTGAACTTTCTTCCGGTGAATCTCGCGGGCCTGTTTCTCATCGCACTGGCCATGGCGTTTTTCATCCTCGAAGCGAAAATGCCAAGCCACGGCGTGCTTGCGGTTGGCGGCGTGGTCTCCATGTTCCTGGGCGCCATCTTTTTGATTCGTTCGCCGCTGACGCCCGGAGGAGTCAGCATCCGGGTAGCGCTCGCCGCCACGCTCCCGTTCGCTGTGCTCGTCATTTTCCTGATGCGGCTGGTGCTGCGTTCGCGCAGATGGAAATCGACGACGGGAAAAGAAGAGCTGATCGGCGCGGAAGGCATTGTCATCAAGCTGCTCCAAACAGGCGCCGAGGGTATGATTCGCGTGCACGGCGAACTCTGGCGTGCGGAGTCTGCGCAGCCCGTCCCGGAAGGCAAGACCGTTCGAATTTTGCGCGTCGAGGGCCTGAAACTTTACGTTGAGCCGGCTGAAGTTGCCGCGCCGGCGGCAAAATAAGAAATTTTCTACGTTCAGGAGGAAAACATGGAGCTAGGGTTTATTGGAATACCGGCGGTCGTCGTCATCGGGTTACTGTTGATCTGGGTTTGGAACTCACTGTACATCATCAAGGAATGGGAGCGCGGCGTGGTGCTCCGGCTCGGCCGCTTGCTTCCCGAAGCAAAGACCGCCGGTATCAATTTTGTAGTCTGGCCGATTGAAACGCTCTATCGCATCAATCTCCGCCTCGAAACGCTCGACGTTCCGCCCCAGGACATCATCACCCGCGACAACGTCTCCGTAAAAGTGAACGCCGTTTGTTACTTTCGAGTGGTGGACGCGAACCTGGCCATGTCCCAGGTGCAGAATTATCAATACGCGACATCCCAGCTCGCACAGACCACTCTCCGTAGCATCGTCGGACAATTCGAGCTCGATGAAATCCTTTCCCAGCGTGACAAGGTCAACGCCAAGCTCCAGATCATTCTCGACACCGACACCGAACCCTGGGGCATCAAAGTCTCAAAAGTCGAAGTCAAACAGGTCGACATCCCCGAGCAGATGCAGCGCGCCATCGCCAGGCAGGCCGAGGCCGAACGCGAACGCCGCGCCAAGATCATTCATGCCGAAGGCGAATTCGAAGCCTCGCAGAAACTCGCCGATGCCGCCAAAGTTCTCGAGACCCAGCCATCCGCCATCCAGCTTCGTTACCTCCAGACGCTCACCGAGATAGGTGTCGAGAAGAACACAACGATTGTGTTTCCCCTGCCTATCGATATCATTAATCAGTGGACTAGCAACCTGGGGGGAACGAAAAAGTAAGCATGGCTTATGGGGGAAAACGAGGGGGCGCCGGAGAGCGTGTGCTCGAAAGCAGGCATGTCATCGGCTTGTTCATGCTGATGCTGCTGTTTTCGGGAGTATTTTTCACGCTTGGTTACGTTATGGGGCGCAGCCAGTACGACGGCCAGGTGCGCGCCTCCGTCGAGCCGCATGCCAAGCCGGAACCTGCCGCCTCTGCCAAGCCAGAACCCGTTTCCAAACGCGCAAACAAGAGCGCGCCTTCCGGGACTCCGACCGATGCGAGCGCGCCGCCCAAAACGGATTGGGAATTTTATCACGCGGGCGACAACAAAAAGCCTGAAGACCATTTGAAGGCTGTGGCAAACTCATCTCCGGCGACTCCGAATCCCGCGCCCGCTGTCGTGCGCACCTCGGCGCCCGGCAAGACCGCCATGAGCCCAACGAAAACCTCGAATGTTCCACTCGTTCCCGGCGGGGCTTATACCTTGCAGGTCGCTGCTCTCACCAGGGAATCCGATGCACTGGAACTCGCGACCAGATTGCAAAAGAAAAAATTCCCCGCGTTTGTTCTCTCTCCCCGGGCTGACAAGTATTTCCGCGTGCAGGTTGGCCCCTACGCTGATCAAAAAGCCGCCGACACCGCCAGGAAGGGCCTCGAGGGCGCCGGTTTCAAAGCCATCGTGAAGCACTGATGCCCGCTGGCGGCTGGCTCACCTTTCTTTATCCGCAGCCCGGCACGGAAACCCAAGCTGGCTTGCGTCTCGTCATCGCTGCGGCTTCCGGCGCTGCTCTCTCTCTCTCCTTTACCGGCCTCTATCTGAGCATTTACTCCTGGACTTGTGTCGGAATTCTTATCCTCACCGTCATGGGCGCGCGTCCTCGCGTGGCCTTCGGCTGCGGGTTTCTTCATGCGCTTCTCTTCGTTCTTACTTCCGTGCCTTGGATCGCCACCGTACTTTCCGTTCACGGCGGGCTTTCCACTACCGGCGGTTGGGGCGTTTTACTTTTGATTGCGGCCGCCTGGGGAATTTTGATCGGGACGTTCGCCTGGGCGATCAACCGGTTCTCCTTACGCAGTATCGAATTGGCATGCATTGGTGCGCCATTTGTTTGGGTGACCTTCGAATTCGTTCGCGCACATCTCCCGGAAATCAGTTTTCCCTGGAATTTGTTGGGTTACCCCGCAGCGGCAAACCCCGGCCTCGTTCAACTCACAACAATCACGGGCATCTATGGACTTTCCTTCCTGGTGGCAGGCTTTAATGCCCTGCTTGTCTGGACTGGCGTTTCAAACGCGATGACTTGGAATCGTCGCCTCGCGCTTGCCGGCAGCGTCACAGCCATTCTTCTCCTTGCTGCATTTTTCGGACCCCGCATGTTGCCGCTTGCACCGCCACATCATTTTGCCCGCGCCGTTCAACTCAACTTTCCGGAATCTCCCTCCTATCCTGCGGATTGGTTCCAGACGCATATACCCGACCTTGAGGAGATCCGCCGACTCAGCCTCGCACCCGCCGCTGATCAGCTGGACTTGTTGGTCTGGCCGGAAGCGCCCGCCCCGTTTTCCTTTCAGGATGCGCAATTCGCGATCGCTGCTTCGAAGCTGGCCATCGATTTCAGGCATCCGTTCCTCGCCGGCGTCATTGAATGGAAACCACCCGTGGATCCCGAGGACAAAGTCCCCCGCGGAAATCTCGCGCCATACAACAGCGCGCTCCTCTTTGATGAACACGGTCTGCGTGTCTTCATCTATGACAAAGTTCACCTCGTCCCTTTTGGCGAATACGAGCCCTTCCCGCTAATCCACCGCGTGGTCACGAGTGTGTCCGACGAAGTCGGTGGTTTTCACAAAGGAAATAAGTATGCTGTGGGCCATTTGCCGGGCGGACATAGCTTCGGCGTCTTCATTTGCTACGAAGCGATCTATGCCGGAGAAGTCCGTCGCTTCGCCGCCAATGGCGCGCAGCTCTTCATCAACATTTCCAACGACGGCTGGTTCGGCCGCTCTGCCGCCGCCGAGCAGCATCTGCATATGGCCCGCGTTCGCGCCGTGGAAAACCGCCGCTGGATCGTTCGAACCACCAACAACGGCTATACCGTTTCGATCGATCCCTACGGCCGCATTTACGCGCAGCTTCCCCCAGACGTGCGCGCCGCCGTCGATCTGCCGTATGACTTTCGAACCGACGAAACCATCTACACTCGTTTGGGGGACTGGTTCGCCTGGCTCTGTGTCCTGGTTTCCGTTATTCTAGTTGCGTCAACTTTTCGAAAGGCAAAGTGACGTCCGCTTCTGCGGACGAATTTCCAAAATCAAGCCATGATCCTCGAAGATCTCCAGCACCGCTACGAAGGCCTCAGGCAGCGCATCACGCTCGTCCGGAGCTATCTTTGACGCTCCGCAGTACCGCGAACGCCTGAAAGCCCTCGAAGCGCGCGTCGCCGATCCCAATTTCTGGAGCAATCAGGAAGCCGCGCAAACCGTTCTGCGCGACCGCAAGCGCGCCGAAGAACAGATTGCCGCGGACGAAAAGCTCACATCCACCGCCAGCGATATCGAGACGTACATCAATCTCGCGCTGGAAGAGACCAACGCGGAGCAAAAAAACGATCTTCTGAAAGAGCTGGACCGCGAACTCACCTCCGCCGATACCTACATCTCCGAGCTGGAAACCAAGACGCTGCTTTCCGGCGAAAACGATCACCTCAACGCCATCATGACCATCAAGCCCGGCGCAGGCGGCACGGAGTCGCAAGACTGGGCCTCCATCCTCCTTCGCATGTATCTCCGCTGGGCCGAGCGCAAAGGCATGAACGCCGAAGTGCTCGACGAGACTCCCGGTGAGGAAGCGGGCATCAAGTCCGCGACGATTCAATTCTCCGGCGAAAATGCCTACGGCTTGCTCGCTGGCGAAACCGGCGTCCACCGTCTCGTTCGAATCTCTCCTTTCGATCAGGCCGCGCGTCGCCACACCTCTTTCGCCTCTGTCTTCGTCATTCCGGAAATCGATGACCGCATCGAAATCAACATTCGTCCGGAAGACTTGCGCGTGGACACCTTCCGCGCCGGCGGCAAGGGCGGCCAAAACGTCAACAAAGTGGAAACCGCAGTCCGCATCACCCACCTTCCGACAAACATTGTCGTGGCCTGCCAGGCCCAGCGCAGTCAGGGCAAGAATCGAGAACTGGCGATGAAGATGCTCCGCTCCCGCCTCTACGATCTCGAAATCCAGAAGCGCCAGGCCCACACCGACAAGCTCGACGAATCCAAACTCGACATTTCCTTCGGCAGTCAGATTCGTTCCTACGTCATGCAGCCTTACCGCCTCATCAAGGACCACCGCACAAAGTTTGACGTCGGCGATGTGGACCGGGTCCTCGACGGCGACCTCGACCCATTCATCCGCTCCTATCTAATGGCTAAAAAGACCAAGGGGAAGCTTGACGTCCAGCTGGACGACGATGCTGATTTGGCCTGATCTTCGTAAGAATCCAACCCTGAGTTGCGGTTCGCTGAAGGGGCTTCTTGCGAGTCTCGGGTTACGCAGTTAGTTCACCAAAGCGGAATAGTCCTTCCACTCGGACCCCGATTCTGACCTTTCAACCCCCTCCTAACGCATTTGGAATCAACAGTTTGATTCTCGCTTGAGCCGATGATACCTTTGGAGGGTTACGCGCATACCGTTTTGCGGCCCATTTTGGGAGTGTGCTCCCACGTAGCCCACGAAGGAGAATTTGTTTTGAGCGAAGCCTTACGCAACTTTCTTTTCACCTCGGAGTCCGTCACAGAAGGCCACCCCGACAAAATTGCCGACCAGATTTCTGACGCTGTTCTCGACGAGGTCATGAAGCAGGACCCCAAAGGCCGCGTCGGCTGCGAGACCCTCGTCACCACCGGCGTTGCCGTCGTCTCCGGCGAAATCACCACTTCCGCGCACGTGGATTATGACGAGCTTGTGCGCTCCACCATTCGTGGCGTCGGCTACGACCGCGCCAAGTATGGCTACGACGCGGACACCTGCGCCGTCATGTGCACCGTAAAGCGCCAGTCGCCGGACATCGCCATGGGCGTGGACACCGGCGGAGCGGGTGACCAGGGCATGATGTTTGGTTTTGCTTGCGATGAAACTGATGAGCTGATGCCCATGCCCATCCAGCTGGCCCACCGCCTCACGCAGCGCCTCGCCGAGATTCGCAAATCCAAAAAAGTTGATTTCCTCCGGCCCGATGGAAAGTCTCAGGTCACCATCGAATACCGCAATGGCCGCCCCGCTCGCGTGGACTGCGTGGTCATCTCCACCCAGCACAGTGACAAAGTTTCCAACTCCGATCTCCGCGATGCCATCACCGAGCACGTCATCAAGCCGATTATTCCCGCTTCCATGCTGGATGCGAAGACCAAATATCACATCAATCCCACCGGCCGCTTCGTCATTGGCGGGCCGATGGGCGATGCCGGTTTGACCGGACGTAAGATCATCGTCGATACCTACGGCGGCTACAGCCGCCACGGCGGCGGCGCCTTCTCAGGAAAAGATCCCTCGAAGGTCGATCGCTCTGCCTGCTACATGGCCCGCTACATCGCCAAGAACGTCGTGGCCGCCGGCTTGGCCAGCAAGACCGAAGTCCAACTGGCTTATGCCATCGGCGTTGCCGAGCCGGTTTCCGTCATGGCTGAAACTTTTGGAACCGCCAACGTTCCGGAAGAAAAAATCACTTCGCTCATCCGCGAGCTGTTCAAGCTGACGCCCAAGGGCATCATCGAAACGCTTGACCTTCGCCGTCCCATCTACAAACCGACCGCAGCTTATGGCCACTTCGGACGCAGCGGTGCCGGCTTCACCTGGGAGCGTACCGATCGCGCGGACGCGCTTCGCAAGGCTGCGGGACTCGGCGTTGCCGCCTCAGCCACCGCGGAAGTCGGAGCCCGGAGTTAATATTCCAGAATTGATTTGTGTACGTGCCTGCATTCCCCCGGGCTGCTGACGGAGTACTCCTGTTCACTCCGGGCACGATCGAAATCCAAAATCGAGGAGCAAGACCTTGGCAACCGCTGAAATGAAAAAGGGTGATGTGAAAGATATCGGACTCGCCGACGCCGGCAAGCGCAAGATCGAATGGGCCGCGCAGCAGATGCCTGTCCTCGAGTCCATCCGCAAGCGCTTCATCAAGGATCAGCCCCTCAAGGGACTGCGCGTTTCCGCTTGTTTGCACGTGACCAGCGAAACCGCCAACCTGATGATCGCCCTCCGCGACGGCGGCGCCGATGCCGTTTTGTGCGCCTCCAACCCGCTCTCCACACAGGATGAGGTCGCCGCATCGCTCAATCGCGACTACAACATTCCCACCTTCGCGATCAAAGGCGAGGACAACGATACCTACTATTCACATTTGCGCGCGGCGCTCGAACACAAGCCGCAGTTCACCATGGATGACGGCGCCGACCTCGTCACCATGCTCTTGACCAAGCGCACCGATCTCGTTCCGGAAGTGATTGGCGGAACTGAAGAAACAACTACCGGCGTGATTCGCCTGCGCGCCATGTCCAAAGACGGCACGCTCAAGTATCCGATCATCGCCGTCAACGACGCCATGACCAAGCACTTCTTCGACAATCGCTACGGCACTGGCCAATCCACCATTGACGGTGTCATTCGCGCCACCAACGTGCTCATCGCCGGCCTCAAAGTCGTCATCGCCGGTTACGGCTGGTGCGGCCGCGGCGTGGCTATGCGCGCCAAGGGCCTGGGCGCCGACGTCATCATCACCGAAATTGATCCGGTGAAGGGAATTGAAGCCGTGATGGACGGCTTCCGCGTGATGCCCATGGTCGATGCGGTGAAAGAGGGCGACATTTTTATCACCGTCACCGGCAACAAGAGCGTCCTTCGCGCCGAGCACTTCGAGCACATGAAAGGCGGAGCCATTGTCTGCAACTCCGGCCATTTCAACGTCGAAATCGACATCCCCGCGCTTGAAAAAATGTCCGGCGCCAAGCGCGAAGTTCGTCCGCTCGTCGACGAATACAAATTGAAAGACGGCCGCAAAGTCTATCTGCTCGGAGAAGGCCGCCTCGTCAACCTCGCCACTGCCGAAGGCCATCCTGCATCGGTGATGGACATGAGCTTCGCCAATCAGGCGCTCTCCGCCGAATATCTGCGCGCGAATTACAAAAATCTAAAGCCGCAGGTCTACGTCGTCCCGGAAAACTTGGACAAGGAAATCGCCCGCCTCAAGCTCGAATCCATGGGCCACCGCCTCGACAAGCTAACGCCAGAGCAGGAACACTACCTCGCGTCCTGGCAGGAAGGCACCTGATTTGGAGTGCGGCGGCTTGCCGCCGCTTTTCCTGCTACTGTCACTTCTTCTTGATTTGATAGTCGGTGAACTGCAGCTCCATTTTGTGCGTCGCCCCATTCACCGTGGCATCGGCGCCTAGCTTTGCCGGTACCTGTAATCCTTCCACCTCTTTGTAATCGATCCGCATGGACAATTGATAAGACTCCGTCCCGGACCCGGATTGGTAAGTCGCCTGATATCCAGTAACGAGGAATCCCTTAGGCGTGCTCGTCAACTGCGGTTTGACCGAGGCGCTGAGTTCCGGTCCGCTCACCTTCATCTCGATGACGGCAAAATCTTTTTTCATGATTGTCACAACATCGAATTGCCCTTCTTTGTAAGACAACCGGTACTGTTCGCCCTGATCCTGCAGCTCGTAGGTGCTCTCCACTTCGGGGAAGGGAGAGGTGAACAGAAAGGGAGCCAAAGTCAGCGAAAAGCCGGAGAGTACTTGTTCCACTCCGCTGATGGTCTGGTTCATGCCTTCGATCGAGGCTTTGTCCGCGGGCGTATTGTCCGTTTGATGCGTCAGCTTCGCGGCGCCCTTCTGGTCCAGGGAAAGCCAGAAGTGAATCCCATTCAAAATCTTAAGAGCCGGATGGTCTGGCGGAATGTCTGTCTTTAGTTCTTCCTTGAGTGTCATGATCCAGTTCGGGACTACCGTGCTTTGCATTTCGATGAGTCCCTGGCTCGGCAAATTGTAGTAAGCGCGCTTTGCCTGCCGGATAATTTCTTGCTTGTCCGCGCTGCTCCCTGGAGGCGCCAGAAGGCCGCAGATTAGCAACAGCACCAGCCAAATCTTGAACTGTCTGGATCGTCTCATCATTCCCCCAAGTGCTTTCTTCCAGCTTCCACCATCTTAGTTCCGCGCGTGGGATTCGGCGCGCAATGTTCCGGCCTCGGTGTACAATGGGCAACTCGCAGTCAGTCCGGTGCGGCGTGGCGTCCAGGCTGCGGCAATGAAAACTCACTCAAATGTGGACCTGGCTCCTCCTCGCTCTCGATGCAGCTCACCTCCGCGGCGCTTCCTACAGCGATGCGCGCCTCATGCATCTGAGGCAGCGCGACTTGACCACAAAAAACGGCCAGGTTGGCACTCTCTCCCAGAGCGATTCCATCGGCATCGGGATTCGCGCGCTGGCTAATGGCGCATGGGGCTTCGCCTCCACCGATCGCTTAACGAAAGAGGGTGTCGCCGCTTGCGCCGCGCAAGCCGTTTCCATCGCGAAAGCTTCCGCCCTCGCGAAGCGCTCCGAAGTCGTCATGGCGCCCGAACAGTCCTACATCGATAGCTGGCAAAGCCCGTTTCGAAAAGATCCCTTCGAAATTCCCCTGGAGAAACAGCTTTCACTTCTGCTCGGCGCGGATGATGCCATGCGCCGCGTCAAGGGCGTCACCCTCACCGAAACGGACATGCAATTTCGCAAAATCGATTCCTGGTTCGCCTCCAGCATCGGTTCGCGCATTCATCAGCGCAAAGTTATCTCCGGCTGCGGCATCGCCGCCACCTCCTTTCAAGGCGAGGAAATCCAGAAGCGCTCCTATCCCAATAGTTTCGGCGGGCAGCACACGCTGCAAGGCTACGAACTCATCGAATCTCTCGATTTACTTCGAAACGCTCCGATCATTGCGGAAGAAGCCGCCGCCCTGCACTCCGCTTCGCAGTGCCCGGAAAAAACCGGCACGCTGATTCTCGGCGGCAGCCAGCTTGGCCTGCAAATTCACGAATCCATCGGCCATCCCATCGAACTGGACCGCGTTCTCGGCCAGGAAGCCAATTTCGCCGGCACCAGTTTTTTGACCCTCGACCAGCTGAACAAGCTGAAATACGCTTCCAGCATCGTCAATGTCGTCGCCGACGCGCGCCTCGATCACGGGCCCGGCCTCGGCACCTTTGCCTACGACGACGAAGGCGTTCCCGCGCAATGCACCGACATCATCAAGGACGGCCAATTCCGCGGCTATCTTTCCAATCGCGAAACCGCCCATCTCGTCGGCTTGAATCGTTCGTCCGGCACCATGCGCACCGAAAGCTGGAACCGCCTCCCCATCATTCGAATGACCAACGTCAGCCTGCTCCCCGGCGCCTGGGATTTTGACAATTTGATCGCTGACACGCCCGACGGCATCCTCATGGAAACCAATCGTTCCTGGTCCATCGACGACCGCCGCTACCAGTTCCAGTTTTCCACTGAAATCGGCTGGGAAATCAAGGGCGGAAAAAAAGTCCGCATGCTGAAGAATCCCAGTTACAGCGGCATCACCACCGAATTCTGGAATTCCTGCGACGCCATCTGCAAGCTCGATCACTGGAATCTCTGGGGTACTCCCAACTGCGGCAAAGGCCAGCCCATGCAGACCATGGGCACCGGCCACGGCGCGTCACCCGCGCGCTTTCGCAACGTCCGCATCGGAACGGCATTCTCGAACCAATGAAATCGCCGGCCAAATCGAGGAAAGCCTCTTCCGAAAAGAAGGCCCGCGCCGCGGAACTTCTCCCCGAGCGCGAGCTGCGCCGCATCGTCGCCACCGTTCTCCGTCTGGCCCGCTCCATCGGCGCCGAAGAAACCGAAATCCACGTCGACGAAGTCGCCGACAACCTGACGCGTTTCGCCAACAACGCCATCCATCAAAACGTCGCCGAGCAAGGCCTGACGGTTTCCATCCGCACCGTCGTCGATGGCCGCACCGCTCGCGCCACCACCAATCGCATCGAAGAAGACTCGCTCCGCGCCACCATCGAAGCTTCTCTTTCTCTGGCGCACAGCCAGCCGAAAGATCCTCGCGTCCTCCCCATGCCCGCGAAGCATCGTTACCCCCGCGTGAACCGCTTCGTAAAACAAACCGCCGCCCTCACCGCCGAAGAGCGCGCCCGCGCCGTGCGCTTGGCCTGTGACTTGGCAATCAAGAAAGGTCAGGTAGCCGCCGGCATCTTCGCCAGCGGCCAGAGCCAGTCCGCCATCGGCAATTCGCGCGGCCTTTTCGCCGCCTACCGCGAAACCCACGCGGAATTCTCCATCACCATGCAGCAGGATCCCGCCGCCAGCTGGGCCAAAGCCAATTCCGCCGATGTCCGCGCGTTCGAACCGCAAAAACTTGCCGCGCGCGCCAGCGAGAAAGCCCATCTCGCCGTAAACGCCCGCGAACTCCCTCCCGGCCGCTACACCGTCATCCTCGAGCCCGCCGCCGTCCTCGATCTCGTCGGCTTCCTCTTCTACGATTTCGCCGCCACCGCTCTCGAAGACAAGCGCTCCTGCCTCAACGACCGCATGGGCACTCCGCTCTTCGGAAAAAACATCACCATCACCGACGACGCCTATCATCCGCTGCAGCAAGGGGCTCCGTTCGACGGAGAAGGCCTGCCCCGCCAGCGCGTTTTGCTGGTCGACCGCGGCATCCCCAAAAACCTCGTCTATTCCCGGGCCGCCGCCAAAGCCGCGCGAAAAAGTCCCACCGGCCACGGCTTCGCCCTCCCCAACGAATACGGCGAAGCTCCCATGAATCTTGTCTTCACCGGCGGCGATTCCTCCCTCGAAAAAATGATCGCCTCCACTGACCGCGGCCTCCTGGTCACCCGCCTCTGGTACATCCGCGAAGTCGACCCCTACGAAAAAGTCATGACCGGCATGACCCGCGACGGCCTCTTCCTCGTCGAAAACGGCCGCGTCACCACCGCCGTCCGCAACTTCCGCTTCAACCAGTCCCTCATCGAAATGCTCCAGAATGTCGAGCTCCTCGGCCCCGCCGTTCGCGCCACCGGCGAAGAAGCCTTCGAAATGGTCGTCCCCGCCATGAAAGTCCACAATTTCCATTTCTCCGAAGTCACCAAGTTCTAGCTCGCCTCTCACACGCGAGCGGGCCGTGGAATTGCCACCGCATCCAGTAGATGATGGCGTCAAACATTGAGCCCGGGTTTGTTTAGTCGTACAGTGTCCTTATGAAAGCTGTGATACCAGCGACGCTCCTCCTTCTAGTTTGTGGGTTGGTCTCAACGAGTGCGCAGGATACGTCAAGAGCTAAACCGGATTGGTTCGATGTGCCGCTAAGCAAGAAGATTGTGGATTTTGGGCCATCTTTCGACAAGCCGTCTGACACGAGTCCAGGGTGGCAGTGGAACGCATACCGCCGTGCTCGAAACACGCTGACTTGCTACTGGTTCCCGACTGTAATGGTCAAAGAATATGACATCAGCCAGAAGGGCGCGGCATGGATTTCATTTATTCCTATCACTGCGAAGGCTCACCCTGAATGCAACCAGTCTCACGCACACGGAGAGCAGGTCTTTGACGAAGGAGGTGAGTGGACTGGCTATTTCGCTGGAGTCAAAGACGACTTTGTATTTCTCGGCGCAGCCGACGGTTCCGACGGCGGAATTCAGTTTGCTGTGTACGACTCAAGAACGGGCAAGAAAGTCTTTGAAGACGCCGAATGCTTGCGAGGTTGGTATGCGAAGAACACGCCATATGCTCCCTTCGACCGGATGCGGATCAGCAAAGTCCAGGGCGGACCGGTTACGCTCAAGTACCTGCGCGTGGAGCGAGCCAACTGTGACCTCCGTGACAAGAAGGCTTCTTGTTGGGACCATGTGAGGATGCAAATGGATGTGAAGAGTGCCAGGGCGCCAGTCTGCCTAGGGTATGCCGGCACTCCAGTCGGAGAACTGCCATCAATAGTAGCCCACCCCGTGTTCGTTTCCCTGGAGTCTCCGCCAGTGGTCAAGAGCATTGACGGGCCGGTCTTGTGTTGGAGACCTGATTGATCGTCCTCAACCTGGCCAGCGCCCGGTAAACGCGCTAACCGAAAACTGACCCACCAACTTGTAGGGCCGCAGCATGCTGCGCCTCTACTT
>Ga0207152_1019_pt1 | contig 35452 bp, 29 predicted proteins | sample Alteio_BWMinHeat_30_FD_153590 | JGI IMG/M metagenome (GOLD analysis project Ga0207152, IMG submission 153590) | Enriched cells from forest soil in Barre Woods Harvard Forest LTER site, Petersham, Massachusetts, United States -... | ecosystem: Environmental > Terrestrial > Soil > Temperate forest >... | reverse complement strand
AGGTTGTCTGCGATAAGTATAACGATATACTTTATTTCTCGCGGTCAACAATTCCCTATGATCGAAATGAGCATCGGAATACTATGACTTATTTCAGGCATATAGGTTTGTATGCCTTTCGCAGAAAAGTGTTAGAAGAGATCAGGCATCTTCCTTCAACGGAATTAGAAGATACCGAAAAGCTTGAACAATTACGATGGCTTTACCATGGATATAAGATCCGGGCCGTGCATGTAGAAAATACGTCTATTGAAGTTAATACATTAGAAGATGTAAAAAAAGTAGAGGAGATATTACGAAACAAATGACCATCGAAGACGCCCGTCGCCAATTTCCTCATACCTGGACGGACATGATCTACCTCAATCACGCGGCGATCAGTCCTCTTCCATTTGTCGTTCGCGATGCCGTCGATAGATACCTGGAGCGACGAGCACTTAAAGGCATTGAATCCTATCCCTGGGCAAATAAAATGGCACTGGAAACGAAGGGATTGATCGCCGATCTGCTTCATACAAAACCTGAGAGGATCGCTTTTACTCTCAATACGGCAGAAGGAGTCAGTATTCTTGCGTCGGGTATTGACTGGCAACCGGGTGATAGAATTCTTCTTTATCGATATGAATATCCGGCAAATGTCTACCCTTATCTCAATCAAAAGCGGTATGGAGTAGAGATAGATTATATGGAGCCACATGATTGGAGAATAACTTTAGATGTTGTCAAAAAACACGTTACTCCGCGAACAAGGCTGCTATCTTTAAGTTTTGTCCAATTTTTAACAGGATTTCGGGCAGAAGTAGAGGCGATCGGAAAATTTTGTAAAGAGCAGAATATTATTTTTGCTGTTGATGCAATTCAAGGTCTGCCACATTCATATATTGACGTCGAAAAATCAAATATTGATTTTCTTGCAACTGGTTCACATAAATGGATAATGGGGACAGAAGGCCTTGGTTTTGTTTATATCAGTGAACGAGCACAAAGTCTGATACATCAAAAGTCAATGGGTGCTGCCAGCGTTTCGCATCCGTTCAACTTTTTTGATTTTGATGTCGATCGTCTTCGGGATGATGCGTCACGATATGAAAATGGAACATTGAATTTCCCCGGTATTGCTGCACTTAATGCAGTCATGAAATTTCATGCTGATTTTGGGTTCGCTGAAATCGAAAAACAAGTATTGGCTCATAGCGCCTATCTCATATCACGATTCAAAACACGAGGAGTGAAAATATTGACTCCAGATAACGAATCTGAAAGAGCAGGAATCGTCAGCATTGAAATAGAAGAGCCTGAAGAATTGTTAGAGCGCTTGCAAAAAAAGAATATCGTCGTTGCAGTGCGCGCAGGTAAACTCAGACTTTCGCCTCATTTTTATAATACCGAAGAGGAATTGCGAACTGCAGTGAATGTAATTTTCGAATAGTGTATGCTGAACGGTAAAAAAATAATATACGGCATTACGGGCTCTATCGCTGCCTCGAAGGCGCCGATCGTTGCACGCGAACTTGTCCGCGCCGGCGCCGAGGTACATTGTGCCCTTACCGAATCTGCCCAGAAATTTACTACCCCATACAGCCTTTCCATTCTTACCGGTAATGAGGCAATCACAGATATTTTTCCGGTATCCGGCAAAGGCACATGGCATGTACATCTTGCGAGGTCGGCTTCGGCAATGTTGATCGCACCTTGTTCTGCAGCAACATTAGGGAAATTACGACGCGGCATCTATGATAATCCGGTTTTGCTGCTTGCATCTTCACTCGGTCAACAAGCCCAGTTAATCATATCTCCTGCTATGGATGAAGAGATGTGGCATCAGCCTGCCGTCCAGGAAAATATCGAATGGCTGAAATCAAAAGGGATTAAATTTATCGAGCCGCAAAAAGGTGTTCTTGCCAGTGGAATCGTGGGTATGGGCAGGATGCCTGAGGCCGATGAAGTTGTAAAAAAATTCCAGGAGCTTCTTGTCTCAACCCAAACATTTTACACCAAAGCCAAAGATCAGCTTCCTCTTGCTGGAAAGCACATTTTAATAACCGGGGGACCAACCTATGAACCTATCGATCCTGTCAGGTTTATCGGAAACCGTTCCAGTGGTAAGATGGGCGCTGCGCTTGCTAAAGAAGCAGCCGAAATGTTCGGGGCTGATGTAACGCTCATTATGGGACCATCTTCATCTGAAACGCCTTCTTCGGTCAATCGCATAAATGTCGAAACCGCTGATGAAATGTGCGATGAGGTGCTTTCGCAAATACCGGGACATGATATCTTGATCATGAATGCCGCAGTAAGTGATTTTCAATCTGCCGACCCCGCAAAACAAAAAATCAAAAAAACAAGCAAGAAAAAACTTACCCTCGATCTTGAGCCTACAAAGGACATTCTTCGTGAAGTGATGAAACATAAAAGGAAAGATCAAAAGATCATTGGTTTTGCCCTTGAAGGAGGCAAAGGTTCAGAGGACTATGCGAAGAGCAAGCTCAAGGAAAAGTCGCTCGATATGATAGTCCTGAACCGTTTCGATGAAAAAGGCGCCGGTTTTTCAAGTGATACCAATCGCATAACGATCTATACGAAGGGTGGTACTAAAAAAGATATGCCGCTGGTCTCGAAAACCGAATGTGCCCGTATTATTCTTACACTTATCGCTGAAATGGGTTGATGGCAACCAGGAGCAAAGAAGAAATTATAGCCGATGTCGAACGTTGGGCAAAAGAGAGGCTTGCTAATAATGAGGAAGTGGTTTATATTGATGATCGGGTTTCGAGTATCGGGTTCCGGAAAGAAGAAATAAAAAACACAGTAATGACAACAAAAAAATTAAATGCAGTCTCAGATGAAACCCGATCCCCGAAACCCGAGACCCGCATGACTTCCTCAGGAGAGTGGCAAAATACGACTGATCTCCTCACACTCCAATCAATGATCTCCGGCTGCACTAAATGCGAGCTCCATAAGACTAGAAAGAATTTTGTTTTCGGCGTAGGTAACCACAATGCAAAAGTCATGGTTATCGGCGAAGCGCCTGGGGCAGATGAGGATGAACAGGGAGAGCCATTTGTCGGACGTGCAGGACAATTGCTCAATAAGATGCTCCTTGCTATCCATTTTCCTCGTGAAGAAGTTTTTATTGCAAATATTTTGAAATCCCGCCCACCCGGCAACCGCGATCCGAAACCTGAAGAAGTTGCGGCCTGCGAACCATATCTGTGGAAGCAGATCGAACTCATCGGGCCGAAAATGATCCTCTGCGTCGGAAGAATCGCAGGGACGAATCTCCTGAAACTCGAAGGCGAGTCCTTAGCAAAAATGCGTGGGAAGGTTTTTGATTTTATGAATGCGAAAGTGATGGTTACATATCATCCAGCCGCATTGCTGCGCAATCCTAATTGGAAAACAGGCGCATGGGAAGACTTGCAGCAGTTTCGGAAGCTGTATGATGAGATCACGAGTGATGAGACTCACTAACCAGTACTTTCTGATCGATCGCTTTTTGAAGTTCGTTGATATACCCGCGGAGCTCCTCACGATCTTTTTTTCTGAATTCCTTCATCATTCTCAATGGAAGCGATGTGCCCTCGGTGGTTTTTATATAGAGGGTTTCCAGGGGAGTTTTTCGTAAAGGAAAGTCCTGCATCCCGAATTCGATCCTGGCAATTTTCTCGACCCCGATCGTATACATTTTGCCTCCGGTGCCAAACGCGCGCATCACTCCGCGAATGGAAATGTGAGTTGGCGTTATCGTTAGCATTGGTGTTGAAAGTGCTTTCCACAGCCAGACTATGGATACTACAGTTCCGACGACCAAAAAGAACTCGCCTGAAAACGATAGAAATTTCGGATGCCAAACTAAAAGAGCTATGAATAACATAAAGATCGGAACCGTATACCACGGTACGCGTTCGTAATAATATTTATTGGATGTCGCCGTCATTTTAGTTAAAAATTTTATCGGAAATGAAAACATGCTGCACAATTGTATTGTTCTTATCGGTAATTTCTGATGATGAAAGAGATTTCCCACACCAACCGCCGCTCTGTTGCTCAGGCAATCACTATCGTTGAGAACGATTCGCCGGAAGCAGCACGTCTTTTGCATTCGCTTGCACCAAAACTCGGGCATGCCTACCGCATCGGCATCACCGGTCCGCCCGGCGCCGGAAAATCTACTCTGACTTCGGAAATGACGAAAGCCCTGCGCAAACAAGGCAAGACCGTTGGCATTATTGCGATCGATCCAACCAGCCCATTCACGGGTGGGGCGCTGCTTGGCGATAGGATCAGAATGCAGGATGTTTCGATGGATTCAGGCGTCTTCGTTCGCTCAATGGCAACTCGTGGCTCGCTCGGAGGCTTATCTGCAAAAGCGAAAGATGCTGCGGATGTGTTGGATGCTGCCGGTTTCGATATTGTTATCTTTGAAACGGTCGGCGTCGGACAATCCGAACTTGATATTGCCAAAGCGGCCGATACGACGATCGTTGTCCTTGTACCGGAATCGGGCGACGCCGTACAAGCAATGAAATCAGGGCTCATGGAAATCGCCGATTTCTTCGTCCTCAATAAAAGCGATCGCGAAGGTGCAGACCAAGCTATTCAAGCCTTAAAGACAATTCTCACTTTCCGCATCACTCATGCCGAAAATGAATGGATCCCCGATGTTATTTCTACCGTGGCGAGTAAAGGAAAAGGGATTGATGAAGTTCTCGCTGAAATTGAAAAACATAAAGAGCAACTAGAGAAAACCCACACATTAGAACAAAGACGAATTAATAGAGAAAGAGTGCGCGTGATCGAACTTGTTGAAAGCTTCTTGCGAGTGGATTTTTGGACCTCCGAGAGAAAGATTAAGTTGGAAGAGCGATTAAAAGAAGTTGCTGCGCATAAAGAATCGAGTTATGAAGTTGCACAGGAATTGGTAAGGGAGTTTAAAGGTAAATAGCGCGTCATAACTCCTCTTCCTCAGCTTCAACTTCGATAGTTGCTGTCCCCTTTTTCACCTGCTCGATAACTTTCGGCACCAGGAAATACCCATCGGCGGCTTTCGGGGCATTCTTCAGGGCTTCTTCCGTTGGCAGGCATTGCGCGGAAACATCGGCGCGAAGCACATTCTTTTCAGCAGTCTCATTTATACTCTCTAACGGTGCAACATTGGATACATCGAGTTCTTTCAATTGGTCAATATAGCCTAAGACATTATTCATATCATGCGTCAGCTTCTCGTATTCCTCATCCGAGAAATCCAGCCGTGCTAATTTTGCAATGTGTTCGATGTTTTCGCGTGTTACCATAAGTATTTAGTGTCAATGTGTCATTGCGAGGAAGTCCCGTAGGGACGACGAAGCAATCCCCTAATAAGTGGCAGATCGGTACTTTCTACAATCTATCAGGGGATTGCTTCGTCGGACTAAAGTCCTCCTCGCAATGACACTGATATTATTTTGCCTCAATCGGTCTATAAATCATTATCCCGGTCTGCTTCGCATTTCCCTTCAGATAATCCGCAAGCGGCATCGGGCTGATGATCACTTTATGCATTGCCGAGCTTGCATGCATGAAATGAATTCTGCCGTCTTGTTTAATCGCAATTCCGGTATGCGAGCAATCTATCCCCGGAACACTCGTCGTAATGCCGATCAGATCGCCTGTATGAATTCCCTTTTCGTTATCTTCGACATCCTCTTTCGGAATATAATAAAATCCGCCGCGAGCACCAATCATCTTTTCTATCGAATCCATCTTCGCAACCATTGCCGGATCGTTCGCTAATTGCTTATAAAGATTCGGATGCGTCGTCATGAAATTGATCTTCTTTTTTTCAAGCTTTGCATCGCTTCCGCCGATTGCTTTTGTCATTTCTTGCAGATTCCCGCGTTTTGCATTATCGTAGAAATAATCGGATGTATAATGCAGGCGGGATTGGAAGCCATTGCGAATGCCATCGCGATAGCGGTGATTAGTTAAGATTCTTTGGTAATTTTCTAATGCTATAGAATAACTGAACTCAGGAGAACCAGTACTTCTTCCAGACACTTCTAAAAGCGTTGCAAATGCCCATGATGTCTCAAAAAAGGTTACACAATCGAACCCCATAAAATTACAGACAGTTATACTCTCATCCGTTGTCACCTCCAGTGACTTTTCAATATATGGCTTATCTAATAAAACTTTTCCTACGGAAGCGATTCGCTCACCGATGGGATGAAATCTGATCTTGGTTTTAAGGATTGAAGATAGTAGAGTATCGAAATCAGAATTAACTTCGTGAGGCAGATAGTGAATCCTGCGAGCTATCATGTCAGTCCCACAAAAAAAAGTGTGAGATGTATCGACATGCGCCGTCGATTTATTAACGGCTGAGATAAAAAAAAGGATGAGTAATATGAAGGTTAAAAAAACTTTCATCCTACTCCACATTCTGAATTTGCTCGCGAATTTTTTCCATCTCTTCTTTTGCTCCGACGACGATATGCGATACTTGCGGATCATTGGTCTTCGAGCCCATCGTATTGATCTCCCGGTTCATCTCCTGTATCAGGAAATTAAGTTTACGTCCGGCAGGCTCGGGAGATTCAAGGGCTTCGATGAAAAACTTAATATGCGAGCGGAAGCGTACGATCTCCTCCGTTATATCGAGCCGTTCGGCAATAAGTGCGATCTCCATATCGAGCCGGTCCTGATTGGCAATGGCAACATCCTGCGTTAGTTCAAGCACGCGCTGTTTGAGCTTCGCGAATTCCGATTCCGATGTCCCGCTCGATAATTTTTCGACTTCATTTACTTTATTATCGAGATTTGCAATGCGCATCCGCAGATCTTTTTCCAGTTCGGAGCCTTCCTGCTTGCGCATTTCATTCAACGCAGCAAGTGATTTCTGCACTGCTTCCTGCGCAAGCTTCCATTCGGCAGTGGCAGCATCCGCATTTGCGGCGTCCGATAGAAAAATATCACTGAATCCGGTAAGGTCGCGCAGCGTAATTTCTGCCGTCATTCCGGTAACAGTGCGAAGTTTATCGAGCAGATCGAAATATCCGCGCGCAAGCGGCTCGTTCACTTCAAGAGGCACGCTAGCCGCTACTTCGCCGCGTGTGATCGTGACATTAATATTGATCTTACCCCGCTCGAGCGATTTGCGCACAAGTTCGCGCACTTCAAATTCACGCTCGCTCATCGTGCGCGGCAGGCGAACCGATGTTTCCAAAAAGCGAGAGTTTACGCTGCGAACTTCCGCCGTTGCCGTAAGTCCGCCTTTATCAGTTGCGCTGGTGGCTTCGCCTCTGCCGAAACCGGTCATGGATATGAGCATAAATTTTTATTTTTGTATTAAAGCGTCATTACGAGGAACCCGCGAGGACGATACTTCGTCCTCAGGGCAGGCTCCGTAATCTGATTATTTGTCATTCCGATGGAGCCGAAATTTGCGCAGCAAATGAGCGACTGAGGAATCCCCTGAAGATTGCCTGACTGTAACGTTCTACAAACTATCAGGGGATTCCTCACATCGTCCGCCGCGGCGGATCTCCGTTCGGAATGACATGTAAAACGATCACGCGTTCCGATAATCAATTCGTACATCATCCGACCCTTCAACCAGCGACCATGACTGCAATGTCAATGTGTATGCATCTTGCAGCTTCTTGATATGCAGATCGCCGAAAGCTGGTCTTGCGTCTGAACCTAACACTATCGGCGCAACAAAAAGCACCAGTTCATCGAAGAGATTTTCTTGTAATAAGATCGTTGCAAGCGTCGGTCCAGGTTCGACAAGCACACTCGCAATGTTCAACTTCCCTATCTTTTCGAATAGATCCTTTAAAATAAATTGATTCTGCGTATCTTTCGCCTCGATAAATGAAATGCCGCGCGAAGTTAACGTTTGCTGTAGTTCAGATTTTTCTTTCAAAGATCTTTCCGTTGTTACGATGATCGTATTTCGCGCATGAGAATCGGAATATACTTTCGCCGACTCCGGCACTCTCAGATTTGCATCCAAGACGATTCTTTTCGGAGAGCGTCCTTCAACTAATCTCACTGTCAATTCCGGGTCATCGGCAAGCACTGTCGCACTTGTTACCAGTACGGCATCGTATTCCGCACGCATTCTATGCACTTCTTTGCGCGAAGCCTCGCTTGTTATCCATTTCGATACGCCGGATCGTAAAGCAGTTTTTCCATCGAGACTCGAGGCGATTTTTAAAGTTATGTAGGGAGTATTTGTTTGTATGAACTTGATAAAAAATTTATTTAACTCTTTCGATTCTTCTTCAAGAATACCTGTGACAACTTCAATACCGGCGGCTTTCATCTTTGCAATTCCCTTGCCATGAACCTGAGGATTTGGATCTTGCATCCCGATAACACATTTTGCAATTTTCTTTTCGATCAAAAGATCGGTGCAAGGAGGTGTTTTGCCATGATGTGTGCATGGCTCCAGATTAACAAATACTGTTGCACCCTTTAGAGAGTGTCCATTTTTCTCTGCATCGTGGACAGCTAGTACTTCTGCATGTGCTTCGCCAAATTTTTGATGATAGCCTGTGCCGATTACTTTTCCATTTTTATCAATAATAATGCAGCCGACGAGTGGATTCGGGCTTACATAGCCTCGCCCTTTCGCAGCAAGCTCGAGTGCCTGGCGCATAAAATACTCGCTAGTGCTATCAATCATAGTACAAAAATACTCTAAGAATGCAAGTCAGTTTATTTTAATGTCATTGCGAGACCGGCTTCAGCCGGTCGTGGCAATCTAAAAACTTGAAATGGGCAGTACTTCTCGGGATTTTAGATTGCCACGTCGTCACTAACGCGACTTCTCGCAATGACATCATGAAAATGTCGATTAAAACAGATTTTTGGAGCATAAGTCCAATTTTCCTTGTTTCACATCCCCCGAATTTACCCAACAATAACTTATGATGCTTGAAGAATCACCGGTGATCACAGAAACACTCGTAACCCCTAGTTTTCCTGAAGGATATGCCCAGCCGCGCGTTTCGCCGATGGCCGCCGGACTCATTGGCTCCGAAATCCTCAAGATCGCCGCTGATATTCGCGCCATGATCGCAGATGGAAAAAAGATCTGTAATCTGACCGTCGGTGATTTTAATTCTACATATTTTCCAATTCCGGAGTATCTCAAGAATGAAATTGAGATCGCACTCGTCAAAGGCGAGACGAACTATCCGCCTTCCGATGGCGTGCTTCCCTTGCGCAAAGCAGTTCAGGAGTTTTATAAAACGAGATTAGGTCTCGACTATCCGATCGAATCATTTATTATTACCGGCGGTGCACGTCCGGTGATCTTCGGAATTTATGATGCTGTTATCGCACCCGGCGATACGGTTGTCTATCCTGTTCCATCGTGGAATAATAATCATTACTGCAAACTGCTCGGCGCAAAGGCAGTGCCAGTTGCAAGTGCGGCAGAAGACGCGTTTCTTCCGACGCGCAAAACATTAGAAGGTAAGCTCGCCGGCGCTCGCTTGTTATCACTTTGCTCCCCGCTTAATCCTACCGGTACTGCATTCACGAAAGAAGCGCTCGAAGGAATTTGTGATCTCGTGCTTGAAGAGAACGCAAAACGTTCTGTTTCCGAGCGTCCGCTCTTTTTGATGTATGATCAGGTCTATTGGATGCTTACCTTCGGAGGAACGCAGCATTACAATCCGGTTTCGCTTCGCCCGGAGATGGCAAAATATACGATCTTCGTTGATGGTATTTCGAAGGCGTTTGCTTCGACGGGCTTACGTGTCGGCTGGGCTGTTGCGCCGCCGGATATAGCTGCTCCAATGTCGAATATTCTCGGACATGTCGGCGCATGGGCGCCACGCCCGGAGCAGATCGCAACGGCACACTTACTTAGTAATCATAAGGTCGTCGATGAATATCACGAAAAAATGTATGCCGATGTCGAAGAGCGGCTTAATGCATTATACGGCGCGATCTCTTCAATGAAAGAAAGCGGATATTCCGTGGACGCCATTCCTCCGATGGGCGCAATTTATCTCTCGGCACGATTTAATTTCATCGGCAAGCAAACTCCGAACGGATATACTCTCCAGACCAACGAAGAGATTCGCAAATATCTTCTCTATGCCGCCGATTTCGCCGTTGTCCCGTTCCAGGCTTTCGATCTGCGCGAAGATACCGGCTGGTTCCGTCTCTCAGTCGGCGCAGTCTCGATGGAAGAGATCAATTCCATCATGCCAAAATTAAAAGCGGCAATGGATGGACTGAAATAGGTTAGCGCCTCTTACAGCACTATGAAAAATTATTCAGGTAACCTTGTATTTTTCTTTCCGTAACGTAACTATAGCCTGCTACGGCGGGCTTAGAAAGATACAACATGAAAACCAAATATAAAATAACTCTCATCGCAGCATTCGCTGCATTCTTTGCTTTTTCAACAACTATGTGGGCGCAGCCATCGGATGCGAAGATCGAAAAGAAGATCGAACACCGCGTTGAAAAAATGAAGAAACATCTCAATCTCACCGATGCGCAGGTCTCACAAGTCAAGGCTATCTTAGAGGAAAGTAAGCCCGTGATATTAGCAGATCACCAAAAGATGAAAGCTGCAACCAAGGACCAAAAGCCGGCGCTGCGCCAGCAGATCCAAGCGGATAAAGAGCTGGTAAAATCAAAACTCTTTGCCGTCCTGACCCCGGATCAGCAAGCCAAAGCTCAGAAATATCTGGATAAACATCAAGGAAAATCCGAGCACGAAGAAAAAGAGAAATAAGTAACATTCATAGCTCTATTAAAAAGGCTCTGCTTCTGCAGAGCTTTTTTTATGTGCAAGGAGGGCGTTAGCCCGACGAAGCAATCCCCTGATTATCGGCAGACCGTTACTTTCTACAATCTATCAGGGGATTGCTTCGTCGTCCCTATGGGACTTCCTCGCAATGACACGTAAAGTTACTCAAACTCCATCTCGATCGTCAGATCCTCTTTCAGCTTAAAACTTTTGCGGTGCTCGAAACACTGTCCGTATTTGCCGATGGCGTCACGGTGCTCCAGTGTTGCGTACCCTTTGTTCTGTTTGAAATTATATTCGGGATACACTTCATGCATTTTCTGCATGATCTTATCGCGCGTCACTTTTGCCAGGATCGAAGCGGCAGCAATGCTCGGAGAAATTGCATCGCCTTCTATTATTGTACGGAAGGGAAAGGATAATTCGGTACGGAAATAATTACCATCGACGAGCAGAATATTGGGCTGGAAGTTTTCCACTGATGTCTGCAATTCCCGGACGGCAATTGTCATTGCCTTCATCGTTGCTTGTAGAATATTTATTTTATCGATCTCCTCGGCGGAGACAATGCCGACTCCTCGCGCAATAGAATTTTCACAGACAACGGAGTAAAGTTCTTCGCGCTCTTCGGCTTTAAGTTTTTTCGAGTCGTTGAATTTAAAACAATTTCTCGGAAGTTTTCTATCGAGGCGGAGCAGCACCGCCGCAGCGACTACAGGTCCGGCCAAGGGTCCACGCCCGGCTTCATCGATACCAATGATTGCAGTCTCTCCGCGATCGAGATACTCGCGTTCGACCTTCCAGGATATTTTTCGCTTTCTAATCAAAAGTCTTTTATAACGCCAAAATGCAATTTTGCACGATCTATCGTTTCATTCTTTGCCAATCCTATACTTGCCGATAACAACCCAAGCTGTGTCTCGAATTGGAAACTGACTCCGTATCCAAATGGGTAAAGCGTTTCACTTGCAAATGTTATTGTTGTGGGTCGCCACAGGTAGCCGTAATCGATGAAGATGCCTAAAAACGAAGAATGTCCCGTCATCAGCCGCTCATCGGCGTGTACGATTACGTAACGCGAAATGTGAAATTCGGATTCAAAATATCCGCGTAGCGTCCTGAGTCCGCCGATAGGAAAAAGATCGCTCTCATCAAGTTCGCCATTCGTGATATCGATCATCCGTGCTGCTACTGCCGGCACGAAAATGAATCGTTCTGAAAAAGTTTTTACTGCGAATGAGCCGTCAAAGCCCAGAGTCCTGACTGCCAACGAACGCGCGGCAAGGCTATCGAACGATGTTGCGCCGGAAACATATTTCGATCCATAACTTGCTCCGAGCGCCAGTAAAAATCCAGTCCGTGGTGCAGCGAGATTATCCCGCGTATCGAGCTTTGCCTGCACGCCGGCAGTAAAAGAGCGGCTGTCATAAACAATGTGTGCCGATCCGGGGACAGTACGGTCATAAGAAAAAGATGCCGAGAGACTAAAGCCATTCGAAAGAATGAGCGAAGGCTCGATCATAAAATTTGTACGTGTATAAAGACTATCCTCGTCCCTTTGCAAAAAAGAAATATTTGCATTAATAGGCAGACCGAAGATCCAGGGTTCGCCATATCGTGCACTGAGTTCTTGCGCAGACTTTGTCTCACGCCTGAAATCAAGCGAAGCATTACGCGCAGTACCGGCGATATTTGTAAATCCCAGCGATACAAAGCCACTTAAAAAGCCGCTCTCCCCTGGTACTGGAGGCGGATTATATCCTAAAATTCCGTCGATATAAGTAGAGTGCGCTTCGCTAACGGTTATATTCACGCCAACTGAGGAATCGTTAATGATGAATAACTCTGGAGGGCTTACCTCGGTAAATATCCCAAGATGCTCGATCCGGTTGCGCGCGGCTTCCAGAGCGTTCCTATCGAAATAGGGACGCTCGGCAAGGAAGAATTCGCGGGTGATGATATTTGAATCCGTTTCTATATTTCCTGAAACTTTCACTGCAATTAATCGCGGCCGTCCGCCCTCCTGTATCCCCAAAGTAATATCAAGCGAACTGGAATCATGCGGAATGATTTTCTCGATCATAACCTTTGCCAACGGATAGCCCGCCTCTTCGTATTTTTTTAATATGTTATTAATATCTTGCTCCAGAAGTTGCTCATGAAGCGTATCGCCTTGTTTGGAAGAAAAATTTTTCAGAAGATCATCGGAAGAAAAGAATTTTGCGCCTTGAATGTGAAAAGATGCTATACGATATTTTTGCTGGCCGAATACCGAAGATAAAAAAACGCATAAGAAAAGCGCTATTTGGATAGCACAACAGGAACGCGATATGCCGGCTTTTGAAATCAATGTTAGTACTCTAACGAATCTTATACAAGTGAAGAATCCCTATAGTAGGGCAATTCCCCATCGGTATTTTGTTCGGGACACCCTACCATCCTTCAAAATGTTTATCGGGAGCAGTTGATAACTACGCAGTCGAACGCAGTCCGTCACGATCAGCAAAAAATACATGAGCGAAGATAAGGATAAAAGAATATCTGAGTTGCCCCGGTGGATCACACGGCAAAACGAAGTGCTGGCCAAAACACGCATCTTTAGTCTGGCAAGATCCCTCAGACATGAAGAAGGCACACAAAATATAGGCGATTTTTACGTCCTCGATGCTGCAGATTGGATCAATGTTATTGCGATCACACCCGATAATCAAGCTGTTCTCGTGGAGCAATTCCGCCACGGCTCGGAAGATTTCGAACTCGAGATCGTCGGCGGATTAGTAGAAAATAATGAAACTCCGAAAGATGCTTCCATCCGGGAATTGCGGGAAGAAACAGGCTACGTTCCGACTGACGAAAGCGAGATCACTATGATCGGTAAAGTTTTGCCAAACCCGGCATTCCTGAATAATGCTTGTTATACCTACCTCATTACTAACGTCAAAAAAGAAGCGGAGCAGGAGTTCGACTTACATGAGAACATTATCGTCAGACTCGAACCTATAGAAAAAATCGATGACCTGATCCGGTCCGGACATATTACGCATTCGCTTGTCGTGGCGGCGTTCATGTGGTTAAAGCTGCGCAAGGAATAAGTCGGGACTCCCTTTCCCTGATTTATCGTTATACCCTGACTTAAAAATTGAATGTACATCGGAATTCACGTGGGGAAGATCATTGCGATTGCGAATCAAAAGGGAGGAGTCGGAAAAACTACAACGGCAGTTAATCTGGCGGCTGCTCTTTCATTGGCGGGGTTCCGAACCTTATTAGTCGATATAGATGCGCAGGCAAATGCAACAAGCGGCTTGGGTATCGATCCTAAAACACTTCAGAAAACGATCTATGAAGTACTCGTGAACTCGATGAAGGCACAGGATGCGATCATCGAAACCCAAGTGCAACGATTATTTTTGCTTCCTTCACATATTAATCTTGTCGGAGCAGAGATCGAACTTGTCGATGTCTCTGATCGTGAGCGTGTCATGAAACGTGCACTGCAACCATTGAAGGCAACCTACGATTATATTATTATTGATTGCCCGCCTTCACTTTCACTACTCACACTCAATGCGCTTTCCGCTGCTGACAGTGTATTGATTCCGGTGCAATGCGAATACTATGCTCTCGAAGGATTAGGACAGCTTTTGAATACGATCAATATCGTCAAGAAACATCTGAATCCGGAACTCGATATCGAAGGCGTGTTGCTGACGATGTATGACAGCCGCTTGCGCCTGTCAAATCAAGTTGTCGGCGAAGTGCAACGATATTTCGATAAAAAAGTTTTTAAAACGGTGATCACGCGCAATGTGCGCCTTTCTGAAGCGCCAAGCTTTGGGAAGCCTGTCATGATCTATGATCCGTGGAGCACCGGCACGAAAAATTATCTTGATCTTTCTAAGGAAGTGATCGCACGAAATCCAAAGATCGGGAAATAAGCAGGATACTCCTGCCAGATTAGGCAAGAGATTTGATGTTGTGGTATGTCAAAAAGTAAATTCACATTAGGACGCGGGCTTGGAGCGTTGATTCCTTCGGAATCGGCACAGGAAGGTGTACGCGAAGCTGAGACAAGAGCTAATGCATTTATCAGCCTTGAGCATATTTCTCCCAATCCTTTCCAGCCTCGCAAAGATTTTACCCACGAGGCATTGCATGAACTTGTGGAATCCATCCGTGAGCATGGCGTGATCCAGCCTGTCACACTACGGAGCATTCCAGGAGGAACATATCAACTCGTTTCCGGCGAGCGAAGAGTCCGTGCTTCGCGCGAGGCCGGACTGTCGGAGATTCCTGCGTTTATCATTGACGTGCCGAACGATCTCAAGATGCTTGAGCTTGCGATAGTTGAAAACGTTCAGCGCGAAGATCTTAATCCTATGGAGGAAGCCGAATCTTATGACCGGCTCATCCGCGAATGCGGCTTGCGCCAGGATGAAGTTGCCGAAAGGATTTCCAAAGATCGAACTACCGTATCAAATTTCTTGCGTCTGCTAAAACTCCCGGCTGAAATTCAGGAATCCCTACGTAAAGGAGAACTTGGCATGGGTCATGCTAAGGCGATCATGGCAATTCCGGATACTATTCATCAGGTTGCCGTCTGGCGATCCGCTATCCAAGAAGGCTCTTCCGTCCGTAAACTGGAGGAAATAGCTCGGAAAGCAGCTACCGAAAGCGCTGTTACAAACGGCAATACGCACCGTAAGAAATCGGGCAGACCGATGAAGCATGTCGCCGTAAGCGATGAACAAGTAGCTGAACTTCTGCCGCTCGAAAATACGCTGAAACAAAAGCTCGGAACGCAAGTTCGTATCAGGCAAAAAAATGCCCAGCAAGGAGAAATTGCGATCGAATTCTATTCGGGTGACGATCTCGAAAGGCTGAGCGAAATGCTGATGAATATCAAAGAAGAATAATTTTATCGTGACTGAAATCCTAACCCCCAATGCTCCGCTGCCAATTGGACCCTACTCACAAGCAATTCGTGAGGCGAATTTACTCTTTTGTTCCGGTCAGATAGCGCTCGATCCGAAAACCGGAACCATGAAAAATACTTCGATCGAAGAGGAAACTCATCAAGTGGTGGCAAATCTCGGTGAAGTTCTGAAGGCAGGAGGCGGCGATCTTTCCTCCGTTATCAAAACGACGATCTTCCTTACCGATATGAATGACTTTGCGAAAGTGAATGAGATCTATGCCGCCGTCCTTGGCGATGCAAAACCAGCACGCAGCACGATTGCTGTCAGTGCATTACCGAAAGGCGCACGTATCGAGATCGAATGTATCGCCCGAGTTTTATAATATGCACCGGTACATTTTTATTTTCAGTTTTGTATTGGTGCTCGCCGGAAGTTCTGAAGCGCAATTTCGAGACACTGCAAAAAGTGAAAAAAAGCCGGCCGATACCGTTCATTTCCAGATGAAAAAATCTCCCTGGCTTGCACTTGGCTTAAGCGCAGTGCTTCCGGGAGCAGGACAAATATATACAGGAGGATGGTACAAAGCACCGTTCATCATTGCGGGAATCATCGGATGTTTCTACGGAGCATATATTCAGAATGGGCGATATCTGGTAGATGTCGATTCGGTGAATAACCAAAATGCGCGCGGAGATACCTATCATGCCAGCCTTTACACGAATCAACGAGAGTTTTATAGGGATGACCGCGATAAGTTTTATATCTATGCCGGGCTTGTTTATATCATTAACCTGTTAGATGCGTATATTTCGGCTCATTTATTCGACTTCGATGTCTCCGACCCGACAAATACCGCTTATCTCGAAGCTCCGCGAACGCGCGAAGAACCCTGGCGTCTGGCTCTTCGCCTTAGTTTTTAGCGCATCTGTTTCTTTTATTTCATGTAGTTCATCGCGTACTTCCTACAGGTATTCAGGTGATACGTTCCTGCCAACTCTAAAAGTAACAAGACAATTTGGGGCGTTCATCGATGCGGACGCGATCAGTATCGATGCCTTCGGTAATATCTATATTCTCGATCGTGGTTCACCAGGAATATATAAATTCAATGCGAAAGGTGATAGCATCGCCTCGATCATAGGCTTCGGCAAAGATCATAACCAGTTCGATGATCCGACAGATATTGATGCGTCCCTGACAAATGCCGTTGCCGTCGCCGATCGGAATAATCATCGTATCGAGATCTATTCGAAAGATCTGATCTGGCAGGCATCTATTCCCGGACATGAGACCGGATCGAACATCCATTTTGGCTATCCGGAGGCAGTCCGCGCTGCACCGGCAGGTAATTATTTTATTATTGACGGCGAAAATAGACGGGCGCTCAGTATTAATCCCGCAAATGGATCGCAGCAAGTGATAACACTCTCAGGCTCCGAGTCCGGCATAGCGTTGAATCCTGTTGCTCTCACTCTTTCCGACAATGAGTATCTTTCGATCGCTGATGCAAATTCTCAATCGCTCATCACCTTTAATAATGCATATCTTCCACAAAGCCGCATTCACTCTCTATCGCTCGATGATGCTAAACTGTTCTCGGCAGAAAACGTGATCTATACAATTGATCAGAAGGCGCTCATAATCAGAGTCTTTAATACCACTGATAATACTTTTTCCAGTTTGTACGAATTGCCTTCCGGCGTGAATCATGCCGTTGCAATTTTCGTATATAAAAAAGAGTTTTATCTATTGACAAAAGAGAAGGTGATCGTATGTTCGAAGGATTAGCCAACGAAAAGATTGCACCAGGAAGAAGAGTAACGCGCGAAGAGGCTATGGCTCTCATAGCTGAAGGCGAAGGTTTGCGGATTGAATTCAAACGGCATTTTTCCACTCCGGAAAAGATCGCGAAGGAAATGATCGCTTTCGCCAATACTAAAGGCGGCACGATCCTTTTCGGTGTCGGTGACAACGGCGATATCATCGGTTTACACAGTGAAAAATCCGAGATCACCGAGATCGAACATACCAGCCGGTTTCTCTGCGATCCTCCCATCGAAGTTCGCTGCGACATTATCCCATTGAACGGCCACAAAGATATCATTGCCGTTACCGTCCCTCAGAGCGATGAGAAACCTCACACACTCGTCGAATATGATTCATCAGGAAAGCGTATACTCAATGGAGAACGTACCGGGTTTATCCGTGTCCAGGATAAATCCATGCAGGCATCGAAAGAAGTAATGAAGGTCATGCGCGCCGCCCAGCCTGATGCTCCGCCGCTGCGAATTGCCATCGGCTATAACGAACGCGTGCTTTTCGAATATCTCGAAGAGAACGGAAAAATAACGGTGATGGAATTTGCCGATCTCGTCAATATCTCCAGACGCCGTGCATCGAAGATCTTAGTCGATCTCGTCCGTGCCGGGACGCTTCTACTGCATACGGTAGAAACTCCGGAGTTTTTTTCTCTGGCTGAGTAATTTATTTCAGAGAGTAACTCTGTAAAGGCTCCTCGCCCTGTGCTCCAAGATCCGAGTCGATCAAACCAATGCCTTTTGCATAATAATAATGATAGGTTCCGGATTGAAATGCCTGACCATTGAGTGAGAACGTAAAATCCATTTTGACATCGATAACATTCGTATATGTTTTGCTGAGAACCGTTTTGGTAAGTCCCTGAGCAGAGTTCGTATACACGTAATGCTCGGTAACTCCCGGCTGAGTCGAGAGGTCCCAGATCCATTGCGCACCGGGCGTCTCGTCGAGCGCCGTGACTACACCGGGAATAATATAACCTGGCAGAGCCGTTGCTTTATAGACCGATCCTTCCTTCCTCATATATCCGTGGCCGGCGGCAGCACTGTTGTTAGTGACCTTCCAGGTATATCCGCCAAAAGTCGTATCGCCAAGGACAGTAACAGTATATGATCCGGCATTCCCTGCATACGTCCAGCTGTTCGCTGTCGTAAGAGGCAAGTAAGACGAAGTATCCGTAGATTGGGTATTGTTGTTATTATTTGTCGGTGTAGTCGGACTATTAGCACATCCGGTAAGAAAGACAACCAGAACAAAACTAAAAAGAACAAGTAATTTTTGCATGTGGGGATAATAATTAGGTGAATTGGAGGGCAAATATACGACAGAAACAGAAACTTATTTGAAATAATAAAGTTAGGACGACCGAAACTTCCCGAATCTATTAGTGCTTCAAATGATCGGCGAAGTTGGCAATCCGGCTGCGCCGATATCTCCACGAATTTCACGCTCTTCCTCTTCAAGCCCACGTCCAGGACGACTATGGCGCCGTTTATGCACTTCCAATTCGCTGACCGTATCGAACTGTTCTCCACAGATATCGCAGATGAATTCACTGGCTTCGGATGAGAGGGTATGTTTTTCTCCGTTCTCCATACTTACTTATACGCTGTTTTTTGGTAAGAGGATTTTGTCTGAACCTGGCTTTGCGCCGAAGCTAGAAAGGGAAAGATTTTGAATAGGGCACCAACAGATTATTGCGAGAAAGTTACAGTAAGGGAAGGTTGCTGATCCCAAAGAATTTTGCTTGCAATATCGTAGTAGTCTTTAGGAGGATTGCAATTAATAGTCATACCACTGCCATACTCCAAATAGCTCGACATTATATTTTTAAGTTGAGTACCACTGAAATGATACATAATACTCTTACTATCTTTTTTTGTGAAAGGCAGCGACTGAATATGCAGGAAATTTCCGTTGCTTTCACAATAAGGATGATTTGGAATTGCATGCTGCTCATTATGATCAAATGTATATGATTCAGAATCAATAGTATTGCCTGAATGTGAAATAGATCCCGTAATGGTAATCACCTCAAAGAAATAATTATTAGACCAAGTATTCATATTATTTGTATCCGGTTTTGCTATGTATGACCATGAAGCCTGACCCTTCACAGTAAAAATACTTCCATCCCATTGAATATTTGGCACGGAATCATTATTATTAAAATCAGTCATGATCATATTTATCGTTGCCTGACCCGTATCATATTGCCTAACACCAGAGAAAATCATTGACAGTCTGGTAAAGGTATGCAAATAATTCATATCGATTGCATTATCCTGAAGATTAAGAGTGGCAGAAGTTTTTCCTATAACAGTTTTCGATACCGTATCGAACACACTGAGCGTAACCAAATATGAACCATAACTCAGATAATAATGCGCCAGGTTACTCGTGTCAAATTTCGAAAAGATAATAGGTCCATCCCCAAAATTCCAATCAATACGATAATTACTCTTCCATGGCGGACTCATCACTGCACGGAAGTTGACGCTCAGAATATTATTCGAATCAGGAATACTATACACAATTTTTAGAGTATCCAGCGACTGCGTCTTCGGCGGATTTTTCACTTCATTCACACAACTGCCAAGGCTTAGCACCGAAGCCAGGAAAACAAGGGTAAGGATTTTGCAGATCGTGGGCATATTCTTAGATAAGATACACCTCGATGACACGATCAGTGCCCTGTCTGTGACAGAGGGATGTATTTGTGCCCTTTTATCTGAACCACGATTAAGGAGATTATTGAATTACATGATCTCCTTTTAGTCCCGAAGTCGAAGATCCGCTGAGGCGGAGGACGGCATAAAATGAGGTTGATATTAACAATAAATTCTCTACCGTCCCTTCGGGACTTTTTATCTTTCTATTTTTTATCCGGTGGCTGAAGCCACCGGCTATTCTTCTGCCGTCATTTCAGGACTAATTCATTACACAAATATCTTAACCACGATTTGGGGAGATTATTGGATTAACATGATGTTAGTATGCCGCTATGCCAAAGCGTACTGATATAAAATCCATTTTAATTATCGGCTCGGGACCTATTGTCATCGGGCAGGGCTGTGAATTCGATTACTCCGGCGCGCAAGCCTGTAAGGTCTTGCGGCAGGAAGGATACCGCGTTATCCTTATCAATTCCAATCCGGCAACGATCATGACCGATCCGGAAATGGCGGACGCAACTTACATCGAGCCGATCACTACTGAATATATCGAAGCCATCATCGCCAAAGAACGGCCCGATGCAATCCTTCCCACTATGGGCGGACAAACTGCGCTCAACGCCGCCATGAAATTGCACGAGCTTGGCATACTCGAAAAATACGGAGTCGAACTCATCGGCGCAAAACCAGATGCCATCAAGCGCGCCGAAGACCGCGAAGAATTTTTAGCAACGATGAATTCGATAGGCTTAAAAATGGCGCGCGGCGGATTTGTACACACCGTCGAAGAAGCGCTGCTGCTTGTCGATATGGTCGGCTTCCCTGCTATTATCCGTCCAAGTTTTACACTCGGCGGAACGGGCGGCGGCATTGCCTATAATATGGAAGAATTCCGCGAGACGGTTCGCCGCGGATTAGATGCTTCGCCGGTTTCGCAAGTACTCGTCGAAGAATCCGTCCTTGGCTGGAAAGAATATGAGCTCGAAGTAATGCGCGATATGGCGGATAATGTCGTCATCATTTGTTCGATCGAAAATTTCGATCCCATGGGCGTCCATACCGGCGATTCGATCACCGTTGCTCCGGCCCAAACATTATCAGATAAAGAATATCAGAAGATGCGCGATGCCGCGATCAAAGTTATCCGCGCTATCGGAGTCGATACGGGCGGATCGAATATTCAGTTCGCCGTGAATCCGGAAGATGGCAGAATGCTCGTCATCGAAATGAATCCGCGCGTATCTCGTTCCTCCGCGCTTGCATCGAAAGCAACAGGCTTCCCTATTGCGAAGATCGCGGCGAAACTGGCTGTCGGTTATTCGCTCGATGAAATACCGAACGATATTACCAAGCAAACGCCATCGTGCTTCGAGCCTACTATTGATTATTGTGTGGTCAAGATCCCGCGTTGGGATTTCGAAAAGTTCAAAGGTATCGAGGCAAGCAGTTCACAACTTGGTGTGCAGATGAAGTCTGTCGGCGAAGTGATGGCCTTCGGTAGAACGTTCAAAGAAGCTTTCCAAAAAGCTATCCGTTCGCTCGAGCAATCGCGTTACGGCCTTGGCTCCGATGGCAAAGATGAATTCGAGATAGATGAGATGTCCGATGTAGAAAAGATCCGTACCATGGAGATCGTCCGCGAACGCCTCTCTCAGCGACGCTCGGATATGATCTTCACGATCAGATACGCAATGAAACTTGGCATGACAAGAGAACAAATATTTGATATTACGAAGATCGATCCCTGGTTTCTCAATCAATTAGAGCAGATAGTGCGCAGAGAAAATGAGCTACGGACCGCAGCAAAGCTTGTCAACGCATAGGCCGTCCTTTTAAAGGGAGTTTTCTCGAAAAACCTTGTAACCTTTTGCACTCTCAGGTGACTTTATATTATAGGGTTATGGGTAAGAGTTATAGTGTCATTCCGAAAGGAGCCGATGAGCCGAAAGCGAAGAGTGACTGAGGAATCCCCTGCATATATTGTAGTGAGCTACTTTCTACCACTTTTCAGGAGATTCCTTCCGCCGCGGCTGACTTATTCGCTTCGCGAATTTCGGCTCCGTTCGGAATGACATTCAAAACCGAGCCACTTCTGGATATAAGGAAACTGTAACTTAAGGCATTCTTGGATGTTATACTATCATGCAAGCATCATCCTCATCTTTACGGAGGAGCGGGAAGCTATTCCCTGCGCTGGTGCTTATCCTGAACTTATTACTTTTAGCACATTCCCCTGCACGAAGCCAGTCTCATTGGTCAAAACTGAACATCCCTATCGTAGGAGAAATAACGCCCGTTTTTTTAAGTGAGAATGTAGGGTTCATTTTTAGTAATATAAGCGCCCAGTCTATATATAGGACTACCGACGGAGGGACTAACTGGACCGATGTATTTGATCTAACCGGCGGTCCATTTATTAAACAGATCTATTTTGTCAACTCCTCTCACGGATATGTTGCAGCTTCCGGCGGCATTTACGAAACAACTGATACCGGCAGCACCTGGAAAAATATTTATCCTGGCAAATATTTCTATTCCGTGTATGCCGCTGGAAATAGCGTATTCGCTATAGGTGCCAGCACTACTGTTGACTATCAATTATATACAACGACAGATGACGGCCAGACCTGGGCAGTAACTTCCATCAAGGGATCAAGAGATCTTCAGGTGATGAATCCTTATGTGTTCGGGAACAAAGATAGTTTAGTTTTTACTGCGATCACCGATTCATCGGGAATTCTTCAATTATGGTATTCTACAAATAACGGAAACGACTGGCAATCTAATCTTCTCGATACCACAACGAAAGGGCTATTTTGTTTTCCGCATTGCAATGATATTCTGAGAACGTACCTCCCATACTCAACAGATCAGTATCCGATCGTTAAGTCAACGGATTTTGGTATCTCCTGGAAGATCCTTGTTCCAAACGCCGAGGTCGGAGCCTGGATCGCCGGAAATTCCTGCGCTATTTATATCAGTAACGCTAACTATCAGGTTGCATCGCATGGTGTGCTGCGATCGACCGATCAAGGCCAGAACTGGCAGCAGATTGCCGGGCCGGATTTTACCGAAATTGATGACGGTGATTTTCATAATTTGTCAGTAGTCGGTAATGGCGCTGTAGTCTATGCAGGCGATGCCGCCGGCGACCTATGGAAAACAATGGTCGGCGGGGATAGTACGATCTTACCGCAACTCTTGGCGCCGCAATTTAATCTGACGTTCGATAAGTCCGTTACGGATTCCAATAATGTGCTGAACGGCATGGTGTGCGATACATCCCACCTGAGTTTTATCCTCCAGAATGTCGGGTGCAACTATATGCATTTGGAAAAAGTATCCGTCGTCGGATTACAAACTGCCGAATATACCGCGGTCTTAAAACATCACCCCTATTGCAGCGGACTCCCAGATACGCTAACACTAAATTTTCATCCGCTTATTTCCGGAACAAGGGTGGTCACTGTTCATTTGCATTATACGAACGATGAAACATATACGCTCGATACAAGTCTCACCCTCAGTTTTCGTGTCAATAGTCCGCCTGTAGCTGCTGTTTTTTTTAAGTCGCTCCGGCTTGGCAAAACGATAACCGATTCCCTCGACTATGGAAAACAATCGATCTGCATCGCCGCCGGGAAAGATACCATTACACTTTCGAATCCAAGCTGCTACGGTGTCATGATCAACAGTATCAAATTAGAAACTGACTCCGTATCGGGCAAAGACTTCTCCATTACCGAACTCTCTCCGTATTTTCTTACGCGACTATCCTCACCAAACAGAATTATTCTTGACTACCATCCTATTCTCGCCGGCGTCAAATCCGGAAGGATCATTATTGTGACAAGCATTGGCACCGATACGATTCAATTGCATGGTGAAGTTATATATGATACTGCAAAACTAGTCATTCAAAAAAGCGATACGATAAATTTCGGCACAAAACCGTTCTGCCTTGCGGGAGGAGTAAACACGATTACGCTTTCGAACCCAAGTTGTTATAGCGTCAAAATAAAAGCGATCCTGTTTGTACCCGACCCATCATCGCTCTATGATTTTTCGATGGCATCGAACGGCCCGAACATTTTGCGTTACGATGCACTGCCTCATGCCATTACTATTACGTTTCATCCGCAAACTTCCGGTATCAAAACAGCGAAGATCATCATAGAGACCGATCTGAAAAACGATACCGTGCCCGTTTATGCTAATGTAATCATCGATTCCCGGACTGTGGTCACGAGATCGGATACCATGCAATCCCCTCTTTGCGATAGCGTTGACGGATTCATTCATCTCACCAATCAGAGCTGTCGCGAGATGACGCTCGATGCGATTACGATACCAACTCCTTTCAAACTGCTGCCTATTCGCCTGCCGGTGATCATGCTCTCAGGTGATTCGGCAGAAATTCCCGTTCGCTTTATTCCGGTACAGCACGGAAATACGACGACGAAAATAACTGCAACATTAAGTTTCTATGTCCCGAACGGCCCAGAGCAGTTCGATACAATTCTCTCGGTCACCGGTTTCGGCGAAAATGGCAGATCGTCATATATACTTTCGGCTAATTCCATCGCATTCGATTCTACACATCTCTGCGATAGCGCAAAACAACAACAATTTGTTATTTATAGCAGAGGCTGCGACTCGCTCTCTATTTCCGGAATTTCCATTTCCGGCGATTCTGATTTCACCGCATCGAAATTTGGATCGCAGAAAATTGCTTCCGGAGATTCAATCAATATAAATATTATTTTAACTCCGCGCTCGATCGGAAATAAATCGGCTAGAGTTACCATCCGGCTGCAAGATAGCTCGGTAGTCGTTGTTCCTATTACCGGAACGGTGCTAAAGCCGGTTCAACTTTTGTATTCGGATAGATCCGGCACACTTGATTTCGGAAGCCATCTGTTATGCGAGAGTAGCGATACGCTAATCACATTGACTAATCCAGGCTGCGATACTGTTCGAGTCTCGAACATACCGCTTATGGGCTCCGGATTTTTCGTTGCCGATTCTTTCCCGATAGTTATTCCTCCCGGCAAGAGCAGAACGATCGACGTAAAAACTATTCTCGATACAACCGGCGGCGCACAAACGAATTCTGCGACACTGAATATTATTTCCGACGCGAGTAATTCTATAAACCCTGTTACGCTGACGAAGTCTTATAAATATCCGCATCCGGTACATCTCTCGCTTGATGCCACTAATTCGCCGATCTCCGCAAATTCGGCTTGGACGATGAAAATAAAAACGCTGCCTCAGGAAATTGCAGATGTTAATACGTTCGATTTCAGTTTAAATTATAATACCGATCTGCTCGAATATTTACCGGGTGTCAGTACGCTGGCAAGCTCCGACGGGAAAGTATTTCATCTATCGGGCACACAACTCACACCTGCTGCCGATAGCTCCCTCGGCACGATCGCCTTTCAAACATATATTACGAAGGATACTTCTACTACGATCACATTACAAAATATCTTATTCAACGCAAGCGATCCGAAGTTCATGTATTGCGCTGCAGTGCCCGAGACAAGCGGAATAGATTTTATCCTCTATAGCAACGGCTGCGGAGACTGGGACGTCCGCAGATTCATCCGCGGCGTACCGCTGAAGTTCAGCATTCATCCGAATCCGGTTACCGATGACATCGAAATGACGATCGAATCCCCTGCCGAACAAGACGCAACGATAGGAATTTTTTCTGCACTGGGAATGCGGATAAAAAAAATCGGAACAGCAATGACTACCGGCACAAATACCATTCATCTCGATACGAAAAATCTTTCCGGGGGAGTGTATTTGATACGGGTGAGTTCGGCAAATTTTTCCGGGTCGCAAACTTTTGTGAAAGTGAAATAGGACATTGATTACTCCAATGTCTCCAACTCTGAAGATTTTTTTAGTAAATTATCTTGGAATTGAGTAAGGGTGGTGCATGTTAGCCAAAAGCACAACTTTGTCCAATACCCAGTGCAAAAGAGCGCCGAATTATGCTGAAGGCAACACTCTAACATAAGACGTCACCCCTTTGCCGTTATTTATTGACGCATTTTTTTATCATCATCATTCTGAAAGTATTCTCATGAAAACAACACAGACAAAACTCAATGGAATTGCCGGACACTTAATCATAGCTCTGATTTTGATAGCGGTTTGCCGGTCAGGAATTCAAGCGCAAAATTTTTCAAGCTATCCTGCTAATCCCGAATATGGAAAAAATGGCGGTATGAACCAATATAAGGTCAAAGACGATTCACATTTTTCCTCTAGCTCCACTGACGACCCGCGCGCAAATCTTACAATGGAATGTCTTGCTGCTAATGGTTACGGACAGTGGACTTGTTCTTCGTCGCCGGGAGCGAATGTAGCGGTAAACGGGCACTGGCTTTTCAGCCCTGATCAACCTTCGGTCAATTCAGGGCACAGTTGGGATTATTCCAGCGGTTGGTTTCTTTTAGGCAATATGATTTCCGAGCCATCGGAAAAATATCTTTCGACCGATCAAATCAATCACCCGGGCTGTCAGCCGCCAGGTATTGTTTCAGGCGGGAAATTCTTAAATATTACCGTGCCTTCGGCTGGAGGGCCATTCCAGTGCAAAGCTGCAGTAAATCTTCTTGGAAGTGTCCGCTTCGTCGCAGTGGATGCAACAGACAGGACAAAATTCAGGGTAGAAGGTTTGAATGACGACAGAGGCGCCACAACGAACGACCGGCAAATAGATATTTCTCTTAACGATGATGCTACTTCTGCTCTTGCTCATCAAGTTGTTAAGAGCTCAATTTTTCCTTATCCCAGTACAGGCACACAGGCTATAGCGACGGGCAACGGAGTCTGGAACGGCGAAACATTTTGGCAGGATGAATTCGATATTGCCATGGATACAAAGTATCTGTATATCACCTGGTGCTATTATGACGCTACAAATTATAATATTTATGCGATGGCTGTAAATATAAGCGATGGGAGTGTTGCTTTGGCATCTACTCAAGTAATAGCGGGTGGCATCGGCCATCAATACAGACGACCAACTATTGATTGCGATCGGCGCGGGCCTTACAACACCAATGGTGACCCTGAATTCGCCGTCGCCTATATCGATATGACTCTTAATACCGTCAGCGTTGCCGAGTACGTACCTTCAATTCCGGGGTTTATGACAGAGGTATTGACTGGTACTTATAAAAATTTTTCGTGGCCTTACACACTCGTAACGACTCCTTATGCTACAGCAACTCATGCACGTGTTCTGGTATCGAGCGTTGCAGGTTCTTCGTCTCCTGTTTATAGCGCCTATGTCATTTGCGAATATGGGCTCATTTTTTATAGGCAATTACATTTTTCAACTACAATCGACATTGCCTCGTATGTCGATGGAATTATTGCTAATAGTCCGCCTCCAGCCAATTCTAAACCCTATCCTTTACCAATGGTACAAGCTGACAATCTTGCGGCAGGAAATGGTGTGGTGGATAAACCGATCGTAGCCTTTGCAAATCCTTACGATAATCAGGATTTGACGAATGGATATCATCAATTCCATTGTCTGTATCAATTAAATGCCCTTGATGCAAGTAATAATCCATTTCACCCACTAATTCTTGTCCATAGTGCAGATAACGGATACCCTGGCTCGGGCACTTCCGATACACGGGTGCTTCTAAATCAATATATTATCGGCGGCGTTGCAACGATCGTAGACGATCCTGATCCTACAGTCGGTAATCAATATGTTGCTGCTGTCAACCAAATGGGTATTCATGTTCATTGGCGCACAGCCGCAAACGCGACGAACGATCAGAGTACGCACTTCTATTTCCGTGATATACGAGCATTCGATGAACTTATTGAAGAAAATACCTTAATTACAAATGTCTGCTATGTCAGAGATGGTTCATCACACGGGGGTTCATCCGGGGCTACGGGAAATAAATCGAAAATTACTATCTGGACCGATCCGAATTACGGTTTCAATTATTCCGATCCAACGAGTGGCTTATATTTCAAATCGAATTATACACCTTCACAATATACGGCTATCCCAACTCCGCTAAACCGCTATCAGAATATCGGCACAGTACAATTTTTCAATGATAATAATATTTCCTTGGGATTATCCGGAACTGCTTTTGAAATACCAAATGGCTTCGGGCCTGGAAATTTATATACCGCTCCGAATATCAACATTGCATTTAGTGCTTCTGCGACCGGGCAGGGTATAGACATAGGTGACGGATCGACTTGGGATTTCTTTGGGACGTCGCAGACCGATTGCTTTACTAACCCTGGACAAGGAGCAATAGCTTTACTCGGAATTGAACTTTTCGATCTTGATACTGCGTGGTCAATATTAAATATTCATCCCGGAGGAAAGCTCTGGGGTGGAGTTCCCCTCTACTCAACTATGGGGAAAGTCAATATTCAATATGGTCCTAGTATTTCACCCTTAGGGTACGGTGGGCCTGCAAATGCTCCTGCCAGCGCATTTTGGAGTGTTGATAATATTGCTCTTTTAACAGATAGTAAAGTTAATTCTTATTTACCCAGCAGTATTTGGACTGATGTATTACCTTCCGATCACACGACAAATATTGTAATGGAATTGGAATGCGCCCTTGGCGACCCGACTGTTTATACTTTATCGTCCCTACGTACCGACTATACTAATTATGGACCGCCTTCTGATCCCACACATCCCGGCACTTCGTCAATTCTCTACGAAGGAGCGTCATGTCAGACTAGTGTCAACTGTGTTGTGGGACCTAATAAAGTTGTTTTCAACGGCGGTAGTTTTGACCACATCCGTTTTCATGCTCGTAGCCCTGTTTCAGGAGGGTTAGAAATAACTAATATGCATATAAGAGGCATAGACCTTATCCCAATTCACATAGAGCAACTCAATTCTAGTTGTCCCTATAGCGATATTCTTATTGAACACAATACCTTTGAAGACAATCTATTTCTTGGAGATCCTTTTGATGGCGATATTGAAATCCTTATCGAGGGTTTTAATAATAGCAGTAGCTACGACCAGGTTAATGTAAGTAGCAACAAATTCGCTTATTATAATGATCCGAGTGATATATTTCACCGAATGGATGTAGCAATTAATTTTATTAATTCTTCTGGTATTGTTGAAAACAATATCATCACTAATCCAATTTATCGGACTGCTGAAATTATAATGACTAGTGTTTCTATTTTGGGTGTGATTCCGATAACCCACTCTTATTTATGCAAAAATACTCTAGCTAATAATTCAGGTTTTAATGGCATTAACTCTGATCATTATAACGGTTATGTCAACGGTTGTACAATAAGTAGTTGCCTGATCGGATATCAGAGTGGACTAAATGATCAAGTAAAAATGATTAATTCAAGCATCACTGGCTGTGACAATAATGGTATAAGTATTAATGGTAGCAGTGGTAGCCCAGATGAAGTTGATCTTTCAGGCTATCATAACGGTGCTGATGATGTTGCAGCATTTAACACGATTTCTGGAAATGGTACATTTGCTCCTGGTGCATCATCACAAGTCGTTCTCAACGGTAATGCCGGTATCTCAAAAGTAGATTATGGCAATATCGGAGGTTGGTTAAATTGGGGTAAAAATAATACTTCCGCCGGAGGTTTTGCACTTACTTTAATTAGTGGGTCTGGAACCGCTGGCAACGTAGACGGTAATTTCTGGACTGACGGTTCAACTGGCTCATCGCCCGCAACATCAGGTTTTATATCACTGCCATCTACAAATTGGTCTGTAAGCACAGGTACTTGCAGTAGTACTCCACCCCCGTGGCTTTGTGTTGCCCCTACCATACCGCCTTTTACCTGCAATCCTATTTTCCCGACTATTATACATAAAGAAAATAATAAAATTTTCTCTGTAGACCAATCTTTAGCCTATGATACTTGTGCTCATCTAAAATTGTGGGAGCACAAAAGCTCTTACTATACTGATACAGCATTTTACAGACAACAATTTGATAGCTTAAGACTCTATATTGAGTTGTGTGCTGCGAGTGATAATGAATCACCGTGGGCATTCTCATCTCTTGACAATGCCGTTCAATTAATGAGCAACGATTCTTCTCGGTATGATCAATATCGCGCATGGTTGATATCGGTCTTATATCTTAATACAACTAACCCTAATTATTTCTGTGCATGTATGGGGTCGATTTCGAATACTTACCCCTTATATGGTAAGTATGGTCGCGTACAAAATGCTGTGAATGCCCCTTTGGCAATACGCAATTGGTTGCGAATAAATCGACCAGACTGTATAGCGGGAGATTCTTCATGGTATACGAATGATACTATTTATCTTCGTCAACACGGAATTGACCCGACGAAATTGCCGCCACTTGATTCGATCGGCTTAGGATTCTTATTAAAATCCGGAGTAACGCCCGCAACTACTGGAATTGGCATGCCATACTTAGCATCGTTCACTTCCAATCCGAATCCATTCACCACTTTTGTAAAATTGAACTATGTATTGAACCGCATGTCGTATGTTACGATAGAAGTTTATGATCTTCTCGGCAACAAAGTATATGGCAATGCCGGACACAGTTACGAGGCAGGAAGCTACGAGATAAACCTTGATGGTAATGCCCTTCCGAGCGGAACGCTGTATGCGAGAATATCAACTGGCTTTGGCGAAGTAAAGACGGTGAAACTGGTGCATGAGAAATGACCGCTATTAATGGGATTAAACCCGGATTTTTAATAAAGCCCCTCCTTACGAAGGAGGGGTTGGGGTGGTTGATCATCATATGCTATGCAGTTTTTTTCTGCGCAGCATCTGCTTATGGACAAAGTTACGATACCTGTGCGCATCTGAAGTATTGGCGGTATAAATCGTCATACTATACTGACACGGCATTCTATACAATGCAATATGATTCCTTGCGTTATTACATCGTAAGATGCCTGGCAACAGATAATAATATTTCCGATCTTGGGGTTTTTAATGATCTTGATGTTGCAGCTCAACTAATGAATAACGACACCAACCGTTACGATACCTACCGTGCTTGGTTGATTTCTGTTTTATATCTTAACAAAACGTTGCCAGAATATTTTTGCGTCGTAATGGGGTCAATTGCGGGAACTTACTATGGGAAATATAAGGCAGTAGGCTACTTGGCGGTTATGAATTACTTGCGCAGCACTCGCGTTTGCTGGGACTCCCTTAGTCAAGTGGAATATACAAACGATAGCGCTTATGATGCAGGGCATGGATATGATGTAAATCATTTGCCCCCGCTTGATTCACTTGGTTTAGGTTTCCTGATTAAGTCCGGAGTTGTACCAACGACGACAGGCATAGGTATGTCATACCTTGTATCTTTCACTTCCAGCCCGAACCCATTTGGCAAATCGACAACTCTGGAATTCATACTCAATCGCATGTCATACATTCAGCTTGCAGTTTATGATGAACTTGGGAGACTTGTCTGGGGTGACGGCAGGGGCTCATCTATAGAAGCAGGAATGCATTCGGTGCAAATAGATGGTACGAAATTACCAAGCGGAACGCTCTATGCGAGAATCTCGACAGGGTTCGGAGAAGTGAAGACGGTGAAGCTGGTGCATGAGAAATGACCGTGATTAATGGGATTCATCGGATTATGCTGGGATTTTTTAGAAAGCCCCTCCTTTTGAAGGAGGGGTTGGGGTGGTTGATCGGATGCTGCGGAGTTTTGTTCTACGCAGCATCATCTTGCAATGCCCAGATAGATAATGCGGGGTTTAGTGTTGAATGTGGAGTGGGATTTAGTTCCGTCCATTCTCATGATGATAAAACCCAGTCTCTTTTATCTTCGCCAGATACAGGATGCGCGAACTTTCGTAGCAAAGTCTATAATTATGGGAAATACAATGACTATCAACAAGAGTATGATTCTGCTAAAAAATTTGTTGAATCCTGTTACTACACTAATTTTGCTTCTGACGGATTTGGTTTTGCAGATGCCGGCATCCAAAATTTAACCGATACCGCCCGGTACCGTAAATATCGTTATTGGCTCATATCTGTGCTATTTCTTAATAAAACAGACCCTTACTACTTTTGTCAATGTATATTTTCTATCGCTCAAACTTACCAATATACTGAGCATATACGGTTTCCGAATGCTTTCAGTTCTATAGCACGATATATGTATCAGCATAAATTGTGCACAATGGATAACTGGAAAGATTGGGATAGCGAAGCATTTGTCTCTAATCATATAGAATGGGTTGGTTCAGGTGATTCTGCAAAAGGTATTCCATTTGATACTACCATTAATACAATGCATGAACTTGGTCTTGACTTTTTGGATAGTTTGAATTTGGGAGTCGGGCCTGTAAAAACCCTTTCGCCTTTCTATCTTTCCTCATTCACAGTTGCGCCTAACCCATCCCAAGGTTTAGTAACAGCAAATTACACACTTGCGCGCCAGGGCTTTGTGCAGTTCACTGTTTATGATGCCTTAGGGCGTGTTATTTGGAGCCGGGCAGGTGAATCGGAAACGGAAGGATTGCATCAGCTTCCTATTGACCTTAGCAGTTCGCCATCTGGCACATACTACGTCCGTATCGAAGCCGGATTTACCGAAGTGCAGACAGTGAAGATCGTGAAAGAAAAATAGTCCGTGATTAATGGGATTTATCGGATTATGCTGGGATTTTTAAGAAAGCCCCTTCTTTTGAAGGAGGGGTTGAAGTTGTTGATCGGAAGCTGCGCAGTTTTTCTCTGTGCAGCATCATCTTGCTATGGCCAGATCGATAGCTGCGCATACTTAAAAAGATGGAAGGATATTCAGCCATCAACAGAACAGGAATATAGAGAGCAGCGAGACACTTTGGAGATGTTTATTGAAAAGTGTGCTGCGATTGATAATGAATCTTGGCGAGTGTTCTCTACCATTGACGGGGCAGTCCAATTTATGGGAGACGATTCTTCACGGTTTGGCATCTACCGAGCTTGGCTAATATCAGTACTATATTTAAATAAGACTAATCCAGAATATTTCTGTGTTTGCTTAGGTTCAATTGCCGGAACCTACCAAATTGGGAAGTTTAATCCATTAGGGTACTTAGCGGTTTTGAACTATGCCCGCCAATATCATCATGAATGTTGGGATAGTGCAAGTAATGTAAGTTTTACCCAAGATAGTCTTATTGATGTTCAGCAAGGATATGATCCTTCCCATTTACCCTCACTTGATTCAATGGGCTTAGGATTCCTGTTAAAATCCGGAGTTGTATCCACTTCCACCGGAATTGGCATGCCGTATCTTGCATCGTTTACTTCCAACCCGAATCCATTTACCACCTTTGTAAAATTGAACTATGTATTGAACCGCATGTCGTATGTTACGATAGAAGTTTATGATCTACTCGGCAATAAAGTATATGGCAATGCCGGACACAGTTACGAGGCAGGAAGCTACGAGATAAATCTTGATGGTAATACGCTGCCAAGCGGAACACTGTACGCGAGAATCTCCACAGGGTTGGGCGAAGTGAAAACAGTAAAGCTGGTGCATGAGAAATGACCGTGATTAATGGGATTCATCGGATTATGCTGGGATTTTTTAGAAGCCCCTCCTTTTTGAAGGAGGGGTTGGGGTGGTTGATCGGATGCTACTGTGCAGTTTATAAAGAATATTCATAAATAAAACCGGAGGCCTCGCCTCCGGTTTTCCGCCTATGCCTCGGTTGTTGTGTTCACTATTGCATTATCTGCTTGCTTCGCTTGGCGGTAGGAGGGTTACACTTATGACGGATTGTTTTCCTGTTGCCGGATCTTTGAAAAGCATTTGCACGGGCAGTTCTTTATCTCCCATTTGTTTGTAACGCTCGGTCGGCCTCAGTACAAAATCATTCGGCGTCACCATTACTTCATGCAGGTCCGCTCCGTCGCCGGCCGATTGCGTCTTCGGAATTTTCACCGCACTCGTTTCGAAATATCCATCCGAAGCAACTTCGAGCGCTTCAGGTGAAACTCCCGAGCTATGTCCATCCAGCCCGTAATATGCCTGCACACGAAGCTCCTTCGAAGGATCGAGTTTGTTCAGCGTCAGGATAGTAAGCGGCGCGGGTTTGATTATTGCGTGATCGGTGCGCATCGGGATCCAGACGCTCGATTGATACGAACGGTAATAAATGCTTATCGTAATATCTTTGCCTTCGTCTTTTGCTAAGTGCGAAGTAAATTCGGCATAAGGCCCGAAAAATGATTTCGCTTCGCAGACCAGCTCCTGATCGCAGATGCGGAATTCGATCCGGTAATCACCATCGAGATTGACGTACTTGCCATCTGCTCTGAATGGCACGCCGGTGTAAGCCGTCGGATAGTTATGCTCATCTTTCGGATCGTAAATGACCGGACTCTGCGGCACAAGCGGATAGACATGCACGCGGAACGAGCCCGTCATCGTATCGGCTCGGCCGCCATGACGCGTTGCTCCGGCTTGGTAGCGGATCGTAAATGTTTTTCCGGTATCGCTATCGAACGGTTTGTAATGCCAGTACCAGACGGAATCAATTCCGCCCTCGCGTCCCGGCTCGCCGCCGATCGCGCCGGGTCCGTCCAATAGCGTGATATTCACGCCTTCGGTATAGGATGAATTGAAGTCATAGACTTTCGGCACAGTGCCTGCAACATGAAGCTGGTTGGCCAGGTCAAGCCCTGCGAAAGCCTTGAATTCCTGCTCCTGGGGATAGACATAGATCGGATTTACCGGCAGTATCTGCTCTTGTTTGACTATTTTTTTCTTCTGAGCAAAACTATCCGTACCCATACTTGCGCTTAGTACAAGCGCGATACATACTATACATATTGTTTTCATTGTCGTACTGCTAAATTTTAACTTCCTGAAATACTTCCCCGAAGTGTGGTTGGCAGATTCGCCTCGATCGCAGCCTGGTTGTGGAAATCGCGCGGATCCATCATCATTCCTCCCGAAGAGAATGCACGTGCCGTTGTGAATTTCACGGCCATTGTTATGGGCGCGCCGCTTGCGGGGACATTCAAAACAGGATCGAAGATCACCCGCAGGGCGCCGTTGATATGTGTGGCATACAAAAATGGCTCCTGAGATTCGCCCTGATAGACGAATCCTTTTATCACGATCGTTGCACCTGGAATAAAAGTAGCGCTGCCGCCAAAGAGCGTAACATAAGTATTGTTCAAAGCCTGCGCCAGCGAATCCGGTTTTCCTGAAGCCCAATGAACACTGAACCTGGCACTGCGATAGATG
>Ga0207152_1017_pt1 | contig 36809 bp, 33 predicted proteins | sample Alteio_BWMinHeat_30_FD_153590 | JGI IMG/M metagenome (GOLD analysis project Ga0207152, IMG submission 153590) | Enriched cells from forest soil in Barre Woods Harvard Forest LTER site, Petersham, Massachusetts, United States -... | ecosystem: Environmental > Terrestrial > Soil > Temperate forest >... | reverse complement strand
ATTTGGCGGCGGGGCGCAATTCGTGTTTATCATCCAGCCAGCCCAACAAAACGATGCCGAATGCGCCGAGAACGATCGCGCCGAGTTCGACGGAGCGGCGGTTCAGGCCGTAGCTCAACAGGTCGTGGGTGACGTGGAGGTGAAGGAAATCAAACTCGATCGCGGCCGCACCGGCGAGCAGCGGGACGACCATGCCGGTGAGGACGGTGAAACCGCCGGCAAGGGGGATGGGGGCATCGTGAATTTTGCGGTGGCCGGGATCATCCAACAGTCCGGTGCGGCGGCAGAAGCGCGCCCAGAGCGGCAGGGCCAGCAGCGAGACGAGAAAGGCGCCCGCCAGCGCCGGCAAATAAACGTTGAAAGGGAAATTCACGATGATGGCGTTCCGCCCGCACCCGTCAGCTTCACGTAGAGAGCATACAAATGATCAACCATGCGTTCAACGGCGAAGGGTTCGCGGACGGATTGCCGGCCCTGGCGTCCGAGGCGTTCGCGCAGCGCGGCGTCCCCGGCGAGCTGGAGCAACCGGGCCGTCAAGCCGGCCAGATCGCCCGGGCGCACGAGGAACCCGGTTTCATTGTCGCGGCAGACTTCGCCTGCGCCGTCGCAATCATAGGCAACGACGGGCCGCGCGGCGGCGAGTGCCTGGGGAAGCGCGCGGGCGAGGCCTTCGCGGAGGGACAAATGTGTTACCATATCCATGATGCCAATGAGCGGCGGCACCTCGGATGGGTCAACGAGGCCGGTGAAAACAAAGTGGTTTTCCAATTTGAGCGACCGTGCGCACTGCGTGAATCGATCGCGCCACGGGCCATCACCGACGAGCAGAAATTTCATCCGCGGACAGGCGCGCACGAGGGCGGGGGCGATGGCGAACAGGTCATCGTGGCCCTTAAGTTTGAAAAGGCGGGCGATTTTGCCGACGACGATGTCTTCCGGGGCGATGCCCCATCGGGCGCGGAGGGCGGTGTCGTTGGAGGCGGACAGAAACGGTTCCATGGGGAAGCCGCTGAGGATTTTCGTGTATTGCCGGGGCTGTCCGATGCCGGCGGCGAGATATTGGCGGGTCATGGCGTCGGCAACGACGACAAAATGGGTGGTGATTTTCCCCGCGCGCCGTTCAGCGGAACGGAAGGCGCAATTGGCGACGGGCCCTTGAAATGGGCCGAAGGAAGGGCCGTGAATGGTGTGGACGATGACGGGCACCCCGGCGTCGAACGCGGCCAGCCGTCCCAGAATGCCGGCCTTGCCACTGTGAGTGTGGACGATGTCAGGACGCTGCGCGCGGAAGAGTTGCGTGAGCCGGCGGCGGGCAAGGCAGTCCTTCCAGGGATGAATGGGGCGGATGAGTTCGGGAACGATTGTGAGCGATTGCGGGGATTGGGCGAACGCAGAGGCGAGGGAACCTTCCGATCCGACCGGGGGACCGGAAATCAAATGCGCCTGCAGGCCGGTCTTTTGCTGAAGGCCGAGAACCGAGGCGATGGTGTTTTCCTGGGCGCCGCCAACGATCAATCGGGTAATGACGTGCGTGACGCGCATCCTTTTTCACTGCGTGCCGTTTTTGAGTTCTTTCAAGCGTGTGACGACAAATTTGGCCTCCTCGGTGTCCGGAGGCGCATTCGTGAGGTAAAGCTCATAATTTTTTATGGCGCCCGGGTTGTCCTTTTGTTTGTAGGCGATTTCCGCCAGACCATAATAGATTTGATAAACCTTGGGGAAAACCTTGACCAGGACTTCGTAGTCCATTTTTGCGGCGGCGTAATTTTCGAGATGGACATAGGTGACGGCGCGTTTGAACAGCACGTCATAGTTGGTGGCCTGCAAGGTCAATATCTGGGTAAGCGGAGCAACGGCCTTGTCGAACGCCCCGGTTTGCAGGAGCACGGAGCTTTTGAAGTACAGCGCGTTCAGATTGGTCGGCTGGATTTGCAGCGCCTGGTCAATGGCGGTGAGCGCGTTGGAGTAGCCCTGGGCGGAAGGCATGCTATAAGACAACGACGAGGGGTACCTTTGTGAGATGGCAAACAATTGCGCCGCGAGCATGTGGCCGGTGACGTTGTCAGGCGCGAGCACCCGGATACGGTCAACCTGTTGGATGGCCTGCCGATGGAGCCCGCCTTTGGCGAAGACGGCACCCAGCTCAAGACAAAAATTCGGGTCTTCAAACGGGCCATCCTGTGAGAGGATTTGGGTCCAACTGCGGGCCCTGCCGAATTTGTCCTCGATGCCTTTGGGTGGCTGGATGACGGTTTTTTTCCCGGCCTGCAGGTCCTGGTTAAATTCCGAATTGACCCGTGCCGCGACATTATCCGGGTTGAATTGCGCGGCCTGCCGGAAACATTCTCCGGCCTCCTTGAAGAGGCCCGCCTTTTTCCACTTCCGCGCCCCAATAATCCAGCGCGCGGGAATAGTAACCTGCGATCACCGCGGTGAGCGGGTTTGGTTTGGCGGTCAATCGCGCGAGGTGCAGGAACTGTTGCCACGGATTTGGTTTGGCCGGCTCTTCCGGCTTCTGGATGGCCTGCATCAGAGGCGGCAGGTCATTCTGGATGGCGCTTTTCCAAAACGCCTGGTTTTCGGTTATCTGTTCCGGGGTGGGCGGCGGCATGACCCACACATTGGTCGGGTACGGCTTCAATTGGTAAACCAGCTCATGTGGCTCCGGATAGAATTTTTCGAAGAAATAGCCAAAGCTCGGATGCATGTAGCAAATGGCATGGTTCGTAGACAGTTTTTCGAGGAGGTGAACGACCTCGATATTCGGCACACGGTTCGAGACACTGTCAGGGACGATGCTGGACAGATCAAATTGCGGATATTTTTTGTCCAGAAAATTGAAATAGTGCATGCCTCCGCCGTTGATCGAAGCGCTGTCAATGAGAAGGTATTTGGAACTGTTTCCGGTGCGGTTCAGGGTGGCCAGAAGATAGTTCAGGCGGAAGGCATCGTCGCCCAGGACGACGGCTCCCGCTGAAGGCAATGAGTTTTCAATTGTGGAACAGTACCTGTCCAGGGCGCGAATGGTGTCGGCCCGCGCCCGCAGGAGGGGCAGGTTTTTGCAAACGAGCGCCACCGGGGTGGCGAGTATCAGAAGCCAGACCAGCGCGGTAACGGAAGAATTGACCAGGCGCATGAGCGGATGCGGCCGGCGGCGGGATTTGGCGGCCCGGGTCCCAAAGACGAGCAAAAAATAACCGCTGAAATAGCCAAGACTGAGCGCGCCCAGGTAATAAAAGGTAAGAAAGGGAACATCCGGAACTATCTGGCGGGGACTGAACGGCGAATCAAGCGCCACCCAGATACAGGTCAGGAAAAAGAACCCGTGGACAAGATGGAACATGGTTGTGGCGATAAAAATGCCGAGCGGACTGTTGTCGCCAAAATAAGCACTCCAGCGAATGCCCATCAAGAGGAGCGGCACCAGGGAGGTCAGGCTCAACAACATGACTGTGCTCTTGGAAACATGGAACAAGGCGTATTTATCCGATGTTAAAATGACCCGGAGCACAGTCTTGAAGCCGAGGTCCGGCACACCCATAAAGCTGATCCTCACGGGAAACATAAAAACCAGGCACAGCCCAACCAGTCCGAAGGCCGTCATGCGAAGCAGAAAGCGCAGGTTGAAAAATTGCAACCCCCTGACCCAGATCAAAGCGGTGAGATACACCGGGAGGAACCCGATCATCGCCCAGTTGTTTGCCATGGCCAGGCCGTACACGAACGCCGAGCGGACAAGCCAGGAGTCCCGTTGATCCAGGCGGAATTCCAGGAGGCAGCGAATGAGCCAGGCAAACAGCAGCAGATCGAACATTTCGGAGGTCCAGGAGACGGAATTCTCCCAGAAGGTCATTTGCAAACCGCAGACGAGCACGGCGAAAGCCGGCGGCACCCAGGCGGCACGGATGGTCAGGAGGGAATAATCGTTCAATTCGCGCAAACGCTGGTCATGGGTCCGGTCGTAGGGAAGCAACGACACCGAGCGGGCGAGCAGGGCCAGGGTCAGGGCGGCACAGGTCGCGCAAAACAAACTCATGGCAAACGGCACGGCGTGGGCCGGCAACCAGCGGAGCGGCCAGGTGACCAGGAACGTGAGCGGCCGGAAAAACTCGGGACGCCAATTCCAGCCGGTGAGGTTCAGCCACTGCTGCAGGCTTTCAGGTGTGACCTGGCGATTGAGAGTGGCCAGATAGACCGCCAGCATTCCACAGGCCAGCAGCCACGGCAGAAAGGAGGTGACAAAAATCTTGCCCCGAATAGTCCCGTTTTTGGTCGTCATTGAACGGCGAGAGTTGAAATCATAGTCATCGGATTGGCAAGCCAAGATTGGTTTGGGAGCCGGGCGCTAATCGGAATGGGGACCGGGCTTCAAACGCAAATCCGCCACACATTCAAGGTGCGCGGTCTGTGGAAACATATCCAACGGGATGACATGCGCCAATTCAAAGACACCTTCGGCACATAAAATGTTCAAGTCCCGCGCCATGGTGGCAGGATGGCAGGAGATGTAAATGATCTGTTTCGGGCGCGTCCGGCGGAGCAGGGCCAGACTGTCCGGAAAGCACCCGACGCGGGGCGGGTCCACCAGCACCGAAGTGGCTGACGGGGGGAAGCGGTTGAGCAACGCGGGCAGCAAATCCTCGGCCCGTCCGGTGAGGAATTCCCCGTTGCGGCAATTCCGCGCGGCGGCGTTTCTAACGGCGGCCTTGATGGCCAGTTGATCCAATTCCACGCCGGCGAAGGCCTCCACAAGACCGGCGAGCTCGATGCCGAAGAAACCGACGCCGCAATAGAGGTCCACGAGAAAACGCGCGCCGCTCCCGCGCAGACACTCGCGGGCGGCTTCGACGAGTCCGGGCAGGAGGAAGAAATTGTTTTGGAAAAACGAATCGCGCGGCACCTCCCAATTTTCCGGCGCGACGCGCAGGACGACCTTGATGCCGCCCTTGGGCGGCGGATGCGCGCGCACGTGGAGGATTTGTTCGTTGAGGGCCGGTTCGGCGATTTTGCACTCGTCGATGTCCACGACCAGGCGGTTGTCGGCGCGGATGAACCCGATGTTCAGGCCCTGCTTGAACTTGTCCCACTGGCTGCGAATCATGATGCGATTGCGGTAGCCGTAGGGTTGCGGGCAGGGAACGACCGGGGCGATGACCCGCGCGTCAAAGCCGCCGATGCGCTGAAACAGATCGCAGACCTGCTTGTGCTTCAACTGCAACTGCACGGGGTAGTCGATGTGCTGGTACTGGCAGCCGCCGCAATCTCCGAAGTAGCGGCACGGCGGTTGCACCCGGCCGGGCGCGGCCTGCAGGACCCGGAGCAGACGCGCGCGCGCGAACCGCTTCTTGACCTCGGTGATTTCGACTTCCACCGTCTCGCCGACGAGCACGAAGGGGACGAATGCAACGAAATCCTCGATCCGCCCGACGCCTTCGCCGCCGAAGGCGATGTCATTGATGGTGATGGTGCAATGCGTGCCGACGGAAGGGGCGGAAGCCGGGTCGGCTGCCGGGTTGGTTGTTTCAGAAGGCATGGAAAGGTGCTTGGCGAGTGTTGGTCAGTGTCGGGGGCGTCAATTGCTGACGGGAGAATGTCAGACAGAGCTGGAATTCTCAAATCCCAAATGCGGCTTAAGGATCTTCCCGGTGCTACTTGCTTCCGTGAGGGACCTCCTCATAGTGTCGGCGCAGGACGTCGTCGCCGAAATCGTTTTCCAAATCGCGCCATACGGTGTGAATGTGGTTGGCGTTGTTTTGCGAATCGTCGTATTCGACTAGGAAAGTCGGCCCCTGGATGCGGTAGTAGTGAGCGTCTCCGGGCGCCAGGCCGCCGGCCCAGGCGAAATGGACCTTGTCCAGTCCGGCGAGGTTGATTTTCCGCAAATCGTCATCAGCCGAATCCGGGCGGTGGCGCGACGCGTAATTTGCAATCAGGGCGAGCAGTGATTTACGTTGTTCGCCGGTCATTTTGGCGGCGGGCAGGCCGGGCGGATTGAGCATCTGGACGCTGCGCGCATTGGTGGTGATCATTTCCTGCGGCGCATTGGTCAGGACAACCACGGTTTGCAGTTGTTCAGGAGAGAACGACTTGACGAACGCGCGGCCCAGGTCCTCCTCTTCGCCGAGCACTCGCAATCCCTTGCGCGGGCCTTGTCTTATTTGCGCGGGATTGGCGCCGAGGAACGCGGGCGAGTCGGCGAGCACGTCGCCGCCTTTGACGACAAAATTCATCGAGACGTGATGCCCCTCGACGCGCCAGCCCCAGGGTTCCGTTCCACCGGGTGTGCCAAAGATGGTGAAGTAATACAGGTCCGGATCGCGGGTGAACTGGCCGCGGTTCTGTTCCATCTCGCCGAGGACGGGTTCGAGGCTCATGATGGTGAGCGCCTTGGCGTAACCGCGCTGGCTCAAGCCGGTGTTGAGCAGGGCCAGAGCGAGTCTTTGCTGGGCCGAGGACATTTGTTTGAGCGGCAGTCCCTTGCGCGGGCGGGGAATGAAATGCCAGTCGAACCGCTCCTCATTCGTAAAGGCGTAGGTCGCCAGCGCCTGTTGTTCCGGCGTGAGCGCATTGAGAAAATTAGTGGCGGCGGCGGCCATTTCATCGCCGGTGCCGGCGGCGGACAGCCGGGGTGCAATCATGCAGAACAGTGACAATAGAATAAATCTGACGAACAGGAGGCGAAAGCGGTTCATGCACAGAGGGTCGGGCAAACGGGGCGGCAAAAGCAAATGAAAACTGGCGGAATGTCCGCGCTCCGCCGTTTCCATGCTTGCCAGCGGGATGCGCGGCGGTACCTTGGGGCAGGTTGAAAATATTGTTTATCGGAGACATTGTGGGCGAACCGGGACGCCGGGCGGTCAGCGAACTACTTCCTCGTTTGCGGCGCCAGCACGGCGTGGACCTCGTCATTGCCAATGGCGAGAATTCGGCGGGCGGCTCGGGCATCACTCCCAAAACGGCGGAGGAAATTTTTGCGGCGGGGGTGGACATCATCACCAGCGGCGACCATTTGTGGGACCAGAAGGAAGTCATCGGCCTGCTGCAAAACGAGTCGCGGTTTCTGCGTCCGTTGAACTATCCGCAGGGCACGCCGGGGCAGGGGAGCGTGGTTTATCAGGCGAACAACCAGGCGCCGGTGGCGATTGTCAATTTGCAGGGGCGGACGTTCATGCCGGACCTGGAGAACCCGTTCACGTTCATCCGGGCGGAGGTGGAACGGTTGCGGCAAAAGACCAACATTATTTTCATCGATTTGCACGCCGAGGCGACTTCGGAGAAGGCGGCGCTGGCGCGAATGCTCGACGGGCAGGTGAGCGCGGTGATCGGCACGCACACGCACGTGCAGACGGCGGATGAACAGATTTTTCCCGGCGGCACCGCTTTTTTGAGCGACGCGGGCTTTACCGGGCCGCACGAGAGCATCATAGGCCGCGAGATCGAGCCAGTCATCAAACGGTTTTTGACGTTGCAGCCGCAGCGTTTCGCCGTGGCGGAAAACGGCGTCAAGCTGCAGGGGGCGGTGGTGGAAATCAATGACCACACAGGAAAGGCGATGAATATTCAGCGCGTGTCGGAAGTACTGGCCGCGGCGAAACCCAAACAGGACTGACATGGCCGGACCGGTAAAATCACAATGGGATTTTGGCGAGCTTTTCCCGCCGGAGGCGACGCGCAAGGTGCTGACGGTGGCGGAACTCACCGCGCAGGTGAAACGCCTGTTGGAAAAGCAGGTGGGCCAGGTGTGGGTCACGGGCGAGGTCACGAACCTGCGCGCGCAAAGTTCGGGGCATATTTATTTCACGCTCAAGGACGCGGAATCGCAACTGAACTGCGTTTTGTTTCGCGGCGAGGCGCGCGAGAGCCGCGCGCTGTTGCAGGACGTCCGCAAGATTGTGGTGCAGGGGGACCTGACGGTCTATGAGCCGCGCGGGCAGTATCAATTGCGCGTGACGGCGGTGGAGTTGCAGGGCATCGGCGCGTTGCAGGCGGCGTTTGAAAAGCTTAAGCAACAGCTCAACGCGGAGGGATTGTTCGCGCCGGAACGCAAACGGCCCCTGCCGCGTTATCCGCAACGCATCGGCATCGTGACGTCGCCGACCGGCGCGGCGATTCGCGACGTGCTGCATGTCGTGAGGCGGCGGAATCCGGGGTTGGAGATCATTCTTGCGCCGTGCCGCGTGCAGGGTGACGGCGCGGCGGCAGAGATCGCGGCGGCGATACGGCTTCTGAACGGGTTTTCCGTCGCGGGCGGTCTGGATTTGATTTTGGTGACGCGCGGCGGTGGAAGCCTGGAGGATTTGTGGGCATTCAATGAGGAGGCGGTGGCGCGGGCGATTTTTGAGTCGCGTGTGCCGGTCGTCTCGGCGGTGGGGCATGAGATTGATTTTACGATTAGCGATTTTGTGGCGGACGTGCGCGCGGCGACGCCGAGTGCGGCGGCGGAAATCATCACGGAAGGCGTTTTCTCCAGCGGCCAGTTTGTGGCGGAGGCCGGGGCACGGATGGCGCAACTGTTCCGTCGCCGGCTGGGGGACATGGAATACGAGCTGGAACAATTCCGGCAGCGGCTGGCGCGGGCGCATCCGCGCGAACGGTTCAATGAATGGCTGCAACGGCTGGACGATTTGCAGGCCGGGTTGTTCCGGTGCGCGTGGCAGGGGACGCGGGACCGGCGGGTTGCGTGGAGGAACCTGGCGGAGCGGTTGTTGCGGGTGCGGCCAAGGCAGGTATTGGAGCAGCGCCGGGAGTTGTTCCGGCACGAGGAGGCGCGATTGCGCGAAGTGGCGCGGCATCGGCTGGAGAACAAGCAGAACGGGCTGGCGGCGCTGGCGACGCGTTTGCGGTTGCTGGGGCCGGAGCAGGTGCTGGCGCGGGGTTATTCGATAACGATGAACGCGGACACGGGCCGGGTCATCCGTTCGGCGGCGGAGGTGAAGGCGGGGCAACGATTGAAGACGCGGTTGAAATCCGGCGAGGTGCGCAGTGTGGCGGGATAGCAGTGAGGACTGAGACTTGCGCTTATGCCAAAATCATTTAGAAAGGTATTTTGTTGGGTTGTTTGCTGCGTGATGCTATACAGCCTCATATACACTATTGACTCTGTTTATGGGGGATATTGGCCGAAACCTGTGACAGGAAGTCGCGTGTATTCTGATTCAGGATTGGGACTTCCGACTTTATTTTTATGGCAACCTTACTATGGCTACAAGGACAATCAGGGTGCCACCGTACTGGGGCATATTTTTTGCCCGGCAATTCTTATCGATCGTCATTACCTCCATCCGAATTTAGATTTGTTTAATGAGCGAGACGAGCAAGTCATTATGGGTATGAATAAAACGAACACTCCGATAAGATGGCATCCACGGTTTAAGAAATAGTACGCAGCCAAAAACAGTAGGAACAAGCCAGGGGCTGGGCCGAAGAGGACTTGGCAATGGCCGCCGCTTCCGATAGTTTTTCAGGCCAACACATTTGGCAGCACCCAATCACACCCACACATGAAAAAGACACTACCAAGCTGGCTGAAGAAGACCTCGATCCTGACCGCGTTTATTGCCGCTGTTGCTGTGGCTCGTTCCGCCGACGCGCCGCCGGGCTTCAAAGCGCTATTTGACGGCAACGATCTTTCCGGTTGGTGGGGGGCAGCCACCGAAGACCCGAGGAAATGGATGGCGCTCGCGCCCGAGGCCCTGAAGAAAAAGCACGACGACAGCCTGGAGGACATCCGCAAGCATTGGTCGGTGGCGAACGGCGAATTGGTGAATGACGGCGAGGGACTTTATCTGACCACGGACGGGAACTACCGCGATATTGAGTTGCTGGTGGATTACAAGACGGTGCCGAAGGCGGACAGCGGCGTTTACCTGAAGGGCTGTCCGCAGGTGCAGATCTGGGACCATACGGACGCGTCCAAGTTCAACGTTGGCTCGGATAAAGGGTCGGGCGGGCTGTGGAACAACCCGGCGGGCGCGCCGGGCAAGGACCCGCTGGTGCTGGCCGACAAACCGTTTGGCGAGTGGAACCATTTCCGCATCCGCCAACTGGGCAGCCGCACGACGGTCATTCTCAATGAAAAGCTGGTGGTGGACAACGCCATCCTGGAAAATTATTTCGACTCGAAGCTGCCGATTCCGCCCGCCGGGCCCATCCAACTCCAGACGCACGGCGGGGAAATCCGCTGGCGCAATATTTTCCTGCGCGAAATTCCCGGCACGGAGGCGAACAAGACTTTGCGCGGGATCGATCCGGAGGGGTTTCAACCGGTCTTTAACGGGAAGGATTTTGACGGATGGGCCGGGCCGCTGGAGAATTGCGAGGTCCGGGACGGAGCGATCGCGTGGAGAGCGGGCTCAGGCGGCACGGTTTATACGAAGGAGGAATACACAAATTTTGTGGTGCGCCTGGAAATCAAGATGGTGCGCGGCGGGAACAACGGCCTGGCGATACGGTATCCGGGCCAGGGCGACACGGCCTACGACGGCATGTGCGAGGTGCAGGTGCTGGACGATAATTACGACAAGGTGGAGGGAGCGATTGACCCGCGCCAGGCCGACGGCTCGGCGTACGGGATGGCGGCGGCGGCGCGGGGCTATCAGCGGCCCATCGGCGAATGGAATTATGAGGAGGTCACGGTCATTGGCCCGAAGGTCAAGGTAGAGTTGAACGGGACGGTGATTCTGAATTGTGATCTCAGCAAAGTGACGGACTACATGGATGGAATGGCGCATCCGGGTAAAAATCGCGTGGGCGGCCACTTTGGCTTTGCCGGGCACGATGATCCGGTGATGTTCCGCAATATTTCGATTAAGCGGCTGGAATGAGGGGTAGCCACGGATGGAACACAGATAGAACACGGATGCGGAAAAGAACTGATTGATAAGGAAAACAGGAAATCAGGAAATCGGGAGACGGACGAAAAACGAAGAAGGGGCAACCACGGATAAATACCGATAAACACAGATTCGGAAAAGACATTGAACAGGGGGGAACATAGGGAACGGAGAGGGAAATTCACCGTCAATTGCCGCCAAATCCAAATTGAGTCACTACCGAAAGATTTATGGATAAACGAAGCTCCAGACACGCCAACATTTCAGGCATTTTCGGTGAATCCCTTATCCTTTACTGGTTGTCAAAACATGGGTTTGAATGTGCCAGATTTGATCATACCGGGATTGATATACTTGCCCGAAACCCGGATGACTCGAGACCCATGGGCATCTCCGTTAAGTGCCGCACCCGACCAAAGGGAAAGGAAAGTGACGCTTTTAATTTCCTTTCAAGCGACGTTGAATATCTGCGAAAAGCAAGCAAAGATTTTGATTGCGAGCCTTACGTGGCGATTGTAGCGGATATCGCCGACACAATACGGGTTTTCATCACGCATCTGGATGATTTCTTGCGTCTCGCTCCCCAAAAGAAGCATTGCTATTGGGGGATGCGACAAAAGGATTTGGAGGCTTATATTGCCGACGAAAAGGTGATTTATTTAACGATTAAAACCTCTGGAATCCGATGGTGGCCGAAAACCGCCAAAAACATTTAAATTCAAATTAGGGCACTACCAAACGGGCGGCCGATTTGACATGGGAAGAGTGTGTGGTAGCAAATTGGTTGAGGGTTGGTTGCGTCGGAATTGACAGGGGAAAAAATTGTGCGAGAATTGGGGTCGGTCGAACAAGGAGGCCGAGCGTGAACGCCACATGAAGCACAGAATTCAGAATATAGAATCCAGCCCCGACACGGGACGTCGGGGTGCGCGTGGACGCGCAAATTGGAAAACGGCGGGACGTTGGCGGTCCCCGAGAGGTGGGCCAAGGCGGGTGCAACGGATCATTTCAGCCCGGATAAGTTCCCCACCCGCCCGTCTTCGCCCGCTTGGCCCGCCTTGGCCCACCTTCGCCCACATTGATTTTTTATGGAGGAGAGAACCTTAACGAAATACAAATCGAACCCACCCCCCACCCCCTCCCACGCGCAGGAGCGCGCGGGAGGGGGAGTGATTATAGGGCGATTTTACCCAGGGCGTCGCTCGCAGACTCGCTTTGCCCTGGGCTATTATCGGTCGCCCCTACGGGGCTGCAATGTTTGTGCTGCGCGCGGAGGGTTGGTTCGAATTTGTGCGGAAAAATTACGGCTTGTTACGCGAAGTTTCACGAAAGTTCGCACAGATCAGGCCCGTAAATCCTCGATTGTTCGGATTTTTACGGGTGAGACCAATTTTTCGGAGTGCTGGCGATTTTTGGGCAGCGATACAGGCTTGGCTCGGAGGGCGGGGCGTGGGAGGATGGGCCATTCACAAATCGAATGGCAAGCAGGTGCGATTTGTCATTGAACACGGCGAACGGACAAATATGAGAATGATGATTAATTGGGTTTGCGGCGTTGGGTTGTTGTGCCTGGTTTCAAGCGTGCGGGTTGGCGCGGCGGATTCCGGGCCGCTGGCGGACGGGGATTATATAATCGGCCCGGAATACACGAATGCGCCGGAAATGATGACGAATGACGCCGTGCCGAAGGGAACGATCCATGAATTCATCATGGACTCGACCAACAGCCAGATTTATCCGGGGCTCAAGGGGCCGTATAAGCGCGGGGTGTGGGTTTATGTTCCGAGCCAGTATGTGGCCGGGACGCCCGCGCCGTTCATCGTGGCGCAGGATGGCCGGGGTTACACGAACCGGCTTCCGGTGGTGCTCGACAACATGATCAACGACCATCACCTGCCGGTGATGGTTGCGATCATGATCAATTCGGGCGGCGGCGACGGGAAGGGAAGCGAACGGGGGCTGGAGTATGACACGGTGTCGGACAAATACACGACGTTCATCGAGACGGAGGTGTTGCCGAGGGTTTCGAAGGATTACAATGTGACGCTCACCAAGGACCCGGAAGGCCGGGCGACGATGGGCGGAAGCTCGGGAGCGGCGTGCGCGTTCACGATGGCGTGGTTTCACCCGGAGATGTACCGGCGGGTATTGAGTTATTCGGGGACGTACGTGGCGCAGGAATTTCCGACGAACGCGGCATTGCCGCACGGCGCGTGGGAATATCACGAGCATCTTATTCCGAACACGGAGGCGAAGCCGCTGCGCATCTGGATGCAGGTGGGAGAGAATGACCTGGGGGCGACGCGGGACGAGGCGTCATTGCACAACTGGGTGATGGCCAATAACCGGATGGCCGCGGTGTTGAAGGCGAAGGGGTATCATTATCGGTATGTGTTCTGCCGGGGCGCCGGGCATGTGGACCGGAAGGCGGTGGGACAAACGTTGCCTGACGCGCTGCTGTGGCTGTGGCAGGGATACCCGATCAAATAATCTTGCGAACAGCGATCAAAGCAAAGTGGCGTACGGCGGGAACACTTGTTCCGCAGGGGAGCGTCAAAATCAAAAGCCGCCTTGCGGCGGCCTTGAGAGAAATGCTGGTTGAAAGCAGCCGGTCAGGCGGCCTTCTTTTTCGTTTTGACCAGGGTTTTTTTGCGTTTGAGGTAGGCCGTTCGGCGTTTCCGTTTTTCCACTTTGTTGTATTGTCTGCCCATAAAATCAATAAGAGTCTTTACAATGCCGATGCACTTCGGTTGTTTAGTGAACTATGATGATTAAATTTGCACGATTCAACATCTATTTATGTTGCGCGATCGGAGTGCTGTTGTTCACGGGCTGCCAGACGGCAGAGAAGAAGAAGCAGAAGGAGAAGGACAAGGAAGTCTCCACGATTGAGCTGCACCTGGAGGTGAACACGGACGGCACGTCAGGCAACGAGCCGGTTTCCATCGGACGCGACGGGCTGTTCCAGGTGAACGTGGACAAAACGCCGTTCGTGAACAGCGCGGACCTGGTGGATGCCAAGGTGGTGGAGGAGGCCGGCGGATTCGTGATTGTGTGCAAGTTTGACTGGACGGGCAGCACGCTGCTGGAAAGCATGACGTCCTCGAACCCGGGCAAGCGCATCGCGGTGTTCTGCAAGTTCGGCAAGGACCGCTGGCTGGCGGCGCCGGTCATAAAAAAACGGATCAGCGACGGCGTGTTCAGGTTCACCCCGGATGCGACGCGGGAGGAAGCTGACCGGATTGTGAGGGGCCTGAACAACATGACCAAGAAATTGAAAAAGGACGACACACTGTGAGCGGATTTTTTGACCGGTGGAAACGGTGTCTTGGCATGGCGTTTTTTTTGGCGGCGGGATGGCCGGGCCGGGCGGAGATGTTTCTGCTGCCCACGGCGAACCGCGCGTTGTTCGAAAAGGGGGGCGAGGAGCGGTTTTTCGTCGGCACGGTCGGGAAGCCGTGGACGACGGGGACGTTTGGCTGCGTGCGGTCGGACGGGATGCAGATGCACGAGGGGCTCGACATCCGTTGCCTGCAACGGGACAAGCGGGGCGAACCGACGGACCCCGTGATGGCGACGGCGGACGGCACGGTGGCGTACATTAATTCGCGGCCTTCGCTTTCCAATTATGGCAATTACATTGTGCTGCGGCATGAGATTGAGGGGATGGAGATTTATTCGCTTTACGCGCACTTGCACGGCATTCGCGAGGGCTTGAAGGCGGGCCAGCAGGTCAAGGCGGGGGAGGAGATTGCGATCATGGGGCACACGGCGAACACGCGGGAAGGGATTTCGCGGGAACGGGCGCACGTGCATTTCGAGCTGGACACGTTTGTAAACGAGAGATTTTCCGAATGGTATAAGAAGACATTTCCCGGCGAGCGAAACGACCATGGCATTTGGAATGGGCAGAATTTGAACGGGATTGACCCGCGCTTGATCCTGCTGGAGCAGCAGAGAATGGGAGCGAGCTTCAGCCTGGTGCAATTCATCCGGTCGGAAACGGAGTTGTGCCGGGTGTTTGTGCGGAGCACGAATTTTCCGTGGCTGAAACGTTACGGTCCGCTGGTGCGGCGCAACCCGGTGGCGGAAAAGGAGGGGGTGGCGGGGTATGAGATTGCGCTCGATTACAACGGCGTGGCGATTGAACTGATCCCGCGCGCGGCGTCTGAAATCAAGGGCAAGGGCAGGTTTATCCTGCTTTCCGTGAATGAAGCGGAGGAGAAGAAGAATCCCGCGCGGAGGCTGGTGGCGAAAAGAGGCAGCCATTGGGAGCTTGCGCCGCACGGCTTGAGCCTGCTGGAGTTGCTGACATTTTGAGACGATTTGTGTCGCAGCGATGTTTGTTGTGAATGGCGCATCGATCGCGATGGAGAAATAGGGGTGGCGGATTCCGGCATCTCTGCTATGATACAGGTTGTTCCCGTTCCAAAACATAGCGGCCGGACAGAAACCATGAGCCTGGACATTTCTCCATCCGCCAGCGGGTCTCCACGCCGCGCCGGAAGCGCCGGCGAACCGGGCTTTACGCTGGTCGAGTTGCTCGTGGTCATTGCGATTATTGCGATCCTTGCCGGCCTGCTGTTGCCGGCATTGAGCCGGGCGAAATCCCAGGCCGTAAGCCTTGGTTGCCTGAACAATCTCAAACAACTGACCGCCTGCTGGCACCTTTATACGGTGGACAACCACGACATTGTGCCGCCGAATAATTTTGTTTATGACATAATTTCGGATCAGCCGCTCGTCCAGGGCGGTTCCTGGTGCACCAACCTCGCTCCATATGATGCGGACCCGGCGGGCATCCAGAACGGGATGTTGTTCCAGTACAATCAATCCCTCGGCATTTATCGGTGTCCGGCTGATAAATCCACCCTCCAAACCCGCGATGGCACGAAGCTTTCGCAACCCCGCCTCCGCAGCTACAACATGAGCCAATCCTTTAACGGTTACTCGGCCTTCAACACCAATATTTACTCCTTCATTCCCTGTTTCGGCAGGTGGACGGAAGTCCGGAGTCCGGACACGACCAAATGTTTTGTATTCCTTGATGTCCACGAAGACGAAATTCTTGATACGGAATTTGGCATACCGACCCAGGCATATTATCCATACGCAAACACCTGGTGGGATGTTCCCGCCAACCGGCACAATCAGGGGTGCAATTTTTCCTTTGCGGATGGCCACGCCGAACATTGGCGGTGGATCGCGCCCAAGGTGGTCTCCGTTCCACGCGGTTACATCCAGTCGGTGGCCCCCGAGGAACAGGTGGATTACAACCGGATCCAAACCGGGTTCCGTCAAAGTTTGAACTGACCCGTGGCCGCGAACAAACAGCAATTTTTCCGCACCCACGAAAAAGAACTTGTTCACCGCGCGAATATTTGCGGCGAAAGGGTGGTGAATAATTATTCGAGTGAACAGCGTCCGAGCATTGATTTCATTGGCCCGTTTCAATTGTTGACAGGTTGTTCACTGGGCGCTTTCAGTGGATAACCCTGTGGATAACAATTCGTGGTCGGATTCCGGAAATGTGATAGTCTGGTTACAGTTCATTGAAAGAACCGGAGCGGACGGAATCGGACGAAAGAAAGAAGACGAAAGCTCCCGGGATAATCCCAGGTGACTGGGGAAAGGTTGAGTCAGGCTGGTTGGCCCAACCCCTCTTAAACGAAGCCGAAAGGCACAGTGGCGGAGGCAGAATTCACCGGTTCCTCTGGCGGCGTTCGCGCGCCGTCAGTAAACGCGAAAAAGGGACTGAGCGGCCAGGAACGATTAGAAACTGTTCCAAGCCGGGTCAAGTAGCCCAAGAGAGTTTCGGGCTTGGGCGAATCGCAGTTACCCAGAGGGTAAACGGTTGCTACTGTGCGTCAGCACGGAACGGACGGCTCTGGCGGTTCCCAAAGAATCTGCCAAACGAAAGACGCTGAAAGGCGGGACAAAATGAGCGTCCGTCCCGGGAAGGATCCGAGAGCAGGCAAGCCTCGTTAACCTTCCAAAACGCCGGCGATGTTAAAAACAGCACCGCTGGCATGTGAGCAAAAGGCAACCTGAGAGATAAGAGGCCAGACCCGTTGCATCAGGCCAACGCACTGTTAAAAACGGTGGCCGTCCCGGTGCCAGACGGTAAAGACGCGGATGCATGAATCACAAACGTGTCTTTACCAGGTTCGCAGGCCGGCGTCCGCAAACGCCAGCCCAAGCGAGCTTAGAGGCCTCGCTCGAAATTCAGCGACCGCAAGGCGCTGGACGGCCCTGCTATGAGGCCGGCAACTCCGCTTGCCGTGGAGAATGGCGTCGGGAAGCTGGCAGCCAATGTGCGCCAAATGCCAGCATGGGAAAGAGAGTGTGGCGAGCTCCCATCCCCCAATTTGTCCCTGCTTGACCGCAAGGTTGGGCAGGGACTTATTGTTTTTATACTTCGCTCCCGGTTGATCGCAGGAACGGATTGATTTTCAATCTACGGCAACAACTTGAGCCGATAAAACCGCGATGCTCCATTGGCAATCACATTCGCATCTGTGATTTGCACGTCGCTGCCGTCGCCCTGAATGTTGCCGCCGGGCAGGGGATTCCAACTGCCGGGTGCAAGACTTGGCGAGTATTCCATTGAGTAGTGTTGATTGACGAACGTGTGAAATCCAATGATTTGGGATTGGTTGCTCGATTGAATTGAGGTGATTTTCAGGTCATTTACTATGGCGAGGCTATGATACAGTCCCGCGGCAATGGCGACAACATTGCCCAAACCGTCAGGGGCTGAGATTGGTCCGGTGTAGTCGGATCCCCATTCAACTACGTGGCCGTCGCTCGTCAGCGCCAGACTTTGCCCGCCTCCCGCAGCAATGGCCACGACGTTACTTAACCCGACGGGTACGGTGGTTTGATCGTAATCTCCCCAACTGACGACAGTGCCATCATTCTTTAGGGCGAGGGCATGAAATTCACCGGCGGCAACTGCGACGACGTTGCTTAATCCGGGCGGCACAGTAGTTTCACCGAAGTAGTTGCTCCCCCAGGCGAAAACCGTGCTGTCGTTTTTCACAACTACATTGAACCAGGGGCTTGCGGCGATCGCCACGACATTGCTTACGCCAGCCGGAATATCTGTTGGACTATTTCCCCAAGCGACGACAGTGCCATCGCGTTTAAGCGCGAGATTGTGCGTCGTATCGGGGTCCTCGCCAGTGGTGATGGCTATGACGTTCGTCAGCCCTGAGGGCAGATTCGTCTGGATAGTGCTGTTGGGTCCCATTCCCCAGGCGACGACTGTGCCGTCGTTTTTAAGGGCCAAACAGTGAAATTTTCCCGCCGTAACCGCCACGACATTACTCAACCCGGCTGGCGGAGGCAATGGGCCAGCCGCGCTGCTTCCCCAAACGATGACCGTTCCATCACTCTTAACGGCGAGACTTTGGAAACCGCCACCGCCTATGGCGATGGCGTCGTTTAAGCCGGCAGGAACTATCGCCTGGCCCAAATTCGGGTACACACCTGTATTATTGGTGCCATTTCCCCAAGCGACCACTTGGCCTGCCGGCGCGCCAGCTCTCAGCGATTGAGTGACAAAGGTGACGGACAAAACAAGACCTATTACCTGCAAAGTTTGTTTCGGGTTCATGTTCTCCATTCAATGTTTTGGAAGTTTAGCATATCAAAACGCGAGCTAAATCACCAGCACAAACGCGGGATATGTTCAGCCTCCAATTGTTGCGGATTTGGCAATGAGTGAGGAGCACGCTGCGGGAGCTGAAATAAGAAAAAACTTGCGGTCGCTCCTGATTTGCCCAAAATTACGAATATTCGCTAGTTTATCAGGTAACTCACATTAAGGATCAGGATTTTATGGGACGCATATACAACAACATCGTCGAAACCGTGGGCCACACTCCGCTGGTCAGACTCAACAAAGTCACCGCCGGCGTGGATGCCACCATTTTGTTGAAGTGTGAATTTTTTAATCCGCTCGGCAGTGTCAAGGACCGTATCGGCATGGCGATGATTGAGGACGCCGAAAAGCGCGGCATCCTTAAGAAGGACACGGTCATCATCGAACCCACGAGCGGCAATACCGGCATCGCGCTGGCGTTCGTCGCCGCCGCCAAGGGTTACAAGATCATTCTGACGATGCCGGAAACCATGTCTCTGGAACGGCGCACGCTGCTGGCAATGCTCGGCGCGAAGCTTGTCCTGACGCCTGGCACGGAAGGCATGAAAGGGGCAATCGCCCGCGCCGAACAACTGGCCAAAGAAACGCCCAATTCCTGGATACCTCAGCAGTTCGACAATCCGGCCAATCCGGAAATCCACCGCAAGACCACGGCGGAGGAAATCTGGGGCGATACGGACGGCAAGGTGGACATTTTTGTGGCGGCAGTGGGGACAGGCGGAACCATCACCGGTTGCGTGGAGGTCATTAAACCACGCAAGGCCTCGTTCGAGGCGATAGCCGTTGAGCCCAAGGATTCGCCCGTTATTTCCCAGACCCTGGCCGGCCAGCCCGTCAAACCCGGACCGCACAAGATTCAAGGGACCGGCGCGGGGTTTGTCCCCAAGAACCTGCATTTGAAGGACAGCAAAGGCAATCCGCAAATCGTGGAATGCATCCAGGTGTCTAATGACGACTCATTTGCGATGGCGCGGCGGCTGGCCAAGGAAGAGGGGCTTCTGGTCGGCATTTCGACGGGAGCCAATGTCATGGCTGCGTTGGAAGTGGCCAGGCGGCCAGCCAACAAGGGCAAGATGATCGTCACGGTGGCCTGCTCGACGGGCGAGCGTTACCTGAGCACCCCGCTGGCGGCGGAGGCCAAGGCGGAAGTCGGGGGTTGAGTTGCTTTGGGAGCCTGACGACCGCCCCCCGGAAATAGTTGAAATTATTTGTTGCGTCGGCGGGGCTTTCATCGTAGTTTCGGGTTGTAGGTCTGACTGATTGCGCGCGGTTAGCAGTTTTTAAATCACTCTTCGGCGCATCGGTTTCCCAAAAATTCTAAATTCGAAAGTTTTCGGGGATAGTTTCAAGACCCTTCAGCAAGCACATAAAGACAATATGAGTACAGCGTCAAACACCGCGACGGAAGTCGGTTCGGGTTATCTGGAGATTTCTGAAAAAGGGTTTGGTTTCCTAAGGACCTCCCAGAACCATTTTCACCCCAAACCCACCGATATTTTCGTCACGCCCGACACCATTAAACGCAGTTTTCTGCGTGAAGGCTGCCTGGTGTCCGGCCCCACCCAGCCCCCGCACCGCGGCAACAGCCCCCAGCTCAAGACGGTGGACCACGTCAATGACATGCCGTTTGCGGAATACACCAAGTCCGTCCGGTTTGAGAACCTGACCACCATTGACCCGATCGAGAAATTCAACCTCGAGACCGCCCCGGACCTGTTGGAGACGCGCATTATTGACCTCGTCACGCCCATCGGCAAGGGCACGCGCGGCTTGATCGTGGCCCCGCCCCGCACGGGCAAAACCACCATTCTCAAGCAAATCGCCAACGCCGTCACCGCCAACCACCCGGAGGTGCATGTGCTGGTGCTGTTGATTGACGAGCGTCCTGAGGAAGTCACGGATTTCCAACGCTCGGTAAAGGCCGAAGTCGTCGCGTCGTCCAACGACCAGGACCTGGAGACGCACGTGCGGCTCTCGCGCTTCATGATCGAGCGCTGCCGCCGCATGGTTGAGTCGGGTAAGGACGTTTTTGTGCTGCTGGATTCCATCACCCGCGTGGCGCGCGCCTACAACAGCGTGCATGGCGGCAGCGGCCGCACGATGACCGGCGGCGTGGATGCGCGCGCGCTGGAAATCCCCCGCAAGATGTTCGCCTCGGCCCGCAAGATCGAGGAAGGCGGTTCACTGACCATTCTGGCCACCGCGCTGGTGGACACCGGGTCGCGCATGGACGAACTGATTTTTCAGGAATTCAAAGGCACCGGTAACATGGAGTTGATATTGGACCGGAAACTGTCCGACCGCCGCCTTTTCCCGGCCATTGACATTCCGAAGAGCGGCACGCGCAAGGAGGAAAAACTTTTTCCGCCGAAGTCGATCGAAGCCGTCCGCAAATTGCGCCGCACGATGGTTGACCTCAATCCGGTCGAGGCGATGGAAACGCTCATCGCCGCGCTGAAGAAGCACAAGACGAACGACGAATTGCTGGCGAAGCTCGCGGTCTAAGGGCTTTCGCCAGGGCCCGGATAATCACGGTGAAAGAGGCCCACATTCCCGGCTCGCGTCCGCCGCTGGAGCGGATGATGCGCATTCATCAGGCGATTCAGTCCGGTAAATTGCCCAATGCCGCGCAACTGTCGCTTGAGTTGGAGGTCAGCAGCAAGTCCATCCACCGCGACCTCGAGTTCATGCGCGACCGGATGGCCCTGCCCATCGAGTACGATTCCGCCCGCAGGGGGTTTTATTACACCGAGGAGGTCAGCGCGTTTCCCACGATGCAAATCACCGAGGGCGAACTGTTCGCGCTGATCGTGGCGGAAAAGGCGCTCCAGCAGTACCGCGGGACGAGCTTCGAGAAACCACTGCTCAGCGCCATCAAAAAAATGGAGCAATCGCTGCCGGACACGATTTCGCTGAATCTGGCCGATTGGGAGCAGACGATTTCATTCCGCACGCGCGCCGAGCCGATTCTCAACCTGAAAATTTTTGACGCGCTGGGTAAAGCGACAGCGCAGCGCCAGCAACTGGAACTGACCTATCGCAAGCCAGGCCAGCGCCAGCCAGAATCGCGCGTGGTGGACCCGTATCACATGGCGAACATCAACGGCGAGTGGTTCCTGTTCGCGTTCGATCATTTGCGCAAGGACATCCGCACGTTTGTTCCCGCGCGCATCAAGGCGGCCCGGCCAACGGGCAAAACCTTCGAACGAACGCATAAGTTTTCGCTGGAAAAGCGGCTGCGCGACAGCTTCGGCGTGCATTCCGCGCAGGGCGAATTTTTGGTGGCGATCCGTTTCAACAACCTGGTGGCCGATTACATCCGGGAGAAGCGCTGGCACGATTCGCAGGAACTGGTCGAGTTGAAGAATGGCGGGGTGGAATTGCGCATGAAATTATCCAGTCTGCCGGAAGTGGAGCGATGGGTGTTGAGCTGGGGCGGGAATGCGGTGGTGGTCAAGCCGCGGGAGTTGGCGGCGATGGTCAGGAAGTCGGCGGAAAAACTTTTGAAAAGCCAGAATTAGCCGGCAGTAACGACCGTGGAGGGGTGCAAACATTATAGACAGACAGCATTTCACATGGTTAAGTTCAGCCAACCGCAGCCACCATGAACGATAGCCACCGGACAAAAAGACGGGTGCGCGCTTTTATTATCATTCTTACCGCTTTCGTGCTGCTCACGTTCCCCGGATGTTCCCGCCAGGCCAAGGAACCGGAAAATTATACGCACGTTGATTCAGAGGATGCAGCGATGAACGCGGCGATTGCGAAGGCGAAGGCGACTTCTGCTGATTTCGTCCGGGCATTCCACGCCCAGAAGCCCGGAACAACGAACTTTTCCGTAAAAAAGCCCTACCCCGTTCCGGGTGGCGGCCAGGAGCATATGTGGATCGACGTTTTAAGTGAAAGCAATGGCGTCATAGAAGGGCAGATTGATAACGACGCAGAGGAAACGAAAGCGGTAAAACTGGGTCAAAAGGTTTCAGTGAAGATTGAGGAGATCAGCGATTGGTTCTACATGGACGGGAAGAAGATCATTGGCGGCTATACGATAAGGTATTTCATCGACAAGATGTCGCCAAAAGAGCGGGAGACATATCTTAAACAGACCGGGTGGGAATTGTAAGGCCAGGCGCGCAACCGGAGACACGGCAGTCAGGAGGATCGTAATTTAAAATTCGGGCACTGGCTCAAAAACTTCAGCGGGTTCTGGTAAACGAGCCTGTCGATGGCTTCGGCGCTGTGGCCGCGTTTGCGCATTTCGAAGGCGGTCTTGGGCACGGCGAGCGGGTCGCTGACGCCCCAGTCGCAGGCGCAGTTCATCCAGATGCGTTCGTTGCCGTAAATTTCCACCATGTCAATCGCGCGGGCAGGGGAGCATTTGGACTCGGGATAAAGTGTCATGCCGGCCCACATGCCTGCATCGAGCACCAGCTTGACGGTGTGTTCCTCCACATGGTCAATGATGACCCGCTCCGGCCGGATGCGTTTGTCGGCTTTGATCAAATCAACGATGAGCCGCGTGCCCTTGAACTTGTCCTCGAGATGCGGCGTGTGGACGAGAATGAGCTGGTTGTGTTCAGCGGCGAGGTTGACGTGTTTCTCCAGCACTTTCATTTCGTTGCGGCTGTTTTTGTTCAGGCCGATTTCGCCGATGCCAAGGACGTTGGGCCGGTCCAGGAATTGGGGAATAACGGCGAGGACGTCGTCGGCAAGCTTGAGGTCTTCCGATTCCTTGGGGTTGATGCAGAGCCAGGAAAAGTGGGGCAGGCCGAATTTGGCGGCGCGCCTGGGCTCATGTTCGGTGAGCTGGCAAAAATAATCGTAAAAGCCGTGGACGGAACTGCGGTCGAACCCGGCCCAGAAGGCGGGTTCGCAGACGGCCTGGCAGCCCGCGGTGACCATGGCGAGGTAATCGTCCGTGACGCGGCTGACCATGTGGGCGTGTGGCTCGATGTAGCGCATGGAAGTTTGATGTTTTAAGGATACGACGCGATCAACCTGATTTTTTCCAAGCGCCGCAGGCGGCCTTGGTGGTGGCGGCGGGAATGGGCTCGGTGGTCGGGTCGCTGAAGGTCATCAGGACGCGTCTGGCCTTTTGGGTTTCGCCCTTGCCAAGTTCGGCCAGGGCATCCCGAAAGGCCTGCATCCGGAAGTCGTCGCCGCCCTCGGCCCGTTCGATGCGGTCAATGAACGCGGCGAGATCGATGAGTTTGAAGCGGGCGTCAACGAAGTACAGGTCGAGCAATTGCTGGCGTGTCATAAAATCGTCATTGATTTGCCCACAATATAGCCGTTGTTGGTTGACGACAATGATGTTTGCTGAACTCAATCGGCGGGTGTTGCATCAACGTCCGCCTCATAGTTAAAGGTTGCCAACGGGAGATTCTTGCTTCACATATCCTGCATGGCTGAACCACCCATGTTTCAAAACGGACCGGGGTATACACCTATGCCACCGCCATTGCCCCGCCGTTCGGGCGGTTCTTTCGGGCGACGAGCGGCTTTGTTCAGCATGCTCGCGCCTCTCTTGGCGATCACGATGGCCGCCATCCTCATGGGTATGCAGCCGAGTCCCGATGGTTCGGGTGTCCAATGGGGCAAAATAGCCGTTGGGGGGATTGGTACTTTGCTGGTTCTGGCCGGGTTCGTCCTTGCCATTATCGCATTGAGCGTGATGACGAGGGATGGACGGCGGGGGATTTTGGGATTCGCGCTCGCGGGATTGATCCTCAATGCCTCAGTCGTGGCCCTGGGGGTAATCCCCCTGGTGCTAAAGGTGCGGAACCGCGCGAGAGCCGTGCATAATGCTGAAAATGTCGCGCAACAGGCACGAGAGGAAACCCTAAAGGAGTTACGTGGAGAAAAGGGAGTTCAGCCTGCCTCACAACGATTGGATGCGATCGAGAAGTCGATGGATGATCTGGCCGCGCAATCAACCGGCGACAAAGCGCTAGAGTTAAAGGCATCCAGCGGCTATTTGCACAGATTGCAGGTGGTTTCGGCCAAGTATACGTCAGGGCTGCAAGAACTCGAAGGGGCGCGCGTCCTGGACATGAGCGGAGTGGAGCGCCGGGAGCAGTTGACACCCAAACGCGATGCGGTGCAAAGGTTCATGGCTTCCAACGAGGAGTTCAAATCGTTTCTTACGAATGCGGAGAACATTTTCAAGGAGGAAATGGTGGCGATGAAAGTGCCGCAGAAAACGTTCGACCAAGCCCTGGAGGGATTTCACAGCAAGGCCTACATCAATAATACCTTGATTAAAATCCGGGACACCGACCGGCAAATCGGGGAGGGAATGCTGGGGGTGGTTGACCTGCTGGACGAGCATTGGGGCAAATGGACCTACAACACCGAACGGAAACGCCTGGTGTTCGCCGCCGACGGCTCACTCGATCAATACAACGCTTTTTTGGCAAAGATAAAGAAGGCAAGCAATGAGCAAAAGCGGCTTCAGGAGCAGGTGGTAAATTTCTCCAAATAACACCCGTGAAGGAGCCGTGGCGCGCCGGTCTGGACACGGAAGTGGCGGGTTTATTCAATCGCCGCGCAGCCATTTCATCACCAGGTCGGCGGCTTGGGCGGAGCAGGAGCCGAGGACATTGTGGTCGGCCAGCCAGAAGGTCCTTCCGGTGCGATAGCCGGGACAATTTCTGCGCAACCAGCCTCGAACCAGAAACCACGGCACGAGCGGGTCGAGGCATCCGGCCAGATAATAAACCGGCACTTGGGTTTGCCGCGCCACCGGGCGGGGATCGTATTGCTCGATCAAAGTCAGGCGGTGCCGCATCGCCTGGCGGTCCAGATCCGTGCGGCGCGCGACAAATTCGTTCATGCTGGCAAGGACTTCGGGCGAGTGCCGGTACCGGAACCGCGCGTAGCAGGCGTAAAGTTTCAACTCGCGCGCATATTGTTTCATCGTGGTTTTTTCACCGATCCAGCGCAAAAGCCCCGGCCCGTGTTTCCAGGGATGTTTGACGAAACCAGCGGCGAGGATGATGCCATCAACTTTGAAACGGGTTTTACTGCCGTCCACGTGACGACTTGTGTCGGGTAAATTTCCGGCCATCAATTCCCAGGCAAATTGCGAGCCGAAGGATTCGCCAATCAGCCAGCCGTGAGCGATGCCCTGGCTCAATAGCGCATGTTCGATGGCGTTTGTGTACTCCTCGATTGACCAAGACAGGGAGCGCGGGTAGGTGATTTCGACAAAACGGACGCGATTCTTCAAAGCAATGCGAAAGCCGGTGACGAGCGTCCAATCGCCATGCAAGCCGGGCAGATGAATCAACGTGGGCAGCGCGGCGTCGCCGAAAACACGCATTTGAAGTTCTTCAGGCAAAGTTTCAATTCCGGTGTTATACCATTTCTAAATATATTTCGGTATAAATCGAGAGAACGGCCACCTCTCCCCCAGAGGCGGAGAGGAAGAAAAGCGCGGTCGCCAGGCTGTCCCCAATATACCGATTATAATCGCGAATTGGTATAAACCTAAAGCTCGTGGTGTGCAGGTTCGTGGCGTCTGCTGAAATGCCCGGATTCCAAAAAGCAAAGGGTCTGGTCCAGCGTTTGTTTCCGCCAGATCAGCCAGGTATGGGAACTGTGCAGAACCAGGAAATCCTGCATGCCATCGACCCGGGCGCTTTCCACCGTCACCTTTCCATCGTTGGGGCCATTAAGCAAACGCGAGAAAAAGGGATTGAGCGACCGATCGCCGGCAATGACGCCGCATGGAAAATCAAGCGGCCCCAGGTGATTGAGAATGGCATTGGGATCCGTTCCAAGTTCGAGGGCGCCGGGGCCGAGGAGTTTTCGAGCGAGTGCGCTGGCTTTGAGATGGTCAATCAGGTCGCTGCCGTGATTCGGGGGCGCAATCATGACGACACGCCCCAGGTTTTGCAGTGTGTGGTTCGAGAGATATTGCCGGAGAATGATGCCGCCCAGCGAATGAGTGACAAAATGGATTCGCGCCGCCGGGTCGGAGATTGCCTGCCGAAGTTGTCCATCGAGATGAACATCGGCCAGTTCTTCGACAGAACAGCAGGTTGATGGATAGGACAGATTAACCACCCGATAGCCATGCTCCTTGAAGAAATATTCGAGCCTTTTCATTGAGGCGGACGTCCGCCCTAATCCGTGCAGCAGGACGACATAATCTCCCTCCGGCTTCAGATTTGCGGCGTGTGCGGAAGTGACTTCAACGCTTAGAAGAATCAGCGCGCCGATTAAGAAAGACAAAGGCATGAAGAACATAAACAGTGTGCTTTCTATTTTGGGGGCGGGCTCTCGATCACTTTCGCCAGTTCGCGATGGTTGACCTTGCCGGTGCCGAGCTTGGGGATTTCGCGGACGACCTTGATTTCGCGCGGCACGTTCAGGTTGCTGAGACCCTTGGCCTTGATGGCGTTGCGGATTTCTTCCAGTTGCAGTTTCGGTTCGTTGGTGACAGCGATGAGCACTTCACCCTTACCTTCATCCGGTCTCGTCACGATGGCGACCTGGCAGCGCAGGCCGTATTTGGGAAATGCGCCGGCGAGGGCGTCTTCCACGGCGGTCAGGCTGACCATTTCACCGCTGACCTTGGCGAAGCGTTTCAGGCGGCCGCGAATGAACAAATATCCCTCGGGATCCACGCTGACGATGTCGCCGGTGTCGTACCAGCCGCCGAGGGCCTTGAATATTGCGTTGGCGTCGGCGTTGAGATACCCGGTCATGATGTTGGGGCCGCGCACGAACAGGCGCCCGCCGTCTTCAACGCCTTCGACCGGCTCCAGCTTGTATTCCATCCCGGGCAACAGGCGTCCCACCGAGCCGTATTTGGGGATGAGCGGGGTGTTGACGCTGATGCAGGGCGCGCACTCGGTTGCGCCGTAGCCTTCGAGCAGGCGGACGCCGAATTTCTGCGCCCAGGTGGTGGCGGTTGATTCCTGCAATTTCTCCGCCGCGGCGAAGAGATAGCGCAGGGTGCGGAAATCGTAGGGATTGCCCTTGCGCGCATAGCCGTTGAGGAACGTGTTGGTGCTGAGAAAAATGGTGCAATCCCGGTCATAAAAGATCGCCGGAATCATGCGGTAGTGAAGCGGCGAAGGATAAATGAAGACGTAAGCGCCGCGCACCATTGGAAACAAAGTGCCGACCGTGAGGCCGAAACTATGGAAGAGCGGCAGGCAGTTGAACATTCGGTCCGTGTCCATGATATCAGACACCGCCAGCATTTGCCGCATGTTGGCGAGGAGATTGGTGTGAGAGAGAGCGACGCCCTTGGGCACGCCTTCCGAACCGCTGGTGAACAGAACGACGGCGGTTCCCGCCTCAACCGGTTTGCAATCGAGTGATTTTGGGCTGAAGGTCATGCGGAGGAGCGAACGGAGTTTTTTAATTTTCGTGATTTGAGCGCGCAGGTCTTCCAGGTACACGAATTGAATGCCGGCTTCGGTCAATGGTTCGAGTTTGAGTTTGGCGCGTTCGAGAAAGGCGCGCGAGGTGATGATTTGCTTGAGGCCCGCCAACTGGCAGCAGGCGAGCATCGTGGACGCGCCGGTGGTATAGTTCAAAACAGCCGGCACTTTGCCAATGTGCCACAAACTGAGCAGGGTCACGGGAAGGGCGTTGACGTTGGGCAGGAGAATACCTGTGCGCGTGTCGCCGGGTGAGAGGGCGGATTGCAGCGGTTGGGCCAGGGCATCCGCGGCGGCCAGCAGGCGGCGGTAGGTGAGCGGCTGACGTGAGGCGTCCTCGAGAACAATTTGCCGGGGACGCTCGCGGGCAACGGCAACGATGGCGCCAAGGACATCCCGCGGGCCGAATTCCATTTCAATGTTGAACTGCTGATTGACCATTTTATCGCGCAGCCAGGCGGTCATTTGCGCCCGCGCCTGGGCCGTGCTGAGGTGTTCAAGTTTGGGCGGAATCAGGACATCGCTGAAATGGGCCGTGATCGTGGGAAACCATTGATGGAGGCCGGGGTTGGGGGACAACGGAAGCCGTTGAGCGCCGCGCAGGTAACAGGTGATGACCTTGGCGTGGGTTTTGTGGAGCAGGAAGCCGGTGCCGTCAAAGAGCTTCATCAATGTGCCGGTGCGGGAGAGGCGGCCTTCGGCGAACAGGACCAGCCGGCCATTGGCTTGAAGGTGCTCAGCCATGCGCTTGACGGCGTATGGCGAACTGGTGTCGATGGGGAACGTCCGCTCGTTCAACATGATTTTGCGGTGCAACCAGCTGGTCTGGGCGGAAACGCTGGACACGACGAATTTCCAGTCGCCATCGAGGCAGACGACCAGGAAAAGCCAGTCGATCCAGGAAAGGTGATTGGGGAGAAGCAGCACGGGGCCCGGGGTTTTGAGCACCGCCTCATTGTAGCCGCGAAAGCGGTAAAGGAGCCGAAGCAGAAGTCGCAGGATGGCCATCATGGTTGAATAGATTTTTGCGTCTGAGGTTGTTTCATTTTTCTCAATGAGCAGAGCGCCAGCCAGCCGATGAACAGGCCGGTGACGCCCGTCGATAACGGAGCAATCACGCGGTCAAGCGGGAGAGTGCCTGCGTCTTTCAAATCGAGAAAGCCTGAAATCATCGCTTCATTACCGGGGATTAGCCCCTGATTTGGCCGGACTATCAGGCGCGGCGGCGATTCGCTCCGCTTTCGCACTGACGGCGGTGAGTTCAGATACGAGTTGACGTGCGCGGGAAATGGTAACGCCGGTCCAGACGGCTTCGGCCGCCCGGTAATAGTGGGGCTGGATTTGGCGGACCAATTTTTTGCCGGCCGGAGTCAGGACGACAATAAAGGCGCGGCGATCGGCCGGGTTGTTCTGACGCCGGGCGAGGCCGCGGGCTTCGAGGCGGTCGAGGAGGCCGGTGACGTTCGAGCGGTGCATGATGAGCCGGCGGCTGAGTTCGATCTGGGTGCAACCACCGGGTTGATCGTGGAGGAGGCTGAGGATGTTGAACTGGCTGGGGCTGAGGTCCCAGCGGGCGAAGAAAACGCGGCTGGCGTTCCAGAGCGCCTCGGCGGTCTGCAAGAGTTCGATCAGGGCCTGGTACCGCGGGCCGGGGCCATCCGGGGCATCATTCATGCCGATAATCTACATGTAGATTGTCCACGTGTCAACAATAATAGCGGGCGATCGGCAACCATGTTTGTGACGATCATTTGAGGCAAAGGAAGGCGTTGTTAAGTTTGTGAGTCAAACATAAAAACAACCTTTCGAGAAGCAAACTCCAAGTTCCGAACGGCCATACTATTTCTTGAAACGCTCTAAATCACCGCGGCCCGGCGGACGTGATGCTTGCCAGCCAATCCGTATCCGGGTTGATCGGATTTTGGAGCTGTGGGTTCCCGACAGCCGGTTGCGGGGGGGGAGTGTAAGTGCGCGCGTCCAGAAAGCGGTGAATGATGGCGTGACCATCGGCAAAGGACATTCCGGCCGCATGGTTATGATAACTGCCGGGATAATCAACCAGATAGCCGTTAGGACCGCGAACCGCGGGAATCGCGAGGAGGCCGTCATTAATGGTCAGCGAGTTCTCTTCCATGAGGACAAAGGTGCTGGAGGGGCCGGGGCTGGTGAAGGAGGTCATTTTGCCGTAAGTCAAGTAAGTGGTTTGTCCGATGGTATATCTCCCCGGCAAAAATTCGCCAATTACCGGCCCGCCCAGGGGACCGCGTGTGCCGCCAAATTGTTTGCTGGTTGCCCATACGGTGCCCACGGCTGAATTCATTGAATAACTGCGCACGAAGGGCTTGGTCGTCTGAGGGACGTTCCTTTTGTCTCCGGGACATTTGTAAAGATTGGCATTGGGCACGTAAGGGGCCAGTTGGGTGCCACGGGAATCGAGCAGAAGTTTGGTTCCATTGGGGTCAGTCGCATCAGATACATTGAACATGGTTCCGGCGACCCAGGACACAAGTTGATTAAGGGTATTATCAGGGAGGGCTGACCAAGCTTGAGCGTTAAAGGGATAATCGTTTGCCGCCAGAACGTCGATGTTATCGCCGGCGTAGAGGTTCCAGCCGATCATGAGCTGCTTGCAGTTGTTCATGCACACGACGGCCTGGGCCTTGGCCTTGGCGCTGCTCAATGCCGGCAGCAGCAGACTGGCCAGGATGGCGATGATCGCGATAACCACCAGCAACTCAATCATGGTAAAGCCGCGCGCGCGCCATGCCGGCGACGGAGGATAGATGTGAGATCCGGTGGCCGTTCGATTCATTTTTTCAGTCAATGCAGTGTTCATGGCATCAAGGCGTTGTATGATTTGATTCACGCAACGTTGAACCGCAATGGTTCCATGACAAAAATCTATCGCTGGTTGCCTAAGCGACAAGTGTGCGTCTGGAGGCACACCTGCGGAAAGTGTTTTGACCATCATTTAGAAACGGCGGGAAGGAGAGGCCCGGTAATTTGAGGGGCCGGGGTTGGAACGTGTGATGTGGTATTAAATAAAAAGGCCGGTTCTAGAGGAACCGGCCTTCACCAACAAACCCATAGACCTACATAAATTCGACATCAAAGGGCTGGGAATGTTCAACGGATTCAATTTTATGGCCGGTTGAATACGCTTTTACTTCTTAAACTGCTTGTAATAAGCGATTTACAATTCACTTCCAAGCTGCAATTGTATGTGTATTCGGGCCGTAATGAGGCGATTTTTGTGCAGAGTTCAAGTTAATTTTGGGAAAAATTGGTGCGCGGTGGCGCAGGATGCGGCGCTTAATTCGTCCAGGGAACAGCCTTTGATCTGGGCGATGACTTGGGAGATTTCCCGGACATAGCCCGGCTCGCATCGCTTGCCGCGATAGGGGACGGGAGCGAGGTAAGGGCAATCGGTTTCAAGCATGAACTGGCCAAGGGGTGTGGCGGCTACGGTGTCGCGGACGATCTGGGCATTTTTGAAGGTGACGATGCCGGTGAAGCTGACGAGTGAGCCGGTGGAAAGAATCCGTTGCATCGCGGCGGCATTGTTTACGAAACAGTGATAAACCCCGCGCACGCGCGCGGCGAAGGGCTGCATCTGGGTGAGGACGTCTTGCAGGGCGTCGCGCTCGTGGATGACGCAGTTCAAGCCCGACTCGGCGGCGACTTCCATCTGTTGCCGGAAGATGGCGGCCTGCTTTTGCTTGTAGCGTTCGTCATCGGCGGGTGTGCCGCCGGGATTTGCGCCGGGCAGATGGTGGTAGTCCAGGCCGGTCTCACCGATGGCAACGACTTTGGGATGCCGGGCCAGTTCGCGGAGGGCGGGGCGCAAGTCGTCGGGGGCTTCGGCGGCATTGGTGGGATGCCAGCCGACGGCGGCGAAAACGGCGGGGAATTGATCGGCGAGTTTGATGGCGCGGGCGCTGCTTTCGAGGTCGGTGCCGATGGTGATGATTTTTTCGATGCCCGCGGCCTGGGCGCGTTCGATGACCTGCGGGAGATCGGCCGCGTAATCCGGATAATCCAGATGGGCATGAGTGTCGTAAAAGATGGACATGGCAGGGAATTATAGTCGAAAAGGGGCGGTGTTGTCCGCAGATTTCTCCGATGGACGCTTGTCCGCCCGTCCGGGCTTGCAAATGTCCAAACATCGTGTAGGATTCTTACATGAGTCAAGTTACCTACCCATTGGGGCTGCCGAAGGAACTCTTGAAAGAGGTCAAAGACGCTGCAAAGGAGACTGGATTGTCCACGGCGGACGTGATGCGCCAGGCGATCAAGTTCGGCATTCCGCGCGTCCGCCAGGCGTTGTCCAGGGAAGAGGACTTTTCCGAGGCAGCGGCGGACACCTGGGAGAAGCTCGGACCGGCCCCAACCGTAAAATTCATCAAAAAGGGACGCTACACGGTCGGGCACACGGATAAGCAGGTGAGCTTGAAAACGATCAAGGAACTTCTTTCTGAATTTCCGTGAAGCATCTTCTCGATGTCAACGTTTTGCTGGCAGCGATCTGGGACAGCCACGTCCACCATGCCCGGACAAAAGCATGGCTGGAGGATAAAACGGTGACGGTTTGCCCCATATCCGCGCTTGGGTTCATCCGCATTAGCACGCATAAACGCGGTTACGGCTTCACGATGGACGCCGCCAGGGAAGGATTGCAGAAATTCGCGGCGGACATGAAGGCGGTACGAATCCCGGATGATCTGGACGCCTTGGACAGCCATCCCCGGACATCCGATCAGGTGACGGACCATTATTTGGCGGACTTGGCGGCCAAACACGGCCTTAAACTGGCCACGTTGGACGAACAACTGAAGCATCCGTCCGCCGATCTTCTCCTTTAAAACACGTTCCCGGACAGCTATTCCCTGGACAGACGGTTATTGCGCCCGGCCTGAATCTGGAAGCAAGCGCGGATGGCGGGGTTAAAAATCAAAGCCGCCGAAGGTTGCCTTCGGCGGCTTTGTTAAAGAAACGTTTTTGAACGCGGCGTGTCCGCAAGGCGGTTAAGCGCATGGAAATAATGGTCTTGCAATGGCGCGCGGGGTTTCAATAGATTTTGCCCGAAACCGGCACCAAACTCAACCCGAATACAATTTATGTCACGCGCTGCAACCTTGTTCACCGGCCAATGGGCCGACCTGACGTTTGATACCATCGCTCAAAAGGCGAGGTCGTTCGGTTATGACGGGGTGGAACTGGCCTGTTGGGGCGACCACTTCGATGTGACCAAGGCGCAGGACAAAAAATATTGCGACGACCGGCACGCGATTCTGGCGAAGCACGGGTTGAAGACGTGGGCGATTTCGAATCATCTGGTGGGCCAGGCGGTTTGCGACAACATCGACGAGCGGCACAAATCGATCATCCCGGCGCATGTATGGGGCGACGGCAAGCCGGAGGAAGTTCGGAAGCGCGCTGCGGAGGAGATGATGAAAACGGCGCATGCGGCGAAAAACCTGGGCGTCAGCATCGTGAATGGTTTTACGGGTTCAAAGATATGGAGTGTCCTTTACAGTTTTCCGCCGGTGAGCGACGCGCAGGTCGAGGACGGTTATGCTGATTTCGCAAGACGGTGGCATCCGATCCTGGACGAGTTTAAAAAATGCGGGGTGAGGTTCGCGCTGGAAGTGCATCCCACCGAGATCGCCTTTGACACCGCCAGCGCGGAACGGACGGTTGAGGCGATTGGCGGGCGGCCGGAGTTTGGTTTCAATTTTGATCCGTCGCACTTTGGGTATCAGGGCGTGGATTACGCGGGGTTCATCCGCAAGTTTGCGAACCGGATTTTTCATGTCCACATGAAGGATGTTTACTGGTCGGACAAGCCGACGGAGGCGGGCGTGTTCGGCGGGCATACGAAATTCGGCGATCCGCGGCGGTTTTGGGAATTTCGATCGCTGGGACGCGGCTCGGTGGATTTTGAAAAGATCATCCGCGCGTTGAACGATATTAATTATCACGGGCCATTGTCGGTTGAGTGGGAAGACATCGGCATGAACCGGGAGCATGGCGCGAAGGAAGCGGCGGAGTTTGTGAAGCGGCTTGATTTCGCGCCGAGCAAGGTGTCGTTTGACACCGCGTTTGACAAAAAGGTGCAGGCGAAATAGTGCGATAAGCGGATGATTGTGTGTTAGACTGGTGGTGTCATGCCTGCGATCGCCGACATCATCATCAAAAGGCCGCCTTCAGAGGTCTGGGCGATCATCGCGAATGCGTCCAGTCATCCGCATTGGCTGAGCAAGGACATTACCACGACGTATCAGGGCGGAGGGGAGCTTGCGGAGGGCTTGAAGTTCACGCGCTTCAACAAGGAGACCGGGGTGAGGACAGAGGGCCAGGTGGTTGCGTTGAAAGCCGCACACTTTCTCAAGGTGCGCTTTGACGCGCCGCAAGAGGCATTTGCCACAACGGAGTATCATTTGATTGCCGTTGCCGAGGGTTGCGCGGTGCGGGTCCTGGGCGAGGTCTATGACAGCACTGATGCCCACTACTATTATTTTCCGGAGATGATGGAGCAACAGTGGCGAGGTCAATTGGAGAGGTTGAAGCGATACTGCGAAGCGGTCTCTAAAGGCCGCGCCTTATGGCGGGTCCCTTCGAGGCTTCTCCGGCGGGCAAGGCGAGGCGGCTGACCTGATGTCCGTATTTTTCGGCGTCGTCTTTTTTGCTGAGTTTTAGCGCGAGACCCTCCAATCGCCGGTAAATGTAGAGCGGGTCGGGATAATCAGGAGTGTTTTTTAAAAACTGCTGGAAAAGTTCGTAAGCTTCCTGGGTGCGTTGCAGGGCAAGCAGGCGGTTGGCGAGTGTGAGTGTCAGCCGGACGCGTTGCTGGGGAGTGGGGTTGAGTTTAAGCGCGCACTGCAAGGCGTTGACGGAATTGGAGGGATTATCCTCGATGGAGTAAAGGTCCGCCAATTTTTCCATGAGCACGGGGCTTTCGCGGGTGGCAGTCAGATTTTCCAATTCGACGACGGCTTCGGGGATGGGCGCGGCACGGGCGAGCTTGAAATCCAGGAGGCGAAGCCACGACCATTCAATGAGTTTACTGTGCTGGTGTTCCAAATCTTCGTGTTGCTGTTGGGGCGTTTTGGCGAAGGGGCGATAAAGCGGGTCGCCGACAACGGTGGTTTGCCAGGAAAGCCAGCGTTGCGAGGCGTACGCCGCCTCACCAAAAGTGAAGCCGGACCCAATCAACCGGTCAAAAAAAACGGCCATGTCCGGCGTGCCGATGAGAAAAGGTTCGGCGACGCAGCCCATGGTGGCGGTGGCGCCCTTGGCCAGAAGCGGGCCGACCCAGCCCCGGGTGGTGGAGCGGAGGGTGATCGCGCTGAACGAGTGCAGATGATATGCGAATGCGCCGGGCATGAATTCCACCGTGGGCCGCGCGAATGGTCCGGAGGCGTTTGGATCATACCAACCGGCATAGAACGCGACCTGGCTCAGGGGAAAATTTGCCGGGAACGTGCCGCTGCCGTAGTCAACGACCGTCTCGAAACCCTGACAGCGGCAGGTTTCTGAAGCGGCCCGGATCCAGTCGTCCCCGATCTTGTATTCGCCATTGGTGATTCCGCGCAGATCGAAATAGGCGCGGCCCCACAAGCCGTCGGTTTCGGCCTGAATGGCCTTGTCAACCAGCGCACTGGCGATGGCCGCGGTCGGGCCGTCCAATCTCGCGACAAGCAGGATGCCGTTGGTGGGGTCAAACTGCGCGGCGTTGGTGCAGCCGTAGAATATGTTCGGCGTCGGCCCGGCCAGAAGCAGTTTGTCAGCGGGGATGGGCAGGCAGGCGAGTTCGCTGTCCACCGCGGCCGCGTTGGCGCGGAGTTCCGGCGGCAGTTTTTCCGCGTCCTCCTCGCGCAAGTTGGAATCCTGGGAAATTCTCAAGGGCACGCCGTAACAGAGCACGGCATAGCGGATTTTTGCCTCCATCGTCTTCTCGACGAGTTGGGGCGTTGCATTGGTGGTGGGAATGACTTTCACGCCAAAGTGGAGCAGATTTTTGTCTTCGAGGGCTTTGAGAAGGGGCTTTTCCAGCCGGTAATGAAATTCCGCGCGGCTCATCGTTTCGTTGGAAGGCAGGTCAAATCCCAGGACCTGGCCGGCAGGGACGTGGCGCATTTCGGCGTAATGTTCCGCGACGTCGCGGGACTCCGGCACGCGGGTGTTGTAGATCACCACCACCTCGTCACCCCGGTCCGCGCCATGAAGCAGCGGAGTTGCGCCGCCCAATGCGAGCAGGCAAAGAGTGATGAGAAAACGTGTCATCCGTGAATAGTTTTCGCGGCCGCGCAATCAAATTTGCCCGGAGTCAAGACGCGGCATCCATGCCGGCGTTGTATTCAATTTTCAAACCATCAAAAGCGAGTTCCACGCCGGGGGGAAGTTCGGCCTGCGAAATGTCGTGGTCGTAATCATGGGTCAGATGCGTGAAACACGTCCGGCCCGCCCCGATGCGGCGAGCGGCGGTGAGGGCTTCATCCAGGCTCATGTGCGTGGGGTGCGGGGTGCGCCGCAGGGCGTCCAGCACCGCGACTTCCACGCCGGCGATCTGCTTCACCACTTCGACCGGGACTTCCTTGCAATCGTTCAGATATGCGAGCCGTTTTTTTCCATTTTGGGTGAAGAGATAGCCGATGGTGGTCATCTTGCCGTGGGGCAGGGGGAAGGGCGTGATTTCGAGGTCGCCGAGTTGGAAAGGGCCTTCAATCACGTGGGGTTCCGGGGCGAAATAGCCCTTGGGCCAGGGGCCGTCGTGAAAGGCATAGATGAAAACGCGGCGCAAGGCCTCCATTGTCTCCCGGCTGGCATAGATGGGCAGCGGGCCTTCGCGCAGGTCGCAGAAACGCCGGCAGTCGTCCAGGCCCATGATGTGGTCGGCGTGTGGGTGGGTGA
>Ga0207152_1016_pt1 | contig 38198 bp, 24 predicted proteins | sample Alteio_BWMinHeat_30_FD_153590 | JGI IMG/M metagenome (GOLD analysis project Ga0207152, IMG submission 153590) | Enriched cells from forest soil in Barre Woods Harvard Forest LTER site, Petersham, Massachusetts, United States -... | ecosystem: Environmental > Terrestrial > Soil > Temperate forest >... | reverse complement strand
GCAAGGCATAGTGCCCATCGGGTAGCAGGATAGCGCCATAGTACTCCCAGATCCGATTCGTCGGTGCTGCGTTTATAATATTGGTTCCAATAAATGCGAGATACATTGGGAGGTAGTGTTTGCCAGATACCATCAAGGTATTTTATATTATCTTTTTGCAGTAAAAAATAGTTGCTCAATGTAAGCGGTGCAGCATGAATGGAAATATGACCGGAGCCTACACTATATCTTAAAAAATTGGGGTAGGTTTTCATTGACCCTAATGTATCGGCATGTGTGGATGCATATAGGGTGGTTTCAGTTTTATAATTTTCCTTGTAGATATAAGTGCTGCTATCCTGTGTTATAGAATCTTTGCTGATATAGAAATAGCTTTGGATATAGTGACCCTGGTAACCAAATATATTGGTGGGGTTGTTTTGGAGAGAGAGTATGTCGACGTTGTTTTTGCCATAATCTAATTCGCCCAATGGTACTTCTTCGTAGCCGTTGTATACTTTACGGCAAATGAGCAATTTTTCAATTTTGTCGTCTAACTTGCTACAGAAGATCATTACTTCATTGCCGGCGCTTGCATATTCTAAAAGCTTGCCGAGCTCGTTTTGAGAAACATAAAAGTCGAGACCTACCAATACCAGGACAGATGGCCCATTGTTGCCATTTATCATTTTATTGTCTATGTTATTGTAATGAAAATAAGTTGACAAGGAATCGATAGTGACCTCCGGAAAGTAATATTTAAGTGAATTGTAAGCGAGGTAGGTACCATAAGGATTTTTGTCTTCTTTTTTCAGGGTTACTTTCCATATGTTCTGTTTTGTAGCAAGAGGATTTACGCAGCCCAACAATAACCAGGTGCAGAGAATAAGGGGACTATATGTGAGGTGTTTTCTCAAATTATTGTAATTGCTTTTTTACGTTTGTAAATAGCTGCATATAATCATTGAAGGCAGATTCGGGTAGTGCAAAATGCCCATACCAGGCATACTCGTATTGACGAGATAATTGTTTGAAGGGTTGTTTGTATGATGTTTCTGTTAATTCGCTATAATAGTCATAATTTGTTTTGTCATTCCTGTATATAATAAGTTCTTTTTTTTGAAGCAACTGTAGGAACCACATATAGCTATAGCGAACGGCATAGCGTATATCATTAGCCTTAATGGCCTGGTGCATTTTTTCTTCCCAATCTGTTGTTGTAATGTCTTCTTCTTCAGCTATGTTACCAGTTTGCTGTTGCTTCTTCTTTTCCTTTTTGAATAAAAAGAAATTTTCATTTACAAACATTTTATAGGCGACATAGGCAAAAAATGCAAGCAGTACACCCCAAAACAGCAACTGACCAAAAGTGGTACCGAAAAAATCCAGGATACTTTGAATAGCTTTGAAGAAGGCATTTTCTTTAACCTGTGTTTGTTTTTTTTCTGTCGCTTCTTTTCTGTCTTTATAATTGAAGCTGGTGTCGCTTGTAAGCTGTTGCCATTGCTGCCGGGATAGGGTACGGTCAGTATTTTCGGAAGCTATATTACTGCCGGCTGGTAGTAAAAACCATAGGATGAATGTAAATAAAAGTACAGGCTTATTGAGCAGGTGCATTGTGGTTTACTTTCTTGCTTAATATGATGGGGTAAAAAACAAAATACCATAGCACGAAAAACAAGGAGCCTACAAGTATGGTCAGGCTAATCCATATTGGCATTTCGGTGTGGCGTGTAACAAAACTTTCGAAAAAAGCGGCTGTAATGAATATGGGTATAAGGCCAATAACAATCTTTACGCCATCTTTTGTGGCCCTGATCAATGATTGAAGTCGGGTATATGTTTTTGGGAAAAGTATTGAGTTTCCAATTATCATACCTGAACAGCCTGCAATAACGAGTGCCGATATCTCTAATGTGCCATGAATGAAAATGACAAGTATAGATTGAAAGCCCATGCCTTTGTGAAAGAACATGTATTCGAATACGCCAAGCATCAGGCTGTTTTGAAACAACATATATAATGAGCCTATAGAAACAAATATTCCTGCTGCAAAGCACATGAATGAGACCCGGATATTATTGAAAGCTATTTGTATGAACATGGCCACTTCATTCTCATTTTTATAAACACCAAAGGGGTCGCCATTGGCAATATTTCGTTCTGTCATATCTACATAATCATTGCCAAGAATAGCGCGAACAAAAGTTTGATCGTATGCGGCAGAGAATACGCCTATGGCCACAAATACAGCAAAGAATAGAAATGTAAACAATAAAGTGCGGTGATGCTTACGAATAGTAAGAGGTATTTCGGTGGTCCAGAAGGTGATGATGCGATGGCTTTTTTCCTTTTTGTTTTTATAAATAGACAGATAGATGCGCGCTGCCAATCCATTTATATAGCGAACTGTATTGCTAAAGGGGTAGAATGTTTTGGCGTACGACAGATCGTCTACCAGGTAAGTAAATCGTTTAGCTACTTCATCAGGATCATCAGTTGGTTCCTGGTAGCTTTTCCAGCGATCAATATTTTGTTTTATAAAATGTCCTTCACGCATAATGAAAGAAAAATGAAGTACAATTTAGCAATTAAAACTTGTGTTTGTTAATAAAAATCAGAGAATTTAACGATATTACAATAGATTTTTGTAAGTAAAAAATATGAGTGTTGTAACTGTAACTACACCTTTTAATATAGACCTGGAATTTCATACAGCAGGCTTTACCAGGCGCGTATATGCATGGATACTAGATCTTATATTTATCTGTGTCTATAATTATGTAATCCAGTTCTTTATTTTATCTCCTTTGGGTTATGATAGCAAAGGGGCGGTAGTTATATTTTTCCTGTTCACGGCGTTGCCCTGCTTTTTGTATAACCTTCTTTGCGAAATATTCTTTAATGGACAAAGTGTAGGTAAAAGATTAGCTGGCATAAAAGTAATATCAAGGGATGGAAATGAGGCTACGCTAAGCCAATACATAACGCGCTGGTTGCTGGGGCTTGGTAACTATATCATGTTCATTTTGCCCTACCTGGTAGAATACACAATTGTAATGCCAATATATATGATATATATGCTGATGGTAATTGGTTTTTTCTATTTACCTGATGTAATATGTATAGCAATATCTGCAAAATCGCAACGCCTGGGTGATCTTGCGGCAGGAACGGTGGTAATAGACCAGCGTTTGAAAATTAATCTTGATGATACCATCTATCTTGAAATAGAGGATAATGGTTATGTAGCTAAGTTTCCGCAGGTGATGCGGCTGACAGACAGGGATATCAATGGTATCCGCAACCTGTTGGTTGTGAAACGTGCTGATAAAGATGCGGCTAATTATGCTGAGCAAATAGCCAACCGAATAAAAGAGGTATTAACCATAGAATCTGATATGGAACCTCATGATTTTCTACACCAGTTGTTGCAGGACTATAATTATCTGACGCGTAAGTAGCTGTTGATATTATTCCTGTTTTTGGTATTTAAAGAATATTCTTTTTGTTATGTCACAAGTGATAGCATAGACTATTACAATCAATATAATACCTGCCAATTGCTGATAACCGCTCATGGCAAGGCCAAATGCATTTGCAAATGGCATAAAAGGTAAAGCCAAAACAACGACTGCGGATATGATACTTGCTATTAATAATAGTTTGCCCGGCTTACTTTTGAAGAAGGGTTTATGTGTTCTGACTATAAATATTATTATTAACTGCGTAAGGCATGATTCTACAAACCAACCAGTCTGGAAAGACGTGGCGTCTAAATGGAGGTAATTTCGTTGAAAGAAAAATGTTATGAAATCGAAAACGGAACTATGAATGCCAAAAATTAGCATAAACCTTCGAATAAATTTCCAGTTCCATTTTCCCGGTGTTATAATGCGTTCTTCATCTACATTATCTGAAGCAACTGTAATAAACGGGATGTCAGTTAAGAAATTTGTGAGTAATATCTGTTTGGGTAACATAGGAAGAAAAGGCAATAAGAGTGATGCTCCAGCAACACTCAGCATATTCCCAAAAGTAGAGCCAGTATTAATAAAGATATACTTTAAGGAATTGACAAATGTTCTTCGACCTTCGGATACACCATCGGCTAATACGGATAAGTCTTTTTCGAGCAATACGAAGTCAGCTGCTTCTTTGGCTACATCTACTGCATTGTTAGTAGATATACCAGTGTCGGCTGCATGTATGGCTGCCACATCGTTTATGCCATCTCCCATATAGGCTACTACATTGCCGGCATGTTGTAATGCTTTTATTATTCTTTCTTTTTGGCTTGGTTCGGCTTCGGCAAAAATATCTGTATTGGAAGCCCTGACAATCAAAGCTTCTGTAGACATTGTTTGCATTTCGGACCCGGTAAGCACTACCGGTGATGTAATACCGATCATCTTGCCTATATATGCCGCACAATAGCGGTTATCACCTGTAATGATCTTTACAGCAACATTTAATTTTTTTAAACGGCCAAGTGTATCTATAATGCCTTCTTTCAATGGATCTTCCATTAATATGAAACCCAAAAAAGTCATTCCATTTTCATCGTCACGGGTAATATGGTTTGTATCGATCTCTTTATATGCAATCCCTATGGCTCTAAATCCATCATTACTATATGCTGTGTATTGCTTGTTTATTTTATTATTAACAGTATCTATTACTACAGCCAAGTTGTTATCATCTATTGCCAGTGTGCAAGTCTGTAATACATTTTCTACCGCCCCTTTAGTAATCAAATATTTTTTCCCGTCACTTTTTGATACAGCAACACTAAGGCGTTTCCTGATAAAATCATAGGGTATCTCATTGAGTTTTGTATAATCGGATGTAGCGACGTTTAACTGTTTCAACGCATCATCAATTGGATTAGCGTAGCCATTTTGGAAAGTTGCATTGAGGCATGCGTATAGTTTAGTTGTATCATTTGGTTTGCCATTGATGTCAACAACGTCTTTTACTATAATAACGCCTTCTGTAATAGTGCCTGTTTTATCTGTGCAGAGTACATTTACCTCTCCAAAATTAAAAATGGATGAAAGTTTTTTTACAATCACTTTTTTCTTCAACATTCGCTTAGCACCGGCTGACATAGCAAATGTCATTATTGCCGGTAAAAGTTCCGGAGCCATACCGACGGCTATAGCAAGGGCAAATAATATGGAATCAAAGAGAGGTTTTTTGAAGTAGAGATTGATGCTTAATATTGCTATAGACAATACGATTGTTATTTGCATCAGAAAATAGCCGAAATGCTTTATCCCTTTTTCAAAAGCTGTTTCTTCGCTTTTAAGTAAGCTATGTTGCATTTGTCCAAATACAGTATTAGTACCTGTATATACTACAATTGCTTTGGCAGTACCACTTACTACGTTTGTGCCTTTCCATAGACAGTTTGTCTTTTGTGTAATTGGTTTGTCATCAGGTACCGTTCCAATGATTTTTTCCTGGGGGTAGGATTCGCCGGTGATGCTGCTTTCATTAATATGCAGTTCGTTGGTTTCTGTTAACCTGCAATCGGCGGGGATGATATCTCCTGAGTTTAAAACGATGATATCGCCTGGCACAATATTATCTGATTCTATTTCTATCTCTTTTCCTTCTCTAATGACATTGCATTTGAGTTGTATCATTTTTTGCAATTGCTCTACTGCTTTTCCTGCATTTAATTCCTGGAAAAAGCTTAAGGTGCCTGTTGCAATCAATATAAATAGTATGATTAGGGTGTCTGTTGTCTGACCCAGGAAGGCGGAGAGTATCACTGCAATAACAAGTAGTAATACGAGTGGATTAGTGAATTGGCTTATGTATAGTTTAAGGCCGCGTTGGAATCCGGATTGTACTTTCTTCAGTTTTTTTTGGTCCGCGATTCGTGTTGCCGCAACAGCACCAGGTAGTCCATCAGTGCCCGATGAAAACTCTTTGTATAATTCTTCTACTGAGGTATTTGATATAGATACAGACATAAGCGTGAATAGGTGATGAAATTAGAGCAATTTAAATTAAGAGTACAGGATAAGATAAAACAGTCGGGAGTTACCTGAAACAGTTCATTTTCAATTACACAGTTGTGTTATCAATGTTATTTTTAGGTGTTAGTGTATTCCAATTACAAATATTGTGTTGAAAACGCTGCAGGTATATTTTCTGCTTTGATAAAATGATTTGTTGTATAGTATTAAATCCAGGTTAAAGCTAAATTAAAATGTGATTAAAAAAATGTATTTTAGCAGTATTAACAAGACATATACCGGGCTTTTTTTAGTTTTCATTATCTTGCTGTTTCCAGATGATATATAAGTTGTATTGTGAACAACCAAAAAATAATTCCATGAAACACAGCATATTATTAGTTGAAGATGAAAAGAAACTTGCTGATACATTACAAGCAGGCTTGAGTGAAAATAATTACGATGTTGCAGTTGCTTATAATGGCCAGGAAGGGAGCGACCTGTTTGCAAATAGTGAATATGATCTGATCATGTTGGATATAAATTTACCGTATATAAATGGATATGAGCTATGTAAGATAATCAGGCAAAAAGATAAACATATACCCATCATATTGATCACTGCGTTGAATTTTATTGACAACAAATTGCAAGGATTTGAGTTAGGAGCTGATGATTATATATCAAAACCATTTGAGTTTAGAGAATTACATGCCAGGGTAAAGTCGTTGCTTAGAAGGGCTGATGTGATACAGGAGTTGGCGGGAGAAAAAATATTGAAAGTAGCTGATCTGGAAATGGATATTAACAAAAAAGAGGTGAAACGTGCCGGTAAGAAGATAGTACTCACCGCTAAAGAATTTCAATTGCTTGAATATTTTTTAAGAAACATAGATAAAGTAGTGTCCAGAGAGGATATAGCAAGGGATGTGTGGGAGATGAATTTTGACCCGCAGACAAACGTGATAGATGTATATGTGAATTTTTTAAGGAAGAAAATTGATAAAGACTTTTCTTCAAAGCTTATTCACACACAGGTGGGCATGGGCTATGTAATAAAAACGGTCTGAAATAAATGCAGATAAAATACCGTATTACTCTCGTCTACACTATAATAGTATCTGTAATACTGTTGACATTATGTTATTGCGTTTATTTCTTTTCTGAACAAAATCTGGAACAGCAGTTTAAAGAAAGACTACGTAGAAAGGCGATCAGTACCGCCGCCATGTTAAAATCTGTGGAGATAACACCTGACTTACTGAAACAATTTAACAGCACCACACCAAGTGCGTTCATCGAAAAAACTGTTATTGCAATTGACTTTAAATATAATGAAACGTTTTCGTTCAACGACCCCGGCGCCGACAGTATAATTGTTACAAATGATCTAATAAGTAAAACAAGGGCTCGTGGAATGTTTTTCTTTAATATCGGAAAGCGGGAAGGTATTGCGCTTGAATACAAAGAAAATAATTTTGATTACATTATTATTGTTGCAGCGTATGATGGTGACAGAGAAGGGTGGTTATCTAAATTGCGCCTGATACTGATCATCAGCTTTTTCACAAGCATAAGCGCAGTAGTAGTATCTGGCTATATTTTTTCGATGGAATTAGTGAGACCTATTAGCCGCCTTACGAATAGGATCAATAAGATATCATCACAAGAGCTTTCCCGTCGCCTGGATACCGGGAATGGAAAAGATGAACTGAACCAGTTGGCTATTACTATCAATAATTTATTGGCGAGGCTACAACTCTCTTTTGAAACTCAAAAAAGATTTATTGACAATGCATCTCACGAATTGTTAACACCATTAGCCTCCATGGGCAGCCAATTAGATGTGGCCTTGCAAAGAGACCGTAGCAATGAAGATTATAAAACGGTGATCTCATCGGTGCACGAAGATGTTCAAAATCTAATTTTATTAGTAAGAAGCCTTCTTGATATTGCAAAGATCAGTGGGTCGCCGAGTGGTATTGAACTCGCATCTGTAAGGGTTGATGAATTATTATTACATCTGCCATCAGAAATGAAGAAGATAAACCCGCAATATATTGTGCGATTGAATTTTGATGATCTGCCTGATAATGATTCTTTATTAACGGTGTTTGGAAATGAGCCGCTGCTATTGTGCGCTATTAGAAATATTGTACATAATGCATGTAAATTTTCGAATAATAAAACGGCTAACGTAAAATTGTATTATGCCGGTGGAAATGTTTTTGTGACGGTTGAAGATAATGGCTATGGTATAGATGATAGCGAAATAAAGAATATATTCCAGCCCTTTTATAGAAACAAAGATATGAGCTATTCTGTGCCCGGTTCGGGTTTGGGCCTGCCACTGGCAGAACATATTGTACGTATGTATGGCGGCAATATACAGGTGAATTCACAACAAGGTAAAGGAACCATCTTTACTATTACATTGAAAGCAGAATAATTAGGTCTATTCTTCGTTGAACTTTTGTTGTTTTTCTATTTCGTCAAGCTGGTTTTTTAACTGTGCAAGTTTCTTTTTGCCATAGGACATTTTAGTTATTACCACAAATAGTACAGGTACAATAAATATAGCTAAAGATGTTGCCGCCAACATGCCGCCAAATACTGTAAATCCAATAGTTCTGCGGGCTACAGCACCTGCACCGCTGGCTAGTACCAATGGCATAACGCCAAGTATAAATGCCATTGAGGTCATAACGATTGGACGCAGACGAAGTCTTACAGCCTCGATAGTTGCTTTGACAACTTCTTCCCCTTTATCCACGCGCTCCTTTGCAAATTCAACGATCAAAATAGCATTTTTTGCTGCCAGACCTATCAATGTTATTAATCCTATCTGTGAGTAAACATTATTAGTGAGGCTTGGCACTAACGTAAGTGTAAGAATCGCCCCGAAAGCACCCACGGGTACTGCCAGCAATACTGAAAATGGTACTAACCAACTTTCGTATAGTGCGGCGAGGAACAGGAATACAAAGACAAGGGATAAAATGAAGATATAAGCTGTTTTACTGCCCGCCTGTATCTCTTCATAGCTAAGTCCCGAAAAGTCATATCCGTATCCTTGTGGCAACACTTTGTCTGCTACGTCTTTTAGTACTTCTATAGCTTGCCCGCTACTGTAACCAGGTGCAGGTGTACCGTCTACTTCGGCAGAGCGAAACAGGTTGAAATGAGATATTAAAGGCGCCGTTTCAGTTGGTGTATGTGTAATTAAGGCACCCAATGGTATCATGTCACCAGATTGACTGCGAACATAATATTTATCCATATCGTTTATGGTGCCTCTATAATTGGTATCAGCCTGTGCCATTACTTTGAAATTGCGATTATACAGAGTGATATCATTTACATAATAGCTGCCCATATAGGTCTGCATGGTATTGAACACATCTGAAAGAGACACGCCCATTTTTTTACATTTATCGCGGTCCACTACAATATTGTAACTGGGCGCATGCGCTGAATAAAAGCTGAATGAGTTGGCTATCTCTTTTCTCTTGTTTAATTCTGTTACAAAATTTCTTACAACACCTTCAAATGCTTTCACATCGTCTTTGGTGTCTTTTTGTTGTATCTGGAAGCTAAAACCGGCTGTTTGTCCCAGACCGGGAATGGGTGGGGGGGATATAACAACTATATTGGCTGATTTAATGCCAGCCATTGCGAAGCGTTTTTGAAGTTCACCTATAATGCCGGGCATCTGTTCGGTTTTATTTACGCGTTCATCCCATGGTTTTAGCTGGCAGAAAATAGTGCCACCGTTTGATTTGGATGAAAAGGTAACCACATTCAAACCACCCAATGCAGCGAAATGGTCTACGCCGGGTGTTTCGCCAACCACTTTCATTATTTTATTGAGTACCTCTAATGAACGGGCCGTAGATGCTGATTCAGGAAGCTCGTAAGTAATATACACACGGCCTTCATCTTCGGTAGGTATGAAGCCTGTAGGTTTGAATTTGAATAAGAAGAAAGTGCCAATACCTATGCATAAAAGCAGGATGACCACATACCTGGACTTTTGTATTCCCTTTTGTACGCCACTGGAATACCCGCTGGTTATACGGGCAAACCATGTATTAAACTTAAAAAAGAATTTATTAAGTCCATGGGCTTTTGCATCTAAGCGCTGTGGTTTTAATAACAATGTGCATAACGCCGGTGTGAGTGATAAAGCAACAAATGCAGAAAGGACTACTGATATAGCAATGGTAATAGCAAATTGCTGGTACAGCCTGCCCACAATGCCCGGTATGAATCCGACTGGCACGAATACGGATGCCAATATAAGTGCTATTGCCACAACAGGACCAGAAATATCCTGCATAGCGCGATATGCGGCATCTTTTGGAGACATACCTTGTTCATCAATATAATGTTGAACAGCTTCTACTACTATAATGGCATCATCTACCACAATACCTATTGCCAGTACAAAACCAAAAAGCGTGAGGGTATTAATGGTAAAACCAAGCGGTATAAAAAAGCAGAATGTACCAATGATCGAAACAGGAATGGCTAATATAGGTATAAGCGTTGCACGCCAGTTTTGAAGGAACAGGAATACTACCAGCGCCACTAATACCAGTGCTTCCAGTAGTGTAATCACAACTTCCTGCATAGATACTTTTACCACTGTTACAGATTCAAATGGTACACTGTAGTCTATATCAGCGGGGAATGTCTTTTTAAGCTCTTCCATTCTTTTATAAACATTCTCCGCTGTTTGCAGGGCATTGCTCCCCGGTGCCTGGTATACGAGCAGGTAAGAAGCGCGTTTACCGTCTACAAAAGAATTGCTTGCATAGGAGAATTTACCTAATTCTACTCTTGCCACGTCTTTTAAATAAACAATACTGCCGTTTGCCGGTGTAGTCCGCACTACTACTTTTTCAAATTCTTCAACTTTATTAAGTCTTCCATTTACAAGCAGGCTGTATTCAAAAGGTTGTGTTTTTTGTTGAGGTGGCGCGCCTACAGCTCCTGCTGCTACCTGTACGTTTTGTTCGTTCAGTGCTACGATTACATCGTTTGCACTGATACCATAGGCAGCAAGCTTATCGGGCTTTAACCAGATACGCATACTAAAGTCATCGGTACGGCTAAATATGTCGCCCACACCTTCTACCCGAAGCAGGGCATCCCTTACATATATGCTGGCATAGTTATCAAGGAAAGTAACATTATGTGAGCCTTTTGGTGAATACATAGCCACCAACATCAAAATAGTGGGATTGCGTTTGCGTATGGTCAGGCCGGCACGTTTCACTACATCGGGTAGCTGGGGTAGGGCAACACCCACCCTGTTTTGTACATCTTGAGTAGCAGCATTAATATCAGTACCTACATGAAAAGTAACGTTCATGGTAATGGCACCGTTACTTGTATTGTTACTTTGCAAATACTCCATACCCAACGTGCCGTTTACCTGCGCCTCGATAGGGGCAGCAACGGTTTGCTCTACCGTTTGAGCATCCGCACCTGTATATTGCCCCGTTATTTGAACAATGGGTGGGGTGATCTCAGGGTATTGCCCCACAGACAGGTTTAATATGCTGATAGTACCTACTAATAGCAATACAATAGATATTACAATTGCAGTAACAGGCCTTTTTATGAATGTATTAGCTATCATGGTTATTGTCTGTTCAATTACTATTTGTGTGTGCTATTCTGTCCCGCTTTGCCCGGATTTATTGTTATTCCATTACGCATTTTCTGTACTCCTTCTATTACTATCTGTTCAGTTGTATCAAGCCCGCTTTTTATAATAATATTAGAATCCAATTGTTGGCCTAAGACAACCTTGCGTTGCGCAGCATACGATTTATTAGCAGAGTCTTTCTTTACGTACACAAAGTATTCTCCCATTTGCTCTACTATGGCTTTATTAGGTATTATTATCTGGGGCACGCTTTCCTGGTTGCGTACGCGCACTTTACAACTCATGCCCGCACGGAGTGTTGATTTAGGGTTTTGAAACTCAAGCCTTAGTTTTACTGTTCCCGTTAAGGGGTCTACACCTCGGTCTACAACTGCCAGCCAGCCATGTTCTTCATACAAAGTATTGTCAGGCATCAGAATGGTAAATAGGTCAAGAGGGAGGGTAGCATTCCTACTACTTTCTGATTGGTATTTTAAATTATTAAAATAAGAAAGTTGCTTTTCATTAATTACAAAATCTACAGCCATTGGGTTGTTTGTAGAGATGGTATTTAGCAATGTTTGCCCGGGCACTACCAATGTTCCCAGTTTCACTTGTGATAAACCTATAGTGCCATCAAACGGAGCAGTGATCAATGCGTATTTAAGGTCTGTCTGGGCTTTTATAAGGTCCTGTTTGGCAGCTGCTACCTGGCTTTTGGTGTTTTGCAAAGTAGTAACGGCGTGGTCTAAAGTTTGTTTGGCTACAGCATCGTGTTGACTCAGGTAGTTGTAACGTTCATAATCTTTCTGGGCCTGGTCTTCATTAGACTGGGCTACTTTTATATTAGCAATAGCCTGTTCATAACTTGCCATGTATTTGCTTTTATCTATTTCATATAGTTTCTGTCCCTTAGAAACATGCTCACCTTCTTTGAAGAATATACCTGTTATGTATCCTTCTACTTGTGTGCGTAGATCAACCTGGCTAAGCGCTACAATATTTCCGGGGTATACATCATAATAAATTGCCGGGTGCATTTGTACTTTATACAAATTGACAGGTACAGGCGGTGGCGTTGCGTTCTTATTGTCTTTTGTGCTGCAGGAAAGTAAGTTGATGCTTATTGCAAACACAATAAATAATCCAATTATTTGCTTCATAAAACTCATTCAGTTTTACTTAATTAATATTAACAGAGATATCTCCCATTGCTCGTTTCAGGTCTATTTTACTTATTAATAGCTGGAACAGAGCGTTGAGATAATTTATCTCGGCTGTATGTAAGTCTGATTCTGCTGTAATTACATTCAGGTAGTTTTTAATGCCTTCCCTATATTGCAGCTGCACAATATTATACACTTCGCGGGCTAATTTTTTATTCTCCTCCATGGTGTATAAATTATACATACTGCTTTTGTAATTAGCTAATGCTTGTTTATATTCAGTATATATTCCTAGTTTCAAATTAGTCATATCCCAATCCTGCCTGCTTTGCTGCAATTTTGCCTTGTGTATATTCTCGAGTCTTTTGAAACCCTGAAATATGGGGAAAGTAAAATTGAGGCCAATATAGGAATAGGGGTATGATTGCTGGTATAGATCTGAGTACCGGTCGTTTTGATATTGCCATGTATAATTATAGAAAGCACCAACAGAGGGTAGCATACTATATCTATAGTAGTTTGTAAGTGCTGCTTGCAGACGTTTGGCTGTTTCGAGTTGTTGATACTCTATACGTTTATTGTAATTCAATAACTCAGTAGTATCAAATGTAACTTCCTGCAACATGAGTGTTGTATCAAAGTTTACAGTAAAATTCTTTTCCTCGGGAAAGCCCATTAACTGCTTTAATATAGCGTATTTTGGATTTAACGATTCCTCTGTTGTTTTTAGCTGTGCCAGGGTATTGTTTAATGAAATAGTAGCTTGTTTATAATCTACTTTATCTACTACACCACTCACATATTCATTATAGGTGAAGTCTTTGTTTTTATTAAGCCTTGCAGTGTCATCTTGTAAAACATATACCTGCTGCTGTGTTAGCAATACATCATAAAATGCTTTACTGACATTTGACACTAATGAGATCTTGGTAGCATCTGAATTCTCTTTGGCTTGTTCTGTATATAAGTGAACTGCATTTGCTGCATATAAAACGTCACTATTAAAAATGTTTTGAGTGATATTTAATTGAGGGTTGAAGGTGTTAAATAAGCCTGTGTGTATAGGCAGTTTAGGTCCTGTTGGATTAGATTGGTTTGTAAAAAAAGAAGTTGGAAGGTCATAATAGTGTTGTAGTGTTCCATTGAAACCAGCTTGTGGCAACCAGCCTGATAGGCCTATATTGTTATTTGTCCTGGTTATCTTCTCATCTATTTGCGACTGTTTTAATGCCGGCTGATGACCGGCAGCATATTGTATACATTGAGATAATGTAAAAATTGCAGTATTTGTATCTATCTGCTCAGCATGTTGTTGGGCATGCACACAGAGAGGTAATACCGTAAATAAGAAAATAAATATTTTTTGTTTTTGCATGAATAACACTTATAGCACTAATATACTTTAAGGTAAGCGTCTTGTATGAAAATGTTGTTGTAAAAGAGTTTTTCGTTTGCAAATATATTGATAGCCGTAAAACAAATTTCATTATTCATTATAGTTTTTATTGATTTCCATATTGATGGGGATATATTTATTGTTTACTATAAAGGTAATAATGCTTAATAATGATTTGTTAATCGCTTACAAATAATTTCTAAGTATAATAGTAGGTTAATGTCCTTTTTCTTGATATAAATTGTTGCTTACATTTGGTATATGAAACAATATATTACAATAGTATTACTTTTCTCATGTTTCACTGTTTTTGCACAAACTGAAGAGAAAGCACATATATATGATCCGGCGGCTAACGCAGCATCAGATATAAAACATGCAGTTGCTATAGCTTTGAAAGAACATAAGCATGTTTTTATACAGGTTGGCGGTAATTGGTGCGTGTGGTGCAGACGTTTTCATGCACAGGTATTGGGCGACACAACACTAAGCAGGCTAATGAAAGATAATTACGTACTAGTGCATGTGAATTATAGTCCTGAAAATAAGAACGAAAAAGTACTCGCATCATTAGGCTACCCACAACGATTTGGGTATCCTGTTTTTGTAATATTGGATAGTGAGGGTAAGCGTGTACACACCCAAAACTCCGGCTACCTGGAAGAAGGGCAGGGCTATAGCAAGAAGAAGGTTGAAGATTTCTTAAAACAATGGTCTCCGGCAGCACTTGATCCTAAAACTTATGCAAAATAAGCTATGCTCAACATCCGAATAGCGGGTATAACAGATATACCACTTATCAGGGAGCTAACACTTAGAATATGGCCGGAAACCTACTCACCCATACTAAGCGAGAAGCAGATAGTTTATATGCTCGACATGATGTATAGTGAAGCATCACTAACCAGCCAATTTAATAATGGCCATACATTTATTCTTACTTATAAAGGTGATGAACCTGTAGGCTTTGCTTCCTGGTCAGGACCTATTGATACTATTTTCAGACTTCATAAAATATATATCCTGCCACAGCAGCAGGGTAGCGGTATTGGTAAGTATATGATCGATTATATTGTTAATGCATTAAAGCGTGATGACTATTGCCTTGAATTGAACGTAAACCGTTATAACAAGGCAAAATTCTTTTATGAGAAACTGGGTTTTGAGGTGTACAGGGAAGAGGATATAGACATTGGCAGCGGTTATTTTATGAACGATTATGTATTGCGGTATCGTTTATAAACCTACTGCTATCTGTATACCACCCCACACATGATAATAACCGGTTTTGAATTCCTGGCTGAGATAGGACTGGAAGTATTCCAAAAATATATTCTTGTAAGCAACAACAAATCCAAACCTGTTTTCGAGCACAATTCTGGATATATCACTTGAGGTTATGGTATAAGGACTGGTATGGTTGAAGATACCCCCTTGCAGTGTAGCATCATAGCCTACCAAATTTAGTTGTGTATGCTCATATGCATACATGCGAAAATGATTTTTTGCAGCAATCTGCCCGGAATAAGGAGAATCAAAATACCCTCCGATCAGTGTAATACCAATGGCTACTTTATCGCTTAATGTGCCTAACCGGCCAATTGCATCTGCATCTATGCTTAGTATATTTTTGAAGGCATACAATTGCTTTTCATAGTCTACCTGGTAATTGATAATGGCGTCGTTATGTACCTGGTATTTCCAACCATGGGGTGTTACATTATTCAGCCAGCGGTGTATGCCCGTCTGCATTTCGGCGCCAAGTGCGGCCTGGCCTATTACGCCAAGTGTAATAGCGCTCGAAAAACGGGAATGTGCTACACTGTCAATAGATATAGAAAAGTTCTGAAACATAGCGCATGCTGCAAAGGGCCGGTCACCTACAAGCAATTCATCGTGTTGTATGCTGGTTGGGGTGTAGCCATTATGCTGTAATGCAATACCGTATCGGGTGTATTCACCGGTAGGGCGTATCAATAATTTACTCAATGGAAATCTTTTAATTGATGGCGCTATTAATTCCAACACAAACCCTTGTGTATAATAGATATCTGTTGCTGAAAAGAAGTCATTCTCATAGTTCAGCCTGAAATAATGATCTGTGTTGATATTCTTATAGGATAGCGTATTATCTATTTGCTGCGCGTTTGTGCAAAAAGGGAAAAGGCAGCAAAAGGTAAAAATGTATTTAGAATAGCTTCTCATTAGTACAGTATATACGTACTGATATAAATAGTGGTTTTAATAGTATAATAATTACACTAATTGCGATTTTTAGTATGTTTATTGAAAATATACTATTATGAAATTTACAATTAATGAATTAGATAGCAAGCTCTTTCAACAGGAAACAAATATGCAATCTATAGAACACCCACATGTATACTTGCAATGGATGCAAATAAAAATGTCGGAAAAACTATGGAACGAAATGAAAAAGCTGAATGAAGCAATGCAACAATTGTCTGTGAAAGGCTGATTTATACTGCAGAAAAAATGCGCTCCAAGGCCCATGCTTTTAATCTCATTTCTTCCCATTCTTTTTCAGGCACACTGTCGTAAGTAATGGCACCACCTGTTTGATAGGAGAGGTATTTTGTTTGAGTATTGTAAAACAGGCTGCGGATAATAACGTTAAAATCAAAATCTCCACCGGGAGATATATAACCTACTGTACCTGAAAATAATTCACGCATTGAACTTTCATAAGCATCTATAAGCTGCATCACTTTTATTTTGGGTGCACCAGTCATACTGCCCATGGGGAATGAATAACGAATAGCGTCAGTAAAGGGTATGTCTTTTCTCAGCATTCCGGTTATTGTTGATATCATTTGATGCACTTGCGGAAAAGTGTAGATACCAAATAATTCTTCCACTTGCACACTACCGATATCGCAACTACGTGCCAGGTCATTCCTTGTCAGGTCTACGATCATTACATTTTCAGCACGTTCTTTTATATCATTTTGTAAGTCCTTCTTAATATTATCATCCTTAGCCACGTCTTTATCTCGCCGGGCTGTTCCTTTTATGGGTTGAGATAATATCCTATTCCCAGTCTTTTGCAAATATCTTTCGGGACTACTGCACATCATATACTTTCCATCAGTATGGTAATAAGCTGCAAATGGGGCAGGGGAGAGGTTGTTGATCGCATTAAAGATTTGTATAGGCTCAACGATAACATCTTCACAATAGCCCTCGTTGCAAAAGTTGATCTCGTAGCAATCGCCATCAGCAATATGTTCACGTAGTTTTGAAATGGTAGCTATGTAATCCTGCTTGTTGATTCTCTGTTCAAATTGTAAATGGGGAAGCCCATTATCAATGATACTACTCGAATTATTTATTGAATCAAAGATCGCGTTGGGGTCCTGACCTATTGCCTCTATAGTAAGTGCTTGTTTGTTCTTTTCTATATAACACACTATTTGAGGTTGAAAAAATTGAATAGCAGGGAATTTCATCTTTTCCGGATGGCGGCTGCTTAGTTTAGATTCCAGCTTGTTTTTAAGGTCGTAACAAATATTCCCAAACAGCCAGTCTTTATTAGCATCATGAAATTGTTGTAAGGCAGATAATGCGTCTTTTTCAGATGAGAGATCAAGTGTAGACAAACTTCCTACTGCAAGCAAGCACTCATATTTACTATGAGGCAGATCATATTCGTTGCTATCAAGAAAAAGAAAAATGCTGAATAGGTGTGCCCAATTCAGCATTTTGGATTTTATTTCTTTATAACGGCTAGTATCGAGCGAAAATGTAGCTACATTCCTTTTCAATATAGTTGAAATTAAAAATCGTCATCTTCGTCATCAAATCCGCCGCCACCTTCTTCAAAAAAGCCAAGGTCTTTAAACTCTTCGTCAATTTCAAAGTCATCTTCTTCCTTCCCGGTTTTTTTCTTTCCGGGAGTAGCAGCTTTTCCTTTTGATTTAGGAAGATCAAATTCTTCAAAATCTTTGTCGTAGCCGAATTCATCATCCTCTTCTTTTTCAAAATCATCATCCTCCTCATCTATATCGTCCTCCTCATCCTCCTCATCTTTGGCTTTGCCGGTTGATTTTTTAGCTGCAGATTTTTTAGCAGGCTTTTCATTTTCCAGATCTTCGTCGAGGTCATCATCCTCTTCATCTGCTTTTTTTGCAGATTTAGTGGATGTCTTCTTTACTGGTTTAGTGTCGTCGGTTGCGCTTTTTTTATTTGCGTCCTTTTTTTCTGAACTTGATTTCATAACGCTCTTTTCTTGTAGCGTAAAATTTTAATTGTTTACTCAAATTGCCAAATTTTTTTGGCAATTTTTTTATTTTTTTTCTAAGAAATAATTAGTAATTGATCCCTTCCTGTACCATTAGAAATAAAAGCTATTTCTGTTCGCAGGTATTCACTTATAAAATTACAATAGTCTTTGAATGTTTGCGGCACTTCTTCATATTTATTACAACTGCTTATAGGCTTTTCCCAACCTGCAAATTCACGGTAAATTGGTTCTATACCTGCGCTGCATATATCAAATGGCAGTTCTTCAGTTTCCTGGCCATCTACTTTATATGCCGTAGCAATTTTTAAAGGGCTAAAATTATCTAATATATCAGCCTTTGTAATAATAAGTTTGTTTACTCCACTTAACATAATAGCATAACGTAATGCTACAAGGTCAATCCAGCCGCATCGGCGAGGGCGCCCTGTTGTAGCACCAAATTCATTCCCTGCTTTTCTTAATGCTTCTCCTGTTTCATCTTCCAGTTCTGTTGGGAAGGGGCCTCCTCCTACACGTGTACAATAAGCCTTGGTAATACCATACACATCCTTTATTCTGTTGGGGGCTACACCAAGCCCGCTGCACACGCCTGCTGTAATGGTATTTGACGATGTAACAAATGGGTACGTGCCAAAATCTATATCAAGCATACTGCCCTGCGCACCTTCAGCAAGTATTTTCTTGCCTTCTTCCAGTTGCTTTTCAAGCCAGTATTCACCATTAACCAATTTTAATTTGCGCAATTCTTCTACAGCTTCAAAAAACGGTGCCTCCCATTGTTCCCAATCTATCTGATGTTCGTACTGCTTTAGCATTTCTACATGCTTAGCCCTAAGTTTATTGTACTTTTCCTTAAAATCTATTGTTACGATATCACCTACACGCAAACCGTTTCTTCCTGTTTTGTCCATATAGGCCGGACCAATACCCTTAAGTGTCGAACCGATCTTTTCAACACCTTTCGAAGCCTCTGATGCTGCGTCTAAAGCTCTGTGTGTGGGCAAAATGAGATGTGCTCGTTTTGAAACATACAAACGATGCAACATGTCAGGTTGCAATGGCAATATCTCGTTAATTTCTTTCTGTAAAGTAACAGGATCAATTACAACACCATTACCGATCAGGTTCAGGCAATGCCCGTGAAAAATGCCCGACGGTATAGTATGTAATACTATTTTTTTCCCATTTACATATAAGGTATGACCCGCATTAGGCCCACCCTGGAATCTTGCAATGACGTCATATCCTGAAGCAAGATAATCTACAATTTTTCCTTTCCCTTCATCACCCCACTGCAACCCAAGCAAAACATCTACCATGAAATTATTTTTAAGCGCGTAAAATTAGCAGATAAAATACATAAGAAGCAACTTGTTTAAAATTAGTATTTATTTACCATGTATTTATATTTGAAAAAAAGATGTTCTACATTTGCTTACTTTAGATATATATGACAAGTAAATGGACCTTGGATACAGGTAGCATGCAGGAAAATTTTTTTTCTGATGCTGTATTGATAGGAATAGTTTGCCCATTACCACCATATCGTTTTTCATGGCTAATAAATAATACTTTTGATCTGAACTTTACAAGAGAGTCTGAATTAGATATTTGTGTACAACCTGCGCCTGACAGACAGATCTTTTTTCCGATATATCAATATTATATTCCTTTAAGTGGTGGCAGGTATCTTATATACAAGTTAAAAAACGGGAAGGATTTTTTATTACAAGAACTTCGTCAGCTGGATTATTTGTGGATGATACAAAGCCATAATGCAGATAAGGATGCTGAAAGTATTATTCAGGAGCTGAGACATATAAATGATTTGCAACTGGCACAAATTATCCCTCTTGATCGGCTAAAGAACAAGGATAATTTATTGATATAATAGGTAGGTAATATGTTTTTATAAATTTCTACCCAACACACTCAGGTTTTATGCTGTCTCTTATCCTGTATCAGGGTCAAATGCCATATAAACTATCATTTTTTTGTTAATTTTTCCATAACTTTATCAAAAACATATCGTATAATTTAAAAAATATACAAACCCCTTATTACAGTTCAATAATTTAAGTAAACCTTATGCTCTATTCTGGTCGAATATTTGGGCTTATCACAGGCCTGTTATTGCTTTTTTTTAGCTTATCATCATTTGCACTATCTGCAGATTTTACTGCAACGCCGAGCTCGGGCACCTGGTGTGCTCCTGTATCAGTAAGTTTTACAAATTTGTCTTCCGGTGCTACTTCATACGATTGGGATTTTGGAGATGGTACTACTCCGCACCCAAGTATTACCAGCCCTTCTCATACTTATGCAGCTGCAGGTACTTACCATGTTGTGCTTACTGCTTATAATGGTTCCAGCAGTACAACGAAAACAGTTACAATAACGATCTATAGTGCTCCGACAGTATATTTTCGCGCATCCGACACGGCCGTTTGTGTTTGTAATAATATTAATTTTTTTGATTCTTGTATATTAAACGCTCCGGGAACGGGTACTTATAACTGGCAATTTGGTAATGGTGATACCTCTTCGGCTCATAACCCCATATATGCTTATTGTACTGCAAGTACAACAGGATATTCAGTGATCTTAAAAGCAACTAACAGTGCAGGTTGTTTTTCTTCCCTTACCAAACCTTACTATATTCATGTATATCAGCATCCCGCCATAAGTTTTTCGGCAAATAAAACCATCATTTGCGGATTGTCGGGTATTGTAAATTTTACAAGTGCTATTTCAGGAGGCCCGTCCCCTTATACTTATGAATGGGATTTTGGAGACGGCAGCTCACATTCCTTTACCGCAAATCCTACACACAATTACTCCGCAACTACATATGGCTCCTATACGGTAACACTTATTGTAACAACAAGAGCAGGTTGTAAAGATACCATTGTACAAAGCAATTATATTACACTTACACATGTGGCAGCAGCTTTCAATACTACACCTCTTTCCTCCATGTGTTCTAATGAATACCTGATAGCTACAAATTCATCAATTCCTACTTTTGATTCTACGGGCTGGGAGTGGGGTGATGGCAGCAGCAGCGATGGTAACCCCGCAGCTCATTTGTATGCCGCGGGAGGTACCTATACTGTAACCTTAGTCACTAAGAATGGTACTTGCTATGATTCTACTACAAAAACGATAACTGTTCATCAGGCGCCTGTTGTGAGATTTGGTGGAACCCCATTAAACCCATGCGCAGCGCCACAATCTATTAATTTTACAGATTCTACATCCGGCACCATCGCTACAAGAAGCTGGGACTTCGGAGATGGTAGCTCGCCCGCTACTTCAGCCACCCCATCGCATACTTATTCTTCAAATGGTAATTATGATGTGAAGCTTGTCATTACTAATTCTTATGGTTGTGCAGACTCTCTTATTAAGCTGTCTTACATCAATATATACGCATTAGGTGTTCAAATTAAAGGAAATGGCCACCTGGGCGTCGTTGGTGGTTGCATACCGTTCATAGATACATTCACATGCTCAGCTACTTCCGTTGCCCCTGCTGGTGTTGGGTCTTATCCTTATGCAATAGACTCTATATGGTGGCATTTTGGAGACGGGGATAGTTCTCGTTTAAGGACCCCGATCCATACCTACACTACTTACGGAACGTTTACCGTTACCGCAAGAATACAGACACATAATGGTTGTTTTGCAATAGATAGCTTTAGTGTTAAGACAGGGCCACACCCAACAGCTAATTTTTCTGCCAGCCCAACTACAGGTTGTGTAAACCAGGTTATCAATTTTACTGATATGTCAGACAGTGCCACAGACTATGAGTGGCATTTTGGTGATGGCGGTAGCACAGATTTTACAAAAAACCCAATCCACAGGTTCAGTGATACAGGTCACTATTCTGTGATGGAAATTGTTCATAATAATGGATGCCCTGATACGTTGATAAAAACACATTACATAACGATCAACCTTCCTAAAGCAACATTTGGTTTTCAATACATTTGCGATACTCCTAAAAAAATAAAATTCTCTGATAGTTCTAAAGGAGCCTCTACGCACGATTGGAACTTCGGAGACGGTTCTGCTCATTCTACAGCTACCAATCCAACGCATACTTACAGCGGTCCTGGCACTTATACGGTCGTGTTAGTTGTTACTAACACTGTTAGCGGTTGTACAGATAGTACCAGTACTACCTTAGTAATATATGTTCCGTCCATTACATTATCTGCATCAGATACATTTGCCTGTTTAAACGTACCCATTAAATTTACTGGTACTATTACAGGGGTTACTGCGCTTAAGTACTCCTGGCTATATGATTATACCACACTGCTTTACGATACCACTACGGTAGTTTATTTTGCATTTAACAAAACAGGATATCACAGCGTTAAATACATTGTAAACGATATAAGGGGTTGTGTTGATACTTTTTCACGCATCCATTATATTGGCATAGCAAAACCTGTCGTTGATTTTAAAGGGACACCTGTTACCGGTTGTCAGCCGCTTAATGTTTATTTCAGTGATCTTACAACTGATATTTCGGGTGTGACATTATCTACCAGAACATGGGATTATGGTGATGGTTCACCTTTTGGTTCGGGTGCGTCTCCTTCTCATATTTATGCTGCTGTAGGTAGTTATTATGTACAACTTAAGGTAACTGATAATATAGGCTGTACTGATTCTACAGTTAAAACAGGATATATACAAGTACATAAACCCACAGCTAATTTCTTTGGTTCACCAATCAGGACCTGCCCGGGTAACCCCGTTATATTCACAAGCACATCTGCAGGCTTGCCCTTAACTTATTTATGGAGGTTTGGTGATGGTACTACATCTACGCTTGTTACAGACACACATTCTTATACATCCACCGGAACATATACCGTCACACTTATAGTTACAGATACTTCAGGCTGTAAAGATTCAATGGTTAAGATCAATTACATTACTGTAATAACAAAGCCAACTGCTTCATTTACACTAGATGATTCTTTTAGTATTTGTCCGCCCCTGGTAGTTAATTTTACAAACCATTCTACAGGCGCTACTAATTACCAATGGTATTTTGGCGATCCACTTGCCGGTGGCCCTTCTCCGCTTACAAGCCCTAGCTGGACTTATACAACGGCTGGTATCTATAATGTAATATTAGTCGCTTATAATTCTTCAGGCTGTACAGATACTGCCAGGGCAACGGTACGTTTATTAGGATACAAAGGTGCATTTAGTTATGCTCCGTTAAGAGGTTGTGCTCCCCTCACGGTAAATTTCGCAGTTAAAGTAAAAGGGGTACCTGATTTCATTTATGATTTTGATGATGGCACCACGAAAAAGGATACAAGTACCACTATGTCTCATACATACACCGCACCTGGCCCGCATATACCAAAGCTCATCATGACTGATGATAAAGGTTGTAGTTCGGAAAGTGTAGGATTAGATACTGTATTTGTTGATGGTGTGTATCACGGATTTTACGTTACGCCGTATCCTACCTGCGATAGTGGTACTATCCAGTTCATAGATACTTCCCGCGGTGCTTATTCAGCAATTATCAAAAGAAGATGGTACTTCCACGATGGCGCTACAAGCAGTATATTCAATCCATATCATACATATCACGGACCCGGTGTTTACTCTGTAATACTTATAGATAGTACTACCTCCGGCTGTGTAGATACCTTTAATTCGAATGTAACATTCTATCAACTGCCAACTATAAAAGCTGGTTCTGATACGACTATATGCCTGGGCGATTCTGCTACACTTTCACCTGCCGGCGGAATTGTATATACCTGGTCGCCTGCGGCAACCCTTAGTTGCAGTACTTGTTATAATCCCAAGGCTTCACCTGCGATCAAGACAATATATACAGTTATAGGAAAAGATATTCATGGTTGTAAGAACAAAGACTCTGTAACGGTATCTATAAAAACAAAGACTACCAGTGTTGCTACTGGCGGTGGAGAAATATGCCAGGGACAATTTTTACAACTCACAGATTCAGCAGGTCCTTACAGTACTTATAAATGGGTGCCACCGTATGGACTCAATGATCCACACAATCCAAGCCCGTTGGCAAATCCTGATTCAACAATACTATATGAAGCCATAGCGCAACAAGCGGGTTGCGCACCGGATACACAATATGTAAATGTAATAATTCACCCCAGGCCGGTAATAAACCTGGGCCCTAACAAACAAATAACAGCAGGAGATGGGGTGCAAATAACAGCAGTTGGTACTAATTTGTATAAGCTATTATGGCATCCTGCCGAAAGTCTGACTTGCGATACCTGTATAAGTGCTACGGCTACGCCAAAAGATAAAAAAACCATTTATACGGTTAGTGCTACTTCCGACTTTGGCTGCCAGGACTCAGCAAACGTAACTATTATTGTTGTTTGTGACCAGTCCCAGGTATTTATGCCTAATACTTTTACACCAAATGGAGACGGGCAAAATGATATTTTCTATCCAAGAGGAAAAGGGTTACGGATCATCAGATCATTCAGGATATACAATCGTTGGGGACAGTTAATGTTTGACAAAGAAAATATTAACACAAATCAAAAACAAAATGGTTGGGACGGTACTTTTAAAGGTGTGCCGTTATCTTCAGATGTATTTGTTTATATAGTAGATGCAATATGTGACACGGGTGAGCCTATGTCATGGAAAGGTGATATATCGTTAATACACTAAAGGCTTATTGTGATGAAAAAAAACATTCTTCTTCTTGTATTTGTTCTTTGCCTTCGTATAGGTAATACCGCCATCGCGCAAGATGTGCATTTTTCACAGTTTTATCAAAATCCAATTTTAAACAACCCTGCATTGACAGGTATCTTCAATGAGGATTATAAAGTAGGGGTTACCTACAGAAATCAATGGAGTAGCCTGGCAACTCCATTCAGAACTTCTGTGATAGATGCAGAAACAAAGGTGCATCTCAATAATGTAAACGATTATGTTAGCTTTGGATTGCTGGCATATTTTGATAAGGCAGGTACGATTGATTTTAATACAAATGCTGTATACCCTGCTATCAATTATAACAAATCAATTGAAGACAAATACAACTCTTACTTATCCGTAGGATTCACAGCCGGCCTCATAAACCGTACTGTAGATATTTCAAAAATGACTTTTGATAACCAGTACATCAATGGAAATTTCAATCCATCGGCCGGAACAGGTGAAAATATAAGTAATAATAAACTATCCTATTGGGATCTGGGTGCAGGTGTTACATTCAATAGCAGCTTTGATGAAAATAATACACTCAACTATTTCATCGGTTTTGCAGCATATCATATCACAAAACCAGCTAACTCATTTTTAGGAAGCCAATTGGCTAATCTGAATATTCGCTGGGATGCGTCTGCCGGTGTGAATTATGAATTTGATTACGAGTTTGGAGGTATGTTTTACGCGAATGTGATGTTGCAAAAACCCTACCAGGAAATAGTAGCTGGTGGTCTATTGAAATGGACAAAACCGGATAATTCCAATTCTCCTGCTTTCACATTTTACCTCGGTGGTTTTTACAGATACCAGGACGCGGTTATCCCCACACTTAAGTTAAGGTACAAGATGAATACATTTGCTTTCAGCTATGATTTCACATCTTCATCACTTAAGTCTGCTATAAGCTCTCATGGTGCTTATGAGGTGTCTATATTCATTTCGGGAATGTGGCATGGTGGCGATGATAAACACCTTTGCCCGAGATTTTAATAAGAACCGCTTTTAATAATAATTTTTTATCTTTATATGAACAGGCCCTGTTCCGTATGCAATTATATAAAGGTAAACTCACTTTATTGGTTTGTATTTTGTTGTCCGGTGCATTTAGTGCTCGTGCATTATTAGCAGATTTTACGGTTTCCGCTACTGTTGGTTGTGCTCCTTTATACATTAGTTTCACCAATTTATCTTCAGGTGCTTCTTCATACGATTGGAATTTTGGCGACCCAAGTCCACATTCTACTGTAACAAGCCCAACACATACTTATTCAAATCCGGGGTCTTATACAGTGATTCTCACTGCATACAGCAGTACAGGCACATCCACTACTAAATCATACACAATTAATGTGTATGCGGCACCTGTGGTTTATTTTCGGGCGGTAGATACTATTTCTTGTCTTTGCAATGCTGTTTCTTTTATTGATTCTTCTGTTTTGAATTCACCTGGTAGCGGCACTTATTATTGGCAGTTCGGAACAGGCGACGTATCCACCACCCGCAACCCCTCCTACCGCTACTGTACCAGCTATCCTGTCGGTTATACAGTAATATTAAAGGCCACCAATAGTGCGGGTTGTTTTTCTTCTTTATCAAAAACATATTACCTGCATGTTTTTGATCCGCCATCAGCAACATTCAGCTCAGATAAGACTGTGATTTGTGGTTTGTCGGGCACTGTTAATTTCACAAGTAGTGTTTCAGGTAGTCCTTCTCCTTATACTTACGATTGGGATTTTGGTGATGGCACCACACATGGCACTACCGCTGCTCCTACACATAGTTATTCCTCACCAACATATAGATCATATAATGTAACACTGGTCGTTACATCCAATGCCGGTTGTAAGGATACGGTAACTGTGAATAATTATATCACACTTTCACACGTGGCGGCATCTTTTACTATCTCACCTGCTTCAGGGTCAGGTTGCCCAAATGAATATGTTATTGCTACCAATACTTCCGCACCTGTTTTTGATAGTACAGCATGGCAGTGGGGTGATGGTTCTGTTGATAATACAGACATTGCCGGACACTTGTATGCTTCAGCCGGCACATATACATTAAAATTGATAACGAAAATTGGCGCTTGCCTCGACTCTACAACAAAAACAATTACTATACATCCGCTTCCTGTTATTAAATTTGGCGCCTCTCCACTTACACCATGTCCTGCTCCTGTTACTATCAATTTTACGGATTCATCGTCAGGACTTACATCTCATTTATGGAAATTTGGAGATAGCACTACCTCAACACTTGCCAATCCGTCTCACAATTATACCAGGGACACTTTTTTTGATGTGACCTTGGTTGGAACTAATTCTTATGGTTGTATGGACTCACTTACTAAAACTACCTACATAAAAATATACGATCTAAAATTGGCAACTTTAGGGAATTTTCTTACAGATTCAGTAGGAGGTTGTACCCCTTTCACTGTCCATTTCAGCTTTAATAAATATTACGTAGATCCTCGTTCCGGTCCCGTACCATATCCATATGGCACTGCATCTATAAGCTGGGATTTGGGGGATGGTACTACATCTGCGAGCCCAACCCCTATCCATACCTATTCTACATACGGTAATTATAAAGTAATGCTAACGGTAACTACAGTGAATGGTTGTACCGTCACAGATAGCATATTGGTAAGAGTAGGAACAATACCAACTGCTGGCTTCTATGTATTAAATACAAATGCTTGTGTAGATCAGCGTGTTACATTCGTTAACACATCAGTAGGTGCTGACTGGTTTAAATGGATGTTCCAGGTTGGGTCCTCAACTTACACTTATGATACATCAAACGTTGTTTACCGTTACTCAGATTCAGGCTGGTTTAATGTTACACTTATTGCCGTAAAAAATGGTTGTCCTGATACTTTGACAAAAACGCATTATATGCGAATTAATCTGCCGAAGGCAGGTTTCGTTTATTCCTATGTTTGTGATTCTCTGAAAAAAATAAGCTTTGTTGATACATCTCAAGGAGAAACATCGAGAGAGTGGGATTTTGGTGATGGTTCTCCCCATTCATCATTAAAATACCCATTTCACATATTCCCCGGATTTGGGAGCTATAACATCAAATTAATAGTATCTGACAGTAATACTGGGTGCATAGATACTGCTACTATTAGCCTTTATACATATAACCCCATCTTGAATTTTGTGGCATCAGATACTGCTGTATGTTTAAATACACCGGTTACATTTGTCTCATCAGTTTCAGGAATTACGGTACAGAAATATAATTGGATATTTGATGATACGACTGCTATTCTCGATACTACCGATATTTATACTTATACTTTCAAAACTGTTGGGTATCACAATGTAAAGTTCACAATTTTAGATTTCCGAAGTTGTATAGATACCTTTTCAAGAAGGCACTACATAGGCATTGCAAAACCAACAGTTGATTTTGTTGGTACGCCTACAACCGGTTGCCCTCCGCAGTTTGTATATTTTACGGATCGTTCATCAGATATCACAGGTGTACATGCTAGTAGTCTTGCATGGGATTTTGGAGATAGTACCTATGGAACAGGATCTACTCCAACACATTTGTATGCTAAAGTAGGTAGCTATTATGTTAAGCTAAAGGTTACTGATAATGTTGGCTGTAGCGATTCTACTGTAAAAACAGGTTATATTCAGATCCATAAACCCGTTGCTAATTTTTTTGCAACCCCGGTTAATGCCTGCCCCGACAACCCTGTATCTTTTATCAATACTTCTTTGGGATTACCTTTAACATATCTATGGCGGTTTGGAGATGGCTATACTTCAACAGACTTATCTCCCACACATACTTATACAGCCACAGGTAGCTATACAGTTACATTAATTATTACAGACACGTCGGGTTGCAAAGATTCAATTATCAAGATTAACTACATTCGGGTTTTTGCAAAGCCTAAAGCTGCTTTCACACTTGATGATTCTTTCAGTATTTGTCCTCCGTTAATAGTCAATTTTACAAATCATTCTACAGGTGCAGTGAGTTATACATGGGATTTTGGAGATCCGACAGCAGGTCCACCTTCTACTGTTACAAGCCCGAGTTGGACGTATGTAAATCCCAATATATACACGATCACTTTAGTTGCCTATAATTTTTCGGGATGCACAGATACGGCAAGAGATTCAGTACGATTGTTAGGATATAAAGGTGCATTTCATTATTCCCCTTTAAGAGGCTGTGCACCCCTTACAGTCAATTTTGATGTAAAAGTAAAAGGGGTGCCTTATTTTATTTATGATTTTGATGATGGTACAACACTCAAAACCTCCAGTCTTACTGCTACCCATACTTATACAGCTCCCGGCCCTAAAGTGCCTAAGCTGATTATGACAGATAATGCCGGCTGTAGTTCTGAAAGCATTGGGCTCGATACCGTATTTGTAGATGGTGTATACCATGGTTTTTTTGTCAAACCATATCCAACATGTGATAGTGGTACTATTCAGCTGATAGATACATCACGAGGTGTATATTCTGCGATCATAAAAAGGAAATGGTATTTCCATGATGGAGCCACAAGTAATGTCTTTAATCCATATCATACTTATCACGGCCCCGGTGTATATTCTGTGATACTAATAGATAGCACTACATCGGGTTGCTTAGATAGCTTCAAGTCTAATGTGACCTTCTATAACCTTCCTGAAATATACGCAGGTGCAGATACAACCATATGCCTTGGTGATGCGGCAACATTATCTCCAACCGGTGGATTAGTATATACATGGTCGCCTGCTGCAACACTTAGCTGCAGCACTTGTTATAATCCCTTAGCTACTCCAACAACTAAGACTGTATATACCGTAATTGGAACGGATATACATGGCTGTAAGAATACTGACTCAGTAACTGTATCTATAAAAATAAAAACAGCCAGTGGCGTGCATGGTAGTGGTGAAATATGCCAGGGAGAATTTTTACAATTACATGATTCTTCGGGTATATATTCTGTTTACAAATGGATACCGCCATATGGTTTGAATGATCCTCATAGTGCCAATCCGATAGCCAACCCTGATACATCTGTAGTTTATTTAGCTATCGCTCAGCAAGCAGGCTGTATTCCCGATACACAATATGTAAATGTGATCGTACACCCAAGACCGGTATTAAACCTTGGACCAGACAAGCAAATAATAGCCGGGGACGGGGTACTGATAACAGCAGTAGGTACTAATTTGTATAAACTGTTATGGCGCCCCGCAGAGAGCCTGAGTTGTGATACCTGCCTCAGTGCAACAGCTACACCAAAAGATAAAAAGACCATTTATACGGTCAGTGCTACATCAGACTTTGGCTGCCAGGATTCTGCAAACATCACCATATTTGTAGTTTGTGAGCAGTCGCAGGTATTTATGCCAAATACCTTTACCCCAAACGGAGACGGTCAGAATGATATCTTCTACCCAAGAGGCAAGGGATTACGTATCATTAAATCGTTCAGAATATATAGCCGCTGGGGGCAGTTGGTATTTGATAAAGAGAATATGAATACCAACCAAAAAGAAAATGGCTGGGATGGTACCTTTAAAGGAGAAAAACTAACTCCGGATGTATTTGTATACATCGTTGATGCTATTTGTGATACAGGCGAACCTATGACCTGGAAGGGTGATATTGCGATAATACGTTAAGCATATTTCACCCCATTTCTCACACAATACATGCAATAAAAAGCAAATGCATATTCTTATTTGCCATATTCAAATTGTACTTTTGCAGCCTCTTAATTTCCAACTAATACCATAACAATAAATCAAAAATGAAAAAATTACTGTTATTATTTTTTGCAGTTACAATGCTGCTTTCTGCCCGTGCTGATGAAGGCATGTGGATACCCATGCTTATAGGTAAGAACTATAATGAGATGGTAAGGCTGGGCCTTAAACTTTCGAAAGAGGATCTGTATGATATTAATCATGCTAGTATGAAAGATGCCATCGTTCAGTTTGCAGGTGGATGCACTGCCGAAATGATATCTGATAAAGGGCTCTTGCTTACCAATCACCATTGTGGTTATGATGCTGTTGCTACACTTAGTACGGTACAGAATAATTACCTCGATAATGGGTTCTTTGCTCATAGCATGCAGGAAGAGCTGCCTGCAAAGGGTGTTACCGTTATCTTTTTGCAAAAGGTTGTGGATGTAACAGATGAAGTGATGCAAGCTGTAGGTAATGCCACAGGTGAAGAATACACAAAAAAGTTTGACGAGATCAGTAAGAAAATAGAAGAACGCGAATCTGATAAAGGGAAGCTGGTTGTGAATGTAAAGGAGTTTTTTAACGGTAACCAAATTTTGATGTTGGTGTATAAAAGGTATACAGATGTGCGCTTGGTTGGTACACCTCCAAAATCTTTAGGGAAGTTTGGTGGTGATATTGATAACTGGATGTGGCCACGCCATACCTGCGACTTCTCTATGTTCCGGGTATATGCTAACAAAGACAATGAGCCTGCGCCATATGCCGCTGATAACACACCGTATCATCCTAAATGGCATTTGCCCGTGTCTATAAAAGGTGAGCAGGAAGGTGATTATGCTATGATATACGGATACCCCGGCCGCACTAATCGTTATGAGGTTTCTTATGGTGTAGACCTTGCTATTAATATAGTTAATCCATCTATTGTAAGCATTCGTGACAAGCGTCTTGCTATTATGAAAACACATATGGACCAGGATAAAGCAGTGTACCTGAAGCTTACTTCTTTGTCTGCACGCATCTCTAATTACTGGAAATACTTTATTGGACAAACTGAACAATTGAAACGCCTGAATGTAGTTGACAAAAAGAAGAAGCAAGAAGATAAGTATATACAGTGGGCAAGTACTAATAGCTATGATGAAGGGCTGATGGATAAATTTTCTAAAATATATTCTGACTATACACCTTACTCAAAATATGTTACTTATAATTCAGAGTGCTTTTATGCTTCTTCAATAGCCAAGATAGGAGCGGCTATGGAACCATTGGACAAATACCTGGCTAAAAAAGAAAATAATGCTGATTCTATAAAGAAGTATGTAACTACTCTGAAAGCTACACGTAGAATTATAATGAAAGAATTTGACGAAGCAACAGAAAAGGATATGCTGGCACAGATGGCAAAAATGTTCTACGATGAAGTGCCTAAAGTGCAACTGCCGGATATTTATGCTACTGTTATCTTCCCGAAATTTGGTAAATATAATGATGAGAAGACCTATACTAAATACGCCAGCTATGTGTTCGCAAATACTTTTACTGTTGATAGTAATAAGTTCAACGCGTTTTGTGATGCGCCAACTTTGGAGAAACTGGAGAAGGATGCTGCTGCCGAATATGCATTGAGTTTTGTACATAACTATAATAAGAATTTTTTACCTAAGGCTACGGCTTTCAGCTACCAGAAGAAAGAACTGAGCAAGCAATATATAAAGGGGCTGATGAAAATGAAAGATGGTAAACTTTTTTATCCTGATGCTAATTCAACGATGCGTATCACTTATGGCTCTGTGCTGAGCTATGAGCCGCAAGACGGAGTACATTATAATTACTTCACAACGCTTGATGGACTGGTTGCTAAATACAAAGCCGGTGATGAGGACTTTGATGCACCTAAGGAGATATTAAGCTTGCAGAAGAATAAAGATTATGGTGCCTATGCGGATGCTGACGGCACACTGCATACCTGCTTTATTACCAATAACGATATAACCGGCGGTAATTCAGGTAGCCCTGTGATGAATGCTAACGGTGAGCTGATAGGAGCCGCATTTGACGGTAATTGGGAAGCTATGAGCGGCGACATTGCTTTTGATAAAAAGTATAAAAGAACCATAGTGTGTGATATCAGGTTTATATTGTTTGTGGTCGATAAATTAGGCCATGCGAAGAATTTGATAAAAGAAATGGATATAAAAGAATAAAGTGTCTATAAGATAATAGAGTAGGGGCTTGATGTTATCAAGCCCCTATTTTTATGATAAGAGCTTTTCCAGCTTGAGGAAAGTATCAGAGGCATTTGCATTTTCCCAAAGTACCTGGTAGATATGGTTTGCTATGGGCATTTGAATATCTAGTTTTCTAGAGATGGCCTGCATGCCACGGGCGGCATAATAACCCTCAGCTACCATGCTCATTTCCAGTATGGCATTTTTAACTGAATATCCTTTGCCCAACATAGTGCCCAGAGTACGGTTACGACTGTATAAAGAATAGCAGGTCACTAACAGGTCGCCGAGATAAGCGCTGGTATGAAAATCAGGACGTTCATTAGATGGGTGTACTTTTTCGAAATGTTGTTTCAGAAAATAGTACATCTCCCTATAACAATTGGTAATAAATACACTCAAAAAATTGTCGCCATAATCAAGCGTATTGGCCATACCTGCCCCTATAGCATAAATATTTTTCAATACGGCTGCAAATTGTGCACCCCATATGTCGTGGTTGTGTGTGGTATTGATATAGGTGTTGTTGAATCTGTTTGCTACTGCTGTCGTAAGTTTATCATTGAGGCCTGAAAAAGTAAGGTAGGAGAGCCTTTCGTCCGCTACTTCTTCTGCATGGCAGGGCCCCATAATAGATACATACTTATTAATATCGTAATTGAATTGTTCTACGAGGTAATCGTTCAATAGCAAATTAGTATCCGGCAAGATCCCTTTGATAGCGGAGATGATCTGTTTGTTTTGCCAAAGACTTTTATCTACGCTTTCTATTACACCCTGTGCATAGGCAGAGGGTACAGAAAAAATAACCGTGTCACAGCTTTTTAAAACAGCTTCCAAGTTGTCAGTTGGTTTAATTGTTTCAGGTAGGAAGCGTACTGAGGTAAGATAATTCGGATTATGATTCCGTTCCTGTAAATACTTGACTGAAGCGGCGTTGCGTACCCACCAATGTATGGTATTGCCATTATCCGTCAATATCTTAGTGATCGCAGTACCCCAGCTACCGTTTCCTATAATGCCTATTTGTCCGAGATCGTTATGGTTCAATTCTTTTAAAATTAATCAACAAAGATAATTAGTCTGATGACTTTGTTTCAAATAGCTTGTTTTTTTCTACTGTCTGTACATGCATTTTGTTTTTGAGCGTACGTGCAATAGCGCCATATGGGGCTATGACAACTTGTTCGCCCTCTTTAAGGCCATCTGTTATCTGTATATATTGATTGTCTTGTATGCCTGTCTTTACATCGCGTATATATACCATCTTGTCTTTGTCGTTGTATATAAATACTACTTGCCTTATATCATTCTTATCTCTCACCGGTGCATCTTTAGTTTTGTTCTTTGTGCTGTCATCCCAATCACGGGTAGTAACAGCATTTACAGGTACTGAAAGAATGCTTGCCTGCCTGTTGGTCTGTATCTCTACCGATGCTGACATGCCGGGCTTGAAAGGGAATTTACCTTTTTCCAGTTTTGCACTAATATCCGCATAGCTACCGGGCAGAATAAGAATACGGACTGTGTAATTGGTCACCTGGTCGGTACTGGTGGCAGTAGTGCCTTTGCTGCTGGATATGCCTATATGAGATACAATGCCTTTAAATTTCCTGTTGCGGTAGGCGTCTGCTTCTATAATAGTAGTATCACCGATCTGTACTTTTGAAATATCTGTTTCGCTTACATCTACCCTTACTTCTATACGGCTCATATCTGCAATGGTGAGTAGTTCTGTACCTGCCATTTGTGCCGTACCTACTACGCGTTCGCCTTTCTTCACATTGAGCTGGGATATGATACCTGCGGTAGGCGCAAAGATGGTAGTCTTTCTTAGGCTCTCACGTGTTTGAGACAGGTTGGCCTCGGCACCTTGTACTCCGTATTGGCCACCTGATGTGCTGGCTTTGGCAGCATCATAACTTGCCTTTGCACTCTTGTAAGACGCATCTGCCTGTTCAAATTCCAGTTGAGAGATCACTTTATCGTCATAGAGTTTTTTATTCCTGTTATAAGTAGCTAATGCCAGATCGTATTGAGACTTGGCCTGGTCCATCATGTTCTTGCTGTTGCTGGCAGTGGCGCGGGATTGCTGTACTGAAGCTTCTGCCTGGTTGACCATGGAATTATACATAGTAGGGTTGATCCTAACCATCAGATCGCCCTTATGCACACTATCACCTTCCTGTATGGGCAGGTCTATAATTTCACCACTTACTTCGGGTGCTATCTTTACCTCAGTTTCAGGATAGATCTTACCGCTGGCTGTTACCGTTTCGGTAATGGTATGCAGATCTGCTTTTTCTATTGCTACTTTGGTCTCGTTACCGCTGCGTTTGCCTACAATAATGAGTATTACCAGTAGTAGTATACTACCGCCAATGATAAGCCAGAGGGTCTTCTTTTTCATTTATGATTTGTGATTTATGATCTATGATTTCTTATTTATGATGTATGATTTGTGAATTATGATTTATAATGTTGTCGGTTATTATATTAATAACATTATTATAAAGATAATTATTTCACTTCGCTTCCGGGTGCTGCATTCTCAACCGGTGAAACAAAAATTAATTTTCCATCAGGGTCCGATGCCATAAGTATCATGCCCTTGCTTTCTATGCCGCGCATTTTGCGTGGCGCCAGGTTAGCCACCACTGTTACCTGCTTGCCTACTATTTCTTCCGGCTTATAATGCAAGGCAATACCCGATACCACCGTCCTTTTCTCAAAGCCCAGGTCTATTTCCAGTTTCAACAGCTTATCAGCTTTTTCTACTTTTTCAGCAGATAGTATAGTGCCCGCACGCAGGTCCATCTTTACAAAATCGTCAATGGTTATTTCCGCCTTCTGATTTGGAATTTGGGATTCGGAATTTGGAATTTCTTGTGATGCAGTATCTGTCACGGTTGCATTTTGTTTTAAGTTGGCTCTTAATTTTTCTACCTGTGTGGCTACTTCGGTGTCTTCAATTTTTCTGAATAATAATTCGGGTGCGCGTAGCGGGTAGTTTACTTTCAGCAAATCTGTTTTGCCTGCGTTTTCCCAGTCCAGCATTTTATCTACCACCTTCATCATATAGCATAGTTTCTTTGCTGTGAATGGAAGGAATGGATTAATAAGTATGCTCAGGTTAGCCGTCAGCTGCAGGCATATATGCAGGCAGTTGTCTATCAGCTTTTGGTCTTCAGGTTTTTCGCCAACAGTCTTTGCAACTATCCATGGTTGCTTTTCCTGCATGTATTTATTGCCCTTGCGCGATAATTCCATTACCTCGAAGAGCGCATCGCGGAATTTATAATTTTCCAGGTCTGCCTCTACTACAGTTTTTGCATTCTTTATTTCGTTCAGCAAAGTCCTGTCCAGTTCATCCATTACTTCAGGATGCAGTGGTGGTACACGGCCGTTGCATAGTTTGTGCATCAGTACAAAGGCACGGTTCACAAAATTGCCCATGTTGTTTACCAGCTCGCCATTATTGCGGTCTTTAAAGTCGCTCCAGGTAAAATCATTGTCCTTCGTCTCCGGTGCATTCGTGCAAAGCACATAGCGTAGCACATCCTGCATGTCGGGGAAATCCTTGATGTAGTCATGCACCCATACCGCCCAGTTGCGCGAGGTAGAAACTTTCTCGCCTTCTATATTTAAAAATTCATTGGCAGGTACGTTCTCAGGTAATACATAACCGCCATGTGCCTTCAATATTGCCGGGAAAATAATGCAATGGAACACAATATTATCCTTACCTATAAAATGTACCAGCTTGGTATCTTCTTTGCACCAATAATCACTCCACTGCGCTGTTAATTCTTTGGTGGCGCTGATATAACCAATAGGCGCGTCAAACCATACATACAATACTTTGCCTTGTGCATCGGGTAGTGGCACGGGTACGCCCCAATTACTGTCGCGGGTCATGGCGCGGGGTTGCAAACCGCTATCTATCCAGCTTTTGCACTGGCCATATACATTGGGTTTCCAGCTATCTTTTTTGCCCTGTACTATCCATTCGTTCAGCCAGCTTTCATATTTATTCAGCGGAAAGAACCAATGCTTTGTTGTTTTCTTTATTGGCTTCGAATTGCTGAGTGCACTATGCGGCTCTATCAGCATCTCAGGAGAAAGAGATGAACCACATCTTTCGCACTGGTCACCATAAGCATTTGGATTACCGCAAACCGGGCAGGTACCTACTATATACCGGTCTGCAAGGAATACCTGTTTCTCTTCATCAAAATATTGTTCGCTTTCGCGCTCTTCAAACAGGCCTTTATCATAAAGGTTAGTAAAGAACTCCTGCGATGTTTCGTGGTGTATCTTATTAGAGGTGCGTGAATAGATATCGAAAGAGATACCCATTTGCTCAAAGCTCTCTTTTATCAGGTTATGGTACTTATCTACCACCTGCTGCGGGGTAATGCCTTCTTTCATGGCGCGAATGGTAATAGGCACACCATGCTCATCGCTGCCGCATACAAATTTCACGTCTCTTTTCTGGGCGCGCAGGTAACGCACATATATATCCGAAGGTAAATAACAGCCTGCCAGGTGGCCAATATGTACGGGGCCATTTGCGTAGGGCAGAGCTGCTGTTACCAGGTAACGTTTAAAATCCATTCTTAATTTTTATATTTAAAGTCTAAAAAGTTTGCACAAGGTTCACAAAAGCGGATAGACGATTATTATATTAGGGTGCAAGATAAGTTAATGTGAGGAATGTGGGTATATGAGGAAATGTGGTGATTGAAAGTTGGGAAAAAATTATTTTTTTGATCTTCCGTATTTTTTAATTATTATATGATAGTGTTGGAGAGGGTTTTGAAGTTAATTATAGAAAAGATCATGGGTTATGAAGGTTCTTATCATGTTCCTCAAGCTTCTTTTTTATGGTAATGAAGCTTCCATTTTATGTTCCTTTAAGGTTCTCTTGTGTTCCTGTCTTTTGTACAAGAGAGAAACATTAAACAGAGGCGAACCTTTCTGTATCTATTAATACCGGGAATGAAAAAAGGTAACCTTGTTTGAACTAAATTTTTTAGG
>Ga0207152_1013_pt2 | contig 38287 bp, 29 predicted proteins | sample Alteio_BWMinHeat_30_FD_153590 | JGI IMG/M metagenome (GOLD analysis project Ga0207152, IMG submission 153590) | Enriched cells from forest soil in Barre Woods Harvard Forest LTER site, Petersham, Massachusetts, United States -... | ecosystem: Environmental > Terrestrial > Soil > Temperate forest >... | reverse complement strand
GCCCCCACCTTGTAAACGAAATACCGATCCATCCGGATGGCAGGCTATCTGATAGATACTGCCTTCTGAGACTGCTGAATCTGCGCAGCAGACAAACCAGTTATCACCATCATTCGTGGATTTCCAAATACTAAATGCCTGTACATCAGAAGCATAGATCGTATTTGGATCTGTTTTCGAAAAATCAAACGCCCCGACCTGATCGATCTTTGGAATGCTAAGCGTGACATTATTATCACCAATATTCAGTCTGGTCCACGTATCTCCATGATCTCGTGAGCGCACGAACCATGGTCCTCCATCTGGGCTAGTGTGACCTAATGGATCCTTCTGACAGGAAGCAAAGATCTCGTCTTTTGAGTTCACGCCATGATAAAGTATTTGGTTTACTCGTGCTCCTCCGGCAGATAGCGGAAGCTCCGGATGGCTCTTTATTACGGTATCAAATACGACATCTGTTAAATCTTGCGAACGGAAAAGACCCCAATATGAACCATAGAACACACGGTCTTCTTTATCTATAGTAAAGAATGGGAATTGGGTTTCGTCAAGTTCGAAGGGGAAATTGAACCAACCGGTGGCTGTATTCAAACCCGGATCGAGTCTATAGGAATTGAATTGAGACATACTAAAAACACGGCTTTTAGAATCTACTGATACGCCACCATCAAGATGTTGAACTGCTAAATCGGTGTCCACATTGACAAAGTGCAACGCTCTATCTACGGAACGGAAAACACCATCGGGGATAGCCGTCTGGAAAATACGATTATCTAAATCCGATACGCACCAGAATGTTTCTTCTCCCATTTTATCAGGAAATTGGAGCTGCCAGCTTGCTCCGTTATCTGTCGAAAGGTATGTTGGCCCATGACGATTTACATATAAGTCGTGCCCCTGAACAGAATGAAAAATAGCGTCAACACCGACTTCTTTTGCAATAGGTCCGAAAAGAACAGAATCCCAAGTCTGCCCCATATCTGAAGAGCGATATACTTTAGTAGAATCAAAACTATTCACCTTGTAACCTAAGATAATCGAACCATCATCTGCTATACAAATCCTATTTGTGTATTCAGGATGAGGAGGCACTGAAGGTAATTTCTGCCAGGATGTTCCATCATCGGTAGATCGATAGATATTAATCTGGTAATTACCCGAATTTCCATGGCCCAGAGCTTTAAAAGTAACAGCAAATATATCTTGCGTGATTCGGTTGATTGCCATACACTGAATGTCACTATCCGGTAAAGGGGATTTAAGATTTTGCGGCTGGTCAAAAGTATCGCCGTGATCCCTAGAACGAAGAATCCCGTAGTTTGCAGTCCCCAGATAAAGGTACCCTTTACGGTTTGTCATCAGTTGATTAACTAAGACTGTTGAACTCCACGTCGAATCATCCACCTTAAGAATTTTGGTCAGATACTCCCAATGCGTATCGGAAATATCTACATTAAAGAGACGACGCATTACCTCATTACGCTGGGATGTACCATAAACATAAGCGACAGAATCTGACTCAATAGTGGAAGATTCAAGCAAATGAAAAGGCATTACGCGCAGTCCTTTATTAAATCCATGCCAGGTTGAGCCATGATCAGTACTTTGCAACACACCGTCACCTCCGGTACAGACATAGATACGGTTTAATGAGTCACAGGTAATGTTGTTGGTAGAGCCGGAGGTCATCCCTCCGAGGGGTCTCCAGTAATCAGTGGATACTTGTGTATAAGCGCGGGTGGTGAGAAGCGCGAGAATAAAGAAAATGATCTTTTTCATAGCGATATAAAAGATAGATGAAAAATGCCGAAGGGCATTGTATCCTAAACAATTTAGCTTAGGATACAATGCCTTCGATTAGACTCGGGTGGGATACTTACTTCTGGATCACGAACTCAGAAGACTCTTCAGAGCTAGGAGTTATGATGCGAAGTATATACAATCCGCTCGTCATATTCTTTACACCGAACGGGAAGTTATATTCACCCTTCTTCTGAATGACATTTTTGCCAACAGTACGGATATGTTCCCCTAGCGCATTATAGAGCTCAATCGTCACCGGCGTATTGTCAATATTCACATCATACGTAAGTATAGGACTTGATCCCTCGATCGCAGGATTCGGCGTCAGACTGACGATCCTCGTCGGCTGAATTTTACCGAGCCATCCACGCAATGTAGAATCACCGCATGACGGATCCGGAGTAAATACCGCCGGAATATAGTCATTGATGACGTAGCAAAGTGTATCTGTCGGGCTTGATCCCCAGAACACGGCATTCGATATTGTGATCGGAGTCGTCTTATCCAATGCAACCATTACCTGGAAATGCATTGTCAAGATGCTGGGATTCAGGAACGTGATCGGTACCCCAGCATTGCTGCTTTGCAATGTATAGGTGATCGTTTCAGTCCCATCCCCATTATTAACAGGTACGGCATCCGCCCCTAAATATGGCGCTATTTGCCCATTATATGCAGGATATGTTTTCCCGCCGTCAGAAACGTAATTCAGTAGATCTCTCTTATAGGTAACGCTGAATGTTACGCCATTTGCCAGAACATTAGCCGGAAGTGTATCCTTCATAGTTATCGGGACATCAACATAATTAGCTGTAATATTTGCATATGTTGCCTGCAGCGGAGAGAATGTCTCGTGCTCAAGCTTACCATACCCGATCAAGACATTGCTGGAATAAAATGTCTTGGCAACTTTACCGTTGACATCCAGGCTATCCCATGTCACTATAACCGAATCGGTTACAACTCCCTGCATGGTCGGACTGTATAAAATATTAAATGTTGGGCCCAGATTAGTATTCTTCGCCGGATGAATAACCGAATCCACTACCAGCTCTTGCTTCCCATTAGTAAATGAGAATTGCGGCGGGCCTGCCGGATTCTGATCGACTATATCGATCTTCCGCAGTGTCAGATCCGTCGAACCTTTGTTAAAGGCGGTAATATGATCCAGGCTGTTCCTGCAATTGAGGAATACTGAATCGTAGTTATGGCCGGTATTAGTTGGTTGTACTAATGATGCGGCAATACAGAGTGTGATGGTATCCTGTGCCGCGCAACTTGTTTCATACGTGACGATAAGCTGAACGCAGGTATCTTTATATGTCGTAAGCGCCATATCGATTTGAGCTCTGTGAGTCAATTCTCCTGGTTTAATTGTATCACCTGGCGCAAGTCCCTTAATATTAACAATAGGATCTGTCAATGGATAGATGCTATGAATAATCAGATTTGCTGAACCCGTATCGGTTACCAGGAAGCTGTTCGTTGTCGTTACTCCTAATGGAACTTGCCCATAGTTAATAATATTCGGGGCAACAACCGGGTCGGCATGAAGTACATCGCCGGTGAAATTGATGATTTTATCTTTTTCGCCAGGACCAGTTGCAACAATCTCCGCTATCCTTTGCGCATATTTTGCAGGCAACGGTTGTGCGAGATTAGGTTTGAATACAACATCAACCCAAATCGACTCTGCAGGATTAAGATTGAAGTTCCTCAACGGAGTGAACCCCTTCTGATTGCGAAGTATATAGAATTCATTAGCGTTAGGCCCGGTAATATATACGCTATCGACCAGTGCAGCAGGTACGAAAGGTCCGGGTGTTGCATTGTTCAAAAGATACATTCTTACAATTTCGGAATCGTCGCAAGTGACAGTATATGCTTGCTGTGAACGATCCCAAATAAACCCGGTCGTTACACCAGAGCCATAAAGAATTGAGGAATCTTTATTAGAATGCTTATAAGGATCCTGAAGTGTTGTCCCCCAATTTTGAACTGTCGAATCGTGCTCCTCTTTATGAGGCGTATAACAGAAATCGAGCAAAACTTTTTGGCCAGGTTTCAGAGTAATAGGAAGATCATTACTTCCTAATGCCGGAGCAGTACCGACAGTAGCAAAAGTAAAGTTTACTCCCATGTTCTGCAGAACCCATTGCGTAGTCAACGTAAACGGAAACTTTCCAATATTATATACTCCGACAGTATCGCATTTAGTCGAGTCTACAAGCACGCCGCCAAAATCATGGTTGCTTGCCCAGATGATCGGTATTCCTGCATTGCCAATAAGCTGCACAGGCGCAGGTTTGCAATTTGTAGACAATAGCAGCGTATCTTTCTGTGTTGTTGTATCAGTAGGAGTAAAACACACAGTAATGATAGCCGAATCGCCTGCTCGCAAAGTCGTAGGCAACGGCGGCACAGTACCGGTTATTTTGAAATTCGGATTATTCAGTTTTAGTGCGGCCGAATTCAATGAGAAATTATTCTTTGTATAGCCGGTATCCTTCGGATCGTGCTTCGCTATATTCTTAAATACATAGCTCTGGCAGGAATCCGGTTTCGTCGGATCGTGCAGCGGCATCAGCAAATATTTCCCGCTATCCGGTGCGATCTGCACTAGAGGTGGTTTATAATGGAGCTCAACAAGCGTCGCTCCGCCCTGATCGTCAACGATGAACAGAGGTGCATATGCACTGTCAATCACATTGATCACGTCAACGGAGAAGCAGACATCCGAATCTTCACCGGTAAAATTAATTTCATTCGTATTATCGGGATCTAACGAATCGCCGAGACGGGTATTATAAAATTGCTTGCCCGGATGAACATCGAACTGGTCACCGGTAGGATCATCCATGAGCGTTACGCTCTTGATACCCTGATTAGTAAGCCCTAATGTGGAATCATGCACACAGATATTCCACGAAGAGCATGTCGAATCAATAGTTACATGCATGTGGGGTGAGCCTCCTAATTTCATACCGACAGGAAGGCCGTATGCAAAGAAGTAATCGTCACCGTCAAAGTCGCCAAGATCAAAGTTCGGGTCAAGAGCACGGTATCCATAATTATAGACCATAAAAGGATGTGGCCCCGTAGCATAGTAACTTCCAGGCTGCAGCTTAAATCTGATTCCGGTCAAATTCGGATAATTTGGAATAGTACCCTTAAATCGTTGGTCCAGAGAGAGAACCTGACTAATCGGGATTATCGAACCTCCGTTATAGGAACCCATAATTCCACCTGCTGGGCTGAAATCTGTTGTCTGCCCGATGATATTGACATAATACGCCTGAAGGGTTTCGAACTTATTTGCAGGTACATACCATAAGAACGAAGTTCTCCAGCGGGACATCGGAATAACAGTGATCATGCTCGGCGCCGGATATGGTGCGGCAGTTGCAAAATTCCTGTTTTCATACATCATGACGCTAAAGGGTTTGCCATTAGTACCTTCGAAATCTACCGGGTAAACCTCTTGAAAGCGCTCCGGAGGCGGCTGTGCTAGCCGAGTCGTATTCATAGCGATAGGTCCGCTTACACCTCCGCTATACATATTAATATTGACACCGTTATTATATGAAAATGTTCGATAGTTCTGGCCAACTCCTTCATAGAGATCGGGATTCGGAGGATATGAATCTTTAGTCGGGATCATTACATATCCAGTCGTATCCCACATATTGACCGGATACATTTGCTCGACCATAAAATCTCGTCCTTCGAGCGCTCGGTTAGATACACCGCCTATAGCGGCATTTTCATGTCCTGCAATAACCGCAACAGGCAGCGAAGATTCGACGACCGAACCTGAAATATCATCTCCATCGTCATCACTGGCGGATTTTACGAGATAGCACTGACCACGCTGCAAGTTAACAGTGTATGACGCTGCTTTTTCATTCGGGAAGGTAGGATTTTTCCCGCTGTGAAAGCCCGCATGTCCGCCCATCGTTGTGGAATTAGTAGTGATAGTGACCTGCGTGTTATTAAAAGGAGCAATGATCTCAAAAAAGCCTTCGGAAACTTCGATGCTGCTTGGTCCGAGAAAACCTCCGAGAAGCCCAAGATTGCCGGGGTTGTTATTATAGCTTGCGATAACATACTTCGTACCCAGCCCTGCAGTAGTGATCGGCAAAAAACTTCCGCCCGAACATGCACCGGTACTAAAATACTCGACATTGATAGCGCGCAGTGCAGTAACGTGAATTGCCGTATACAATGCAACATCGCCGGCATCGGGCATGATAACTTGCGCGATATTGATCGGGACCTGGATTCCAGTTCGTGCAGGAATGTAATATTGTCCGACAAGAAGCTCGGCACCGGAGGTATGGTCGAAATAATTTACGGTAACATTATTATTTGTATATGTAGATATCAATAAGTATGCGCCGTAAAATCCGGCAGTGGTGGCATTGCCTACTTTGTTATAGCTCGGATACATGTAGCCTACCCAGAAATCTTTTCCGTCTCCCGGCAGTGATAAATTCTGTGAGAACAGCGGAGTGCTCTGCGCCGAAAGTAAAAAAAGAATGGCTATAATAAGAAGCCGTGATTTGTGTTTCATATTAAATAATAAGGTTGATACAAAATGATTATCCGTGGGGAAATGCTTTCATTTCCATTGTGCAACACTTCCCGTCGTAGTAGTACAACTATTAAGGATGGGCAAAGTTACAGCAACACGCACACAATCTGTAAAGAAAAGTGAAAAAAAATGAAAAAAGTTCTTCTGTGCTCTCTATTTCTACAAAAATACGACAAAAATCGGGGGAACGAGCAGAAACGTCCCGGAGTTTTCACCTCGCATATTTTTGTATAAAGGTAACGATCGTTTGTAATTAACTTCATTGTCAGCAGCGACCGTAAGGACGGAGCATCTTTCAACTTGTGGTTTCGATGTAATTGAAGCTTCAGATTGCTTCGCTTCGCTCGCAATGACGTCCGTTCAAATGACTATCAGGTTTTGGAGAGGTGGCCGAGTGGCTGAAGGCAACGGTTTGCTAAACCGTCATAGTGTTTAAACGCTATCGGGGGTTCGAATCCCCCCCTCTCCGCAAGTATAATAACATCATGAACATCATCTTTCGCGAAACATACTGGGGTGCTCTCATCATCCTTGCCGGTATATTACTCATTATCCGCAATGTATTCAAACTCGATATTCCTGTTATGGGGATCATCTTTCCCATCTTTGTTATTACCCTCGGAGTATCCCTGCTTCTTGGCTTTCGAGGGCCGGAGCGGCATGGCAAGAATATTCTTTTTTCCGATGGCGATTTTGATGAGATCCGTGCCGATGAGCATTATAGTGTCGTTTTTGGTAAAGGATCGTATGATCTGCGAAATCTTAAACCGACCGATAAAGATATTAATGTCGATATCAACTGTGCCTTCGGAAGCGCAGAGTTACTCATTAATCCGGCAGTACCGATGAAAATAAAGGTATCGAGCGCTTTCGGCGGCGGGCATATGCCTAATGGAAACACGGTGTCGTTCGGCGAACGGGTTTATACTACTCCGGCCTACCGCGATAGTTCTCACTGCGTAAAAGTAAAAGCTAATGTTGCTTTCGGCGGAGTAGAGATCCGCGAGATCAGGGATTCAACTTCCACAACCAACTAACTCCGCTTATGCAAAGATTTTCCTTTTTCGGCTTCTTCCTTATTATAATAGGCGCTTTTCTACTCCTTCGGAATGTATTCGATCTGGATATCCCATTCTGGGATTTTTTCTTTCCCCTCCTGCTTATCCTCTGGGGTGTCAGTATGCTGGTCCGGAATATCGTCGGCGCCTCCCGCCATAAGAAACCTTCCGCTTCCTAAAAGTACTTATACGGATGCTTTTAGCATTTGTTACATATAGTATATAGAATAAATTCTTTTATTTTAGAATTGTCGTTATAACGGCATTTTGAGGCATATAATCCTTGATTTAACCCTAAATCTGTCATTCAGATCCACCGTGTCATTCTGAGCCCGGCGAAGAATCTCAAAAGTTAGCACGCAGTGCGCGAATTCCCCAATCCGACAACCCAACCTGTCATTCCTTCCTCATCATGTCATTCTGAGCCCGGCGAAGAATCTCAAAAGTTAGCACGCAGTGCGCGAATTCCCCAATCCGACAACCCCGAACTATTATCTGGATAATATTAAAGAATGACCGTGTTCCGGGGGAAGCTGCCTAATTGGCATTCGGATGCTCATCCGGTCTCGCGCGCTGCGCGCTAACTTTTTGAGATTCTTCTCTTCGATCAGAATGACACCTTAGGAAGAATGACACCTTAGGAAACAGAATTGAGGGAAAATTTGGGTGAGGTACAAAAAAATAGGGGCATTCTTGCGAATGCCCCTGCCACGGGATACACTGCTTGCTTGGAGCAAGTCAGTTTCGAGAAGACCTATATATCACTAAAAAATCTTATTGAACGATCGACTGATCCTGCACGACGATACTACCGCCGTTCGTTACACAAACACCGGCCTGGCTCTGCTGATAAATTGCTGCGTCAACCTGAGCTGTCGTGGGTGCAGATCCAAAAGCCAACTGAAGAGCAAGAATAAGTGCTGAAAGTGTCATTGTCGTAATTTTTGCGAGACGAAGTTTGTAAGTCAACTTCGTAGTACAAAGATGGCACATTCAGACAATGAAAATGCGAACAGTTTTCAACTTATTCTCACATGTAAAGTAGCGCTCATTACACAGAACTATATCTGTATACAAACTACTAATGTGATTGAAGACCTTTGATCTTCGGCTCTAACTTATGTCAGACTAATGGTTTACGTTACCTTATCCAATTTTCAAGATGTCCTTCTTATTTTGATCAATTATCACAATAATGGGGCATTTAATCTCAAAAAAACTTCTAAAAAACTGTTTTCCGCCTCTTTTTGGTAGATCAAGCAACTTCTGCTTGATTCCCCTTTCTTTAGTAGATCAAGCAACTTCTGCTTGATTCCCCTTTCAGGCTCGTTGGACAAGCAAGAGTTGCTTATCCTACTACCTGGCGACAAGCAAGAGTTGCTTATCCTACTGATAAAAATCTGAAATCATTGACAACGAAACCGAATCTTCTACTAAAACGCCCTGTCACGGGGTATAATGAGTTAAATCGCTATACTGATCCGGCCCCTTTGCCCAGGTTGTCAATGATTTCTAATACAAATATGCTACAATCCAACCTGTATATCTCTAACAAAAAAAATAATATCCTCACATCAGGATTAATGCAACTTAAGTACTATTTTTCCGATTTACTAAGTGCAAGAGTTATCTATAATGTCTTATTTTTATTGCTTAATCAACTGAATTATAAAAACTTAAAGTAATTATCAAGGCCTATGAAGTATTTAAGCGAAATAACGCGAATTGTCACAAACTTCCGCGAACCGAACATAGAAATAATTGACGAAACTGAGGCGCTGACTAAGGAAGACGGAGTTTCTAAACTATATGCAGGCCTCAAAAATGGATCCATAGCAACTGATCAAAAAGCAGCAGAGGTAATTTATGGAAAGCCTATAATAGATACAAAGTACACTTCTTTAAAAAATAGACTTAAAAGGAGGTTACTAAATACATTGTTTTTCTTAAACATTAAACCGCCCGCCTTTTCTGAATTTGCGACAGCACTATACCAAAGTAATAAATACGTTTTTATTATAAAAACGCTTGCAGCTTTAGGCGGAAGAAACACAGCTACTAAGATTTTGCAAACAGCTCTTGCGCATTCACAAAAGTACAACCTTACATCCAATACCGTGGAGTTTCTTTTGCAATTAAGAATATACAGCAATGTATTAGGAAATGAAAAGGCATATGACGAATATGATTCTCAACTAAAAATAGCTTTAAGAACATTCGAGGCCGAATGCACAGCTCAGGAGTATAATGATAGGGTAACTATAAAATTTGCTCGCTCATCGGCACAACAACCTGAGATGATCGGATTAATAGATCGATATAGCAAGGAACTTGCTCTCCTTAGAGAAAAATATGATTCCAGAACCCTGAACTATAATTATTTCCGAATACAAACTTTGGCGTACCAGGTTTCGAGGGATTACCAAGCCTCAATCAACACTTGTATAGAGGCAGAAAATTATCTTCTTAAAAATCCACACCTGTTTCATAAACTTCAATTCGGTGAATTTTTCTTACAAAAACTCGACAGTTTTTTAAACTTACGAGCTTATGAAGAAGGAAAACAAACCGTAGACAAACTCAGAGAATTATACCCAGAAACAAATCCGAATTGGTTCGTTTATATGGAAATCTATTTTTATCTTACTATGCATACTTTTCATTTTGACGAAGCAAGCTCAGTTTATGAAAAAGTTATAGCTAACCCCAAATTTTCACTACAACCCGAACATAAAAAAGAACATTGGAAGTTATGTGAACTCTATTTGAGCTTTGCCTTGAGCTTAGACCCTCTATCTGCTTCGGCACCGAAAGGGACGCTCGACTTGAAAAAATTCCTTCGCAACGTACCACTTTATACTAAAGATAAGAGAGGTTACAATGTAGCAATTCTTATTCTCCAAATCTTACTATTGCTTGAGAATAACGAATTCGGAGAAATTATAGGCAGAATGGATGCACTCCGAACGTATCGGACACGTTACCTGCGCGCCGGCTCGAATAAACAAAGCGCTTTATTTTTTCGTATGCTGCAGATCATGGAAACGAATAATTTTTCTTACGAAATGACCAAACAAAAGTCCGCCAGGTATTTCGAGAAAATGAAATCGACGGCGGCGGAATATAGCGAAATCCAGGACGGTCTCCAAGTCCTTCCCTTTGACTGGCTCTGGAATAAGATCCTCGAAATGCTCAGACAGAAAGAGGAGCAAAAGATCATCACTAAGGTTGAAAAAGGTAGGGTGGGAGAAAGAACAAGGTCAACGGTGGGAGGGTATGCCATTCCAAGTGCAAGTGTTGGCGCTCACGAGTAAAATATCTGAACTGGAATTTATGAAATTAATTTCCATTCCAGGAATTCCAGTTCAGACTATAGTAGGAAAAATCAATTCTTACCTTTATTCCCTTTTTGTGAACCATGTTTCGTATCACTTTGAACTACCGATTGGTCTTGAACAACTATTTGATTCCCGCCCAAAGTCACCTGGACAACTATACCTGATTGCAAAGTAATATTAGTCTGCTGCCCGTTATTGGGAATGGGCTGATTATTGATAACTGCCGCAGTAACGGATCCCGAAATACTGACGGTGAATGTTCCGGCACCGGGAACGTCAATTGTTGTGGGAGTTCCATTACTATTATAGATCGTAACGGCCCCAAGAGGAAACGACGTATTGTTCTCGATGCTGAAACGCATATTCGGCAGAGCCAGAACGGCTGCCGTTACGGCAGATACAAAAAGCGTAACTGCGATAGCGGACTTGAGTGTTTTTTTCATATATGTTTTGTAAGTTTGTTTTGTTGATTTCGGTTGCTTAAAGAATCCGCAGATCGGATTCCACACCGGATCAAGGGCAAACGAGATCCGTCTATCCTTATTAAATAAGCTGACAAAGATCGTGATTTAAGTGAATGTCAGCACACACATCATTTTCAGTCTGAAGCAGTTTTATACTACGGGCTTCTAATGATTAGGTACAATATACAATATTTTTCTTTAAAAAACAATAGGCGGGGCAATAAATATTCACAATACCTAAAGAAAGTTGAAAATCCCTAAAAGTGGGGGAAAGACCGTTGTAATCCCGAAGGGATGTCCGATAATAGCCCGCCGTTTCAATGGCGGGAAAAATCCGTAATTTTGCATTAAAGTCCCGAAGGGACGACCGAAAATCATGGCGCATACATACATATATCCAATTACCAGCATTTTGTTTTCAGCACAAAAAACCGCGACAAAATTCTCATGCCTGAAATCCGCGAACGGCTTTGGAGTTATATGGCAGGCATTGCAAAAAATAATAACATTATGCCAATTGCAATCGGCAGACATGAGGATCATTGCCATGCCCTACTTTCACTGCCTGCAACGATAACACTTGCCAAATCTGCGCAGCTTATCAAGGCAATATCGTCGAAATGGATTTCAGAAACATATTCGGAGTTATCGGGATTCAAATGGCAAGACGCTTATGGAGCATTCAGCATCAGCATTTCGCAGATAGCTCAGACAATTTCGTACATTCAGAATCAAGAAGAGCATCATAAACGATTATCATTTCAGGAAGAATATATTGCATTCTTGAAAAAACATAAAATTGCGTACGATGAACGATATATTTGGGGTTGATATCAGTTCGATCGTCCCTTCGGGACTTTTATTCTTCGTGGATATAGAATTCCCGCCGTTGAAACGGCGGGCTATTATCGGAAGTCCCTACGGGACTAAAAAATGGAACAAAAATATAGCCTGAAAGGCGGCAATCCCAAATCGCTGAAGGCGATGAAAACAAATCAGCCCACGGTTTCAACCGTGGGCGGGTTCTTAATCCCATAAATCCCATAAATCACGGTTCAGACAAAAATGCAGGCAAAAAAAATAGGCAGAGCAAATTGCCCTGCCTAAAATAGAATTCCTTAAATGTAAGAAAAATTATTGGACGATCGATTGATCAATTACAACAACAGATGAAGTCCAAGTTACTGTGACTCTATAATTGATCCCACCAACAGTTAGATAAGCATATCCGGAACTACCGGGAGCAATTGCATAGCCATTAACAACAACTGCCGTCGGAGTCCCTGCGACATCGGCATAAAATGTGCCTGTTCCGGTGACATTAGTATACACAGGATCGCCGGATTGCTGCGTGATTGCAACACTTCCGAGATTAAGGCTCGTATCGTTTTCAATGCTGAACGTTGTGTTTGCTTTGGCATAGATCACCGCCGCAAGTGCGACAACCAGAAAAGCCGCTGAAAAATATTTAAGCGTTTTCATAAAAATAAATGTTTGTTAATTAATTGTCTGTGATCCGAAGTGTTTCCCCGAATCACATACAAAGATACGGCTGTTCCTGAAAAAACCCACTACTCAAAAACTACTCAAAGTGAGTAAAATCTGATGAAATAATTATTAACGGATAGCACATTCCCCCACTAAGCCAAACGCTGGCGTCATTGCGAGCGAAGCGAAGCAATCTACAAGTTCAGATTTTCAGTATAGTTCGAGATTTCCGATGCTTATAGTGTTCGAAATGAGTACTTCTATCAATTTCAATTTTTCAGCATAGTTGAAGGTTCAGATTGCTTCGTCCCCGCCGCGGCGGGTTTCTCGCAATGACGCCGGATAGCTTCTCATCCATCTTAATCCGATAAATCCCATAAATCACGGTTCAGACAATCCCATTTTCAGACAAAAAAAATAGGCAGAGCGAATTGCCCTGCCTAAAAATAAGAATTCCTTAAAGTAAGAAAATTATTGGACGATCGATTGATCCTGGACCACCACATTCGAGGTAGTAAAATCAACACTAAGCTTTACCCCGAAGTTGCTGTATCTGATATACGCATAGCCGACCGTACCTGGTGCGGTTACATAGCCGTTAATGACAACACCGGTAGGAGTGTAGTTGAGGGTGGCAGGGAAAGAGCCAGGGCCCGTAACATTAACATAGACCGGTCCGCCGGATTGCTCGGTGAAAGAAGCTGTTCCGGTATAATATTGCGATTGATTTTGAATTGAGAGCTGATAGCTCGATGCTTTGCCGATAACGACAGAAGCAAAAGCAAGCACGACGAGAGAAACGGAAATAGATTTAAATATATTTTTCATAACTATAAATGTGAGTAAATAAATGAAACGGAATTAGACAAAAAGAAAAAGTGGGAAAAAAGCAGCAACGGATTCATTTGCGACGTTAGCTCGTAGCGAGCTTACCGAAGAACCCCCGTGGCGTGGTTCTAAGGTGCGCGCAAAATCATCCGTTGCCGGCACTAAGTGAGGGGGCTATGAATTATACATTACAGCTTTGCAGCGTGGTACTGGCAACAGCTAATGTATCCTTATCCTCATGTATTCCCGTTAACCTAAGAAAAAGTAATCTTCCATCCCGTGTGTGGAAGAAAGCGGAGACGAGTGATAGCGTACTCCGGGGCAAATTTTTTCTCGGGCAATTTTCTACGTGCAAAAATACGTGAGGATATCATAAAAAACAAGCGCTTCGATGCGAATAACGTCGCTACAAGTAAGAAGCGGTGCAAGTTGAGTGTCAGAGTTAGACTGTGAAATAAGAAGTGATACGTTTTGCGAAGTGTTTTGCGATTGTTTATATTTTGTGAATTGATTGACTTATAGTATTTTTAAATAAGAAGTAGTGCGTTTGGAGTATAGGAAAAAAAAATTCGTTGTTTGACCGAGTTTATGCATGTCATTCTGAGCCCGGCGAAGAATCTCAAAAGTTAGCGCGCAGCGCGCGAAATTCTTTCATTCCGAGAAGCGCTACGCGCCAGATTCTTCGGCTTCGCTCAGAATGACATATAAAAATCTGATGACACCCACGACCAGGGATAAGTTTATGCGAGCGTGATCTGCGTTATTTCCGGAGGGCAGTTGAAGCGCATTGGGAGGGCCACGGTGCCGAGACCTCGGGAGACGTACATTTGGGTGTGCTTTGCGGGAGTCGTAATTTCATAGTGGCCGGCAACATATTTCGAGGCAATCGAACTGAGGCTGAGCACTCTATCCCCTATCTTTCCAAAGACAATTTGGCCTCCATGGGTATGGCCCGAAAGCATTAAGCCGGTATTCGTCTTCGCAAAATCATCGAAACGGTATGGCTTATGGCACATCAAGATCGTTGCGGCATGTTCCGGCACTCCCTTAAATAGCGCTTCGATATGTTCCGCGGATTTGCCTTCATTATATAGAAGGACATCATTATCGTTCGCATCGTCAACACCAAGAAGATAGAGTTTCTGGCCGTCTCGTTCAAGGGCAAAATTCTCGTTGCGCATCATGCGAATGCCGATATCGCTAATGCCTTCGGAAACCATATCGGCGCCGACGTAAAACTCATGATTACCGGTCGTCGCATAGACTCCCATCGGCGCCTTAAGGACGCTTAGCGCTTCGACAACCGGAGGCAGTTCGTTCTTATGCCCGGTGACAAAATCTCCGGGCAGCAGAATGACATCCGATTTCAGCGCATTAATAAGCCCCGCAATTTCCTGCATATCCTCCAGAGACATGTATGGGCTCGAATGAATATCCGAAGCAAGCGTAATTTTAAGTCCCTTAAATGCGGGCGGAAGATTCGGCAGCTCGATCATAGTTGATGATACCTGAATATTCTTCCGGGTAATAATACCCGAAACACAGCCGGTAATTGCTGCTCCGCTAATGGTGATAATGCTTCCATAGAGGAATTTCCGGCGCGTAATGAGGTTGGATCTCTTTTCTTCCTGTTCGGACTGTATCTGATTCATTAAAAAAATATTACGATTCTACTGATGTGAAGTTACGTGGAGCTTATTGCGCACGATGCGGATAAGCGTTACTGGGATAAGGATAACTGTCCATAACAGAATGAGAAATTGCCAGACGGTAAACGGATAAAGCAGAATTTTGGTGAGGGCTGGAACATCGGCTTTAATATCTCTCCGAAAAAAAAGGAAAATTACCGGGATATTCATTAAAATAAAAGTCCAGCGAATAACAGGCACGGTCTTTTTTGCCCGTTCCGGGAAATCGCGCCGTAAGATTCTCCGCAGCTGGAAATAAACGAATAGCTCGGAAATAACGAGTACTAACGTCGTTCCAAGGAAAAAATAAAGATAGACTTGCTTCGATGGCATTAGTAATCAAAACAGTGCGGGCGCCGCGTTGGCTCCCCTATGAAAGTTATGTTAGTTTTATGACTGCCTCTGCGAATTTTTCGGTGCTTTGGGGATAAAGCTCAAAGAATAGATATGGCTCGATGAGTTCGAATTCCATGAGCTTCAGTTTATTATTCACGTTGATGCCGTCGATCCTCGCATATAAAAGAGGTGTATCGATCACATCATATACGCTTTTTGCCTGCCGAATAATTTCTTCGCCCGGCTCGATACGTTTTACTGCATTGCCAAAATAATTACTTCGGAAATCATTTTCACTCGGGCTTTTCACTACACTATGGCTATATTCGCCGCCGATAAACATGATGGATAACTCGCCTTCGGTCTGTATCTCCTTGATGAACGGCTGGATCATAACTTCGGTATGCTTGATCAATTCATCGATCTGCGTCTGCAATTCTTTCGCATTCCTTCTATCAACGAGAAAAACAGAATGTGCCGATGCCCCGATAATGGGTTTTATGACAGCTTTTTCCCAATCATGTTGTTCGAGAATCTCCATTAACTGCAACCGTGAGTTTTTTTCTGCCCAGATCGTTTCGATCACATCGATCCCTTGTGAGGCAAGTTCTTTCAAATAATCTTTCTTGTGATTCCACCGAAGAATATCAATCGGATTCCAAACTGGAATATTTTGAGCTGCGAGTAGATCAAGCCAATCCAGGAATTCAGCGGGACGTAAATGATAGTCCCAGCACGATCTGATAATAAGCGAGTCAAACACTCTCCAATCGTCTTTACTATCCCAGCGTACTGCTTCCGGATGAAAACCTTTATTCCGAAGAGGTCGAATGAGCAGCGAATCGCTATCCGATAGATCCGGTGCGCCGGAATATGTTACGATTCCTATCTTTTTCATGCTATTTTGCCAGCACCATTTTCTTCGTAACGATAGTTTTTGCAGTCTTCACTTTATAAAAATAAATACCGCCGGGCCAATCTGTTGCATCGATATCTATCGAATGTCTCCCTGCAGAAAGTTTACCGTCATGCAGCACCGTGACTTCTCTTCCGATAATATCGTAGACCGTAACATTTACATTTGTACTTTTTACGAGCCGGAAAGCGATCGTTGTTTTCGGATTAAACGGATTGGGTTTATTCTGCTCGACAAAGACATCACGAGCGCCGCCGAATTCGAGTTTCACCGGCTCGGTATAATAAAGAACGGAATCATGATTGCCGATTATCGCAAGACGGTAGTAAAGATCGATATCATGCGCAAGCTGCGGTAGCTTTTCAGCTGCCGAGTAACTTGCCCTGGCAATAATAGCCCTCCCCTCTTCACTGGGATTGATGGTTCGCTTTGCTTGAACCGAGAGCGTTTTTTCATATTCGCCGAATGTTGCTATTCGGCGCTGCAGTTCATAGCGTTTTACACCAAGCTCACATGTCGCCTTCCATCCGAAGGTGATCTTAGTTGCTGAGGATTGCTCGACCGTTAATAGCGCGTGATCAAGCAAAACAGGTGAACTGGCCTCCACTAAATTTGCGCCGCTATCAAGCGTAAAATAAATTGATTCGATATGGGGCGAGGTCAGCGAATCCCTTGAGGGAATAATTGTCGCAATACTTGAGCGTGCGATCCATCCGAAATCATCGAAATGAAAAACGGCGAAGGCATCACTAATCGTATCTCGCGCACTGATCGCAATATTTCTTGCTATATCATTTTCAGATGTTATGGCTCGTTCAACGAGGCGAAGTTCATCGATCGCAAAATGGCCGGGAGTTTTTGCCGCACCAATAGAGCACGTCGAAAGATCGTGAAAAAAAACAGATGCACTGAGCGTCGAATCATTGAATTGCCCATCGGTATATATTCTAAGTGTACCTAAAATATCCATCGATAAGGTAATATGATGCCATGCGCCGTCACACACTGTTCCGTTGGAAAGAATAGCGATATCAGAATCCGAGTTCATCGGAAAGCGGCTCACCGCTATCTGTCCGAAAGGATTCGCAGAGATCAGTAATCCGCTAAGCGAATCCGGACGAAAAAATTTGAAGAGCGTTTGTTCGCCGGAAACTGCACGCATCCACCATTCGATGGTAAATGGATTATTAAAAAAATGCTGAAGAAGATCGGGTCGTATGGTAAGCCGGGCACTGGCATGTGAACTATCATTGATAACAAGGGCGCGCGAAGTATTGGACCATCCTGTAACAAACCTGAGCACATGAGTATATTTTTTCTCAGTAATTTCGGAAAAGGAAAAATCTGATCCAAGGTCAGGGGAAACAACACGCCACTCGAAATTCTTTACTTTGGCGGGTTTAGGCTTTTTGCCTTTTTTAGGTTTCACCTCGACATCGGGTATCCCAGCATCGGCACGTTCGACAAAACAAGCTTTGAAATTCCCGGATGAATTCGAGTTCGGAGCAGTAAAAACGAAAAAATAGGCAATGCCATCATAATGCTCCGCAAAGACATGAGTTCTATCTTCAAATACTTTTACTGACTGTCCTTTTTCTTTCGTAAAATAACCGACCATTTCGTGATATTGTGAGACCTGGGTAGATTCTGTTGCCCCATCTTCCGCAGCATAAGCTTTCACCATTTTCCAGCTTTCAGGAAACTGGATGGCAACCATTCTATTCTGTTCTTTAGATACGGGTTTACCTGCAACAATAACGGTGAATTGCTCGCCGGCAGGAATCTCATCGGGTGCAAGAACAAGGCGGATATTTCCCTGAGCAAAAACACCAGCTACTGAAAATAACGTGAGAAAAATAAATGAAACGTACCGCACTCTTTTCGTTACGATAAAATGGAAGTAGTGTAACGAGCGGAGTAGCCGGTCAATTCTCAATTCCCCGAATTGCGCATCTGGCGCAGGTAATCCAGACGTTCCTGCAAATCCTTTTTTGGAACAAGCAGTTTATCGAGACCATAAATACCTTCATTATAAGTACGGAAAACCAGTTCGTAATCTTTGCTCATCACGATCGCTTCTTCCGGGCAGACTTCCTCGCAGAACCCGCAAAAAATACAGCGCTGCATATTGATCTCGAAGCGAACGGGATAGCGTTCTTTCAGCAGTTCGGTTTCGCTTGCCTGCACTTCGATAGCAAGCGGCGGGCAGACTCTCGAGCATAAGCCACAGGCAACACAGCGCTCTTCGCCATTATCCTCCATTACTAAGACCGGGCGCCCGCGAAAGGCAGCCGGGGCTTCCCAACGCTCTTCAGGATATTGGCGCGTGAACTTCGGACGGAAAAGATGCCTGATGGATGTCAGCATCCCCCGCGCGATTTCCGGCAGATAGAGTTTCTCCCAGAGCGTCAGCTTCCGGTTCGGTTTAGGATTATTATATTTCGAGCGATATTGCATTACTGTAGAACGTACATTTTTTCCAAAGCGGTCAATATGATATTCACGATGCCAAGCGGCAACAGCACTTTCCATCCAAGATTCATTAATTGGTCATACCTAAATCGCGGAATTGACCACCTGACCCACATGAAGAAAAAGATAAAAGCAAATATCTTCAAAGCAAAAGCTGCGACTCCGATAATTGCAACTAGCGTTGGATCTAATCCGAATGTATCCAAGAACGGTACATGCCATCCGCCTAAAAAGAGTACACTCATCACAGCGCTGGCCGTGATCATATTCGCATATTCGGCTAGAAAGAAAAGCGCAAATTTCATCGAACTGTATTCGGTGTGATACCCGCCGACAAGTTCAGGCTCTGCTTCCGGCAGATCGAATGGCTGACGATTTGTCTCGGCAAAAGATGAAACAAGAAAAAGTAAAAATCCGATAGGAGCTCGAATGATATTCCATCCGCCACTGATTTGCGATTGAATAATACCCGATAGATCGAGCGTCCCGGAAAGCATGATAACCGATACTAAGCCAAGGCCTAGCGTTAGTTCATAACTGATCATCTGTGCACTCGAACGCAGCCCACCAAGTAATGAATATTTCGAGCCGCTCGACCAGCCCGCAAGCGTAATGCCATAGACACCAACGGAAGTAAGAGCTATAATATAGAGGACACCAATATTAATATTACTCGCAATAGCAAGTGAGATATTTTTTCCGCCGATAATGATCGAAGATCCGAACGGAATGATAGCAAGTACGCTGAACGCGACGGTAATGGATATAACCGGAGCAAGCCAATGAATCCATTTTTCCGATTGACTTGGTTCAATATCTTCCTTAAGCAAAAGTTTTAACACATCTGCCAAAGGTTGAAAAAGCCCCAACGGACCGGTTCGATTCGGACCGATACGATCCTGTAGCCAGGCACTGATCCATCGTTCCAGCAAGACAAGATATGACACTGCCGTCAGGACGACAAGCAAAACGATGACGATTTTTATAAGTGCTTCTACAAGCATATCCTTAAACTTCTATTTCGATTTCCGGTCCAAGTACTTCAGCATGATCGAGCGTATTAAGCTGATAGACTTCACGATAAAAAGATTTTTTGATTTCTTTCTCAATGCCGGCAATAGGATGCCCCATCATGCCGATCTTTTCGTAACTGAGTCCTTTAAACCCGGAAACGGTTGCAGCAGCCGTTTCAAAAACATCTTCGGTATAGAGATGATTGGCTTTTATCCCAATTCCCGCACCAACCATTTGGGCTAACCTCCAGGATTCATATGCATCGACTTTGCGGCGTGTCGCCCACCTATCGAATTTCGATCCGAAGCGGTCCAGGCGCGATTGATTCATATATTCCATGCTCCGGACATGATGCGTAGTCTCTACTGCCGGTTTCAATTTTTGCGCCCATCCTTCGAAGTTAATAAAGATGCCTTCCTTTTCAGCCCATGCAGAGGCAGGCAGAATAAGATCGGCCCGATCGGTTGTCATATTACTGTTCGTCGCATGGCAGGCAAAAAACTCTACTTTTTCGAAAGAAAGATCAATACGTGAAATGAAGTCATCCTCCAAAGCATAGACTGCTTTGATCTTTCCGGCTTTCATCGAATCAGTAAGATCTTTTCCGAATTCTTTAATCTCTAACAATTGTAATCCATACGAATTAGGCGTCCTATCAGCCCGAATGAGGTGCTTCCCATTTTCTCCGACAAAATAAGGGAAGTATCCAATATTTTTCGTTGCCTGTTTTGCAACTTCAGCAAAAACATAATTATCTTCGACCGACGCAAATGCAGAAGCAATAAATACAATCTCATCTGACTTATAAATTTTCAGGGTATTTACTATTGCCTTGATCGCATCTTCTATCGATAGTTGTTCGAGTACTCCGCTCTTGCGTCCCCATGCTCCGGAAATTCTCGTCTCTGCATTAACCGGAGGATAGGATTCCAGTCTGCCCATATCGCACATCCAAAAGTCATTGACATTAGGATTCGGGCGTGGTTCGAGCCGGAGAATTTCGTTATTGCGAACTCCCACTCTTATATTACAGCCCCGAGCACAATGCGAACAGATCGTTTCTGTGAACGACATATCCCATGGCCGGGCTTTGAAACGAAAATCACGGCTTGTCAAAGCGCCAACCGGACAAATATCTATGACATTCATTGAGAGTGGATTATCAAGTTCGGTCCCGGGATATGGCTCGATAGTCACATGGTCACCACGCTGGATGAATGTGAGCACCGGCTGATCTGCGATCTCTTCGCCAAACCTGATACAGCGCGAACAGGAAATACAGCGCTCGCCATCGAATAACACATTCGGTCCGAATGGCACTCGTTTATCCTTATGAACTTTTTCCTCCTCAAAACGCGAGACTCCCCGGGAATGACTGAACGCATAATCCTGCAATTTACATTGACCCGCTTCGTCACAGATCGGACAATCCAGCGGGTGATTAATGAGCAGGAATTCCATAACATCTTCCCTGCCTTTCAGGGATTTTTCGTTTTGCGTGTGAACCACCATTCCTTCGCTTACTGTCGTTGAACAGGCGATCGAGAGCTTCGGAGTCTTTTCAATATCAACAAGGCACATACGGCAATTGCCTGCAACAGTCAGGGCTGGATGCCAGCAAAAATGAGGAATGTCAATACCATTCTCCAGAGCAGCCTGAATGACAGTTTGTCCGGTCTTTGCTTCTATTTCCTTTCCGTCTATCGTGACTTTCGGCATTCTTATTTTATAAACTTTTTCGAATCTTCATAATTCATCCCAAATGCATCTGCAACGCCCTTATAGGTAACATGCCCATCAATGACATTTAGTCCGGCACGTAATTCTGCATTCGACGAAATAGCTTTTTCATATCCTTCGTTTGCAAGTTGCAACGCATAAGGAAGAGTTGCATTAGTTAGTGCGATCGTCGAGGTCATTGGGACGGCGCCTGGCATGTTCGCAACACAATAATGAACTACGCCTTCGACAACGAAAGTCGGATGCTCATGGGTCGTCGGTTTGCAGGTTTCGATACAGCCGCCCTGATCGACTGCAACATCGACAATAACCGATGCTTCTTTCATATCTTTGAGCATTTCGCGAGTTACAAGATGGGGCGCTTTAGCTCCTGGAATAAGAATAGCTCCGATAACAAGATCGGCTCGCTTAATAAGTTTGCGGATGTTATACGGATTGGACATCATTGTTGTCACATTCTTCGGCATCACATCATCGAGATATCGAAGACGAGGAAGATTTACATCCAGAATCGTTACATGAGCCCCAAGGCCAGCGGCAATTTTTGCAGCATTTGTTCCGACAATACCACCACCTAAGATTACAACATCTGCTGGCTCCGTCCCAGGAACACCGCCAAGCAGGACGCCTCGTCCACCTTGCGTCTTTTCCAAATATTTCGCGCCTTCCTGCGGAGCCATGCGCCCCGCAACTTCAGACATAGGGATCAGAAGAGGAAGTGAACCGTCACTTCTCTGTACAGTCTCATACGCAATGGCGATCGACCCCGATTTCACAATGGTATCTGTCAAAGTCCTATCGGCAGCAAAGTGAAAGTATGTAAAGAGTAACTGACCTTTGCGGATAAGCGCGTATTCAGGCGCTATTGGCTCCTTGACCTTCATGATCATTTCGGAGCGTTCAAAAACTTCGCTCGGTGTCGAAATTACTTCCGCTCCGGCCGCAACATACTCTTCGTTCTTAAATCCGGAGCCTAAACCGGCTTTGGTTTCTATCAAGACACGGTGCCCGTGATTTTTTAATATTTCGGCGCCGCTTGGTGTGAGAGCTACGCGGTTTTCATTCGGTTTTATTTCGCGGGGTACCCCGATGATCATATTAAATAGTATAATAATAGAATTTTAACGGCGAATAAACAATGTAAGTTATGAAAACATCTCTCTAAGGAAGGACGATTTTATGAGATTAAAAGATTTCCATAGTTTAATTTATTCTATTATGCGTAATCATAAAATCATGATTCAAACATTATTCATTGCTTATATTCGTATCCTATGACTCATACAGCGCCGACGGGATTTACCCCGGAAACCTTCATCCGCGATCTGAAATCAGCAATGGAATTCGTCGAACGGCGCGTCATCAACCGCTCTGAAGTTGTCGAACAGATCTTTCTTGCTTTGCTACTCGGCGAACACATTCTCATCGAAAGCCGCACCGGAGTCGGAAAAACGTTGCTTGCCGACCAGGTCTTTGCTATGTTCGATGGTGCTCGAACGTTCAAAGTCCAAGCCTCGAAAGAACAGCAACCCGATACGTATTTCGGCGGACTCGATATCGAAGAGCTGAAAAAAGGCCGTATCATTCATAACACCGAGGGTTCACTTATCGAGAGTGAGTTTGGTTTCATCGATGAAATTTTTGATGCGAATGATTATACACTTCGCGCCTTACTCACTACGCTGAACGAAAGAGCGTTGGTTCGCGGGATTCAGCAGATACCGGCGGCGATCCATACTGTTATTTCTGCTACAAATTACCTTCGCATTTCTGAGATCACCGAAGCCTTGCTCGATAGATTCATTTTTAAGGCTCTCATCAGCCCGGATAAAGACCCATTCGTCCAGTATCAGATCTCGGAGCAATATTTAAAGGCTTCGGGCAATGTGATTCAACCCCAAAAGAAAATCTCCTACGAATGGCTGAAATATGCAAGTAGTATAGTAAAAGGTGAAGTCCAGGAGCAAGTCATAACGATGAGTTCTGAGATGGTCTATTTTACGAATCTCGTCATTCGTCATTATGAAGTTCAGCGTAACCGTATGATGCAGGAACGTCCTCATGAAGAACGTGCCCGGCATAAAGATTTCTACATTTCACCTCGCACTCAGGCAAAAGCTCTTGATCTTGTCCGTGGGCTGGCATTCTTAAAAGGAAGAATGACCGTCGAACGAGCCGACGTTTCTCGTCTCCATTACTTACTTTGTACATCCGGCATTCCAAGCGAAAAAGCATTATTTCATAAATCTTTCGAAACACTGAATCATTTATATGGTGCTTCGGGCGGCTTTGAACAACTTGGGCAGATGCTGATGCTCGAAGAAATTCTCCGACGCTTCAAAGGCGATCCTTCCCTACTGAAAAAACCTATCTCCGAACTCGAAGGAATCCAGGTGAAACGATCACTCGTCAGTTGGGCGAAAGAAACATTCGGTTCAGGCGATGCCGATTTGGAACAGAAGCGCCGTCTCACCGAAAAATTCTTGGCTCAGGTTCAGCCGGTAACCGAAGATCTCAAGCAATTAAAGCTCCATCTCGAAAAAGAAATTAAAATCGTTTTCGGTAATGATGGCGAGCACTTCGCCTGATCTTTTTGCCGAATGAAAATCCGTGCATCACGATCGCCGCTCTTAGCTTCAATCAGAGAATTACTAAAGACGTCATCATTACCGGACAATAAAAAATATTCACGCCGCGAATTCCTAAAAAGATCCGTCCAAACTTCCGCCCTTCTAGCTGCTTCCCCCCTTCTGCCGAAAATTTCTCTTGCCAAGGACGCTCCGAAAATTGCTATCATCGGCGGCGGAATTGCCGGGCTCAATGCTGCTTACACGCTCCGCAAAGCCGGAATCATCGCCCATATCTATGAAGGCTCTAACCGCATCGGCGGCCGGATCTTCACCGGGAAGAACATCCTCGCTGAAGGCTTGGCAACAGAACTTGGCGGCGAATTTATCGACTCTTCCCATTCTGAGATGCTCTCACTTGCCAAAGAATTTAAGTTAGAGCTGATCGATAGAAAACCGGCGAGTAGCATGCTTATCGAAAGAGCATATTATTTTGGCAGCCGACTCCGTTCCGAAAAAGAAGTGATCGAAGCCTTTAATCCTTACCTGGATACGATCCGGGCAGATGCCAATTCCCTTCCAAAATATTTCGATCACCAAAATAACGGCAATGCTGCAACACTCGATACGCTTTCCATTGCCGAATATTTCCGCCAGTTAGGCATATCAGGCTGGGTAAAAGATCTGCTTGACGTTGCCTATATTACCGAATTCGGTTTAGAGACTTCGGAGCAATCAGCTCTCAATTTCATTACGATGATCGGTACGGACATTTCCGGCGGCTTCGAAATATTCGGATCGAGCGACGAGCGATATGTCATCGAAGGCGGTAATACCCGATTGATCGACGAACTCAATAAGCGCCTCTCTGGTCAAAGTGCTGTTTCGCAAAAATTAGAATCTATCCGAGCAAAAGGAAAAGGATTTACTCTCAGCTTCGATGGCTCTAAAGAAGTCGATGCTGATATCCTCCTTTTGACAATTCCCTTCACTATGCTTCGTGAAATTGAGATCAAAGCAGAACTTGCTGATTGGAAACGAAAAGCTATCAATGAACTTGGCTACGGTAATCATACAAAAGTTATGGCCGGCTTTACTCATGCTCCCTGGCAAGTGTCCGGGTATGCCGGCGAAATTTTCAGCGACGAAAATTTCCAGCTCTGCTGGGATAATTCCGGCGGCAATGGACAAGGATTAACGTCTTTCACCGGTGGAAAAAAATCGATTGAATCAGGAAAAGGCAGCGTAAAATTTCAAGCTGATAAATTTATCGGTGAACTCGATAAAATATTCCCGGGTACTAAAGATGCAGCCAACGGGAAAAACACTCGCTTCAATTGGACAACGTATCCTTTTACGAAAGGCAGCTACTCCTGCTATAAGCCCGGCCAATGGACATCTATCCACGGTGCAGAAAGTAAACCCATCGGCAACCTTTTCTTTGCCGGAGAGCATACCAGCCTTGACTTCCAAGGATTTATGAACGGTGGCGCTGATTCAGGTAAAAAAGCTGCTGAAGAGATCATTGCCTTAGTAAAATAGCTCCTTTTTTCCTGAACTAATTTTACCCTTCGGCGTTAGTTTCACCCATGATCGGGAAATGGAATATTGCATTCGGGCACTTTACACTTTTTTTGCTGTATGCATTATTTTCATTAATCTCTATTCCCGATAATCCTGGCCTTCTCCTCGTGACAAGTCTTCTGATCTATTTACTTGCCGGTTTTTGGTCCGGCATCACATCTCACGATGACCAGAAGTTCGCTTTTTTCCCTGCCTTCGCATTCTGGACATCAGTCAAAATTGTGGAATTGGTCATTTTCGAAATTAAATTTATGAAATTCGGAATTGAGTCGGCACACAACCATACGGGATTAGGGAATGCATTCTGGAATTTACTTGGAAATATTTACTTGATACAATATCTCATCATTATCTCATTATTTTTCCTAGGCTATTTTGCAACCCGCGGTATCAGAAGAAATATTCAAACAAGCCGCAGACAGATGCAACAATATCAGAAGTCTCAAGAAACGCCCCTTTCTTAAGATAACGGATCTTTGTCACAGAACTTCGGGCAGGTGCGTTATCCACATATTCAATTCATTCATTTTATTAATACTTACATACTTATGAAAACATCACTACGCATTCACACAATCACGATGAGCCTTGTTGCTCTCGTCGTATTCGGTTTCGCATCCACGACCATTGCAAAATCATTTCCATTCCAAAAGATCGAGTGGAAGAACTCTGACGGCACGGTCACCTCGGCATCCGTTGATGAAAACGGACATTTCAAGACTCCTGCATTGAAAGCTGGATCGTACACATATTCCTGGAGTCTCATTAGCCGCCCCATGGGATCGAATGCTGCAGTATTCGGAGTCGGCAGAGGCATCAGCTCTCCGACCGGCGGCAGTGCTGATCGCGAATCAAGCGCTCCTTCGGTTTCGGAAGTTGTCGTATCCTACGAGATCCAGGCTCCGCGCGATGTTGCAACAGGTTTGCCCACTGGAAAGCGTATGCATAAGCCTTTTGTCATCACGAAAGAACTTGATAGATCCACTCCGCTGCTTTCAACAGCTCTTGGAGTAGCGGATGTTGATGTTGATTGCGATGGTATCACCGGCACTGTTTCATTCAAATCTTCGAGCGGACAATCAATGAAGGTCGGCTGGGATATTAAAGCGCAAGCAAAATAAGTGATCGTACTTCAGAAAAAAGCCGCCACGTGCGGCTTTTTTTTGTCAAAAATCCGATACGGTCAAAGTTACCGCTGCTCTGTTTTCTATTCAGCAAAAAAAATCTCACTGCTTGATAAATTTCTCCCGGTAATATATCTGCAGATTTGATATACTTTGCAGTTCAATCATGTACATCCCCGAAGCACATTTCGGTATGTCAAAGAAAATATCCTGCCCGGCATTTGCGACAGAGACCTTTTCTTTTATAACAATATTGCCAAGCAGATCAAGAAGGGAAATTTCGTATGTACTACTTGGTAAGTCATCTGTGGTATGAATGACGAGTTGTTTCCCTTCCGGCAGCGGATTGGGATAAAGAGAAAGGCTTTGTGAGACAGGCCGAGTTTCTGCAACACCGTTTACGCTGCAGAGATCCACTTCTTTATAATTAAGCGGTGCGGATGCTTGTGTTGGTAAAGTATCCCAATTCATCATGGGGTCGTACATTGTATCGAGACGATCGAAAGTCATTGCAAAAGAAGGAGTAGTAAACGGAATGCTCTCAAGATTACATACATCATTTTCTTCGCGAAATTTCATAAGCAGTAAACCTGTGTTCCCTACTCCTCCGCTTTCGGCAGTTATACGATACATCGTGCCTACCACAACAAAACTGCTATCGATCGATGTGATAACTGCATTTGCATAGCTCGTAATATTTGGCATCGTCATCATTGTTACTAATTTTACATCGCCGGTTTGGGAAAGCCTGATAAGAAGCATGCTATCAGAAGTGGGGCTCAAAGGATCTTTGGTCACTTCTCCGGTGTAAAGGAGATCCCCATTCGCCGCCTGGGCAATAGATTCAAAATAAGCAGATCCTTCTACTTCGATCCTTTTATTCCATTGAAAAGCACCCGCAGAATCTACTTTAATAAAATGCACCCATGATTTTGTCGTATCCTGGAGCAATCCGCTCAGCACGAAACCACCATCGCCGGATCTCGTCATGCATGCTCCATCAGTGAAAAGAATGCTATCTGCTACCTTGTATAATATATGCCAGAGCAGAGATCCTGTAACGGATAAATGGATAATTTCTGTCCTGTGAAAATCAAGATCGGAGGCAGAAATATATAAGCTACTATCGGCTCCCTGAATGATATCCCCTAATGTTGCAGACGTCTTACAAACGGCATGCGACCATACGAATTTCCCAACACTATCGAGCTTTGTTACAACGCACCCTGTACTAATGATCGCATAACCATGATCCGATGTCTCGATCCCTTTTAAACCGCGTGAATCCTTCACTTTGCTTGTCGTCCCCAAAACGCGAGTCCATTGAGCATTCCCGGTGCTATCAAATTTGATCACAGCAGTTCGATAGTTCGATCCGACAGCTACTTCGGTAACTAAAGTAAAACCAAGATCATGGGTTGCGAACGCTGAAGCGAAATAATCCGAGAATAAAGTAATTGAGCTTTTCATCCACAGAATTTTTCCGGATTCATCAGTTTTTGTCAATGAAATCCGTGAGTTATCCGGAGGCGTCGCTGAATCGCGATATCTGCTGCAAATAATGTAATCACCACCGGGATATTGAGCAATTGAAAATGCATTCGTTGTCTGGCCAATATCTATCCTTTTTTCAAAGTGCTGTTGTGCAGCTACCGGAATTGCAATGACAAGAAGAAAAAACGAGAGCAAATTCTTTATGGACATATTCATTGGAAGCAAGTGGTTGCAAGTTTATTATGTGTGTACTACTACCAACTTCTCTCACTTAAAATGGTTACACCTTAGCCTCTTTTTTTTATTCAACTCCATTTCCTGGCATTCCGGAGCGCTCTTCATTTTCTCGGCGAAGACAAGAACGGTCATCCCATATTTTTCCATCCAGCGATTGAGCAAAAAAATAAGGTCCCCTTTGCGGCGATAATCCTTCGAAGCAAATTCCCATGAATTGATGATGACGTAAGTGATCTCGCGTTTTGCGATTTGCGCTTCGTAATGGTATTTCTCATCTAATATTAGTCCGTAAGGCGATGATTCATAAGTGATACGCGGATCCTTCGTCATCTCGGAAAATTCCGGATCCGCATGTGCGCGGATAGATGAGGCAAGCTGCCGTGATGTCTGAACCGTATTGATGTAAAGCACATTGCCCTGAGCAGAAGTTTTGGCAATATGCTCCGCAGTTCGTATGGAAAGCGCAATATTTGTCCCAGTGGATTCGCTGACGCAAACCGTCAGTCCGCTTTTTTTGAGCATAGCAATGCTCGCAATATCATGAGTGTTCATAGTGATGTTGGAATGAGATAAGTTGAAGAAAGTCTCGCGGTCAGAACACCGGCGAGAAAATTAATTAGAAGTTGAATGTGAGCTCGCCGCACAGCGAGGTTGATCAGGAATAGCTAAAAGTGTCATTTCGAGCGAAATAACGACGAAAAAGCTGCATAAAGGCCAAAATTGAATAATTATTACATTTTGACAATCAAGACAACATATAATATGAGAAAATAGTTCCCAGGTCGCAAAATTATTTAATAAATTTCCCTCTTTATCCCATTTTCTTCGTTATAATAAACATTGTCACAAAACTGATCCTGGCAGCGTTAGTAAAGCAGTATTTAATTATTCATACGAACTACCATGAAATCACTTAAAAACACTCATTACATTCTTGCGGCAATTGCCGTTATCATGTTTACTTCCCTAAGGACCTTTGCAGCAGTCAATGCATACTTATATATTGAAGATGCAAAAGGGTCTATTACGAAAGTTCAGATCGGTAAAGACGGTACCTTTAGCGTACCAAATCTTAAAAAGGGATCATATACTTTTTCCTGGAGTCTTTCCAGCCCTCCAGCTTCAGCTTCAGCTTCACAAGCTGGGAAAGTAGCCGTAACCGGATATAGCACTTCATCCAGCGGAGATAGACCGGCTGAATCAATCTCCTTTACTTTCCGGAAGATTGAAATGACTTACGCGATAGTCTCACCGCGCGATGCACAAAGCGGATTGCCAACCGGAAAACGGATGCATAAGCCGTTAACGATCATGAAGGAAACCGATAAAGCAAGTCCAGTCCTTTATACAAAACTCGGAGTAGTCATTGTCGACGTGGATAATGACGGGATCTCCGGCACGATCGTCACCTGGGATGCGAAAGGTAACAAAAGCAGCATGGATGATTGGTCGGGTAAATAACGATTACTTACTCTTTTGTGATAAGCCACCCCGATACGGTGGCTTTTTTATTTATACGAATACCGTAAAAAGACTAAGCCGATCTTTATGCATATACACTATGCTTAAGCGCTTCGACCACTTCCTCAAGAGCGGGAAGCATTTGAGACCATTTTATATCCATATCGAGATTCGCCGGACCGAAGGCTTCCGGAAGAAGTTCCGATATTTTCGATTCATGAATTTCATCTAAATTGCCGTTGCAGGAGAAAACACGGACATCGACTTTCCTGATCTGGCCTGCCTCGGATATAAGCTGCCTGCATCTACCGCAAGGAGTTGTTACCATTGTTGCATCACGAGGCTCCGTAAATTTATGACCTACGATTGCAATTGCCTCGACGTTAAAATCGCCGGCGGTATTTGCAGCCGTAAGTGCAGCCACTTCGGCGCACATCGTGACACCGAAAGAAGCATTCTCAAGATTTGAACCGGTATAAACTTTACCGCTTTGCGTCCGAACCGCAGCGCCAACAGCAAAACCGGAATATGGTGCGTAGGCATGGGCAGTCGCATCAAGAGCTTTTTCGATAAGCTCACGATCCTCTCGATTCATCGATTGTAAATTTCTCTGCTTCATTATTTGACCCTTTATGTTAATATTAACACAACAAATCCTGCGAGGAAAAGACTCATAACAATAAGAACAATGAGCGTAAACACCCTGGCAATATGATAATTCTGTGCTCGTGAATGAACTACTTCTTCCAATTTCTTATATTCAATGTCATAGTTACTCCCGACAACATGAAAGAGAAATGGCCAACTTATCTTGACGATCTTTATACAAAGAATAGATGAAATAACTAAAATACCTAACTGCCCTATCAAGACTATAATGACAGCGCTTTTTTCCCAGCTCGCTATATTTTTGATTTCATTTCGAATTGCATCCGGCATGGCAAGAATCGCAACAAAATACGCAGCAAGGATACTGTTTACGGTAAGCAAACCTGTTGCTTTGCCGTCAATAACATCAAGACATGTATAAAATCGATCTATAATATCTTTTGGTTTATCACCTTCAAGGGCTTTGATTTTTACTAATAAATCATCTTGCGGTTTTTTCATGTGGGTAATAATGATCTTACTAATTAAACCCCAATGGTTTAAAGCCCGTTCACGTTAATAAACCTATACCCACCCAACTAAGAACTCAGCGCTCCCCTCCTGCTGTTAAGCACCCCATGCACCAATTCCCCGTTACGAACTCTACTCTTTCCGCCGAACATCTTGCGCTGTTTCTTCGCGAAAAATACTCATTAAGTACTGAGACGAAATGCCGGATCACACGCGCAGGTATTAACGATACCTATTCCGTCACCGATGGGACGAAGAAATTCGTTCTCAGGGTGTATAAGCTTAATTGGCGAAGTGAGAAGGAAATTGCCGAAGAAATAAGGCTGCTTGCACAATTACAAGATATGGGCATTCTCGTTTCGTATGCCATCGCTGATTCCGCGGGCAACTATGTGCAAACCTTCGACGCGCCGGAGGGGCTGAGATTCGGTGTATTATTTAGCTATGCCGAAGGCAGGAAAATAATCAGCTTTCCTGCCGAAATGCATTTTACAATAGGCGAGTTCATGGCGCGCCTGCATAAAATAACCGAAAATCAAAAGATCGCTCGCACTACCTATACGCCGGAAGTATTTCTGGTGAATTCGCTGCAGTACGTTGCTGAATTTTTGCCCGAGGAAACTGAGGAGATGCAATATTTACAAAAGACGAAAATATTCCTGCTTGCCGAATTAGCCACTGCAAAAATACCGGAGCTGCGGCAAGGCATCGTACATCTTGATATCTGGTTCGATAATCTGAATATCACGGACGATGGCGCCATAACGCTTTTCGATTTTGATTTCTGCGGAAACGGCTGGCTTGACATAGATATTGCCTATTACCTTTTGATGCTCCATTTTGTCGAAACGAAGGACGATGAAATTCGCACGAAATCAGAAAGCTTCCTCGCCGGATATGAATCAATCACAAAACTGAGCGCAGAAGAAAAACGCCTCCTGCCCGCATTAGGTGCAAGCCTTTCCATCTTCTATATCGGAGTTAATTGTCAGCGCTTCGATAATTACAGCAATCAATTCCTAAGCCAGACATATCTCAGACGCTATATCATTGCAAGAATAAAGAAGTTTATTGATTTTCATGCGCTGATGGGATGATGTCTCTTTCGGGCATCGGACTTTTACACTAAACCGATAGAAAGGATGAGGGCGAGTGGAGTGGCATTCCGTATCTTTGCACATGCCACATTATAATGATCAGGAAATCAAGTTTACTCTTCATGCCGCAGGTTATACTGAGAGGCGAGGGTTTTCGCTTGCAGAGGCTGAAGAGGCAATCAAGAAATCTGAATGGATAAGCTCCGATAAAGGGCGGCTCGAATGCAGAATGAATATACCATTCGGAAAGGACTGGAATGGAAAACATTACGAAACGAAACAAATCCGCCCGATCTTTGTTGTTGAAGGGGACGAGATAATCGTCGTTACTGTATTTACCTACTATTTTTAAGCCATGCGTATCAGTTACGATAAACAAGCCGATGCTTTAAGCATTCTCTTCGAGGAGACGACCGTCACTACCGAAGAGATCGCAGAAGGAATTTCGCTCGAATACGATGCCCAAGGTAAGGTCGCCGGCATTGAGATACTGGACGCCATGGAACGCCTCGGCAACCGCGATACGCTGCAAAAGATCATCTTCGAAGGCATCGGTCCCATGCAAATGGCAGCTTGAATTTATAATCCGGACCAAATCACAAAAATCCCATTAATCACGATCATAACTGCCTTTTTGATGAATAAACGAAGATTGGAGATGTTAGCGGATTTCGTTAGCAGTTAATTCTACATAGCATTTCGGGCAATATTTTTTTCGGTTTAATGATTGTAAAAATCTATCTTTCAGAACTTCGGAATAATATATTTGTCCTACAAGAATAGTATCGCCGCATCTGGAACAGGTATGCTCTGCACTGGCCTTCGTTTCTTTTAGAAATCTCAGATCATCATACTTGCTCATATTTATCTATATTCCTGACTCTTCCGCATATTCCGCATACTCTTCAAGAATTGAATCATTCATATATTCGAGTCTTTTTTCATTTGCTAATTCTCTGACAGCATCATAAGAAACGAAAGTACATGATTCAGCAAGAGGACCTTTTTCTAAGACTGCGAAAACAGGTCGCGATATTTCTTGCAATACTTTATCTTTTCGTTCAGAGGGTGCAACGATATGTGCCGCGATATTTAGATTAGGTTGCAATGCCATAAGATCTGCCATCCGTAAAATGCCAGAATAAATTGACGTTGTATGTTCAACTTCAAATGCGCGAACAATAGAGCGACCCCGAATCCAAAGCACATCAATATTTTCTATTGTACGCAACGTCGCATCATCATAATTAAGTGGTAAAATTTCAAGCAGTGTACCTTCTTTTGGCGCCCACATTTCAAGAACTTTCTGTTTGTCATTCCTAGGTACCCATATTCTTAAATCCATTCTTTCGCCGATTTGTGCAAGCAGGGCTTGAATTTTAATAGATTCTCTAATGCTTGTTGTAGTTTCAGGTACTGTTGTAATTATCGTTTTTTCATTCTCTGGGATACTAACATGTACTTCTTTGCTTTCTTGGGTGCGCACTGTAGGTCGTGCTAATTTACGTTTGTCATCATGCGATAATTCGAATAAATTTCCACCAGTGCTCTGTTTTACCAAAACACTCTCAAGATATTGTCCATCTGAATCATCTAATCGGCGAAGACTGCCTCTCACCCAACCCGTCCAAGCAACACTATCCTTAGCGAGGTGCTTTGTAAAACTTAGAGATTTCCAAAGAATGTCGTCGGAAATCGGTACTGCTTGATCCAAGGGCAACCACACTTTTGAAACTACCGGAAAACGAATTGAAAATGGGTCATCATTTTTGAAAAATATTGGCTTAGAATCGACGAAATAATTTCCCTGAACTTCGAGTACTCCGAACCACCGTGAAATTTTAGTTACATAGCAAATAAACTTATCTCCTTGCTTAATATCCGAAGCTATGCCCTTATGCCTCTCTCTAAATCCGGAGACGCTCCGATCAGAGTTAGCAAAAGCTTCATATGTTTCCGGTGAAAACAAGTCGATGTAATATGCCATGGCTTTTGTAAAATTATGAAATGGATAATGACAAGAAAGAAACAAAAGTTCGCTTTTAAAAAATGTAAAAGGGAAATTTCTTTCGTATATTGTTACAAAATTTATAGGCACATCGAGTATAACAATATGGATAACTTTCATGACAACCATTCTTATATCGAGCCTAGTGTCTTGCCCTTGGTAAAAGCGCTTAATGATACTGGTATTGTTTCAACATTCTCTAGTTGTGAAGGGCATTATGGCGACACAACTGAAGTTATGGACAGAGAAAAGGCTGAAGTACGGTTTGATGCGGAAGAAGACATTGAAGAAAATCAAGTCGAGAAAATGATTCGGTACATCATAAGTGAGTACGCTAAATCTCCTGAGCAATGGAAATGCTCTTTAATAGCAACAAAATATTATATACCCCAAATAGAAGATGATGGGACAGACGATGACCATTGCTTTATTCTTTCTATTAAGCCCTTTAATAGATTTGATAAGGATGCAAAAAAAAGATCCGATACAGATATTTGTATCATAAAGATAGCAGAAATAGTGAAACTTTATCCTCGATAAAGATTATCTCTCTTCATAAACTCATAACTTCGCTCAAATGCCCTCTTGAATCCTTCGATCTCATGATTTAGGACGACGATAGTAAAACCCTTTTCGCAACCTATTTCTCTCTTCAATTCAGTGATAGCCATAAATTTCTTGCCATTTGTATCCGGCGTTATGTCGTTAAAAAATCTTCGATTCTCATTGCCCGATTGCGATGTAATAAATTCTTCTTCTGAAGAACTTCCTCTCTTTCATTAGCATTTATTCGACGAACTCCTTTGGGGTGGTCTTCGGACTTTTGAAAATCGGAAGTCGGTTTTGAAGATTTTTTATAAAGCCAAATGACTCCAGCTAGTCCTAATAACGCCGATTAAAATTATGATAACTTACATAATAAATATGGTTATTTAGCGTAGCAACATAGCGATAAAACAATCGTTCAAAATACCCAATTTAGAGTACAAATTCAGGAGCCTTCTCCCCCTTTTTTTTGTTATAAAATCACCTAAAAATACCAATCATAAGTTGTTGTATTTCAATCGGTTATATTTCCGACATTTTTAATTCTATTTCATGGCAAAAACTCAGGATTACGGCGCTCAGGCTATTCGACCGTGATTCATGGGATTTGTGGGATTTAACCCGGATTTTCAAATACATTTTTAAAACATATTCATGGCTAAGACACAAGACTACGGCGCTCAAGACATACAAATTTTAAAAGGGCTAGAGGCGGTTCGGAAGCGGCCGGCTATGTATATTGGCGATGTCGGTCCTCGGGGGCTGCATCACCTTGTCTATGAGATCGTCGATAACTCGATTGACGAAGTTCTGGCCGGCCATGCAACGGAAATTTCCGTTACGCTGAATGAAGATGGCTCCTGCACCGTCGAAGATAACGGACGCGGTATTCCTACGGGCATTCATCCTACGGAAAAGGTCAGCGCCATTCAGGTCGTTATGACCGTGCTTCATGCCGGCGGCAAATTCGATAAGAGCGCCTATAAGGTTTCCGGCGGTCTGCATGGCGTCGGCGCATCGGTGGTGAATGCGCTTTCTGAGTGGTGCGAAGTGGAAGTGCATCAGAACGGCGAAATATTTTATCAGAAATATACGCATGGCGATCCGGTGGATAAAGTAAAGGTCACCGGCAAAACAAAAAAGAACGGCACGATCGTTACCTGGCTTCCCGATCCCGAAATTTTCAAGCCAACGAATGTGATGCGCTTCGATTACCTGCGCGAACGCATGATGGAGCTATCCTTCCTCAACCCGATGGTGACGATCAAGATGAACGATCTGCGCTCGAAAGAAGAAGAAATCTTCCATGCCAAGGGCGGCTTGCGTGATTTCGTCAAGCATACTGACCGCAATAAGATCTCGCTGCATAAGCCTGTCTTCATCGAAGGCATGAAGGAGAACACTCCGGTCGAGATCTGCTTCGAGTATAACGATAGCTATAACGAGAATCTTTTTTCGTACGTCAATAATATCAATACGCATGAAGGCGGCACGCATGTTGCGGGCTTCAAGACGGCGCTGACACGTACGCTGAATAGTTGGGCCGCGAAAAATAATCTGGTTAAATCGGAGAAGATCTCGCTGACCGGCGATGACTTCCGCGAAGGACTAACGGCGATCATCTCCGTCAAAGTGCAGGAGCCGCAGTTCGAAGGGCAGACGAAGACAAAGCTCGGTAATAGCGATGTAAAAGGAATTGTCGAATCAATTCTCGGCGAACAGCTTTCGTCATTTTTGGAAGAGAATCCGCCGATCGGCAAGCGCATTATCGAGAAGGTCTCGCGTGCAGCCGAAGCCCGCGAAGCAGCGCGTAAGGCAAAAGATATGGTGCGCCGCAAGAATTCGCTGGAGAACTCGGCACTGCCCGGCAAACTCGCCGATTGCTCGATCACTGACCCCGAGCATTGCGAAATATATTTAGTCGAGGGTGATTCCGCAGGCGGTTCTGCCAAGCAGGGACGCGATAGAAGATTTCAGGCGATCCTTCCGCTGAAAGGAAAAATTCTCAATGTGCAAAAAGCGCGCCTGCATAAGATGCTCGAGAACGAAGAAGTACGCAATATTTTCACAGCGCTTGGAGTCGGCTTAGGCGAGCAGCAGGACTTGACAAAGATGCGTTACGGCAAGGTCATCCTGATGGCCGATGCTGATATCGACGGCGCGCATATCCGCACGCTGATCCTGACACTGTTTTATAATCACATGCGCGACCTGATCGAGAACGGAAATATTTATATCGCCCAGCCGCCGCTCTATAAAGTAAAAAAAGGCAAACAGGAATTCTATGCTTACAACGACGAAGAGCGCGATGAAATTTTAAAACGCATCAAAGCGCTCCGCAAGAACGGCAAGGACGAAGAGGAAGTCGCCGAAGATCAGGATTTCGTAGCCGATGAAGGTTCGATCGCAACGCCTGTTGCGCCGGATATGAAAGGCATAGTGATCTCGCGCTTCAAAGGATTAGGCGAGATGAATCCCGAACAGCTTTGGAGTACCACAATGAATCCCGAAACGCGCACGCTGCTTCGGGTGGAGATCGAATCCGCCGCCGCCGCCGCCGATATGTTCGAAGTCCTCATGGGCGACGAAGTAGAACCCCGCCGCGCCTTCATCGAGAAGAATGCGACGTATGTTAGGAATTTGGATGTATAGGGGGGAGACTATACTATGGCATATGGCTCAATAGTTATTGAAATTATGGTAGCTTCACCAATGGATGTGAAGCCAGAGAGGGATGCCATAGTGGAAATCATTCAACAATGGAATTATAGCAATTCGAGACACAGAAAATTTGTGTTAATTCCTCGTTTATGGGAAACAAGTTCAGCGCCGATGACAGGTTTTCGTGGACAGGAAATTATAATCAAACAAATAGTCGAAAATTGTGATATATTAATTGCGGTTTTTTGGACGAAAATTGGCTCACCAACCGCTGGTTTTCCAAGTGGAACAATTGAAGAAATCAATACCCACATTGATAAGGGAAAGCCTGCGATGATTTATTTTTCTTTAGCTGATATCCCACACGATCATGACAATGCTCAATTGCAGCAAGTTAATGAATTTAAAGAAGAATGTCAAAAGGAGGATAGTCCATTCAGGTCTCTATACTCCGAATATCATAATATTTTGGAATTCAAAGATAACTTCCGAAAGCATTTGGACATGACTCTTAATTCAAATGATTATCTGCAATCAGAAGTAAATACCGCTTTAGCAAAATTTTTTTCTGAAACTGTTAAACTTTCCTCTACAAAAGAAGATAATGTCACGGAAGTTGAATTATCTGAGAAAGCCAAATCTATCTTATC